>JACCDS010245252.1_pt1 | contig 47540 bp, 42 predicted proteins | sample 7446441 | NCBI WGS metagenome assembly JACCDS01 (sample SAMN15323445, study PRJNA562643) | freshwater metagenome | isolation source: river surface water | place: USA:Blue River Watershed | collected 2017-08-17 | reverse complement strand
CTTGTTCCGTTCAAGGATTCTGCAGCCGTGATACCTAACTCTTTATAAATCATTGTTTTGCGAGATAGACCCACTAACAAGGGTGCACCTAGGAGTAAGAAATTTTCAAGGTGGGCCAATAATTCATAATTATGTTCCAATGATTTTGAAAATCCAAAACCCGGATCTAAAAATACATCTTCAGCACCTAATTGGCGCAATTGCTGCAATTTGGAAGCCAAATTTGACCAAACATCTTCGACTACTTGCTTGTAATTCGGCACGTCATGAACGTCTTCAAATTTACCCACACTATGCGTTAATACATAGGGAATCTTAGCTTCTGCTACCCATTCGAAAATACCTTCATCCATTTGCCCCGCACCGATATCATTAAATACATGTGCTCCTGCCGCAAAACCCGCTTTCGCAACGGCTAATCGATATGTGTCTATGGAAATGATGACCTTTGGAAAAGCTTCTCGCAACATCGCAATCACCGGAACAACACGATCAATTTCCTCTTGCTCAGACACAAAAGCAGCTCCTGGTCGCGTTGAATGCCCGCCAACATCTAAAAAAATCGCTCCTAATGCAATCATACCCGCAGCACGTTCCCGACAATTTTCTAGATCCAATACGCGACTTCCTTCATAAAAAGAATCGGGTGTTATATTCAAAATCCCCATGATCGCCGGGCGCTCAAACGACAAAATTCGATCTTGGAATCGAATTGTTTGAAAAGATGGAAAAAGAGATTTCAAATCAGCTGAAATTTAGGATAATTTAAATATTTTTGTAGGCTAAAAGAAAACGAGCATCGTAAAAATCAAGACCGTATGAATAGGGACTCATCGCCTTCCCAAACCGAAATCGAATATCGCCAAGTAATTGCATACTGCAAAGCCTTGTTCGATAAAAAGAACAAAGATTACGGTACATCATGGCGAATTTTACGCTTGCCAAGCCTAACAGACCAGATTTTCATTAAAGCCCAGCGCATTCGAAGTATCCAAGATAAAGGTCTTCAAAAAATCGAAGACGGAATCGAAGGAGAATTTATTGGCATTATCAATTACTGCATCATCGCGCTGATACAAAAATCCCTCGAAAATTCAGATCAAATGGAATTCACACCCGAGGAGATTGGGCAGCATTATGACCAACAAGTTGAAATAACCTTGGAATTATTGCGCAATAAAAACCATGATTACGGTGAGGCTTGGCGCGATATGCGCATCAGCAGTATGACTGACCTGATCTTGATGAAAATTTTTCGGACGAAGCAAATCGAAAACAATCAAGGAGTAACACTGGTTTCTGAAGGAGTAGAAGCCAACTATCAAGACATGTTGAATTATGCCGTTTTCTGCTTGATTCAATTGAAACAAGGTCAAATGCAGATGGCCCAGCAACAATAGGTCCTATGAAACAAACCCGTCAAATTGCCACTTTCCTGTTGGCAGGACTATTCCTTTTTTCCGGACTCATTAAATTAAATGACCCAATTGGTACTCAACTTAAGTTGGAGGAATATTTTGACGTGTTTTCTGTAGACTTTCCATGGATGGCAGGTTTCTGGAAATTACTTATCCCACAAGCACTCATATTATCCATATTACTTAGTAGTGCAGAAGTTGTCCTAGCCATCGCTTTATGGCTTAATTTTCAAACAAGAAAAATCCTATACAGCTTTGTTGGACTCATTCTATTTTTCAGCTTCCTAACCTTTTATTCTGCTTATTTTAACAAAGTCACCGACTGTGGATGTTTTGGCGAGGCCATCAAACTAACGCCATGGACGTCATTTGGCAAAGATATCTTTTTGTTAATTTTAACAGGCATTTTGCTAGTGACAGATAAGCATAATTTACGTGCCAAAACTGGAAGATGGGTTTTATTTACAGCGGTACTCAGCATTGGATTTGGTACATATTCCTATTTTTATTTACCTATTTGGGACAGTTTACCTTATGCGATTGGGGAAAACATTCCTAACAATATGAAGAACCGAGAGGAATTGAAGTTCATCTATGTGTATAAAATAAACGGTCAGGAAACAGAATTAACCGAGATGCCTACGGATCCCAAAGCAGCGTATGTCTCTATGCATGCGATTAATGAAAAAGAAGCTCGGCCGTTGATTACGGATTACCAACTTTGGGTAGATGGAGATACGACAAATTACACGCAAAAAATATTCCAAGGAAATCATGTTTTAGTGATTGTACCCAATGTTCATCACACACATGAAAAGGCTTATACGCATATCGCTCAGCTTGCCAAGGAATTAAAAATACCAATTTGGCTGGTCAGTGCATCGACAGACGAAGAAGTAAATGCATTAAGACATCAATACCAATTAGCCTTTCCTGCTTTATCAGCAGATACCAAAGTTTTAAAAACCATCATTCGCTCAAGTCCTGGTCTATGGCTTATTAGCCAAGGAACCGTCAAAGGAAAATGGTCGGCCTACAGCCTACCCACCGCGGATGCCATTCATCAAAGTTTAAAATAGTTCAGGAATGAAAAACATTTATTTAGTCGGCATGCCCTCATCGGGAAAAAGTACATTAGGTAAAGAATTAGCACGGAATTTGGGGTACAGCTTCACCGACATGGACAAACTGATTGAAACAAGAGAACAAAAAACAGTATCAGAAATATTCTCCAATTACGGAGAGGCGCACTTCAGAGAGTTAGAAAAGAAAACGTTACACGGTTTTCAACCAGATCAATCTATGGTAATCGCAACCGGTGGTGGTGTTCCTTGTTTTAATGACAATATGGATTTCATTAAAGCGAATGGCGTGAGCATCTTTTTGAATGTGGATGTGAACGATTTGGCGAAACGACTATATAAGGCACAAGGCAACAATCGTCCTTTATTGGACAAAACTCAAAGCGAAGAAGTGGTTATTGAATCAATCAAGAAGACATTTCAAGAGCGCCTTCCTGAATACCAAAAAGCGGACATTCAGGTTGACGGTGAAATTACGGTTAGTCAAATCCTTTGGCTACTTGAGCAATACATTCCAGTTTAGAAATAAAATCCACCCCCAATAACGAATTGGGTATTTGAAATTTGCAATGCGGCTGAACCAAAATCGGCCGCATTTTTTAATGTATATGGAGTAAATGCATCTTTACCGGTGCGTTGCCAAACACCTAAATCCAAGTAATATGCATTCGTTCGATAACCCAAACCAGCCGAAATTTGAAACTGACTCCGATCAATCGAATCATAACTAGATTTATAGATTTGTCCATAAGTAGCCACTCCCCCACGTACACTCCATGCTGAAGAGATTCGTATTTCAGTGCCTACTTTTAAGTTAAGCACCGACTGGAAATTAGACTTTACCTGGCCATTATATTTATCCTGAAATTTCTGGTTGGCATACGCCCCCAACTCCGATGCGGCAATATGAATACCTGCATAATTCAAATATTCGGCATCAAAACTCAATAAAGCACGTTTCCCAAAGAAGTAGGCTGCACCTGCTGAAAACTTAAACGGAGTTAGTAATTGATAGGTAAATTCATTGGGCAGCAAACGGACGGCGTTCACTTTTGTGATGGTAATGGGATTTCCATTTAATTCAGAAGGAACACCGAAAACACGAGGATATATAATTCCAGTTAGGCGTTCCGCCATTTGATCATAATACATCGGCGACTCAGCAGCTACGGAAAGCCTTAAATTGGGAGTCCATTTATAGATCAAACCCAAGGTAGCTGAAATACCTGAACCTGTCGTTTCGAGTTTTTCAATTGATTCAAAACCAGCCACATAATTTGCGCCAACAAATTCTTCGGACCAGCTATAGTCATTGGTAGATTTTAATTTTGAAAAATGAAGACCTAGGCCAATAAATAAACGCTCTTTATAATTCGCACCATAACTCAAATTCCATTGCGAGATTACACCTGAATTTGACGCATCACCTAGTTGATTCGTAGGCAGATTAGGCTCAAATCGATTAAATGGCGCACCACCAGTACTTGAATTGTTAATCAAAAATGTTTGATAGGCTACTCCTTCTGGTGTTGTGGCTGCTTGATAATAGGAATCATATTCATCGTCAATGACATGACCATCCATATCTTTTCCGCCAGCATAGATATACCTACTATTCGCTTTTTCGATCAAGTTATCTAAGTAAGAACTCCGATTATTAGTACCCTCTATTTTTAAGGGTTGAGTAAAAACGGTACGTTGGGAATAGCTTAAACCAAAAGTCCCACGCCAATCAGAACGATTCATGTAGTCTCCCGTGATAACAACGCCGAAATTCGGAATATGAATACTTGTATTGGATCCTTTTGATGTATTGTCTAGGTAAGTAGATTGTGATTGCACATCTAATACACTTAAATTCATCCCGACCTCTGAACGTGAATAAAAACCGAGACCAGCGGGATTCCCGGCAATCGAACTCAGATCGGCACCTAAGACACCAAAATTACCCCCCATGCCTTGCATACGAGCTGAACCAGTGGCATAGCTTGTGCTAAATTGTTTGGCGAGTGAAGGATATGAATAAATTTGCGCGTGAACCTGTGTTACCATGAACACACATACACTTAATAATCCAAGCTTTTTCATGTACTACTTATCTAGGACCTCGTGATGAACCTCCTCCGCTACTGCTTCCAGAGTAAGAACTTCCAGAGCTGTAATTTGATGAAGGTGCCGAATAATTCTGTTGGCTCTGACCGTAATTCGTTTGAGGTTGGGCAGAACGATATTCAAAATTAGTATTTCTTCTTGGTGCAGCTTGAACAGGAGCACTATTACCTGGGTTATTATAAATACGAGGTTGATTATTGCTTTGCGTATTGTACGAATTATTACCTCCACGAGGTGTATTATTCATATTTCCACTGCCATATTGGTTATTGGAACGATCCTCACGAGGTCCACGAACAGGGCGCATGGCTGGTTCACGATTCACATTTCCAACGGAAGGAGCATAATAGAAATTATTTCCAAATCCATTATATCCATTATATCCACCATAATTACCCATGTAACCTAGGCCACCCATTCCGAAACCATGATATCCATATGGATTACGCAAACCGCTAAATCCGTAAAAGGGATCATAATAACTATAAGGGCTGTAGAATGAATAAGGATTGTAAAAGGGATCATACATTCCCCAGGCATTAATGGGTGCAATGATTCTTGAACCATAAAAACCACCTAAACCAAAAGTGATGTACGGATTTGTATACCAATTATTCCAAGGATTTGCTGAAAAAATTCCTGATTGAAAACCAGAATTAAATCCTTGCGCATATGAATTATAAACACTTCGGGAGTTTAGAAAATTTGTTTCATCCTCCCGAATGACAACGCCATCTTCTTCTTGAATAAGTGTCGCGTCTTCCTCAGGATCTAGATAATGTGAACTCTTTTTAGGAGCATATGCCGCAGCTGTTTTTTGAAATGAATCGTACAAATCATCCGCAACTAAGACCTGCTGACTCCCTGGCTGGGTAAGCGAGCATGAGGAAAAAATCAATAAACTGGCCACAACTACGAAGGCATTCCAATAATTTTTCATGGCTAAAGTGATTAATTTATAGGCTAAAACTACCGACAATAACGTATCTTTGACGTTCAAAGTTCGATTAAGCTACGCTTATTAACGATAGGTTGAGCAATTTTAGTCTAAGTTATAGAACAAAATTCTCAGAACCTACAAGTAAGATCTTAGAACGATGAATAGAGAAAATAAAACTGCGAAATAAAACACATGAGTAAATCACTTCCAAGTCGTTCAGAAAATTATTCAGAATGGTATAATGAGTTAGTTAAGCGAGCTGATTTAGCTGAAAATTCGGCTGTTCGTGGATGTATGATCATTAAACCTTATGGTTATTCTATCTGGGAAAAAATGCAACGCGCATTAGATGATATGTTCAAGGAAACGGGCCATACTAATGCTTACTTTCCACTATTTATCCCAAAATCTTTCCTCTCGAAAGAGGCGTCACACGTGGAAGGTTTTGCCAAAGAATGTGCTGTTGTTACGCATTATCGACTTAAAAACGACCCGAATGGTGGTGGTGTCATTGTGGATCCAGACGCAAAATTGGAAGAAGAATTAATTGTAAGACCTACTTCCGAAACGGTGATTTGGTCGACCTATAAAAATTGGATTCAATCATATCGTGATTTGCCTTTATTGATTAATCAATGGGCCAATGTTGTTCGTTGGGAAATGCGCACACGTTTATTCCTTCGTACGGCTGAATTTCTTTGGCAAGAAGGACACACAGCACATGCTACGAAGCAAGAGGCGATCGAAGAGACCGAACAAATGCTTGAAGTATATGCGGATTTTGCGGAGAACTTCATGGCTATGCCAGTTGTCAAAGGTATCAAAACAGCGAACGAACGCTTTGCAGGAGCGGATGAAACCTATTGCATTGAAGCCTTAATGCAGGACGGAAAAGCGTTGCAGGCAGGTACCTCCCACTTTTTAGGTCAAAATTTTGCGAAAGCATTTGACGTCAAATTCTTGAGTAAAGAAAATCAATTAGATTATGTTTGGGGAACATCATGGGGAGTTTCTACTCGTTTAATGGGAGCCTTAATTATGGCACACTCGGATGACCAGGGCTTAGTATTGCCTCCTAAATTAGCTCCGATCCAAGTGGTCATCGTACCTATTTACAAAGGTGAAGAACAATTAAATGCGATTAAAGACAAAGTTAATCCTTTAGTAAAAGCTTTGCGTAAGCAAGGTGTTTCCGTCAAATTCGATGTATCAGAAAATCAAAGTCCTGGTTTCAAATTTGCGGAATATGAATTGAAGGGTGTACCCGTTCGATTGGCGATTGGAAATCGTGATATGGAGAATGGAACGATTGAATTAGCCCGCCGCGATACACGCGAAAAGACCTCCATGGCTTTCGATGGTATTGAGCAAGTTGTTATCGATACATTAGCTGATATTCAAGAGAAAATCTATGCGAAGGCTTTGGCATTCCGCACGGAAAACACCCATGTGGTAAATACTTGGGATGAATTCAATGCCAAATTAGACGCTGGAGGTTTTGTGTCAGCACATTGGGATGGCACATCAGAAACAGAAGAGAAAATTAAGGAATTAACGAAAGCAACGATTCGTTGCATTCCTTTGGATTCAAAAGAAGAGGCTGGAAAATGTATTTTAACCGGGAATCCATCTAACAAACGCGTATTGTTTGCGAGAGCTTATTAAAGTAGAGACGCGATACATCGCGTCTAAATTAGACAAGACGCGAAGTATCGCGTCTCTACAAAAACAAAAAAGACGCGAAACCCGCGTCTTTTTTAATGCTATTTGACCAATCGCTCCAAAACCTCCAATACCCGAACAATCTCCTCTTTGGTATTATTCTTCGAGAAAGAAAAACGAATGGCAGCACCCGTTGCAGTAGGATTCAAAGCAGCAAGTACATGCGATCCTACGGATGTTCCGCTGGAACAAGCACTTCCACCAGATGCTGAAATCTTTTCAATATCTAATTGAAACAAGAGCATATCTCCATCTGGAACATTTGGAAAACGAACATTCAAAACGGTGTATAAACTATTGTCAACTTCGCCTGATCGACCATTGAATTGAACACCTGGGAAACGTGCTTTCAATCCTTCAATAAAAAATGACTTAATCGATTTGATATGCGCCATATGCGAATCCATCGATTCATAAGCCATGGTTAAGGCTTTCGCTAAACCAACCATACCATATACATTCTCTGTTCCACCACGCTGATTTCGCTCTTGCGCTCCTCCGTGCATTAAGGGATGAAATCCTACACCTGCACGTGCATATAGAAATCCGATCCCTTTGGGGCCATGGAATTTATGGGCGGCACCAACGATAAAGTCAACTGGCAGGGCTTGTAAATCATGTGGAAAATGCCCCATCGTTTGAACCGTATCCGAATGAAAAAGGGCCCCGTATTTATGGCATAATGTCCCAATTGCATGCAAATCCAACAGATTTCCAATTTCATTATTTCCATGCATCAGACTCACCAAAGCCTTAGAACTTTCAGCTAACAAAACTTCCAAGTGAGCTAAATCAATATCTCCTTGCGCATTAAGTTGGACTAATTTAACCTCAGCTAGACCAAGTTTAGCCCAAGCCTCAGCCGTATGCAATACAGCATGATGCTCAAGTGGAGATGTGATAATTGTTTTCACTCCACCATATAAAACGGCTGATTGGATCACTGTATTATCAGCCTCTGTTCCACCAGAAGTGAAAAATATCTCCGCTGGCGACGTATTCAACAAGGTTGCGACGGCTTTGCGAGCTTTTTCGACGATCACTTTGGCTTGTCGGCCATGTGAGTGAATCGATGAAGGATTCGCTGTAAATTGCTCAAACAAAGGCTGCATCTCAGCCCAAACAGCTGGATCCACAGGGGTCGTCGCCGCGTTGTCGAGGTAAATAGGTGTTTTAGTTTGTTGTGTTGACATCTTGGTATTAAATTCCGGCAATTCCTTGAATCACCTGGATAATTTGTTGGGCCAATGCATTCGCCTCATTTTCAGTAGGCGCTTCCGAATAAATTCGGATAATTGGTTCCGTGTTTGATTTGCGCAAATGAACCCAGCGATCTGAGAAGTCAATTTTTACTCCATCGATGGTGTTTACTCGCTCTGATTTAAATTGATCGGCGACAGTCGCCAAGATTAAATCTACATTCAAGTTTGCCGAAAGTTCAATTTTATTTTTCGACATTATATAAGCAGGATATTCAGCACGCAAAGCACTCACTTTTTTATTCTTTCGTGCTAAATGAGTCAAAAACAATCCAATGCCAACTAATGCATCGCGACCATAATGAGATTCAGGGAAGATAACTCCCCCATTTCCTTCTCCGCCGATAATCGCTTGTTCCGATTTCATTTTGGCAACTACATTTACTTCGCCAACAGCGGCAGCAAAATAGGTCCCACCATGCTTCTGCGTAACATCTGCTAAGGCGCGCGTAGATGAAAGATTAGAAACTGTATTTCCTTTTTCAATAGATAAAATATAATCAGCAATGGCTACTAGCGTATATTCTTCACCAAAGGGACTTCCATCTTCCGAAATGAAACACAAACGATCTACATCGGGGTCAACCACAATACCCAAATCGTAAGATCCTTCCTTCATTTTGGCAATCATAGCTGTCAAATTTTCAGGTAAAGGTTCTGGATTGTGCCCAAAATGACCATTAGCTTCACCAAAAATAACATCCACATCCGTCACACCTAATGCGTTTAAGAGTTGGGGAACCACAATTCCACCAGTCGAATTAACGGCATCAACAAGCACTTTGAATTGCTTGGATTGAATGGCGGCTTTATCTACCCAACGAAGTCCTAAAACATGGTCGATATGTTGCTGCAAAAATGTATTATCCAGCGTAATCTTGCCTAGCTGAGTCACTTCTGCAAAATTGAAATCCAAATTTTCAGCCAGGTCAAGCATCGCTTTCCCATCTGCGTCTGAAATAAATTCCCCCGCATCATTTAGCAATTTGAGTGCATTCCATTGGGCTGGATTATGGCTGGCGGTGATGATGATGCCTCCAGCAGATTTTGTCCATGGCACCGCAAGTTCAACCGTAGGGGTCGTAGACAAACCAATATCCAAAACATCCCAACCAAGCCCAATGAGGGTATTGGCTACCAATGAGGAAACCATGGATCCGGAAATCCGTGCATCGCGACCAAGTACAATTTGATTAGAAACGGGATTTGTACCTTTTAACCATGCACCATATGCGGCAGCAAAAGTTACAATATCAATAGGACTTAGGCCATCACCGGGTTTTCCTCCAATCGTACCACGTATGCCTGAAATTGATTTAATTAATGCCAAAACTGAAAAAGATAAGGGTAAATAGAAGTTTAAAATTAATGAATTTCATGGAGAATATTATCAATTTATTGATCGTGAATTATCAGTTTTTACGCTTGAGAAAATATCCCACCCCTCTACCTTTGGCAAACCTTGGAGGATTGCCAAAGGTAAGTGAGCGGTTATTTAATTGCCTGAAAAACATATTTTATGTAATTTCAATCAACTAAACCTATAATCATGAATTCCAAGCGATTAGACGCCCTTTTGGCGCAAATCAGCCAGCTTCACATGGCCGTTATCGGCGATTTTGCTTTGGATTTCTATTTTGACATCAACCCAGACAGTTCAGAAATTTCTATTGAGACAGGCAAGGAGGTTCATATCTGTAAAAACCCCAAGGCCTATTTAGGCGGTGCTGGTAATGTAGCTAAAAACCTAGCCAATCTTGGCGTGCAAGTAGATGCTTTTGGCATCAAAGGAAATGATCTTTTTGGTCGCGAAATGAGTCATCAGGCAGGAAAATGGCACATTTCTACCGAACACCTCTTAACAATCGAAGACCTGAATACACCTACATATTCAAAACCGATGCGCGCGCAAGAAGAGCAAAATCGATTGGATTTTGGTACGAGATCAGCACATTTTCAACAACATGCAACGACCTTAATTCAGCGACTACAAAAGCAAATTAATAACTATCAGTGGGTCATTATCAATGAACAATTTCGGCTACCGCTATTAAATAAGCAGAGTCTGGGCCTACTGCAAAACATCGTTGGCGAAAAAGCAATCGCAGATCTACGAAGTTTAGGGAATGAAGCCAATCAAACCTTGCTAAAAGTTAACGAAATAGAGGTCACGAAAATAATTGGTGAAATAACCAACCTACAAGAACAAATCAAATCATGGGCATTGAAACGAAACAAACCAGTCCTAGTAACTTTAGGTGAAAAAGGAATGATTTATGCGAGCCCAACCGAATTCCACTGGGAAAAAGCAATTCCTGTACGCGGACCCATTGATACGGTTGGCGCTGGCGATATGGTCGTCGCAGCATTTAGCGCCGCCAAAGCCACCGGAGCGAGCATCGAAGAGGCCTGTGAATTCGCTAGTTTAGCCGTTCACATTAGCATTCAAAAAATAGGAGAAACGGGCAGCGCAAACCCGCAAGAAATTAAACAACTACACCATGCAAACGGAAATTAAATCCTATACTGAAAATAAATTACTGCCATTTTGGACCGCAAGAACGATCGATCAAGCACAAGGTGGATTTATCACCCATTTTAACGAGTTCGGGGAAGATGCTGGCGATGATGAGAAATCATTAATTGCTCAAACAAGATCTGTATTCACTTATGCTCAGGCCTACCGACATGGTTTTGGTGGACCCATCATGAAAGAAATGGCTGAACATGGTGTTCAATTTCTTTTAGAAAAAATGTGGGATGAGAAACATGGTGGGTTCTATTGGATGACTGACCGGGCGGGAAATCCGACCAACAAGCAAAAAATTGGATATGGACATAGCTTTGCCATTTATTCACTTAGTGAATATACATTGGCAACAGGCGACCCCATGGGTCTTGAATATGCTGAAAAGGTTTTTGATCTATTACAAAAACATGCGGTGGACACCCATTATGGTGGCTATTGGGAATTTTTTGATGAGGATTGGTCACTCATGGGCCCAGGTTCTCCAGGTGGTGATCGAAAAACACTCGATGTCCACATGCATTTAATGGAAGCTTTCACCACGTTGTATGAGGCCAGTGGAAAATCATTACATCGCCGCAAATTAGAGGAAGTAATCGAAATACTAATTCACAAAATCATGCATCCCAAAACCGGAACAGGCATTCCGCAATTTTGGGCCAATTGGGAGGTAGCACCACAAATCAAATTCGATATCGTTTGGGGCTGGGATCGTTTTGCAGATGGAGGCCAAAAAGCCTCATCAACAGACAACACTTCCTATGGCCATAATGCAGAATTTGGCTGGCTTCTTATGCATGCCATCAAAATTGGCCAATTCGACCTTGAAAAATACCGCCCTAATCTAGAAAAAGCATTTTACCATGCCTTGGAACATGGCATAGATTGGGAATTTGGCGGTGTTTTTGTGGAAGGTTCACATACCGGCGAAGCTTCTGATTTTGAAAAAGAATTTTGGCAACAAGCCGAAATGCTCATCGGCATGTTAGATGCCTACAAACTAACGAAGGATACACGATTTTTAGAAGCGCACAAACAAGTTCATCGATTCGTTTTCGATAAGATGATTAATCAAAATACGGGCGAATGGTGGCCATTGATGACCCGTGAAGGTGAACCAATCTGGCGTCATATGGCACATAACTGGAAAATAAATTACCATAACGTTCGTTCGATGATTCTTTCTTATGAGAAACTAGGCGAACTCAACTAATGAAAAAGCTCCTCTTATTCATGTTTATTTCGGTCCAAATTTTTGGCCAAACCGAGCCTGTAGAACGTATTTTGAAATCGTATTTTCATCGTGAAGGCCAACAAATTTCCATTAGAAAAGATACCTTATGGGTTATTTGGCATGAACCTGCGGATAAAATTAATCCATTAGAGTTTAGAGACACCTCAGCTATTCCGCTCAAGCAAATTCAAGCAATTAAATTCATTAAAGGAAGAAATTCGCGCGGAGAATCTGGGATTGGTATGCAATTGATTCCTTGGATTGTTGAGGAAAAATCAATGCAAAAAGCCCCTAATGAAGTGGACAATCAGACATTAAAACAAGTCAATACCGCATCAGTCAACCAGAAATTACAGGGACAAGTATCGGGTGTTACGGTTGGCAATGATAATTCTCCTGGTGGAGGTGCGATGGTTCGCATTCGCGGAATAGGGTCGATAAATGCCAACAGCCCATTATATGTGGTAGATGGCGTACCCATAAGCGGCAACATAAACTCCATCAATCCTAATGATATCGCTTCGGTTAATGTTCTTAAAGACCCCGCCCAAACTGCCATGTACGGTGTTCGCGGCGCTAACGGTGTCATTGTAATCAATACCATTAAAGGTGGAACACAATCGGCAGGGATACCCGATGAATTACAAAGAGGGGTAACTATTCCTTTGACAATTTGGACTTATGGAAATAATGCCAAGACATTTAAAAAATCTGGCCAAGACAAGGAATTAAAACAGATGCTATTGAAGCAATAACAAAAAAAGCCTTCCACGTTAAGTAGAAGGCTTCAATTTATAATTCTGTTGACCTACCAGGATTCGAACCTAGAAAACCAGAACCAAAAACTGGTGTGTTACCATTACACCATAGGTCAATACCAAAATGTGATGCAAAAGTAAGGTCTATCTAGGAAATAATCAAATATCACTTAAAAAAAAATGATTTATTTGACCGCAAACTAGACTACTCCCTAGGAATCAGCTAATTCCATGGAAGACACCAGTGCCTCCGCATGAATCTTACGCACAAGACCTTGTAATACTTTTCCTGGACCACATTCTACAAATTCTGTGGCGCCTGCAGCTACCATTGCTTCAATTGATTGCGTCCAACGAACTGCACCTGTTAATTGAGCGATCAAATTAGCTTTAATTTGACCAGCATCTTGAGATGCCTGTGCATTGACATTTTGAAAAATTGGACAAACAGGATTTGCAATGACAGTCGCCTCTATCGCAGCGGCTAATTCAATTCGTGCTGGCTCCATAAATGGCGAATGAAATGCCCCTCCTACCGGTAATGGCAATACACGTTTAGCACCTGCTTCTTTTAACTGATTTCCTACCTGCTCAATTCCTTCTACAGAACCCGAAATCACTACTTGACCCGGGCAATTATAATTAGCAGCAACCACGGAGGTTCCATTAGCTGCACAAATAGCCTCAATTGTTGCATCTGGTAATCCCAAAACCGCGGCCATCGTACTTGGCTGAATTTCACATGCTTTCTGCATGGCCAACGCACGCTTGTAAACTAACTGTAAACCATCTTGCCAAGCTAAACCGCCTGCTGCAACTAAGGCAGAAAATTCTCCTAATGAATGACCTGCCACCATGCCAGGGTTGAAATCTTTGCCCAACTTAGCCACCAAGACCGAATGCAAATAAATGGCCGGTTGCGTCACACGCGTTTGTTTCAATTCTTCATCTGTCCCATCAAACATGACCTTTGACAACGAAAATCCTAAAATAGAATCCGCTTCTTCCACAATCGTGCGAGCTAATTCATATTGCTCGTATAAATCCTTTGCCATACCCGGAAATTGAGAACCTTGACCAGGAAAAATATATGCTTTCATATTATTATTATTAAATTTGGACTAAATTTTAGCTCGGCAAAGATAATTTTTTCTCGCTGCTTTTAAAAAAAACGCCATCAAATGCACAAACGATTATTAACCGTAAGCATTCTTTTAATATCCCTTTTTATCTTGGGTGCATGTTCTTCCGATAAAGAACCTATTTCACCGAACGATACCTTTTTAGCACCCGCTACTGCTAGCCTTGACCTCGAAAAAAGTAAAACTTTTGTACAACGTTCTAATAGCAACGAAGGGGAAATTAGCATCAAAGGTCAAGCTGGCACTCCATTCCAAACGGCTAAAATTAAATTTGTAAGCCGACTCGGCGGTCAATCTACCGACTGGCAAAATTTAACAGTAGATGTGGCCAACAAGCAATTCTCTGGTAAATACAAATTAGTAGGCGGCGGATATTACGCTCAAATCCAACTCACTTCCGACGGAAAAGTTGTAACGGACGGTCTCCTACCCACTACGATTAATGTAGGTGAAGTTTTTGCTGTCATTGGACATTCCATTTCAGAAGGCCAAGAACCCTATGTCATTACGGACTACGACAAGACATGGTGTCAAGTCAAATTGTGGCCAATTCCTGGTGCAAATCCTAGCTTTTGGGGGCGTGTGGCCGACTACACCAAAAAGAAAATGAATGTTCCCGTACTCATCTATAATACCGGTCAAGGTGGAACCACGTCCATTCAATGGGGAAAATCTGCTTACGGAGAACAATTTGAGAACAAAATCTATGATTGGAAAATACGCTACCCCTATGCTCGTTTTGAACAAACTTTGTTAACAGACATGAGTAAAACTGGGTTGCGTGCAATTTTCGTTATTCATGGAGAGAACGATTATAATGACGCGGAAAACGACATTGTCTATTACACCAAAAGATACATACAGAAAACACGTGACTTGATTGGCCAACCGAACCTACCTTTCATGATCTCACTTTCAAATGCTGGGCAAGATATACCTGACCAAATCAAAGTTAGAAGAGCCCAAGCTCGAATGTTGAAAGAAATCGATTACACCTTCGAGGGTGCGAATCTCCAAGCAATTAAAGACGGTGGCATGCGTTGGGATGGTGTTCATTATAATTTTGCGGCGTTAGAAATTGCCGCTATTCAATGGAAAGAAGTATTAACCCCGCTTTTCTTCCAAGCCTCCAAACCATTTATTCCGGCGAATTAATTTCACAGGACGTATTGCCATTGAAATAATATCGACGCTTGGCAACGAAATCATATGCCAAGTCTAATAAGCGATCTGGTAAGAGAAAAATCAATCCCAAGGGCTTAAACTGCCATTTTGCGTGCTTGAGTACCTCGGCGATCGCAGCTGACTTGATAAACAATTGACCTTTTGAAACGACTTGAACGGTGGCTAATTGCCATCGTGCATCTGGAATTTCAGCTTGAAAGCTGTGACATAGGTCCGTCGATTGAGGATATATCGCTAAATCCTCGGCAGACATCCTGCGAAGTTGCTTACTAGCCCATTGACAAAAACCACAGTCCCCATCAATAAATACGACTAACGAACTAGCTCGATCCATCCTTTTAATGACTTCGTTTTTTTAGACTCTTCGACAACCTCAAATTGAACATCACACGTATAAAAATAAGAACCAGGTGGCACATCACGACCATTCAATCCTTTTCCATTCCATCCGAATCCTAACAATGGTCCTGTATAATTATAAACAACCTGACCAAAACGATCTACAATAGTACAAGTAACGTCATTGACAAACCGAGGACAACGCATTGGCAAAAATACATCGTTCTTTTGATCTCCGTTAGGACTAAACAAATTTGGCAAATCAAAAGCAGGACAATTATCTTGACAAACAACATTACTCTTCGCGCTTTCCTTGCCATTAAAGTTAATTGCAGTCACATAATAACAACCCACAAATGAACTTGCCTGACTATGTAAATAGGACAATTCCTTTTTCTCTCCCAATAATGTGTACTTTCCATCGGCAGTTTTCGAAAAATACACACGATAAAAATCTATCTGTGGATCACACAAATTTGTTACAGTTGGTGTCCATGTTAATGTATTCGTAAAGCTCGTTGGCGAACAATCTCCTCCCGGCACATCACATGGATTCGAACCCAATTTCAATACCGGAGGACAAGGGTTTAATTCGATCACAGATTTTACTGCCAACGATTGAGAGGCATTAACCAATCCTTTGGCCCATACTGGCCTAGCGTATTCACCAACCGTTTCCACATAATAAGTATAGGTTGAATCTGTTGAAATAGTCACGTCATATTTCCCATCGGTCGTCACAAAGTCAACACCCAAATCTGTGTATTGAAACGTTGATGGATCTGCTACTGAAATCTCATTGATTTGATTGAACACCCCATTTGGTCGTGCACGATAGATACGGTGAACTTGAAAATTATTGTTCCAAGGCACATTGGCTTCCCAGTTCAATTTAATTGTCTTACCAGAGGCAAGCCCTTGTAAACGAACTGAACTTGCTGGCGATGGCGAATCCAATAATTCCCAATTCTGATTTTTGGTATAAAATACATCCACTTGGTACCGATACCCTTTCTCCAATGTATTCAATCCTTTGTCCACCATCACCGTATCTGCCAAAGGTGAGCCTATCGCTTTCAAGTCAACGGCTGAAATACTTTCTGCTCGCTTCAATTGGTAACGGTAAGGACCTGGAAATAAAACCGTATCTAAATTGACTGGACGAGACCAACGAACCAGAATTTCACCTTGTGTTTTGGAAGTCTTTAACACAGAAACATGGGTCATCACAGGAGCGGCAGTAGTAATCAGGGCACAAACTCCAGTAGACATCGGACTAAAATCTTCTAACCCTTTTGAATTGGTAAAAGCAACTACGATCACGTACGTATAGTTCGTATTTTTCTGTAAAGATTTGTCCTCAAAACTAGTTTCAGTTGCCTTTAATCGGCCAATTTCTACAAACCCTGGCAAAGTCATACCCGTTCCACATGATTTATTTACCACCATGACGCATGGGCCTGACTTGCGGTAAATTATTAATGTCGTGTTGGGCAAAACACAGGTATAAGGTGTCCACGAAAGCGTCACGCTAGCAGATCCTGTAACCGCTTTAAGTCCTTGAACAACGGGAGCTAGCACACGTATTTTCCAAATTTTACTATCTACTAATTTGATCGAATTACCGATGGCAGTTGGCGGATTATCTTCGACTTTAAACAAAATATCATAAGGCTCCTTGCGAACATGCTGGCAGGCTGTCTGCCACGAAAACGACCCTCTAGCTGGAGAGGTTTGTTTCGGAATGGAACTGAAAGAAGCAAACGGCTGGAGCACGGCATAGATTGGATCAACATTGGCATAGACATTACCTGAACTGTAAATCGTTAATGGATCAATCCGACCTGTTTTGGATGCTACATCTTCAGCTGAAATCGTCTGAACGATATTGCTCCCTGCTAACACACAAACATCTGCTGGAACTGTCAGTTTAGGAGCTTTATTATCGGCATCTTTCACTTCGATTTGCATGTCGCGTACCGTTTCGGAAATTTTGACACCATTTCGCCATTCCTCCACAATAAATGCACAATTGTATAAACCCAATTCTTGTGGCGTATCCCAAACTAAATCGCCTGTTAAAGGGTCAATATCAAAAGTAGATTTGATGGTAGAAACTTCGTTGGGCTGTCTGAAATTTGGTGCTGAAATTCCCCGACTTGCTGAATTACAAGTTTCACTTTCACCTGTCTTTGAAACGGACAAACGATAGGCCAAACTATCCCCTTCCGCATCTACCGCATTCGCGTTATGAATAAATTTTTGTCCGACGATGGCAGTCAAATCAACCGCCGGATTTAATAACAAGGGAGTTGAATTCAAACCAAGTCCAGAATTAATAGAAAAACTGGTTTCTACGTAAAAAGGCACATCGACGGATCTGGAGATATTACGAACCCCATCATTACGATTGGGTATCGCGACTGAAACACGGTAAACAAGGGATGGCGCCGGATAAGTATATTCAATTTTATAGATATTCTTCAGGGTTCCATTTCCTAAATTAACAGGAGTACCGCAACAGCGTTTTGCTTTAAAAATACCAGAACCATCACCAAAACAAAAGTTGACATCTTCCTGCTGATCATTGGCCGGATTATTTTCAGTGTATGTGGTTAAGGTAAACTCGTAGGTAAGTGATTTATCAGAAATTCGCTTCACGGTAATCTCACCACCTTTTAAGTGCGTGGCAAGTAAAGGCGCCACCGAAATGATCATCAAAATGAAGGCAAAAATATATTTCCGCATAAAACAATTGAGAAGAAGAGCAAGTTAATAAGGTCAAATCGAATAATTAAAAAAAATAGATTTTTTAAGCGATTAATTTGATTGACAAGCGTTTGAATTGTAGTTTTGAAGGCTAAAATTCTATAGCACTGTTGAAATCAACGATCGCTTAGAATGTTTTTATTAAAATCTAATAACCTTATTTATGGCTTGGCTAGCAAAATCTCTTAATTCCTCACTTGGAAAAAAGCTCCTCATGGCAATTACTGGCCTATTTCTGATCAGCTTCCTACTAATTCACTGTGGCTTAAATGCAACCATTTTCTTGAATGATGGTGGTGTCGCTTTTAATGAAGGAGCAGAATTTATGGCTCACAACCCAATCATTCGTACGATGGAAATCGTATTATTTGGTGGATTGTTGCTGCACATATTTGATGGTCTTCGTCTTTGGTTAGACAATAAGAAGAAACGCCCTGTGGCATATGCGGTAGTAGATGGCGCTGCGAATAGCAAATGGTACTCTCGCTCGATGGGTTTATTAGGCACCTTGTTGTTGTTATTTTTAATTATCCACTTGAAGCATTTCTGGTATTTCTCTCGTTTAACAAATAATTTGACTGAGACTCATACGTTGTATAACGAAATGCAAGTTGTTTTCACAAGCCCGATCGTCGTAGTAATTTACGTTCTAGGATGCATTTCATTGGGATACCATTTGTTACATGGTTTCCAAAGTGCTTTCCAAACGATTGGTTGGAACCACCCAAAATACACACCAACCATCAAAGCTATTGGAGCGATTTACTCGATTATTATTGCTGCTGCTTTTGCTGCCATGCCAATTGCCTTCTATTTTAATTTGATTCAATAATTCCTCAGCAGATACGATTATGACAAAATTAGACGCTAAAATTCCAGAAGGTTCGCTGGCCGAAAAATGGACCAAGTATCAATCAAGCGTACCTTTAGTAAACCCTGCCAACAAACGTTCATTAGAAATTGTGATTGTGGGTTCAGGTTTGGCTGGAGCATCCGCTGCAGCATCGTTAGCTGAATTAGGATATAAAGTAAAAGTATTTTGTTTCCAAGATTCTCCACGTCGTGCTCACTCCATTGCAGCACAAGGAGGTATCAACGCAGCAAAGAACTACCAAAATGACGGTGACTCTGTTTACCGTTTATTCTACGATACCATTAAAGGAGGCGACTACCGTGCGCGTGAGGCGAACGTTCACCGACTAGCTGAGGTATCGGGAAATATCATTGACCAATGTGTGGCACAAGGTGTTCCTTTCGCACGTGAATACGGCGGATTGCTTTCTAACCGTTCATTCGGTGGTACGCAAGTTCAACGTACGTTTTACGCGGCGGGACAAACAGGCCAACAATTATTATTGGGTGCTTATTCTGCTTTGCAACGTCAAGTGGGAATGGGTAACGTGAAAATGTACACGCGCCATGAAATGCTTGATGTCGTAACTATTGACGGCAAAGCGCGTGGTATCATTGCCCGTGATTCAGTAACAGGAGCATTAGAGCGTCACTTTGGCCATGCGGTATTGTTATGTACAGGTGGATACGGAAACGTATTTTACTTGTCTACAAACGCCATGGGATCCAACGTAACAGCTGCTTGGAAAGCAAACAAAAAGGGAGCTTTCTTCGCAAATCCTTGTTATACGCAGATTCACCCTACTTGTATCCCTGTGTCAGGTGATCACCAATCGAAATTAACGTTGATGTCGGAGTCACTTCGTAATGACGGTCGTATTTGGGTTCCAAAAAAGGCCAACGATAACCGCAAGGCGAATGAGATTCCTGAAGACGAAAGAGATTATTACTTAGAGCGCCGTTATCCTGCGTTCGGTAATTTAGTACCACGTGACATTGCGTCTCGTGCGGCTAAAGAGCGTTGCGATGCAGGATTTGGTGTAGGAGCTTCTAAAATGGCTGTTTATTTAGATTATGCAGCTGCCATCATCCGTTACGGAAAAGGAGAAGCCAATAAAAATAACATGCACAATCCATCAGATGAAGAAATTCAAGCGATGGGTAAAGCGGTCGTAAAAGAGAAATACGGCAACTTATTTGACATGTATAAGCAAATTACTGGCGAAGATCCTTACGAGGTTCCTATGCGTATTTATCCAGCAGTTCACTATACAATGGGTGGTCTATGGGTAGATTATAACTTAATGACTACGATTCCAGGATTGTATGCATTAGGTGAAGCAAACTTCTCAGATCATGGTGCTAACCGTTTAGGTGCATCTGCACTTATGCAAGGCTTAGCAGATGGTTACTTCGTCATTCCTTACACGATTGGAAATTACTTAGCTTCTGAAATTCGCACACCAGCGATGTCAACTGATTCTGAGCCATTTGTGGCTGCAGAAAAAGAAGTACGCGATCGTTTAGAAACATTAATGAACATCAAAGGCTCTAAGCCAGTTGATTATTTCCACAAACGCTTAGGTAAAATCATGTGGGATGAATGTGGCATGGCGCGTAGTGCAGAAGGTTTGAAAGCATCGATCAAGGAAATCCAAGCATTGCAAAAGGAATTCTGGTCAGATGTGAAGATTCCAGGTGAAATCGATAACCTAAATCCTGAATTAGAGAAAGCAGGTCGTGTGGCCGACTTCCTTGAATTGGGAGAATTAATGTGTATTGATGCCTTGGATCGCAACGAAAGTTGTGGAGGTCACTTCCGTACGGAATACCAAACGGAAGACGGAGAAGCCCTTCGAGATGACGAAAAGTATGCTTATGTAGCTGCTTGGGAAAACAAAGGGAATGGAAAATTCGAACTTCACAAGGAAGAATTGAAATACGAAAATATCAAAATTGCTCAGAGATCTTATAAATAATTCGATACAATGGAAGGACATTTAAACCTGACACTCAAAATTTGGAGACAAAAAAATGCTAACGTAGCTGGTAAATTCGAAACTTACCAAGTGAGTGGCATCTCCACAGATATGTCATTTTTGGAAATGATTGACGTGTTAAACAACCGTTTGATCGAAGAAGGAGATGATCCCGTTGCATTTGATCATGATTGCCGCGAAGGTATTTGTGGTATGTGCTCGATGTACATTAACGGCCGTCCTCACGGACCAAACCGTGGTGTAACGACTTGCCAATTACACATGCGTTCATTCCAAGATGGCGAAACCATCACGGTAGAACCTTGGAGAGCAAGTGCATTCCCTGTTATTAAAGACTTAGTTGTTAACCGTTCAGCATTTGACCGTATTATTGCGGCAGGTGGTTTCGTTTCAGTTAATACTGGAAATGCACAAGATGCAAACAACCTACCTATACCAAAAGATGATGCAGACCAAGCTTTCGCTGCCGCTGCTTGTATTGGTTGTGGCGCCTGCGTAGCTGCATGTAAAAATGCTTCAGCGATGTTATTTACATCCGCTAAAATTTCGCAATTAGCATTATTACCTCAAGGTAAAGTGGAAGCTGCGAAACGTGCTGAAGCCATGGTTGCTCAAATGGATGAAGAAGGATTCGGTGCTTGTTCAAATACAGGTGCTTGTGAAGCTGAATGTCCAAAAGGCATTTCTTTAGAGAACATTGCTCGCATGAACCGCGAATATTTCTCAGCGACCTTTTCTTCGAAATAACACTTAATTTATAGCCCCTGAATGCAATTTCAGGGGCTTTTTACGCCCTTGTTTTTAGAACCCACCCATTCTCGTTCTGCCCAATCCAAACCATCACTCGGATGGATTGAAGTCATTTGTGGCTCCATGTTTTCAGGCAAGACGGAAGAACTAATTCGCCGACTAAAACGTGCCAAAATTGCCCAGTTGCGTGTAGAAATCTTCAAACCGACCGCAGACACTCGATATCACGACGAAGATATTGTTTCTCATAACCAGAATTCCATACGTTCCACACCTGTGAACAGTGCCAGTGAAATTTTATTGCTCGCAGGAGATAGTGATGTAGTTGGACTGGATGAGGTACAATTTTTTGATGATTCCATTGTGGAAGTGGCCAACCTATTGGCCAATCAAGGTAAACGCGTAGTGATCGCCGGATTGGATATGGACTTTAAAGGAATACCATTTGGACCTATGCCTAAATTAATGGCTATAGCTGAATATGTGACCAAAGTCCATGCAGTTTGCGTTCAATGCGGAGCTGTTGCTAACTACTCACACCGGATTGTTGACAAAGAAGAAACTGTTCTCTTAGGCGAATCAGAATCCTACCAAGCACGTTGCCGTGCGTGTTTCCAAGCTGCCATATAAGCATGCCAAAAGATCCGAGTTATAAAAAAGTATTCCAACGAATCAAGGCAAAAAAGCCACGTGATCTCGATATGCAGTTTGAGAAAGCGCATAATTTGGTTTTTGAATCTTTGGATTGCCTGACCTGTGGAAATTGCTGCAAGACCACGAGTCCGATGTGGAATGAAACTGATATTCAGCGTGTGGCTCATCTCCTCAAGATGAAAGTAGCTCAATTTCTGGACCAATATTTAATCAAAGACGCTGATGGAGATTGGGTATATCCATCCTCTCCTTGCCCATTTTTAACCTCAGCGGATAATACATGCCAAATCTATGAACATAGACCAAAGGCTTGTCGAGAATATCCACACACCAATCGCAAAAACATGCAGGGGATCATGGCCTTAACTCAAAAAAATGCCCTGATTTGTCCAGGTGTTGCTCAAATCATGGAAAAATTGGAGCGAATTTACAATTGAGCCCCATCAGATTTGAAAATGACATGAAAAATCAAGAAATTAGTCTTTCAATTTAATAGGTTAATATGTCAGCAGCAGAATATTTAGGAATTGATGTAGGTGGTACCGGCGTAAAGATGGGTATTGTTCATTCCGACACAGGTCAGATCAATAACTTTCAAAGCTACGATACAGCCACCTGGCGAGAATCACATCATTTTTTAGATCGCTTAGCTGATGCGATTGCATTGCAATTGTACCAACATAAAAATGTCAAGAAAATTGGCATCGGTCTGCCTGGTATTCTAACTAAGAATCGCCGTACCTTAATAGAAATCACTGCTATTCCAGAAATTGATGGTTCGCCCATGATCGATATGCTGGAAAAAAGATTCCCTGAGCACCAATTTTTCATGGAAAATGATGCGAATGCAGCCGCATTAGGTGAATTCTACTTTTCTCCAGAGAAGGCCATTATGCCTGAAGACTTCATATTTATCACGTTAGGAACAGGAGTAGGTGGAGCTGCCGTGATTGACCGCAAAATTTTCTTGGGCGGAGATGGTAATGCGATGGAACCAGGTCACGTGCCGTCAAAAAACGGCAAAGTACTTGAACGCAACGTAGGCAAAAAAGAACTTTTACAATTAGCTACGGAAATGCGTGCTGCCTACACTGGAAATACGGTATTGGCATCAGATGGGACAATTTCTACCACATCTTTAGTTGTAGCTGCTGAAGAAGGGGATGAATTAGCCTTAGCCATCTGGAATGAAGTAGGTACTTTATTAGGAGATATGCTAGTTTCATTGATTCGCATCTTGGATATCAAAAACATTTTTATTGGTGGCGGCTTATCAGCCTCATATGATTTCATTTTGCCAAGCATGGAGAAACAATTAAACTATTGGCTTACGCCTGCATACCTTGAAAAATTAACCATCAAAAAAGCATTATTGGGAAATGACGCAGGATTATTAGGTGCCGCTTCCCTTTGTTTTTAGTAAAAACAGCTTAGTGCAGTTGAATAATTTTTAAAAAGAATTAGTTGAATTATATTTAATATATTTTTAGTGCAAAATGGAATAAAATTTGTTTGATATTGTAACATTTAATTCTAATCTTTGCATCGTTTTTGAACCCCAAAATATTTATAAAATGTCAGATATTGCAGAAAAAGTTAAGAGCATCATCGTTGAGAAGTTAGGTGTAGAAGCATCAGAAGTTACTCCTGAGGCATCTTTCACAAACGATTTGGGAGCTGACTCCTTAGACACGGTAGAATTGATCATGGAATTTGAAAAAGAATTCAATGTTTCTATCCCAGATGACCAAGCTGAAAACATCCAAACTGTAGCTCAAGCAGTTACTTATTTGGAAGAAAACGCAAAGTAATCGAATTACGATAAAAAAATGATGTCAATTGGTACATGGTAATTCCTTCGGATATAATCCCAAGAAAATACCCTATACTAATTGACATTTTTTATTGCAACCAATGTTATCAAAATTGATCTTATGGAGTTAAAACGAGTAGTAGTAACGGGTCTAGGAGCCCTAACACCAATTGGAAATACGGTTGACACATTTTGGGAAGGCTTAGCTGCTGGAAAAAGTGGTTGTGCTCCAATCACCCGATTTGATGCTGAAAAATTCAAAACTCGTTTTGCTTGTGAACTTAAGGACTTCAAGGTAGAAGATTATATCAATACCAAAGAAGCCAGAAAAATGGACCCATTCACCCAATATGCGGTGATTGCTGCGGATGAAGCTATTGCTGATGCGGCATTTGATATGGAGACATTAAACAAAAATAAAGTAGGTGTTATTTGGGGATCAGGTATCGGTGGTCTAAAAACCTTTGAGGACGAAATGATTTATTTCGGACAAGGTGATGGAACCCCCAAAATCAACCCGTTCTTCATTCCTAAAATGATCGCAGATTCTAGTTCAGGTCAAATCTCCATTCGCAACGGATTCAGAGGACCAAACTACGTAACTGTTTCTGCCTGTTCCTCGGCCAACAATGCCATCATTGACGCGTTTAATTACATCCGTACAGGACGTATCAACGTTTGTGTAACAGGAGGTTCGGAAGCGCCAGTGACCATCGCGTCCGTTGGTGGTTTTACCGCTATGCATGCCATGTCTACTCGTAACGACGATCCGGCTACTGCCTCTCGTCCCTATGACGTAGATCGGGATGGATTTGTTGTAGGAGAAGGCGCTGGTGCACTTATTTTAGAAGAATATGAGCACGCGAAAGCACGTGGTGCTAAAATTTATGCAGAATTAATTGGCGGAGGATTTTCATCTGATGCACACCATATTACTGCACCGCATCCAGACGGTTATGGTGCATTATTATCGATGATTGACGCATTGGAAGATGCTCAGATCAAACCTGAAGAAGTGGATTACATCAATACCCACGGTACTTCGACACCGATCGGTGATCCACAAGAGATCAAAGCAATTGTAGATTGTTTTGGCGATCACGCTTACAACATGTCTATTTCTTCTACGAAATCCATGACAGGTCACTTGTTAGGTGGTGCAGGTGCGGTTGAAGCTGTGGCTTCAGTATTAGCAATAAAACATCAATTTGTGCCTCCTACCATTAACGTCTTTAATCGTGATCCGGAAATAGATCAACGAATCGACTTGACAGAAAATGTGGGTAAATCACGTGAAATCAACGTTGCTTTGAGCAATGGTTTTGGTTTTGGAGGACATAATGCAACTGTCATCTTTAGAAAAATCTAGTTTATGACGTTTTTTTCTCCGTTTTTCTTGTTCTTTCAAAAACCCAAAGACGAACGTGAGAAGCACCTTTATAAATCAGTAAAACATCTTATTGGGGCTAGTCCGTCAAATTTAAATTTGTACCGATTAGCCTTTTTGCATGCCTCTGCTTCGAAAGAATCAGTTGCAAAATCTTACAAAGAGTCAAACGAACGTCTCGAATTTTTAGGCGATTCTGTACTTGGCATGATTACAGCCAGTTATTTATTCCAAAAATTCCCATTCAAAGACGAAGGATTTTTAACTGAAATTCGTTCCCGCATGGTTAGCAGGGAATCTTTAAATGTGCTAGGGCGTAAATTAGGACTGGAAGAAGTTATTGAATACGAAAGTCTAAAACGCAGCTCCATGTCTCGATCAAGTATGTATGGAGATGCATTAGAGGCATTTATTGGAGCTGTATACCTAGACAAAGGTTTCGCATTTACTCAAAAATTCGTCGTTAGGAAAATATTAACCCAATATTTCGATTTAGACACTGTCGTTCAAAACAATCCGAATTTTAAATCCCTACTTATCGAATGGGCCCAAAAAGAAGGGAAAAAAGTTCAGTTTACCCTGGATGAGGAAGGAACGCATCACGATAAAGAATTCACAGCACTCGTTTTATTAGAGGGCGAAAATATCAGTAGCGGCAAAGGATATTCCAAGAAAAAAGCCGAACAAAATGCAGCTATGAAAGCCTGCGAAGTACTAGCAATTAAATAACGCATCCATGCTAACGCCCAATATTTTTCTTCATTACTTCAACAGCGACGAAGCGACTGTCTCATTCCAAGAAATCATTCAATCGGATGTTGCTCCAGAAATTCTAGAGCTTCTTCAGGATGAATTATTAAATCAATTATCAAGTGCAATATTGGCCGAAAAACTACCCAATTTCGATTGGCAAAATGCGCGCATGCAAGAAAAATGGCAGTCGGCAGTTAACCTACTCCTACCCCACATTCTTCTACCCGATTTTATTTGGCAAGGTTGGATTGCTTCATTAAGCCAAGAAGCAATTGCTCCCTCGCAAGAAATACCAAGTTTTGCAGATCTACTTACGGCAGATGTATATTATGCAGCACCCAACGAAGCGCTTCCAGAAATAGTGGAAGAGGAGGAGGAAGAGGAAGAGGAAGAGGTGGAAAAAGAAGAAGTAACCCAGGAGGAAGAATTAGTTGTCAATGAAATCACACGTCCCATTGAATCAATTCCTGACTATTTTGAGGTAAGTGATGAGCTACCTGAATTAGATGAAATAAAAGATGAGGCTGATGAGATTGAAAAACCAAAATCGATCAACCAACTTCATGCGGAAACTAACGAGGAAAAAGTATTGGATACCATTCAGGTGACTGACCATTCATTGAAAAACATGGTGGAAATCAATATGACAAATTCGTTAGGAGAAAGCATTTCGCTATTTCAAAAATTGAATTTTATACAAGAATTATTTGATGGAAATGCAGATGAATTCCAACGACTCATTGAATTTGTCGACAGCCAAGCGACTGCTAACCAATGGAAGTCTGAGATTGAAAGTCGGTTCGGTCAATACCAACATGTAGATAACGAAGACACCTGGAATGAATTCTTCATTTTAGTCGATCGAAAATTCAACTAACTGATATTTAATATCAGTTTTTAAACAGAGTTATTAAGTAACAAAGCCTAGTTTCGTAAAATTTAGGCTTTGAAATATTGCTTCTACATTCTCCTGATTTCCTGGCGTACAATTGCGCAAACTCAGCTTCCAGATTCCGTTCTTGAAGTGGAACAAACACGCCTTCAATTCTTCCAGCAAAATCCATTTGATATAAATCAGGTTACACTCGAAGAATTACATGCCCTATCCTTCTTGACTGAAGTACAATTAGCTTCATTTATGAACTATCGAAATGCTCATGGTCCATTTAGCTCTATCCATGAATTACAGGTGGTTGAGGGGTGGGACATAGAAACCCTACGAAAAACAGTCGGCCTACTCATTTGCAATTCTACACGTAAAAAATGGTATCTAGTAGAGCAGGAAAGCCACCAACTTTTACTAAAAATGGAACGTACACTTGAGGAAAAAGTTGGCTTCAGCGAGCCCACATCAAGGTCAAAAACTCGTTATCTGGGTAACCCTTGGACACAAAACATTCGGTACCGAGGAAAATGGAATAACTACATTCGCGGTGGATTTACCTCACAAAAAGATCCTGGCGAAACGTCACAGACCGACTTTATAAGTTATTACCTTGAAATAAAACCTACCAAATGGGTCGATAAATTGATTCTGGGAGACTATATTCTTCAATGGGGACAAGGATTGATCCAATCAGGTGGTTTCTCTTTAGGTAAGACATATGAGAGTATTCGTGCCACTCAAAAATTTAATTTAGGTAATCTCCCCTATTCATCTAGTGGCGAGTCTGCATTCTATCGTGGAATAAGTACACAGGCTCATTGGGGCGCCATAAATCTCTCCGCTTTTCTTTCAATCAAACATTTGGATGCATCGATCTCGAAGGACACATCAGGTTTACCTTTTTACCGAAGTATTGATACCGATGGCAACCATCGAACGACCACAGAAATAAAAAACAAATACACCTTAATGGAACAAGCCATCGGATTACAAGCACTAATTCCATGGAAACAGGGATACTTCAGTTTTTCAAGCACAAGGCATGCATGGAATCTACCAAAACGTAATACGCAAATTTATAATCAATCAGAATGGCAAGGAAACGAATTGACAAACCTATCATTGGCTCATCAAATACCTTGGAAACAGGTACTAATTGCAGGGGAATTAGCATCAACTAGTCCAAAAACCCTAGCCATAATCGAATCCATTGCCTTTTCTATTTCACAAAAACTTGATTTCTCAGCGCTGTTCAGATATTATGGAGCAGGATATTATAGCCCCATGGCGCAATCGCTGGGCGAAGGATCTCAAACCAAAAATGAAATGGGTTTATTTCTAGGAAATCAATTTCAAATTTCGAAATACCAACGCCTCTCATCTTACATCGACTATTTTTATTTTCCCAAACGGAATTTCACTTATGCTTTTGATGGAGCTTGGGGATTTGAAACGCTCAATCGGTTTCAATGGGATCGAAAACAGAAAGGTCAATACTTTGCCCAACTAAAATGGACAAATCAATCGATTGGACAATTTCAACGAAAAAATCACATTCAAGCTAGTTTTGATATACATCGAACGATTTTTCGTCATCTCAAGTGGCACAGTCGGCTTATGTTCAGTTACCTGAATTCACCTATTCAAAACGAAATAGGGGCCATGTGGTTACATGATTTTCAATACACTTTCAAACATTGGAAAATTCAATCCCGATTAGCATGGGTTCACACTCCGAGTTATGATACTCGATTATATGCCTATGAACCCACCTTAGCCTATTCATTCAGCCTGCCTGCCTATTACGACCCAAGCATGAGAAACATTTTATTAGTCAGTTTTACACCCACTAAGCATTGGGAAATAGGCATAAAAATAGCCAGAACCCAATATTTCACGAAAGAAACGATAGGTTCTGGCTTAGACTTAATCACGGCCTCACATAAAACGGATTTGACAGGACAAATCGTCTACCAATATTAGACAATAGCCTCGCGAACTTTCAATAATTTCTCAAGCAAACCCTCTAATTGATCCAAAGGAAGCATATTGGCTCCATCTGATTTCGCTATGGAAGGATTCGGATGGGTCTCAATAAATATTCCATCTGCTCCGACGGCGATGGCAGCTTTGGCTATTGTTTCAATTAAAGCCGGTTGGCCACCCGTAATTCCACTTCCCTGATTTGGACGCTGTAATGAGTGGGTACAATCCATGATGACAGGCACCCCAAATGCAGCCATTTCAGGCAAATTGCGATAATCTACTACTAAATCACCGTAACCGAAAGAGTTACCACGATCTGTTAAATAGACAGGTGCATTGGGGTTTTCATGCAATACTTTTTCAACCGCAAATTTCATCGATGCTCCCGACATAAACTGCCCTTTCTTGATATTAACAGCTTTTCCTGTTTGAGCGGCTGCGGCCAACAAATCTGTTTGTCGGCATAAAAATGCTGGGATTTGAAGCACATCCACATAGGCTGCTGCCATAGCTGCTTCACTACTTTCGTGAATATCTGTGACTGTTGGCAAATCATAATGATCTCCTACCGCCTTCAAAATTTCAAGCGCCTTTATATCACCAATACCTGTAAATGAATCAATTTTAGTCCGATTCGCCTTGCGGTAAGACCCCTTAAAAATATAAGGAATACCCATTGATTTGGTCATACCATGGATACGTTCTGCGATCTCAAAAGCTAAATCATTGCTCTCAATCGCACAACTGCCTGCCATTAAAAAAAAGGGCCCTTTTCCGATGGACGCTAAACTAGGTAATTGCATATTATATAATGTTTACTTCGGTCTCCAAGGGAACACCAAATTTGGCTAAAACGGACGCTTTAATTTGTTCCGATAATTCTTTAATCTGAGAACCAGTCGCCTGGCCATAATTCACTAATACAAGTGCTTGATTCACATGTACACCTGCATCTCCGGAACGATAACCTTTCCAACCCGCTTGCTCGATAAACCAACCAGCTGGAAACTTAACGTCTGTACTGCCCACAATAAGATAAAATGGAATTCCAGGGAAAGCATCTTGTAATCGAGTTGCTTCATCAACAGAAACAGTAGGATTCTTGAAAAAACTACCCGAATTCCCAATTTCTTTAGGATCAGGCAACTTGCTTTGTCGGATCGAAATCACCGCATTAGCAACATCTCGTATCCCCGGATTTGCAATACCTTTGGCTGCCAAAACATCTTTTATGGCACCATATGATGTTTGAGTCTCTGCCTTTTTAGCTAATTTAAAACTAACGGAGGCAATCAAATAACGACCTTTACCCGCATGCTTAAAGTAACTTTCTCGATAACCAAACTGACAAGCTTTCGTATCAAAGCGCTCAACAGCCAAGGATTCCAAATTCAAAGCCTCTAAAGAATCAAACGTATCTTTGATTTCAACCCCATAAGCGCCAATATTTTGCATGGGCGCAGCGCCCACAGTCCCAGGGATAAGTGACAAATTCTCTAAACCGGCCCAATGATGGTCAACGGTATATTGTACAAAATAATGCCAAACAACTCCAGCCCCAGCCTTCACCAGCACAAAGTCATCTGATTCATCAATAACTTCGATGCCTTCAAATGCAACTTTGACAACTAAAGCATCAACATCTTGAGTCAATAATAAATTACTACCTCCACCTACAAATAAGTGTGTTACATGCGCATAATTTTGTTCACGAACCAACTGTACGTACTCTTGCAAATGATTAATTTCAACAAAATAGCGCGCAGAAACGTCGATACCAAAGGTATTGAATGGCTTTAAAGATACGTTTTCTAACACACGAGGTGCCGAATAAATTTGAGGCATACTAGGTTAATTTCGTAGATAAAAATTCTTGCAAGTCAGGTAAATTCGTCTCTAGTAACGTCTCATTACTACCTTCCCAAACTTTATGACCTTCTTTTAAAAACATTATATATTCACCCATGCGCATCACCGAATTCATATCATGCGAAATGACAATGGTGGTCATGTTGAATTCCTTCGTAATCTCTTGAATCAATAAATCAATCTTAACAGCCGTTAAAGGATCTAAACCCGAGTTGGGTTCGTCACAGAAAAGGTATTTGGGATTCATGACAATTGCACGAGCAATACCTACCCGTTTCTTCATTCCACCTGAAATATCGGAGGGCATTTGATGAGCAGATGCTTCTAATCCAACTCGTTGCAAACACAACATGGCTTGCGCATTCTTTTCTTCAATGGTTTGAGAGGTCAATGTATCTAAAGGAAAACGCACGTTTTCTAATACTGTCTTGGAGTCAAAAAGGGCACCTCCTTGAAATAAAACACCCATTTCTCTTCTGATTTCCTTTACTTGATCTAGATCCGATTTAATAAAATCGCGACCATCATATAAAACTTCACCTTGCTCGGGCGACAAAATACCAATCATACATTTCAGAAGGACCGACTTTCCAGTTCCACTACCTCCGATCACCATATTAACTTTACCCTGTTTAAAAACAGCATTAATATCATCTAAAACGACGCGGCCATCAAATTCCTTATGAATATTTTTGATCTCAATCATGTTCAAAATTAGGGATTTTTTGCCAATTTATTGTTGGCAAAATAAGTATCCAGGAAACTTATTATCTGCTTTTCACCCTATTTTATTTGCAAATTTAGTTGTACTATTGCGTTCTCTCAGAGACAAAACTAAAATTTATAATTGTATGTTTTTCGTATTCATCGGCATCGTTCTATTTGTAGCCAGCCGCGCCATCGCAAACCCTAATTTTATTTTCTCAAAGTATGCTAATCCTTTACGCTTTGCAGCCATTGCTTTATTCGTACTGGGACTTTCTAGCTCAGTCATTAAACAGGTAAATGCAGGTGAAGTTGGCGTTCAGAGTATTTTCGGTAAAGTTCAAAATCAAATACTTACGAGTGGATTAAATTTTGTGAATCCGCTAGCTACGGTTACTATCTTCGACACCAAAACACAAAACTATACGATGTCGGCAGTGCATGACGAAGGCGATCGGACTGGCGATGATGCCATTCGCGTATTAACTGCGGATGGACTTGAAGTTATCGTAGACCTTACTGTGCTTTACCGCATTTTACCCTCTGAAACTCCTCGCATTCTAAAAGAAATTGGAGAAGATTACCGAGACAAAATTGTTCGTCCAATTACACGTACTATGATCCGAGATAATGCGGTCTATTATGATGCGGTAGGTTTATACTCATTAAAGCGAAATGAATTTCAAGGAAGAATTTATGCGGATATTGAAAAAAACTTCAAAAAGCGTGGCTTAGTACTAGAGCAATTATTAATTCGCAATATCAATTTACCCAACTCGGTCAAGCAAACCATTGAGTCTAAAATTAATGCCGAACAGGATGCCCAAAAAATGCAGTTTGTGCTTCAAAAGGAAAAGCAAGAAGCGGAACGTAAGCGTGTAGAAGCACAAGGTATCGCGGATTATCAAAAGATACTTTCAACCGGCTTAAGTGAAAAGCAATTACAATATGAGGCAATCATCGCTCAAAAAGAATTAGCTAAATCACCCAATACCAAAGTAATTATCATGGGAGGAGGAAAACAAACTCCCATCATACTTGGAAATAACTAAGAACAAAAAAGGCTCCCGATGGGAGCCTTTTTTGTTAAGATTTTAAAATAGTATGACCCATTTTATCTCGTTTAGTAGTCAAATACGCTTCATTATGTGGATTAGATGGAATCTCAATCGGAAGACTCTCGACGATCTCCAATCCATAACCTAACAGTCCTGCACGCTTCTTAGGGTTATTCGATATCAGTCTAATTTTTTGCACACCTAGATCACGCAAAATCTGAGCTCCTACCCCATAATCACGCTCATCCATCGCAAACCCTAATTCTAAATTTGCTTCAACGGTATCGCGACCCAATTCTTGTAATTTATAAGCCTTCAATTTATTCAATAAGCCAATTCCGCGACCCTCTTGAAACATGTATAAAACAACCCCTTTCCCAGCCTTTTCAACCATTTCCATGGCTTTATGTAGTTGACCTCCACAATCACACCGACAAGACCCAAAGATATCGCCTGTTACACAAGAACTGTGAACCCGTACTAATACAGGTTCATCTTTTTCCCAAGTACCTTTAATTAGAGCTAAATGGGTGTCTCCTGTATTTTTTTGCTTGAAAGCAATGAGATCAAAATGGCCCCACTCAGTCGGCATATCCACACCAATCTCGCGCTGAATCAACGATTCCGTATTCAATCGATACTCGATTAAATCCTTTATGGTAACTAATTTAAGATCAAATTTATCGGCAATTTTACGCAAATCAGGTAAGCGTGCCATGGACCCATCTTCATTAAGTATCTCTATTAATACACCTGAGGGTTTGAAACCTGCCAACTTAGCAAAATCCATGGAAGCTTCCGTATGGCCTGTCCGGCGCAAAACTCCTTCTGATCTACTTTTTAATGGGAAAATGTGACCTGGTCGGCCTAAGTCTGTTGGCTTCGTAGCCGGATCTACTAAAGCTTGAATCGTTTTAGATCGATCTTGAGCTGAAATTCCCGTTGTACATCCATGACCCAATAAATCAACGGAAACCGTGAAAGGAGTTTCATGAGAGGTAGTATTCTGATCTACCATCATCTCAAGTCCCAATTCAGCACAACGCTCATTTGTCAAAGAGACGCACATTAAACCACGAGCTTCACGAATCATGAAATTGACAATTTCAGGCGTAACTGCCTCCGAGGCACAAATCAAATCTCCTTCATTTTCGCGATTTTCATCATCCGCAACTATAATCATCTTACCCTGACGAATGTCCTCAATGGCATCCTCAATACGATCTAAACGTATACTTTCCTCTTGCATGAATTTGATTTTTGAAACGAAAACACAAAGGTAATCAGAATTAGTTCCCATTTTCCTACCTTTGTCAGATAAAATATGCCCCAGCAGCTATGCCCATTCATGTTTCTAATTTAGGTAAAAAATATGGCCAACAGTGGGCCGTACAAGGTTTGAGTTTTCAAGCACAACCTGGAGAAATAATCGGATTTCTAGGACCGAATGGCGCAGGAAAATCAAGTACACTAAAAATGCTTGTAGGCCTCTTAAATCCTTCGGAAGGAACAGCTAGCATTCAAGGTATTGAAGCACAATCTGATTCGATTGCACTAAAAAGACAAATCGGGTATTTGGCAGAGAACAATCCGGTTTACACAGATATGTATGTCAAGGAATTTTTAGCTTTCATTGGAAAATTGCATGGTTTCACTTCTGAGGCATGTTCCAAAAGAATCCAAGAAGTAATTGAGGCCGTTGGTCTTACACGTGAACAAAACAAGAAAATAGGTGAATTATCGAAAGGATACCAACAACGCGTAGGCATTGCTCAAGCCATATTCCATAACCCGAGCATATTGATTCTAGATGAACCGACTAGCGGATTGGATCCAAATCAAATGGAGGAAATCCGAAATTTAATTCTTTCCCTAAAATCAAATAAAACGATCTTATTCTCAAGCCATTTATTAGGTGAAGTAGAAAGTATATGTGATCGAATTTTACTTATTAATAAAGGGAAATTAATGGCCGATTGTAGTATCCAAGAAGCTAAGTCATATCCAGGCGGATTGACAGCCTTTTTTCAGGATAAAACTAAGTAAGCTGAAAAGAATCCGCGTCTAAGTGTGCGGGGAATGCTTCCCTGAAAGAACGTAATTGGTCGAGATGTAGACAGGCCTGTTTGATAGCAGCAGAAGTCCCCATTTCGGTTAACTCTTCGCCTTTGAATGAAATTAAGGCTGAATGTCCATCATAAGCAAGCGCATTGCCATCAACACCTATTCGATTTACACCAGCCACATAAGCCAAGTTTTCAATAGCTCTCGCTTTCAACAAAATATCCCAAGCATGTGTTCTTGCTGCTGGCCAATTAGCTACATAAATAGCGAGATCATATCCCAAATCAACATTTCTAGACCATACGGGAAATCGCAAATCGTAACAAATAAACGGAGCGATACGCCAACCTTTATAATTAAAGATTAATTTTTCAACACCTGGCTGATAAACTTCATGTTCGTTCCCCATTCGGAACAAATGTTTTTTATCGTAAGTCTGAATAGACCCGTCGGGAAAAGCGACAATCAAGCGATTGACTAAACCGTATTTTTCTTTGATTTTTAGACTTCCGACAACAAGGGAATCGATCCGCTTGGCTTGCATTTTCATCCATTGCGTACTCTGACCATTGGGAATCTCGGCATGTGCTGTCGACATACTAAATCCAGTGGTAAACATTTCTGGAAGGATAATTAAGTCGGTTAAGCCAACTAATTGAATCATTTGTTCCTCCAAATTAGCCAAATTGGATGAAGGACTATCCCAAACTAAATCGGTTTGAACTAAACTTACACGTAAGTCAGTAAATGAATCAGACATGTTGCCGAAAATTTATTTGGCAATATAGGAATAATAAATGCGCAATCTAGCTTTAAGTGCATTCAATGGCACAAAACGAGCACTTTCACTGACCATTTTAGTTAGGCCAGTTGACGTACTTGCTAAAGCAGGTGTCAACAAATAACCCGAATTAGATTTACGACCGGCCAAAATAGATTGCAATTCGGTGGTTACATTGAACGTGTAGGAATTAAATGAACTGCTATAATTAGCCGTTTGAATTCCAGATCCGCCTTCAGAAATAACATAAGCTAAGCCGTATGAATTTCGTACAGGCTTATTATTCCCATCTGCTTGAATCAAACTCAATTGACCTAATGTATTATTTAATTCTAATCCATCGACGCCCGAAAGAATCAATTCTGCTTTATTAACTGCTACATTATTCTTTCCCTTCAAATTCAACAAAGTTGGAAATTTAATTCGCGTAACAATACCAGAACCTGATTGGACATAAGTGGTGTTATTTGTCTTTGTTGATGGAACAACATCGCCAGGCTTAACCAACGCAGCTAAAGCACCAGTCTTTGTGATTTGATACTTATTGAACCTAGCTTGAACTTCCGTAGAAAGCGCATTAGACAAGCTGAAATAATAATTCAAGTAATACTTAGTCGTATCTCCCGGATTGTGCCAATGTAAGGTCATACGAGAATAGCTTGGAGAAAAGCTTAATAATGCTGCCTTTGCGGCACTTGTAGATTTAATATAGAAACCAGGGAAAGTAGCCCGGAATGTTTTTCCTCCTCCTGACAAAGTCTTGTCAGAATAATTTTTAATCAATTCATTACCCAACGCAGCAGACATTCTAAATGAGAGCGTATCTAATTTTGTTGAATCACCATTAGCTGCACGTGTCTTAATTACGCGCGGTTTAAAGGTATGCGTCGCTACTGGAGTTGCATCATATGGCAAACTCGAATTCGTAAAATAAGTAGCAGAAAGACTCAAACTATCTTTCAATTTATAAATTGAAATAGTTTGTGGTTGTAATGTATCACCCTGATATCCTGAGTAAACTAAACTCATTCGAACAGAATCCATGATTGAAGTACTCGTTGAGTATAACGTATCCGCATTCGAAATCTGGGCGAATATCGAAGATTGAAATGTTCCCAGTTCAGGATGCTGATAAGATCCCAACAAAAAAGTATTGTTTGCTCCGGTCTGAATAGAATCAACAAGCACCGTCGCAGATTCCACTTTCAACGTATCTGTATAATTCAACCCGACTTCGACGCTAAATAAATCAGCACCGATTTCCTTGGGTGTATCACATGAAGCAAGAAATAGGGAAATAATTCCCAACCATTTAATTGCCAGCCAATTCGATGTAGGCTTTTTCGAAGAAATCGAGGTCATTTTCGGCAATATTTTGAAAGGTTTTATCTTGATATTCATCAATTATCGTTTGAATGCGGGAATTATCCGCATTTTCTAAGGATACAATTTTGTCGGCAAACTCTGCCCCAATTTTAATAAATGCAACATAATCTGCTGTCTGCAAACTAGATAATTCAGAATCATCCATGTCGCCAATTTTCACTTTATCTTTCAAATCTTCGGATGAAAACGTAAAATCAAAGCTAGAATTGTGTGGCGAGAAAATAGTTTTTGAATCCTTGAAAATCGGGTGACTGCGATAATAAGTAGAAATATACATCGGCACCAAACTAGACATCCAATCGTTGCAATGTATAACATCTGGCGACCAACCTAATTTGACAACTGTTTCTAATGCTCCTTTACAGAAGAAAATAGCACGCTCGTGATTATCTGGGTAAAATGTATCTTCCTTGTCGGTTAACACATATTTCCGTTGGAAATAATCCTCATTATCAATAAAATAAACCTGCAATTTAGCGGCAGGAATACTTGCTACTTTAATAGTTAATGGCTTCTCTTCATCTCCCATCGGAATCGTAATTCCTGATAGTCGAACCACTTCATGTAAACGATTTTTGCGTTCGTTAATTGAGCCAAATCGAGGCACCAAAATACGAATTTCCATACCACGCTCTTGCATAGCAGTAGGTAACGCGCGCACAAAATCAGCAATTTTGGAAGTATTGAGGAACGGATCTACCTCGCTGGAAACGTAAAGAATACGTAATTTAGACATGCTAAAATTAGTTAGGGGATTTTATCCCAAAAAACAAATGCAAAAATATAAAAAATTAATCGGAAATCCGCATCATTAATTCACTAAAGGTCTTTATTTTGCCATTTGTTATCGAATTCACAAAGCCCAAATGATCAAATCTTTCCTCAAATACGCCTTCTCAACCCTACTAGCTGCTGCATTGCTATACTGGGCCATAGACAAAAGTGATTTACGATGGAATGATATATATGTTACTTTTCAGCAGGCCAACTACACTTGGGTGGGCATTTCTTTATTAATTGCCTTGATTTCGCATATTTTTCGGGCCTTGCGTTGGGAACAATTACTGGGTGCCATGAACTATTACCCAGGAACCACACGTACTTTATCGGCCGTATTAATTGGATATTTTGCCAATTTCCTTGTCCCTCGCATGGGCGAAGTTTCTCGATGTGGGTCTCTAAAGAAGACAGCCGACATCCCTTTTGAAAAATCATTTGGAACAGTGATCACGGAGCGAATTATAGATACATTAGGTCTTTTATTACTCGTAGGCCTAACTTTCTTCGTTGAATGGAAACCGATGCAACAATTCTTATTTCCAAATTTCAAGATACCTTCAGCACTTACGTTAGCAGGATTAGCGAGCGGGGCCATAGCAGTGATGGCCGTACTCTGGGTTAAAAAAGGTGCATTATTGGGCCTGTGGGACAGATTTACAACAAATTCAACAATCGGAAAAAAAATCCAAGGTTGGGTGCTGGGCATTAGCAGTATACAAGAAGTAAGCCAGCCGGGTAAATTCATTTTTTATTCGATCGCAATTTGGATTGCCTATTTTGCTAATACCTATACCCTATTTTTGGCTTTTCCGATAAGTGCCAACTTAGGATTGTCGGCAGCATTAACGGTGCTTGTCATGGGCACTTTTGGCATGGCTACTCCTACGCAAGGCGGTATCGGAGCATATCATAGTTTAGTCGCCTCCGCTCTTGGGTTTTACTTAATACCCATCAAGGAAGCTACCTTATTAGCTACATTTTTTCACGGAACCCAAATGGCCCTCATCTTGTTATTGGGCGGATTAAGTTTCCTATTAACTTTATTTCTATCCAAGAAAGATGCCAATTCAAACAAGTGATAAAATTTGTGAACTATCAGAAGCCATTCAACGAAGAGGTGAATGGAAATTGCAATCTGAGCAAGTCGTTTTTACCAATGGATGCTTTGACATTTTGCATCTAGGACATGTAGATTACCTTGAAAAAGCACGTCTAACTGGCACAAAAATGATCGTTGCCGTAAATTCAGACGCCTCCGTTAGGACACTAAAAGGTCCTGAACGCCCCGTTAATAACGAGTATGCGCGTGCACGAATTATAGCTTCCTTACAATTTGTAGACCTTGTTATCGTTTTCAATGAAGAAACTCCTTTGGAATTAATCAATGAATTATTGCCGGACATTTTAGTCAAAGGAGATGATTACTCCATCGAAACAATTGTAGGAGCCAAAGAAGTTATTGCAGCTGGTGGTCAGGTAAAAACGATACCATTAGTCCCGAGTTATTCAACCACAGGAATTATTCAAAAACTTAAACAATAAAACTATGTATTTCATTGCGATTATTTTTGGTGTACTAGGCATGCTTATTTCATGGCGCTTAAAATCCAAGTTTAAAACGTACTCAGAACAAAGCCTTCAAAGTAATCTATCAGGAGAAGAAATTGCCAATCGTATGCTTGCGGATCACGGAATCACCGATGTACGTGTTATTACAGTAGATGGTCAGTTAACAGATCATTACAATCCTGCAGACAAAACCGTCAATTTAAGTGCCGATGTATTTCACGGCAGAAATGCCGCGGCAGCTGCAGTTGCAGCTCACGAATGTGGACACGCCGTTCAGCATGCCCGAGCCTATAGCTTTTTACAATTCCGTAGCGCGATGGTGCCTATGCTGAATTTTGCCAATGGTTTTATGCCGCTATTATTAATGGGAGGCATGATGCTGCTTTATTCTACAGGAAATACAACCGTATTGCAAATCGGTGTGCTCCTTTTTGCCATGGCAACACTCTTTAGTTTCGTGACACTTCCGGTGGAATTCGATGCATCCAATCGTGCGCTAGCCTGGATCAAAGCAAATAATATTGTCACCCCGGCTGAATACAGTATGTCAAAAGATGCACTTTGGTGGGCAGCCATGACTTACGTAGTTGCTGCTTTAGGCATGTTAGCCCAATTACTTTATTACCTTAATTTATTAGGCGGAAGAAGAGAAGAATAGACCTCTTTAGACGTTGGACGTTGGACGCTAGACGTTAGACTTTAGACTATGGTGGCTAGACTTTACACATTAGACTTTGTACTGATCGAAAATTTTACAATTACGATGTTATTATAAAAAATCTAATGTCTAAAGTCTAACGTCCGAAGTCTATTTAGCTAGTTTACTCTTACGATAACTATATCCAAAATAAATAACTACCCCAGCTAAACACCAGTAAAAGAAGCGCTCCCAATTAGTCGCGCCCATTTGAGTCATTAGATATAAATTGACCAACAATCCCAAAACAGGAATTAAAGAAAGTTTGTGTGTAAAACTGTAAATAGATAACACGAACCAGATGACAAAAAATGCCGACATAATGGCGTGATCCGCTTTTGATTCCCCATCAACATATCCCTGAAACCAGTTTGACCAAGCATCAGCATCGGGAAGTGAAAGATATAAGGCCACCAACCAGGCCGCTCCTACCCAAATTCCAGCATTTAAATATGGGATTTTAAACTTTGATTTTTTCTGGTTTTCTGGATCCAAATCCAATACTAAAACACCCCCACATACAAGCACAAAGGCAAAAAGCGTCCCTATGCTACTCAGATTAATTACCTCTTCTAAATTCGCGAACAACGCCGGAACTCCTACCAGAACACCCGTCATAATCGTAGAAAAAGATGGCGTATGGTATTTAGGATGAATGCGAGAAAAAGCTTTTGGCAATAAACCATCACGTGACATCGTCATCCAAATACGTGGCTGACCCAATTGATAAACAAGCAAAGCAGATGTTAAAGCAATCACTGCACTTGCCGCCACAACTCCTGCCACACCCGGCAAATTCACCTTCATAAACATAAATGCCAACGGATCCTCGATTCCTGCCAACATGTGTGATGGAACAATACCCGTAAGTACCAACGTCACCATGACATATAAAACAGTGCAAATCAACAAAGCCCACATCATGGCTTTCGGAATATCTCGTTGAGGATTTTTACATTCCTCCGCCGTCGTAGAAATCGAATCAAAACCAATGTAGGCGAAACATACCGCAGCCACACTTTTCAAAACTCCCGAAATTCCATTAGGCGCAAATGGCGTCCAATTCTCAACTTGAACATAAAAAGCTCCTACCCCAACAACGATGGCGATGACAGCCAACTTCAATATCACTAATACATTATTCGTATTTTTTGACTCCTTAATTCCAATGTATACTAAATAGGTAATCGCTACAGTAATCAACAAAGCGGGAATATTAGCCACAAAATGCCAACCAAAAAGCGTGGGGGCTGAAGCAAATGCGGCATAACCTTCTTTGACATTCACAGCCATTGACTCTAGTGTTTGACCTGAATGTAGGCCAAGTTCAGCCGTTGTAAATGCACGTTTGGCTGACAAATAATCCATTGTCAGATATTCAGGAACATGTACACCTAGACCTTCCAATAAATCTACAAAATACTTAGACCACGAAATTGCAACAGCTACATTTGAAATTGCATATTCCAACAGTAAATTCCACCCCAAAATCCAAGCCACAATTTCACCTAAACTGGTGTAAGCATAGGTATAGGCACTACCTGAAATAGGCACAGTAGCCGCAAAACGCGCATAACAAAATGCTGTAAACATACATGCCAATGCCGTAAAGACAAATAACATGGACACCGCCGGACCTCCATTGGCAGATGCCTGACCAATAGCTGAAAAGATACTTGCTCCAATAATTGCGGCCACTCCCATAAAAGTAAGATCTCGCACGCCCAAATTGCGCACTAAATGATCTCCAGCCAAATTTTCCATTTCCAATTGATCCGAAATGATTTTATCAATTGACTTCTTTCTAAAAAAGGAATTCCACATATATTTCATTTGTTGACTAAGCAACAAAAATACATCTTTATCAAAGAAATTCTAATTAAACGAAAACACTTACCTTTGTTGCATGTCGATCGCAGTTGTCATCCTGAACTTTAATGGCCAACATTTCTTGGCAAAATTTCTACCGAAAGTACTCGAAACAAGTACAAATGCGGAGGTTATTGTCGCTGACAATGGGTCCACGGATGACTCCGTGGTCTGGATGAAGCAAAACTTTCCACAAGTAAGATTAATTCTATCTGACAAAAATGAAGGATATGCTGGTGGCTATAATACTGCATTAGCACAAGTAGAAGCAGAATATTATGTATTGATGAATTCCGACATTGAACCTAAACCAAATTGGCTCGATGGATTAATGTCATACATGCAACTTAACCCAACAGTTGCAGCAGCCCAACCCTACATACTTTCATACGACAACCCGTCAAATTTTGAATATGCAGGTGCAGCCGGAGGATATTGGGATTCATATGGCTATCCATTTTGCCGGGGAAGATTATTTGAAACGGTCGAAAAAAATACAAGCCAATATCCAACTAGCCTGGTTAATTGGGCAACAGGAGCTTGTTTACTCGTGCGATCGAAAGCGTACTGGGAAGTGGGTGGCCTGGATGCTGATTTCTTTGCGCATATGGAAGAAATAGATATTTGTTGGCGCCTTCAACGTGCCGGATACCAAATAGCAGCTATTTCAACAAGTGAAGTATTGCATGTAGGCGGCGGGACACTCCCACAGGGAAATCCACGAAAGACCTATTTGAATTTCAGAAATAACTTGATTTTGTTGTATAAAAACTGGGATCCAAAGACAAAATGGCAAACCATTTTTGGTCGTATGTTATTGGATGGAATAGCAGGATTACAATATACCATCAAAGGGGATTTCAATCAGCTCCTTGCTATATTAAAAGCACACCGTGACTTTTATGGTTATTTAATTAGCCCTAAAAAGAAAAATAATTTGTCCCCTGAGTTGCAAAAGAATTGGATTCAAAGTTATTCGAAGTCAATCATTTGGGCCTATTTCATAAAAGGAATCAAATCCTTTCAATCGCTCAAATTCTAAATATCCCAAACAGAAGGATTGTTTCGTTGACGTAAATAACGACGAATATTCATCCAGAATGCTAAAATCAAATAGATAATAATAGGTGATCCTAATGTCAGAAACGACGTGTAAATAAAATACAAACGTATGCTACTTGTCGAAATTTTAAACTTTTCACCGATATGTGTACAGACGCCAAAGGCTTGATTTTCAACGAAGTATTTCAATCTGTTCATAACATCTAAAATTTGAATTTAAAATTACTCGAAAAAAAAGGCAAAATCAGCAACAATTTTATGTAAATAAAAATAATTATATATTTTATTGGATTAGTTAAAATTAATTTTAAAATAACTGATAATTTATTTTAAATAGCTTGCATACAATTTAATTTTTTATACATTTGGACACTTAAAAGATTTAATTCAGCCATAGCTCAGACCTTCCCTCTCTAGTATCTTCCTCTTTCATTAGTTTTTGATTCTACAGTTTGCAAAGTTTGACTTGATCGCAGAACGGTTTATTTAAGTATTAATTTTTAACATTTTTTTTTATGCAAACTGGTAAAGTAAAATTTTTCAACGAAACTAAAGGATTTGGATTCATCGTTGACGATCAAACAGGTGAAGACATCTTCGTACACGTAACTGGCCTTTCAGGTGTTACAATCCGCGAAAATGATTCAGTATCTTACGAAGTTACTGACGGAAAGCGTGGAGCAAACGCAATCAACGTAAAGAAAATCTAATTTTTCTTTCGGATTTTTGATTAGAGCAAATCAGTAGATTTCAATATATATTTATTGCCCCATTGATCTCTAGTTAAAGAGAAATAAAAAAAGCCTTCTTTCGAAGGCTTTTTTTATTTAACCAATCCAAGCTATCACCTCATCTTTCGTAGGCATGGCAGCTTCTATTTTCAATTTCTTACGCATTCCACCTAAATCATTAAAGACTTTATTGGGATTAGCTTCTTTCAGCGCTTCCAATGTCAAGATCCCCATTTTTTGCAAAGCCGGAATCCATATCTCAGGAACACCCGCCTGAACAAAATCTGAATCAGATGAAACTTCTTTAATTACTTCAGGACGCATTTGAGGGAAAAATAACACTTCTTGAATAGATGATTGATTCGTCATCAACATGGTCAAGCGATCAATTCCTATCCCAATTCCAGATGTAGGAGGCATCGCATATTCCAACGAACGCAAGAAATCATAATCCATAGCCATCGCCTCATCATCACCCTTTTCAGCTAATCGCAATTGATCCTCAAAACGTTCTTTTTGATCAATCGGGTCATTTAATTCCGAATATGCATTCGCAATTTCTTTTCCATTCACAAACAACTCAAAACGTTCCACTAAACCTGGCTTAGAACGGTGCTTCTTAGTCAAAGGCGACATTTCAACAGGGTAATCAGTGATAAACGTAGGCTGAATCAAATTAGCTTCTACTTTTTCTCCAAACAACTCATCAATCAACTTACCTTTACCCATTTGCTCATCCACTTCCATACCTAAACCTAGGCAATGTGCACGCAATTCGGATTCTGACATCGCATCTACATCCACTCCCCCATAATGCAAAATGGCACCAGAGATTGTTAATCTAGGATATGGACCTGCAAATTCGATTTGGTTTTCGCCAACTTGTATATTGGTTTGACCATGTAATGTTTGCGCAACTGTCTGGAAAATAGTTTCAGTCAAATCCATCATCCAGTGGTAATCCTTGTAGGCTACATAGAATTCCAACGAAGTAAATTCTGGGTTATGCGTCCTGTCCATACCTTCATTACGAAACATTTTACCGAACTCATACACGCCATCAAACCCACCTACAATCAAACGCTTCAAGTACAATTCATTTGCAATACGCAAATAAAGAGGCATATCAAGCGTATTGTGATGTGTATTAAAAGGGCGAGCAGCGGCACCACCATGTACAGCTTGCAAAACAGGTGTTTCTACCTCTAACCATCCACGAGAATCAAACATACTCCGCATCGTTGAAACGATTTTCGCACGTTTGATAAAAATATCTTTTACCTGAGGATTAACAATTAAATCTACATATCGTTGACGATAACGCATTTCTGGATCAGAAAAAGCATCGTACGTTTGACCATCCGCTTCTTTAACAACAGGTAGTGGGCGCAATGCTTTTGACAGAATCGTAAACTCACGAACATGCACAGAAATCTCCCCTACTTGGGTTGTAAATGCATATCCTTTTACACCAATGATATCGCCGATATCCAATAACTTTTTAAATACCGTATTATATAAGGTCTTATCCTCCCCAGGACACAAATCATCCCGACGGAAATACAATTGAATACGACCTTCCGCATCTTGAAGCTCAGCAAATGAAGCATTTCCCATAATACGGAATCCCATCAATCTGCCGGCTAAAACCACTTCTTGATAATTATTCGCTTCCGGTTTATATTGAGCCAAAATTTCAGCCGAGTGTACATTAACAGGATATTCAGCCGCTGGATACGGGTCAATACCTAATGCCATCAACTCATTTCGCTTTTGTCTTCTTAATTGTTCTTGCTCACTTAAAATCATGCGGATATTCGTTGGGTAAAATGAAGCCACAAAAATAGCCAATTCCGTTGGCAAATAAAAGTTGATCCAAATTCTTAAAACTTGTTAACAACTCAATATGCAAACCATTTTTGCGTTAAATTCGCAAATCATTAAACAAGTTTAAAATGGAAATGAAAAATCAGTTAAAATCCTACGTAGTCATTGCCCTTTTATCTAGTGGTGCCACCCTAGGGGCATACCAATTATTCAATTTAGGTTCATCCGCTACTATCAGCGATGCTCCTTCGGCATTTACAAGCAACGTTTCTAATATCAATACACCCGGAAATCCAGGTGAATTTACTTACGCTGCTGAAAAAACAACACCCGCAGTAGTTCACATTAAAACAAAAATGGAACAACGTGCTCGTCAATTCTCAAGTCCTTTCGAAGATTTATTTGGTGGATTTGGCGATCCATTTGGTGGTGGAGGTGGTCGCCGACAAGCCCCTCAACAACAAGAAGCATCCGGCTCTGGTGTTATCATTAGTTCGGACGGATATATTGTTACGAATAACCACGTCGTAGCAGAAGCCTCTGAAATCACGGTTATGCTTAATGACAAACGTGAATTCAAAGCGAAAGTTATTTCAACAGACCCATCATCAGACTTAGCTGTCATTCAAATCAAAGCATCGGGTTTACCATTCTTGACATTTGGTGATTCTGATAATTTGAAAGTAGGCGAATGGGTACTCGCGGTAGGCAATCCATTTAACTTAGAATCAACAGTTACAGCTGGTATTATTTCGGCCAAAGGTCGTCAAAATATCATTGACCGCGATGGAGACGGCGCTGCAAATCCATTAGAATCCTTTATTCAAACGGATGCTGCAGTAAATCCTGGAAACTCAGGCGGTGCTTTAGTCAACCTGAAAGGTGAATTGATTGGTATTAACACAGCTATCTATTCGCGTACTGGCCAATTTGCCGGCTATTCATTTGCTGTTCCCGTAAGTATCGTCAAAAAAGTATCTGGTGATTTGATCAAATACGGAAACGTACAACGTGGATTCCTTGGCGTAAATATCTCGGAGGTCAACTCTAAATTGGTCGACGAAAAAGACCTTAAAACGACAACAGGAATATATGTAGGTGGATTCTCTGAAAACTCAGCAGCGAAAGATGCAGGCGTAAAAATCAATGACGTCATCACGAAAGTAGATGGAATTGAAACGAAATCAACTGCCAAGTTAATGGAAATCGTAGGCAGCAAACGTCCAGGTGAAACGGTACGCGTTACTGTAAACCGTGATGGTCAATCAAAAGAATTCACGGTAACACTAAAGAACAAAGATGGAAACACTTCAATCGTCAAAGGTGAAACAGGAGAATCCTATAAATCAGAATTCTTAGGTGCTAAATTTGGCCCGATTACGAATGCCGACAAAGAGAAATTCAATGTTACTTCGGGCGTAAAAGTAGTGGATGTATTGCCAGATGGCCGACTAGAAATGTATGGCTTATCAAAAGGTTCGATCATCACCAAAATCAACGACAAAGTTGTAACAAATCCTAAAGAAGCAGCTGAGTTACTTGAAGCGCGTAAAGGAAGAACGAAACTAGAAGGT
>JACCDS010131853.1_pt1 | contig 47617 bp, 42 predicted proteins | sample 7446441 | NCBI WGS metagenome assembly JACCDS01 (sample SAMN15323445, study PRJNA562643) | freshwater metagenome | isolation source: river surface water | place: USA:Blue River Watershed | collected 2017-08-17 | reverse complement strand
CAAATCCTGATCAAATTTCGAAGTGCACCCCGAAATCATCAAAAGCACACCCATCAATCCATACCATTTCATATCGCGAAAATAAGTGAAGGATGTGAAAAACTCGGGCATAGTGGTTGAAATCCAATCATTAATATTGTATTTATGAGTGAACAGGCTAGGTATACCGAAGACGAAATCAGGAGTCTGGATTGGAAAGAACACATCCGCCTGCGTCCCGGTATGTACATCGGAAAATTGGGCGATGGCACCGCTGCCGATGACGGCATTTACGTTTTGGTGAAAGAGATTGTCGACAACTCCATCGACGAGCACGTGATGGGCAACGGCAAGAAAATCGAAATTACCATCGACGACAAGCGTGTAACCATCCGCGACTGGGGTCGGGGTATTCCCTTGGGAAAAGTGATCGATTGCGTTTCCAAAATCAATACCGGTGGTAAATACGATTCAAAAGCCTTTCAAAAATCGGTGGGATTGAACGGTGTGGGTACCAAAGCGGTGAACGCCCTTTCAAACTATTTCGTTGTGCAGAGTTTCCGTGATGGCCGAACCAAAAGGGCTGAATTTGAACGTGGTGAACTCGTGGTTGATACCCCCGAAGGTGATACCACAGAGCCCAACGGCACCATGATGGTCTTCGAGCCCGATGCCAGCATCTTTAAAAACTATCGCTTTATCAACGAGTTCTTGCGCGAACAAATCAAGAACTATACCTACCTCAACTCGGCACTGACCATTCGCTTCAATGGCGAAAGTTATGCGTCGCGGCGAGGCCTCCTCGATTTGCTTGAACACAAGGTAACTGCCGAAGCCGCACTTTACCCGGTGATTCACGTGAAGAACGATGATGTAGAATTGGCCTTTACCCACACCGATTCATACGGCGAAGAGTATTATTCGTTTGTAAACGGACAGTACACCACCCAAGGCGGTACCCACCTGGCCGCTTTCCGCGAAGCCTTCGTGAAAACCATCCGTGAATTTTACAAAAAAGAGTTCGACGCCACAGATATCCGGGCTTCCATCACCGCCGCCATCAGCATACGCATCATGGAACCGGTGTTTGAAAGTCAGACCAAAACCAAATTGGGTAGCGCCGACATGGGTCCCGACGGACCGAGTATCAAGACAGCGATGCTCGATTTCGTCAAGAAAAACGTCGATGATTACCTGCACAAAAACCCCACCGCTGCGGATGCCCTGCTCAAGAAAATCCTGCAAAATGAGCGCGAACGGAAAGACATGGCAGGCGTGCAAAAATTGGCCAAAGAAAGAGCCAAACGCGCCAATCTGCACAACAAAAAGCTCCGCGATTGCAAAACCCACCTCAGCGATGCCAAATCGGATGTGCGCTTTGAAACCACCCTGTTCATCACCGAGGGAGACAGCGCCAGCGGATCCATCACCAAAAGCAGAAACCCCAACCTTCAAGCCGTTTTTAGTTTGCGTGGTAAACCGCTTAACTGCTACGGGCTAAAGAAGAAAATCGTATACGAAAACGAAGAGTTCAACCTGTTACAACATGCCCTTGATATCGAGGAAGGCCTAGAAAACCTGCGTTACAACAAAATCGTGATCGCCACAGATGCCGACGTTGACGGAATGCATATTCGATTGCTCTTAATGACATTCTTCCTTCAATTCTTCCCCGATTTGGTGAGAAATGGACACCTCTACATCCTAGGAACACCGCTTTTCCGGGTTAGAAACAAGAAAGAAACCATCTACTGCTATTCCGAAGAAGAACGCAAAAATGCCATCGCCAAGTTGGGCCACAAACCAGAAATCACACGATTCAAGGGACTGGGGGAAATTTCGCCCGATGAATTCGCTGGATTTATTGGCCCCGACATTCGCATCGAGCCTGTAATCTTGAGTCAGGAGTCGAACATCGAAAAACTGCTCAATTATTACATGGGGAAAAACACCCCAGAACGACAGGAATTCATCATCGACAACCTCATTGTTGAGAAGGACGATCAGCCCGAAATCGTAAAAACCGTTTTGGAACCCGACGCAGCATTGGCGGAGGACTAACCCTCATTAAACGCTGAGCATGGACAGCCACAGCCGATCAATCCCAGTGATTACAACAAAATATCGGTGGCTGGGTCGCTATGCCGAAGGCCTCATTTGGCCCCTATGGCTGTTCGTGGTTTATCAGCTTGGCGAGGAGCGATGGCTACATACCGATAGCGCCTACACCCTTTACCGAATCCTCAACCACCAACCGCTTTTTTATGACCGATTTGCTTGTGAATTGCTTGTTTGGCCGGGGCAGTTGCTCACTTATTTGGGTGCACCCATCCAATGGGTACTTCAAAGCATCAATCTAATCCTTCCCTTCATGGCTTGGATGGCTTGGGCGGCAACCGCAAAAAGCGCACACCGTTGGGTGTTTTTCTTGCTATTTTTCACAGGCGGTTCAGAAGTCTTCTTCATTGGCTACAGCGAAATTGGATTGGCCACACTCGCCTTTTTGGCAACGGCCGTGTTCATGGATAGGAACAAACACATGCACACAACCCATGATCAGAAACCCCTTCATTTACTGATTGTGGGATTGGGATTCACCTTGATGTTTTTGTCGCATCCAGCGGCATGGCTCTATGCACCGATGTTGGTTGGCATTGGATACACTTCCCTTACAAAAAAAGACTGGATCCGATTGGGGATTGGGATTGGGATTGTTCTCATTGCAAAATCAATGGTATTCCCCAGCAATTCCTACGATAGCGGACTCTACAATACCCTGATCGATCCAAATACATGGTTGCATTTTACCAATTTATGGAGCCTAAACTACCTGTTTCATGCCAATTGGTTTTTCATCCCTGCAGTTACCGCAATCGCTTGTTTACTGATTGGTCTTACTAAGCCATGGCGATGGATTTCTGTTCTCTTTTTCGGAATAATTGTTGTTGATACGATGATTGCGTTGTTGATTTATTCGCAAGGCGATGCACACATCAACATGGACAAGTTCTTCTATCCCATCGCAGTGATGGCCATGTTATCGATTCCTATGTATCTATGGGCCAGCCAAAGGCCCCAATATGGCGAATATCGATTGGTTCGGCTCACCCAAAAACAGTCAGCGTTTTCGCGAAGCATGGTTGGCATACTCCCATGGTTTTTATCGCTGAGCATGTTGCTTGGTATTCAGAAATATAGACCCATCTACCAAAATAGGATTGTACAACTAATAGCACTCGTGAAGGAAATGCCATCGACCAAAATGATATCTCACCAAGATACACTATCGCAACGGGTGTTTCCCGGATCCTTGTGGGGCTTATCCTACGAAACAGCGCTAATTTCCAGCATGTACGATGACGAGAACAACCAATGGCTACCTGAAAGTCGAAACGGTTTGAATACCAACGGGAAAACCAAGACCATGAAGGCCATGAATTCGGAAGAGTTGGGAGATTGGGGGAATATTCAACACCGCATCGGAGACACGGTGGTTATTGGGGCACCGTTTGAGATGCCGCAGCGAACGGATCGATTAAACCCTCGCTATTTCAAATTTGAGCAGGGCACCACCTATCAAAAGTGGAACCCTGCCGCAAATCGAAATTAATATCTGTAAGTGTCCTTTTTGAACGGACCGTTGATGTTCACACCAATGTAGTCGGCCTGTTCGGGCGTCAATTCTGTCAACTCAGCACCGATGTGAGCCAAGTGCAATTTTGCTACTTTCTCATCCAAGTGCTTGGGCAACACATAAACTTCATTCTTGTAGCTCGCATGGTTGTTCCACAATTCCAACTGAGCCAACGTTTGGTTGGTAAAGCTGTTACTCATCACGAAGCTAGGGTGACCCATCGCGCAACCCAAGTTCACCAAACGACCTTCAGCCAACACAATCACTTCGTTGCCATTGAGGTTGTAAACGTCTACTTGTGGTTTGATGGTGTATTTGGTGTCGCCATAGGTTTTGTTCAACCAAGCCATATCGATTTCGTTATCGAAGTGACCGATGTTACAAACGATGGTTTTATCCTTCATTGATTCGAAATGCTTCGCTGTAACAATGTTGCAGTTACCGGTTGCTGTTACTACGATGTTCGCCTGGGGAATGGCTTTGTCGATGTGTACCACATGGTAGCCGTCCATCGCCGCTTGCAATGCGCAAATCGGATCGATTTCGGTCACCATCACACGGGCACCTGCACCGCGCAATGAATCGGCAGAACCTTTTCCTACGTCGCCATAACCGCATACCACAGCCACTTTACCGGCCATCATCACATCGGTAGCGCGACGGATCGCATCCACCAAACTCTCTTTGCAACCGTATTTGTTATCGAACTTGCTCTTGGTTACGCTGTCGTTCACGTTGATTGCAGGAATGTGCAAAGTACCTTTGGCCATGCGCTCGTACAAGCGGTGAACGCCAGTAGTGGTTTCTTCGCTCAATCCTTTGATGCCAGCGATCAGTTCTGGGTATTTATCAAACACCATGTTGGTCAAATCACCACCATCATCCAAGATCATGTTCAAGGGCTTTTGGTCTTCACCAAAATGCAAGGTTTGCTCAATACACCAGTCAAATTCTTCTTCATTCTGTCCTTTCCAAGCATACACAGAGATACCGGCAGCGGCGATTGCAGCGGCGGCGTGGTCTTGGGTTGAGAAAATGTTGCAAGAGCTCCAAGTTACCTCGGCACCCAATTCTACCAAAGTTTCAATTAAAACGGCAGTTTGAATGGTCATGTGCAAGCAACCCGCGATGCGAGCACCAGCCAATGGCTTTGAAGCACCGTATTCGGCACGCAAGGCCATCAAACCGGGCATTTCGGCCTCGGCCATTTTGATTTCTTTTCTACCCCATTCTGCCAATGAGATGTCTTTTACCTTGTAAGGAACGTATGAAGATTGTGTTGTCATTGTAAAATTTTGCGCAAAATTAGGCATCAGCAAGCAATTTCCCCCTACGATACACCAACAAAGATGCATCGCTCACCGCATTTCGCATGGAAAATTGAACAAGATAATCGGTTAAAAATCAACCAATCCGATCAAAAACCGCAGTTGCAACCGGTATTTTTCGCTTTAACCCTGCCATGCTTGGCACTGCCACATCCGGTCGACATGACCGCAAATCCCACAATGGAACAAATCATCACAAGGCCAATGAAGCGAGCTATGAATGAGCGATTTTTTTGCATTTATCACAAATATACACCTTCGGATGTCAATCGCATCAAACCCGTGTTGTAAAATTGCAGTACCATTATGACTCTACTTTCCATCCTTGATTTTGCCAAAGATTGGCTTTTGCACCTCGACGATAAGCTTCAATATTTGGTTGGGGAATACAAGAATCTGACCTACCTAATTTTGTTCGCGATTGTTTTCGTTGAGACCGGGTTGGTGGTGATGCCTTTGTTGCCCGGCGATAGTTTGCTCTTTGCTGCGGGTTCAATTGCTGCCATGGATGGAAACCCCTTGAATATTTTCGTGTTGATTCCCTTATTGATTTGTGCCGCTTTGCTAGGCGACAACACCAACTATTTTATCGGCTCAAGAATCGGGGTGAGAATTTTCGACTTGAAATGGAAATTGTTGAAGCGCGAATATTTGGAACAAACCGAGGCATTTTATGAAAAGCACGGCGGATACACCTTGATCATGGCACGCTTTGTACCGATTGTCCGCACTTTCGCACCCTTTGCGGCGGGATTGGGGACGATGAAATACAGCAAATTCCTGACATATTGTATTGCCGGTGCGGTTCTGTGGGTCAGTAGCATTATCACCTTGGGTTATTTGTTGGGCTCAATTCCTTGGGTACATGACCATTTTGAAACTGTGGTTTTCGGCATCATTGGACTATCGCTACTGCCCATTGTTTTCAATGCGGTAAAAGCGAAACTTTCGAAATAAACCTTTGTTTTTGAACCACGGATGCAACAACCTCGCGCTTTTCGATTGGGATTGCTAGGGCATCCGGTTTCACACTCCAAATCGCCAGAGATTTTCGGTGTGTTTTTCGGGGAAGAAGGACTGAAGGAGGCTGAATACCAGCTGTTCGATTTGCCCTCGATGGAAGATTTTCAAGCTTTTTTGAAAGATCAACTCAAGCAAGACATCCCCTTGATTGGTTTCAATGTAACGGTTCCCCACAAAGTGGGCATCATGGGTTACCTGGATTCAGTTTCTGCAGGGGCCCGCGCCGTAGGCGCGGTCAACACCGTGCTGGTTGAGCAATCAAATACAGGCATTGTACTGCGTGGTTTCAACACCGACGTGGATGGTTTTGCGGAGAGTTTAACCCACATCCGCAACCAGTCAAACACAGAATTTTCCAATGCCATCCTGTTGGGCAATGGTGGTAGCGCAAAAGCGGTGAAATTTGTCTTGGAACAACAGCAAATCCCTTATGTTGTTTGGCATCGAAATCAAATCTTGGGCGAACACCCCGTGCAATCCACGCTCTCGGATTGCATTCAACCAAATTCGCTCTTCATCCACACAACACCGGTCGGCATGTGGCCCAATACCCAAGATTGTATTTCATTGCCATGGAACGAGATCCGTTCAACCCATAGACTCATTGATTTGGTCTATAATCCCGAAACCACCATGCTCATGCAACGTTTTCAGGAAATTGGCGCCACCGCCATGAACGGCAAATCCATGCTAGAACACCAAGCCATTGCGGCGTGGAACTTATTCAAACGAAACATTTATTAACCCCTTGATTTTGGGGCCCGATTGACTGATTTTCATTACCGGCATCCGGTGCCCTGCGGAAGTGTTTTTTTGATTGGCTGACAATTGTCAGTGTTTCCCAAAAAACCAACCCCGATTTTCGTGCACCCAACAATCCCAAAACCGAATGTTTTAGGGCATTCTTCACAATCATTTGTTTGTTATTTAAAATCATTCTAAATTTGCATATCATGGAAGCCACCGCGGACCTTCTCAAAGCAGGAGAAAAAGCCAAAATTGCCGGTCTCACAGAGGGGCAGTTTTCGCTAAAACTCGCGGAAATGGGATGTGTTCCAGGCACAGAAATTATTCGCTTGTACGAGTCTGCCGGTGGATCAACCATCGCTTATCGCATCGACACTTATCTATTGGGCTTGCGAAAAGAAGAGGCCCGCCTCATTCAGGTAGAACCCATAGAAGCCACTAACGCATGAGTCTACCCAAACGCATTGCCTTTGTGGGCAACCCCAACTGCGGGAAATCCACCTTGTTCAATCGTTTAACGGGACTCACCCAGAAAACCAGCAACCTTCCTGGCACAACCGTGGAAGCATCCATGGGTCACACGCAAATCGATGGGCAAAAAATTGAATTGATTGACCTGCCCGGAATTTACAGCCTTTTCACACATTCTGATGATGAACGCCTGGTTGTTCAGCATCTGGCCGGATACGGAGAGATCAAGCCCGAGGCCCTTTTGTTGGTTATCGATGCATCCAATCTTCGCAGAAACCTATTGTTGTATTCACAAGTGGCCGAGTTGGGAATTCCAGCGGTTTGTGTACTCACGCTCAGCGACTCTGCAAAACGCAGGGGTGTAAAGATTGATGCCGATGCCCTTTCCAACGAATTGGGAATCCCCTGCATATTTTTCAACCCGCGCCGCGAAAAGAACATCGACCCCGTCAAACAACTCTTTCGGGAATTTGCAACACCCAAATTACTGGGTCAGCCTACGCTATTGGCAGACCGACTCAAAACCTACTGGGATCAGGGCAAGCTACCGGGGCTGAGCGAGGAAACCTTGCGTCGCTACATCGATATCGAAAAAGTTATTCAGCGTACCACAACCAAATTCCCGGTGGGATTGAAGAGCATCACCCTGAAATTGGATCAGTATTTCACCCACAAATGGCTGGGATATTTATTGTTCGCGATGATCATGATGGTCCTGTTCCAAGGTGTATTCAGCTTGGCAGCCAAACCCATGGAATGGATAGAAAATGGATTTCAGTTATTGGGCCAAGGCATTGAAAATGTGCTACCAGCCGGAATGGTCACCAATTTCATTACCCAAGGTTTGATCGGTGGACTTGAAGGGGTTGTCGTTTTTGTGCCACAGATATTCATCTTGTTCTTCTTAATTGGGTTACTAGAGGATTCTGGATACATGGTAAGAGCATCATTTATCACCGATCGAATCATGAGAAAATTGGGGTTAAATGGACGCAGTATCATCCCAATGATTGGCGGATTTGCTTGTGCGATCCCCAGCATCATGGCTACACGGAGCATCAAAAGCAAACGAGAGCGATTGGCAACGATGTTGGTCGTCCCGCTGATGAGTTGCAGTGCCCGATTGCCAGTGTACGTTTTGCTCGTGAGCGTTGCAATCCCCTTTGCAGAATTCTGGGGCCCATTTCATGCGCAGACTTTTGTCATTACCGCCGCCTACATGGCCGGAATCATCGTAGCCATATTATTGGCATTCATTTTTCGCCTTTTTCAGCGCGATTCGATGCCCAGTGAATTCATCCTTGAACTTCCAGCCTACCAAAGACCGCGGTTTCAAACAGTAATCCACCAAGCATGGCTGAAGTGTTTGAGCTTTCTGTCCGAAGCGGGCAAAGTCATTGTAATCATTTCCATGATTCTTTGGTTTCTATCCAATTTTGGTCCAACCGACTCCATGAAAAAAGCCGAAACGGAAGGGGTGATTTTGGCGCAATTGGACCCCTCTCACGAAGGAGAAATCAAATCCAATTTGCGTTTGGAAGCCAGTTATGCCGGACATTTGGGCAAGGCTTTTGAACCATTGATTGAGCCATTGGGCTACGATTGGAAAACAGGCATTGCATTGATCACCAGCTTTGCCGCAAGAGAGGTCTTTGTGGGTACGATGGGTACACTGTTCCAATCATCGGAGGACGACGAATCGGGCATCCGACAAAAAATGCAGGCCCAAATAAACCCCAAGACTGGCAAGCCGCTTTATGGACTCCCCTATGCATTGAGTTTGATTGTTTTTTATGCTTTTGCACTGCAGTGCATGAGTACCATGGCTGTCATGAAGCGTGAAATTGGTTCCTGGAATTGGCCAATTGCCTTGTTTTTCATCTATGGTTTGATTGCTTATCTCGGTGCCTACATCACCTATCAGGCGGCATTGGTTTTCCAATAAAAATAATTGGCGATTCTTCCACAAACAAAGCCGAAGATTCGAAATTATCCCAAATTCAATTGAACTTTATTTTGTACTTTTGCAAGGCTGAATATATATCAGTAACTAAAGTAACATAGAATAGCAAAAGCAAACATGAGGCAGTTAAAAATTTCAAAACAGTTTACCAATCGCGAGAACAAATCGCTCGACAAGTACCTCAACGAAATTTCTAAAGTACCAATGATCGACGCCCAAGAGGAAGTTGAATTGGCACGTAGAATTCGCGAAGGCGACCAAGCCGCATTGGAAAAACTGGTTAATGCCAACTTGCGTTTTGTGGTTTCTGTATCAAAGCAGTACCAAAACCAAGGATTGACCTTGGGTGACTTGATCAACGAAGGAAACATGGGCTTAATCAAAGCGGCGAAGCGATTCGATGAAACCCGTGGATTTAAATTCATTTCATATGCCGTTTGGTGGATCCGTCAGAGCATTTTGCAAGCTTTGGCCGACCAAAGTCGTATCGTGCGCTTACCACTAAACAAAGTAGGAAGTTTGGGAAGAATTACCCAAGCATCTGCGCGTTTGGAGCAAGAATTGGAGCGTGAACCAACTCCACAAGAAATTGCTGAATCGTTGGAAATTTCATTGTCTGAGGTAGAAAATGCTTTGCGTTCATCTGGACGTCACTTGAGCATTGATGCACCATTGGCTGAAGGTGAAGACAATACTTTATTGGGCGTGTTGGATCAAAACGACGAACCCAACCCAGACATGCCATTGTTGAATGAATCGTTGCAGAACGAAATCAACCGTGTAATCTCAACCCTCTCAGACAAAGAGCGTGATGTATTGAAATACTACTTCGGGTTGGATGGCAACGCTGCCCACACGTTGGAAGATATTTCAGAAAAAGTTGGTTTGACGCGCGAGCGAGTACGTCAAATCAAGGAAAAAGCACTGCGTCGCTTGCGCAAATCAAGCAAGAGCAAAATCTTGAAGACATACTTGGGTTAACAAATTGACCTTTAACAGTGATTATCACAATTGCCGTCTTGATTTTCTTGTCTTTCCTCGTTTGGAGACTCAATAAATAGTCGGTAGGTATCAACCAATATAACAAGAGAAGGGGCGCCGCGGCGCCCCTTCTCTTGTTATATTGGGACCGCGTTAACCGAATCCCACACAATCTTTATTTAATAATCGTCACCGTTCCTTTGTATGCATGCATCACCCCATCGATGTAACGGAATGTAATTGCATAGGCGTAAACGCCCTCCATTACCGGCTCACCCTCCGCGTCGAGACCCTTCCAACCAACACTTGGGTCTTCAGAGTAGAATAAAATCTCACCCCAACGGTTCACGATGGTCATGCGGTATTTCGACATACCGAAAGATTGGAAAGGCTTAAACTCCTCGTTCAATCCGTCTACGTTTGGCGTGAAGGCATTCGGCAAATGGAACAACAATTCAGGTTTCAAGAAGATGTTCTTCCAAATCGTATCTGCACACCCACTTGCGTTGCTAGCAATCAACATCGTCTTGAAATCACCCGTTCCTGAGAATGTCATGTAGAATGGCACACTTGACGTAGACGTCTGTCCATCCTGGAATGACCAATTGTACGTATCTGTATTTTTACCGGTAAAGGTAAACTTCCAATCTGTCTCCAAACCACGCGAGAGCAAGTATTCACCCGTAAAGTCTGCCACAGGCTTTGGCTGCACCGTGATTGGCAAAGTCGCTGATGTTGTTGAACATCCTTTGTCAGACACCACCGTCAAACTCACATTGTAAGCTCCGTCTGTGCTATACGCTTGTAGGGGATTTGCAATGTTCGAAGTAAAACCATTGCCGAAATTCCAACTATAAGAAGTGATACTACCCCGATTCACTTTTGCATTTGACCCAAATTGAATGGGCACTTCAGCACAAGCATTCATACCCGTAATACTCACTGTGGGATGTTCATTCACACGCAGCAACATCGACTTTTCACTACCGCAACCTTTGTCCGAAACCACACGCAATTTCACAGGATAATCGCCTGTATCGGGCAGTGTTTGCGCCGGAATATTCTTCACGTTTGCCAACGGTACCCCTTTCACCAACCAAGTGTAGGCCACACCCGTTGCTGAATTTTCTGATGTAATGTTGCTGGCAACGAAAGAATTCCCAGTTAAACACTGTTCCGCATTGTTTACCGCAAAATTCGCTTGTGGCACAGGCCACACATTCACTGATTTTGTGATTGAGTCTTTACATCCCGCCGTAGAGGTCAAAACCAATTTGACATCAAATTTGCCCGCAGACAAATACCCTTTTGCAGTAATGCTCTTGAGGGTAGATTTGGTACCATCACCCAAAGTCCATTCACTGGTATAGGTGGAACCAAACACCGTGTTGTCCGTAAAGGAGAACTGATGTCCGCCCAAACAAGCCGTATCCTTGCTTGTAGTAAACGATGCTTTGGGCGATGCCACAACATCAACTACTTCTGAGGTAGAGTCAAAACAACCATCCTCGGTCGTGATGCTGTGGAACACGCGATATTTACCCATTGCAGAGAAAGACCTAACCAAAGAATCACCGGAACCGCTGCCACCATCCGAAGTTGTCCATACATGTGTGGGATTGGCGCCCGTCCAAGGGTATTGCTGTTTGAATGTAAACTTGTTACCCGCCAAACATTGCTGCTTGCCTGCACCCAAAATATCTGCCTTTGGCATATCGAAAACCTCAACCTCTCGCTGGAAGGAATCTTTACATCCTACGGATGTGGTGGCAATGATGCGAATCCAATATTTTCCGGGCGACGAGAATGTCTTGTTGGGGACAATTTTCGCGTAGTTATAAGTTCCGTTTTGGTATTTCCAATCCGATTTGGAATTCAATAGTGCATTGATGGGCGCGGTGCTTGCATCGGCCAAGTCAAAAAAGTGTCCTTGAAAACATTGAGAAGAGTCTGTGACTTGGAAGAATGCCTTGGGCTCAGGCGCTACATAAACACGCATGGTATCCCTGTCTACACAACCGTAATCGGATGTGTTTTGAATCATCACCTTGTGCCAACCTGTATCGGTAAACTTCACCGCCTTGATTGAAGAGGTTGTTGCAGTTTGGTTGTTTTTGTAGTTCCAGAGAGTCGTGTAACTTCCCGCCGTAATGCTGGACTGATCCGTAAAATCAAACTCATTGGTCTTCAAACAAAGACTTATTTGCTTGATATCAACTTTGTTCAATGGGGCCGGCCTCACAACAAACGTAGAATCCACTGTATCTCGGCATCCAAATGGTGTTACCGTAATCAACTTGACCTTGAATGTGCCCTCAGTGGTGAATTTGTACTTAGTGGTATATGGTAAGGAGGTGTCTTTTGAACCATTGCCAAAATCCCAAATGGATGAACCCACCCCTTCATTGCTTTGCGAACTATCTGTGAAGGTTACTTCGGCGTTTTGACAGAAATAACTAGATGATGCTGCCAACTTAGCCAATGGATATGGATAAACCACAAGTAATGTATCCAAGGTATCTCTACACCCTTTTTGTGACTCAACGATATACCTTAATTTGTTCGTACTAATAGAGTCAAAAGTGTATCTGAACCTCACGCTATCTCTGCTAACGAACATCTTCTTGTAATCATCAAACAAGCGCCAACGAGAAATCTTCCATGCGTCGTTGTTGAATTTTGTCCCATCCGTCATCACAAAACGATTTGTCTTGTAACACATATCCAAGGTGTCAAAATTGATTTTGGCATTCAACGCATCCGCTCTGCGCACCCAAGACGAGTCAATTGTTACGCAATTCGTAGACGTATCCAACACACGCAACCATACCTTGCCTTCCTTTTGCATCGTGAAGGTTTGCAGTTTGGTCGAATCCTGCCATTTGTACAAGAACTTGTTCGATGAGGGACCAGTAAACAATTGCTTCACCGCAGTTGAACACTGTGTGGTTGTATCAGGAAAATCAAATACAGGACCCTGTTTGATGGTTATAATTTTACTTCTTGTGATGGTATCCACCTGACCACAATCAGCCGTGATTGGAATTTTCACAACCACATAATAGGTTCCTACTTTTTTGAACTTATGTAGCACCGATTTGCCTGTATCGCTGGTGCCATCCCCAAAATTCCAACGGTATCCTTTGATTTTGGGCTTACCTGCAACAACCGCTTCAATTTTTACATCTTCACCCGGACATTGGGTCTTGCGTGTTACTTTGATGTCATAATCTACGTTTTCAAAAACGGCACCGGCAGAATATGCATAACTCTCGTAAGGACCTACTCCGTATGCAACACAAACAAATCCACTGTCGCTCTGTATCGTATTCGCACTGGGATTGTTTACTTTCACTTGGGCATAAGCAAATTTGGTTCCAACGTTGGTAAAATTACTCGCCGCCAATGATGCACCATTCACTTTCACAGAGCTTTTGGCTGTTTGACGAACCAATACATTCACCCAGTGTTGATTCATGTTACTCGTTGTAGCGGTACCTACCAATGTCTTGATCAATTGCTGATTGACATCTGGAGAGATGAACATGGCTGGATCACCATTCTGTCCACTCAATCCTGAGCAAACACCATTTTTCATGTATTGAACCACATAGGCTGGTTTATCAGTAGAAATTGAAGTAGCAACAGCGGTGGTGATGTGCCCATAAATCCACTGACCTTTCTTAAGAATGGTATTTACCAATGTCCCGTTCACAAAAACCTTGGTTGTGTCATTCGCTGCAACTACTTTGTAAGCATACCCACCCGTTTGTCCGCTAAATGGCATCAACACATAATCTTTACCCAAAGCAGCCGTTGGCAACACTTGGGTGTAAAGGTGGTCTCGACCATTGATCCCTGAGCCACAGTTCCCCTTGGTGACATGGCTTGAGCGCGCGCCTGAAAACACATTAATCTTACCACATCCCTCAACCACCCTCACGCGGGTTCCTGTCAAATCGCCTGCCTTGGCACCTGTTGTTGCCCATGAGGTAGCAGCAGGATCCGTATTGTTTGTGCCATCGGTGTTCTGTGACTGAACTTCATACACTTGTCCCCTCGCCAAGGTAACTGTAAATGGCGTCCCAGCAGTTTTCCCACCCTTGGTGGTAACGGTCGGCGTAATTTCCACCTTCACGTTTGCATCCATGCCCACCACCACAAATTCACTTTCTGCCCAGCGGTTCGATGTAGGGAAACCACTTGTTCCTGCATTGTTCGGAAAACTCGCAATGTAAAACTCAGGGGCAGACGGGATGCTCTCGTAAGGCAGAACAAATGTGGCGTCTGAACGATTGATCTCCAAATTCAAACAATATACGTTCACCGGATCTTTTGCTACAATACGCAAACCTTTTTTACTATTTACATCGGTTGCGTTGAATTCTGAACCTACCGGGTAGTAATAGGTCCGATCAACTTCAATGCGGTTCACTTTGCCGGCAGTAATGTTAACTGTTTGGTTAGAGCCCGCTACACGGGGATTGTCCAAAACAAGTGTCGTATTCACATCGGAGGTCACAAACAACAAGAGTGTATCGGGAAGTCCGCCATTACGGGTTTCCATCTCCATAAAACTCATGTAAAATGTTTTACCCGTAGATGTGATTTGAGCATTTAAATTTTTGCCGCCCGTCAAAAACAATACAAATAAAACGAGGGCTACTTTTTTTAATATTTTCATTACAATGATTGAATCCGGTTATGTACAAAGTACATAACGCTTGAAAGGGCATTTTCGTTGCTTCAAATCTTAAAATTGTGACATTATTTAGACGGGTATTGTCAAAATCAATATCGTCAAGCGATTGCGCCGCTGAAAACGATTTCATCATTCCAATAAATCGCAACGAATTGTCCCGCAGTAACAGCCTTGTCAGGCGCACCAAAAACCACTTGATAACCACCCTCAATGACCAATAATTTGCAACCCACGAGTGCCTGTCGATACCGAAATCTACACTGTAACTCATGAGTCTCCAAAACCGCTTCTTTCAGGCTCGGTCTCACCCAATGCGCCTCTTCCTCGCGAACAAACAAACCACTGGAAATCAACCCCCAATGATTATCGCCCTGACCTACATAGATCACATTCTCTTCCACATCCGTTTGCAACACAAACAGAGGCAGCGGTTTTCCACCAATTTGCAGTCCCCTACGCTGTCCTCGCGTATAAAAATGAGCCCCATTGTGTTTGGCTATTACTTTGCCATCATTGCGATTAAAATGGGCATGCCATAAAGAAGGATTCTCAACAGCATCGCCCCTTAAAACCCTTTCCTTGTGTGCTAGTACCGCGGGTGCATCTCGCTCTATCTCTACCACATCACCCTCTTTTGTGCTCAGTTTTTGCTGTAAAAAATCAGGCAAACTCACATGGCCAATAAAACACAATCCCTGGCTATCTTTCTTACCCGCTGTCACCAAGCCACCCGCCTCGGCCAATCGCCGCACCTCACTCTTTTCCATATCGCCAATCGGAAACAGCGCTTTCGACAGCTGAAACTGATTCAATTGACACAAAAAATAACTTTGATCTTTGTTCGCATCCCTGCCACTTATCAGCCTGTACTCCTTGGATCCATCTACCTCAACCTCCTCCTTGCGAACATAATGGCCCGTTGCCACAAAATCGGCGCCCAACTTCAGGGCCTCATCCAAGAACACATCAAACTTAATTTCACGGTTGCATAACACATCGGGATTGGGTGTTCTACCGCGACCATACTCCGCAAACATATAGTCTACAATGCGTTCCTTGTACAACGCACTCAAATCAAGTACCTGAAAGGGAATTCCCAAATGCTCTGCCACCAACATGGCGTCGCGACTGTCATCGATCCAAGGACATTCATCCTCCAACGTCACACTCGCATCGTTCCAATTGCGCATGAAAAGTCCAATGACATCATGGCCTTGCTGTTTCAGCAACAACGCCACCACAGAGCTATCCACTCCGCCACTCATGCCAACGACAATTCTCGCCATGGCACAAAGTTCGTGATTGTGATTGATTAATACTTACCCAAATAACGACGAATCCACCATTCCGCGCCCAAACAAACGGCAATGGTCAACATCCAACCCCATAAGTCCCACCAATGCACATTTTGCGACTGGGCTTTTAGGATCGGTTTGGCAACAATTTTTTGGGCAATGAGTTGCGACAGTGAATCAACCTGTTTCAATGGTATGAAGACGCCATCGGTTTGGGCCGCCAACTGTTTTAACAAGGTGTGATTTGCCTGCGTATTGAGGATTTCTGCGGGTTGATCCACAACAGAAATTTGTTTTTCATCGAACGCATTTCCCGCCGATGTTTCGGCGCGCAACTGATAATTCCCCGGCGCGAGTCCGGATATGTTTGCCTCCCAGCCCTGCATCGACTTCACCAAATTCATTGGGCGCCCCCCCCCCTTTGCATTCAACAACGTCAACTTCCGCTCTATACGATCATCCATCATACCCCCGCGATCCCTGCATACCACCCTCGCAATCACACGGTCTCTTACATCAAACTGATTACCCGTAAGTACAATTTCCACCGATTTCTTTTGCGCTGATGCCGTTGCCAATTGTCCTACCGTACGCCTAACCCAAGCATCAAAAGCCATGGCATCGCTGTTCTGAGCCTTTTCTTGAATCCGCCATCGCCATATACCCTCACCATAGAACATGGCCAAGGCTGCGGACTCCTTTTTCCAATAAACCATGAGGGGCAGCTGCGTATTCACACCACTCCATCGCTGATAAAGTACCGTTTCGCCGCCCAGAGGAATCGCCATTTTCGATACCGGTGCATACACTGGCGGGAAGCCTTTCCAACGCACCGATTCTTTCTCATCTACACCCCAATTCAGCTCGTTTTCATTCCAATGTGCTTGAACCTCTTGCCAATTTCTTGGCGAGCTCAACTCACCACCGAGACCAACAATTTTTGTTAAACCGGGTAAATTTTGCGACTCTGTTGTAAATAACCAAATGGCTTTCCCCGCTGCAACCCAATCATTGACCTGTTGCAATTCTGCCTTTGATTGCATCCTCCATCCGTGAAGTACAAACACATCCGCTTCCCCAGAAAATTGACTTTTCGATGCTACTGTTACCAAGTATTGCCCACCCAATTCCAAGGCGGTTTTTATGGCGGCAACGTCCGGATGTGGCGACCCATACAACAGGGCTACTTTTTTGCGCTCATCAACCACCTTCACAAACTTTGTTTGGCGATTATTTGCTCGATTTTGGTCGCCCTGCGCACCCAAAACAACCACATCCAATGGCATTACGCCTTTTGATTTCGGTTGTACATTAAACGAAAATCTGCGCCAATCTTGATCGTTGCTGGGTGTCCACATTTGGGAGAGAACCTCGTTGCCCGCCTTCAGTTGAATGCGGAGCGGCTGGCCCTTCATCCGTTGACTCTTGACCGATATTTCAACAGCGAAAGAATTGCCCAAAAAAGCTTCTTCATTGGATTGTATGGCTTCTACAGAAGCGTCTATTTGTGGACTGGGATTGCCTGATCCCACCACCAACAAGGGCACACCCCCCATGATGGGTTCGAACTGCGGATTTCTTCCACTGTTGTTGATACCATCTGTCATCCAAACGACCCCTGCAACCGCCGTAGTTGAAGCAATTCCACTGGCGTGCTGAAGCACGGCCGACATATTTGTATGAAAAGTGTCCAATCCCTGCAATTGCCCACCCAATACCACCGCATCAGCAGCATTGTAGGTTTCCACCTTTACCCCCTTTGTCTCACGAATTTTTTTTAATGCTTGAGACCATTGCTGTTGATCGGCCCTGCTTACCGACATACTTGCATCGGTGTAAACCAATAGTACAGGGTCCTGCACCCATTGTTTAACGCGAATCCACCAAGGATTGAACAACAATAGTAACAGGGACATCCACGCAACGAAGCGGAATAACATCGCCCATAGCCAGGGAGATTTCACCCCTCCGCCATCCTTAATCCATTGATAGTATTGAAAACCCGCCAAAACAGCGGCGCTCAAAAAAGAAATTATCCAACCGATAACTGGAACGCCGAGCATGGTTTATCCAGTAAAATCTTGGTTATTTCCTAACGAAACCAACACGCGCAACGCCCGTTGGAGTCTGTAACATCAAGGTGTAAACCCCCGAAGACAGCGCAGAAACATCCAACTTGCCAGCTTCCAACACAACATCCTTCACCACACTGCCTTTGGCATCAATCAACTGTCCTTTGCAAGCATCAACACCTACCACATGCAACACATCGGCAACAGGGTTTGGGTAGGCCGACATCCTATCTACCAACCAAGATTTTGTATTTGCACCCCAGCGGATGTAAATATTCCATACAATGGTATCGCGATCGGTTGGGTTGTCGTAATCCCACAGGGCATATTTCACCACAGCGGTATCCGCCTTTCCATTCGGGAAAACGGTGATTTTCAATGAAGCTTCCGCGTTGGGAGCAACTTTCGCCATGGTATCATTGTTCAAGAAGGTTGCGTAACAGTTGCGATTGTCGCAAAACGAAACATCCCAAGCAGTTGGGTAGTCAACACTCACCTTTTCATAGGCAAAAACGATGGCTGATTTCTTCAAATTCTTGAAGTGTATGGTGCAATCTACCGGCGCTGTAGCGTCGGGATAGAACGTGTGTTCTGCTTTGCCATTCTCCAATTCAAAGCCTTGGGCTTTCGACACACCCACACCGGCAAACATCAATGCCAAAACGGCCAAACTGCGATTCATAATGCGTTTCATTCATGCAAAAATACGCAAAAGAGGATACAGGTTGGTTACAATTGGACAAACCCCATCAAATCATCCACGGCTCCACCATAGAATTGATTTTCCTCTGTGCGGTCTTCCTGGCCACGGCGATACCAGTAGGTGAGAATCCCAGCACCCATACCACCCACGACATCCGTATCCCAAGTATCTCCCAAATACACGGCCTCGTCTGCCCCACAATTTGCCGCCGCCAATGCTTTTTCAAAAAACAACAACGATGGCTTTGCCACACCCAAGGATTCCGAAGTTACCATAAATTTTACATGCGGTTCGATCCCTGAACAGCGAATTTTTGTCTGCTGCGTTGCTTCAAATCCATTGGTCAACAAGGCCACATTAAAACGCTGACTAAGCACTTCAAGGGCTTTCAGGGCATTGGGCATCATCAAAGTCATCAACGGACAAATATCCAAATACTCTTGCCAAACATCTGCCGGTTGAAGGATGGTTGGAATACCCATCGCATCGAAAGTATCGGTAAACCTTGCAGAGCGTAACACTTCCTTGGAAACCTCCCCGCGTTCATATCGCTTCCAATAGGCTGCATTTACGTCTTGGTACAATGCCACAAACTGATCTACATGATAATCTGTGTGCAAATGCAAATTGTGTCGGCGAAACAGTTCTTTCAACGCCTCTGTAGCATTGGCGTCAAAATCCCACAAGGTGTTATCGAGGTCCAAAAAAACCCATTTTACACCGGAGGGAAATGCTTTCAACATATTACAGCGCGTCGATGTGGGCGCAAAGCGATTCAAAAATAGCCTCCACTTCACCGATGCCCATCACGCCGTGGTACTTGCCTTGTCCTTGATAGTGTCCCTGCAATGGCAATGTTTTGTTCTGATATTCCTGGAACCGATTACGGATGGTGGATTCGTCTTGGTCATCTGCTCTTCCGCTGCTTTGACCGCGCAGTAGCAAGCGTTTTACCAATTCGTCTTCGTTCACTTCCAAGCCCAATACAATCGAAATTCCTGTATTAAAATCAGCCAACATCACATCCAAAGCATCTGCTTGGGGCGTGGTTCGCGGAAATCCGTCGAAAATGAACCCGTTGGCTTCGGGATGAGACAACATGAAATTCTTTACCATGCCAATCACCACCGCATCGGGCACCAACTCACCCTTGGCGATATATTCATTTGCTTGATTGCCCAATTCGGTACCCGCATTGCGTTCTGCACGCAACAAATCGCCCGTAGAAATGTGCTGCAATTGGTATTTGCTCAACAGTTTTTCGCTTTGGGTTCCTTTACCCGCGCCCGGAGGGCCAAAAATGATCAGATTCAGCATAATGTAGTGGTCGCAAAGAAACGACATCCCCCGAACTTCAGCAACCTTGATTTTCTTTACCTTTGAAAATCATGTACGCGTTCATCCAAGCCCGCATGGGTTCTTCGCGATTACCTGGCAAAATGGCCATGTTGTTGCCCGATGGCAAAACCTTGTTAGAGGCTGTTCTTGCTCGACTCGAGAGACATGACGTTACGCCCGTACTTCTTACCACAACACAACCAGCGGATGATGCACTCGCTCAGATGGCAGAACAACACGCCATCGCTGTTTTCCGTGGCGATGAAACCCATGTACTCAGTCGATTCACCCAAGCGGCCACCCATTTTGAAATAGCAGAAACCGATTTTGTACTCAGAATTTGTGCAGACAACCCCTACCTGAGCCATTACATCATCGACCATACATTGGCAGCCTGCAATACACTACCAACGGTGGATTACATATCGTATGGATTCAATGGCAAACCCGGAATTAAACACCATACAGGCATTTTTGTGGAAGCAGTAAAAGTAGCGGCATTAAAATCGCTCTTGCCCCAAAACAACCCCTGGTACAACGAACATGTGACCATTGGATTGTACGAAAATCCGGAGCACTACGCCATCCGTATTTTAACAATCCCTGAAGCTTGGGAGCCCCATTTTGAGCAAATCAGACTCACCATCGATGACCAAGAGGATTGGAATTTTTGCATGGACACCTATCCCCGGCTTGCCCAATTGGACTTTCCCGAACAGCGAAATCTGCTGCTAAGTGAAAAAAGTTGGGTAACTTTGATGGAAAATCAAATCAAAAAATACCAGAAATAATCGCATGTCGCAGCATCAGCATACATACATCATTGGAGAAATCGGACAAAACCACAACGGTTCCGTAGACATTGCCAAGCTCATCATCGATGCAGCCGCTAGGCCAGTAAAAGACGACTTGTTCGATTTAGACCTTCCCAGAATGGATGCCGTAAAACTCACCAAAAGGGATTTAAAGCAAGAACTCTCCGCCTCACAAATGTCGCGCGAATACAACTCCCCCCACTCCTTTGGCAAAACCTACGGAGAACACCGGGAAAAATTGGAGTTGAACGATGAGCAGCATTTTGAATTGTATCAGTATGCGAAATCTCATGGATTGGACTTCGTAGAAACCTTGTGTGCAGTGGGTTGTCTGAGCATGACCAAATACTTTATGCCTGACCGACTGAAAGTCGCCAGTAGGGATCTTACCAACCTGCCCTTGTTAAGTGCATTGGCAGAGACCCAAATTCCAATCATCCTTTCCACCGGCATGGGAGGCTACAAAGAAATCGACGATGCCTTGGTGACCATTACCCGCTATCACAACAACATTTCCATTTTGCATTGTGTATCGGAGTATCCTACGCGACCCGAAAACGCAAATTTGCTTTCAATCAAAGCATTGCAAACCAAATATCCCGAATACAACATTGGTTACTCAGACCATACTGTGGGTATCAGCGCCCCGGTTTCAGCTGTGGCCATGGGTGCAAAAATCATTGAGAAACACATAACCTTGGACCGACGGATGAAAGGCACAGACCAGGCCGGATCATTGGGCGTGGAAGGCATACAAAGAATGGTTCGTGACATTCGTTTGATTGAACGTTCAATGGGCGTGGAAGATGTGTTTATCGCCGAATCCACCGTTTCCGCGAAGCACAAATTGGAACGCTCAATCGCCACAATGCGCGAAATTCAAGCAGGCGAAGTGATCCAAGAATCGGACTTGCACCTGCTGTCACCCGGCGATGGATTCAAATGGCACGAATTGGAAAAAGTTGTGGGCAAAAAAGCCATTAAGCAGATTCCCGCCGACGAGATCATCTACCCCCAACACCTTTCATAAACAGATTCCATGATTGAACAATTGCTCCCCAAATTGGTACTTACAGACATCGATGGCGTGTGGACCGATGCGGGCATGTACTACGACCAAACGGGCAACGAATGGAAAAAGTTCAGCACCTCAGATAGTGCTGGCGTTCTGTTTTGTAAGCACCTATCGATTCCCGTTGGCATTATCACAGGTGAAGATACCGCCATCGTTCAACGCAGGGCAGAGAAATTGAAAATCGACTATCTCTTTCAGGGCATACAAGACAAATTGAGTGTTGCAACGGAATTGTGCAAAGACTTAAACATCGACCTGTCTGAAGTGGCCTATATTGGCGATGATTTGGGCGATGTAGCCCTATTGAAAGCCGTGGGATTCTCTGCGGCACCTGCAAACGCACCAGAATATATCCGCAACATGGTGCATTTTACAACCCAAAAATCTGGGGGCGATGGTGCATTTCGCGCGTTCATTGAAGAAATACTGCACCGTGCAGGCGCGCTCAGTACCGTACTCAGCCATTATCATATCGGGTGATGTTCAAAGACCTGTTCCAATCAGCGCTTACCGTGGGCAAAATTCTGCTGAAAAGCAAGATGAATCTCCCTACCTACCAAGCGCCAGAAAAATCGGTGGTTGTGATTGCCAACGGTCCATCAGCGCGCTCCTTCATCGACAAATGCACAGCGCTGGGAATCGACAACCTAAAAGAACAGGGTTTGGCATTTTTCGCTGTAAACAAATTCAGCTGTCAGCCAGAATTTTTTAGCCTAAAACCAAAGTATTACCTGATGTTGGATATGTATTTTTTCGAATTCTCAAAAGCGGTTTTCGAAAATCCAGCCTTGCATCCCATCGCCCAATACAAACCAGATTTTGAAAAGACCCAGCGGATGATTAACGAAACATGGCAAGCACTTCAGAAAGTAGATTGGCCAATGATTTTTTATGTCCCTCAACTTTACAAAAACTGCTACATCGTCAACAACCTGGACAACCCCAATATCCAATTCGTTACTTATAATTATACCGTGATTGGTGGCAGCACCGGTTTCCGCAACCAAATGTATCAGTGGCGATTGGGCAGTCCACAATGCGAAAATGTGGTGAATTCATGCATTTTCAATGCGATGCTTTCTGGGTTTGAGGAAATTTACATTACCGGGGTCGATCACGATTTTCACATCAACATCATGGTGGACACGGACAATACCATCATCCGCACCGAATCGCATTTCTACGCCGATGAAAACAAGAAGCACCCCTTGCTGAAGCAAGAGGCAGACGGAACCACAGGCAAGATTCGACTCCATGAATTGTTTCACAGTTTGGTCAAGGTGCATACCGGCTACGACGAAACATCGCGCTACGCAAAACACATCAACAAAAAGGTGATCAACCTAACCGAAGGGGGTTATGTAGACGCATTTGATCGCATGAGTTTGGTCGATTTCTTTGGGCAATTCTCAAAAAAATCTTAACGATTTAATCTTTTAACCGAATACCCATGGGTGCCAACATTTTCTTGGCCATGCTGTAAACATCATCACTCAACCTGAAACGCAGCAAAATGAACATCGCTGTACCCATCAGTAACAAGGTTTTACCCACGGACCCAATCAACAAGTAATCCGAGTTTATTTTCCAAAGGTGGTTTAGAAGAAACAATCCTAGAAACAAAGCAACGCTCGTCAACACCCCACTTGTGACGGGCTGCATACCATAAACGGAATAAATCAATACGGCCATCACAATACCGGAGGCCAACCAAACTCCGCCCGTTGCCAAAGCCGCTCCGTTGATACCATAAATGGGGATCAAATACTGATTGAGCAACACCCCTACCACAATGGAAATCCCGTTGATGAGCAGAGACAAATAATATCGCTTTGAAAAGATGAGCATGGCGGAAGAGTTACCCTGCAACAACACACATAGTTTACCAATACCAAGGTAAAACACTGCCCACTTGCCCGTCTCATAGACCTGTCCATTGGGCATGAAATGATAAAACACATCAATGTTGATCCAAATCAGCAGTAGGGCGAGTGCCCCTAGGATGAACTGGTTGAGGCTGGTTTTTTGATATAGACGCTCAATTTCCTTGCGATCTCCGGTGTGAATGGCTTCAGACAATTTGGGATTGGCTATTTGTAAAATACTGCGGGTGGGAATTTCAATCAGCACAGCCATGTTCACCGCGATGGCATAAATCCCGGTATCGGCCGAACCTTTCATTGAACTCACCATCAAAAAGTCCATTCGCTGTAACACCAACATCGCCACATAAGTCAGAAACAAATACCCCGTGTAGCGGTAAAACTCACCTTTCAATCCCTCCTGTTCACGAACAAATGTCATATTGGGCTGAAAACTCAATCGCGTATTTCTCAGCAAATACAGCAAGTTCAACAACATTACAACCCCGTAAACCGCAGAAATAGAATACATGGTTTGGTCGAAATTCACTGCGCCGATGTAGTAGCACCAACCCAAGAGTCCGAGTAGGATCCTCACCACATTCTCCCTAAGGAACGACGAAAAAACAATGTTGCCCAGGGCAGCGAGGAAAATCTCAAAAACCGTGTTAAAAACGAAGAAAAATACAAAGGGAATTAGCCAATGGTAATAGGGCAGAAAATCGGAGCTGTTTTCAATCAAATACTTGACAACCCAAGGTTGTCCCCACAGCAATAAAAACGCAACAAAAACAAATCCAATTAGCGGAATCAGCAGCAACCAAAAACCCGCGCCATTGTGTCCGTCGTCGCTCTTAAACCGTGGAAAAAACTTCCAAATTGAATACCCCGTACCCAATTGAGCAACCCCTGCCAACAATGCACCCATTTCAATGAAGAGTCGAAAAACCCCGTTTTCACTGGTGGTAAACACCAACGGAAACAAATAAAATGTGGTAAATAGGCCAACCAAACTGCCACTGTAATTCACAATGGAAGCCCAAAAACTGTTCTTGGCTATGACCCCTGACATGAATACAAAGGTAATGTTGCTGTCATTAGTTTTGAATTTTCCGAAAAATCAATCGTCTTTCAATTGGAATTCAAGGGGAAAAGGTGTTAATTCGCTATTCAACTATTCAGAACATTAAAAAACCTATGAAAAAATTACTTCTTTTGGCCGTTGTTGCTGCAAGTTTTGCAGGAATAATGCAGAGCTGTAAGCCCGACGATCCAGATGGTGGAAACGGCGGAGCTTCTTTGACCGTAACCAACAAGCAGCGCTCATTCGTTGTTTATCACACTGCTACTTGGTGCGGACCTTGCGGTCTTTACGCCATGCCTGAGTTCAAGAAATTGGTAACTAACGCCAACCCTGACAACATCGTTGCCGTTGACTACCACTCTTCTAACTCTTCTAAGTTGGTTCCTTTGTGGATGAAGCCAAACAATGATACCTTGTTCATCGCTCCTTTCTCTTTCGAGTTGTTGACCACTGTGTCTAACATCAACGCACAAGGCCAATACTCTATCCCTTCTTTCTGGTTGAACAACTCTTTGTTGGGAACCAGTTCAGTGAAGGCTACCGACATCGAAGCAGCTTCTGTAAGCGCCAACCAAGCCACTGCTGAAGTGGGTGTTGCTGCAAGCGCTACTGCTAGCGGACAAACTTTGAACATCAAATACAAATTGAAGGCATTTGCTCCTGAGGCTGGTGACTACTATGTATCTGTATTTGTTGCTGAAAAGAAGGTGACTGCTAATCAAACTGTTTCTGGAGCAGGCGATGTTTCCATGGATCACGAGCACATTATTCGTGCCTCTGCTCAAGCAGACCCTACTGGCAAACCAGTTGCTTTCTCTACCTCTGCCATCATGAGCAGCCCTGCTGCCAATGCCGAAGTTGAAAAATCACTTTCTTGGACCTACTCTGCAATCCCTCAAGCTGTGAAAGATAAATATGCATCTTTCGGTTTGCCTTGGTGGAACTGGAACCCATCGAACACTGGTGTGGTTGTAGCAGTTTGGAGAAAAGTAACCGACAACCCATCTAAGCCTTGGTTCTTGATCAATGCTGCTTGGGCTGACGTGAAATAATTTCACCCAATCATCCTAATCATAAAAGAGAGGGGCTCGTCAATGACGAGCCCCTCTCTTTTTATCGTGCAATCAACCCATAAACAAAATTGAATGCACGGGTGGCAAATTCCCCTGAGCGAATCGCACACCGGCAATTCCTTCTTTATTTACCCTTGAAATCTGGTTTGCGCTTCTCTACAAAAGCCGCCATTCCTTCTTTTTGGTCTTCAGTGGCAAACAACATGTAGAAATTCTTGCGCTCAAAATACAAGCCCTCTTGCAGGTGACTGTCGAAAGCCTTCAGCACACTTTCCTTAGCCATCTGCACAGCGATGGGCGACTTACTCGCCACTTCACCTGCCAATTTGATGGCCTCGTCCAAGTACAATTCTACCGGCACAATCTTATTGATCAACCCAGCGGCTTTCGCCTCCTCTGCACTGATAAACTTCCCCGTCAAAACCATCTCCATCGCCCTAACTTTCCCCACCGCACGCGTCAAACGCTGTGTACCACCGGCACCTGGCATCACGCCGATGTTGATTTCGGGCTGACCAAATTGCGCAGTTTCACTGGCGACAATCATATCGCACAACATGCACAACTCGCAACCACCACCCAACGCAAAACCCGATACCGCAGCAATGATGGGCTTCTTGGTTTTCCGAATGCTATCCCAAGTGCTAAACTGATCGATTTTCAACATATCAACGGCCGTTCTTCCTGCCATCTGTTTGATATCCGCACCTGCAGCAAATGCGCGCTCGTTTCCTGTAATCACAATGGCCCGCACTGCATCATCAGCATCCAACACTGTCAATGCATCGCGTATCTCCCCCATCAATTGTAGGTTGAGGGCGTTTAATTCCTTGGGACGGTTTAACTGAATCTTCGCTACGTAAGGCGCCACTTGGGCATCAACCAAAATAAATTCGTACGACATGCCACGAAGTTAATCGTTTCTATTTGTTCATCATACCCCGTGGCAACACCTGTTGGCGAAATAACCAAATCAAACACCACGAAATACCCAACCCCAACAGGGCACCAAAAAACACATCGCCTACATAATGTACGCCCAAGTATACGCGGGAATACGCAATGGCCGATGCCAAATACATCAAACCCAAACGCCAACGTCGGCCCAAACCCAGCAACATCATTGCTGTACTAAAAACAGCAAAAGCATTCGCCGCATGACTGCTTACAAAGCCAAACCTACTGCCCGGAGGTCCATCGGGCAAACGCGGATTCAGCGAAGTTTCCCAAGCTGGCCTAACCCTGGCAAACATGGGCTTACAAATTTTCGAACTGATGCTATCCGCAAACCCAAACGATGCTATGGTGAGCAAAATGGGTATCCAGCACTTCACACCAAACTTCCGCCAAAACAACCCAATGAACGCGGCATACAAGGGCATAAACGCCCATTTACTGCTGAGAAATATCATCATCGGATCCAACGCAGGCGCGGCCCATTGCTGGTTGATCAACACAAACAAATCGCGATCAAAAACGTCTAAAACAAACAACATCGAAAGCGAAGATCAACTTTTCCGTGAAATCACCACAATCCTGGGCGAAGTTTTCGCATCAAACACACCCAATTGGTCGTCGCCAAAAACATCCAACACTTGCAATCCCGCCTGAACATGCAGTTGCAATAGCGTTTCACTATCGAATATTCTCACTTGCTCTTGAAATACATGGGTTTTGTCGCCATCCGTTACCTCAATGTCTTTGATGATATGGCTTTCTGTGCGATGTTTTCGCGTTTTGAATCCATAGCCACCGCGCTCCAAAGTTGCCACCTGTGGCAAATCGTCGAGCACCGAGGCTGCGTTCAAATAATCTTGTACCACATAACCTCCCGGCTTGCAGGCCGCCGCCATGTTCCTCAAAACTTGGGCATCCTCGGCCGAATCGTCGAAGTACCCAAAGGACGTAAACACATTGAAAACTGCATCCATGCCGGAAACCGGAAAGGGCTGTCGCATATCATGAACCAAAAACTCAGCCCCTTCAACCCCCAGACCATTGGCGATACCGATGCTGTTCTCGCTCAAATCAAATCCGCAAACGCGCAAACCACGGGCGGCCAAATGTGCACTGTGCCTACCTTTGCCACAAGCCACATCCAATACATTCATCCCAGAATCGAGCTTCAAATGCGCCAACAACCGATCAATAAATGCCGCAGCATCAGCATCATTGCGATGCTGGTAAAGGGCGTGATAGTACGACGTATCAAACCAAGATTCAAACCATTTCATACCCACATTCAAAATATTTATCAAAGGTAATGTAACTTTTGGCATCCCTTTCGCGTATTAACAAACAGCTGCATGACGGTATCGGAATATAACAAGTGCGTGGATCTCCACAGCAGTGCGGTTTTCCGATTCGCGCTCAAACAGTTACGCAACCCCGATGACGCGAAAGAAATTGTACAAATAACCTTCGAAAAACTCTGGATGAAACGCAACACAGTTAACATCGATACCGCCAAGAGCTATCTGTTCACAACGGCCTATCACAGCATGGTGGACACTTGGCGCGGACAAAAACCAACAGAAGACATTGACAATTTGGCACCCGCAAAACACCCCACCACCGAAGCTTCAGCGTACACCGGCTTGATGGAATCCTTGGAAAAAGCCCTGACGCAAATCAGTCAAATCCAAAGAACTGTGATTTTACTGCGCGATTACGAAGGCTACTCCTATGCGGAAATCGGTGAAATCACCGGACTCAATGAAGCACAAGTGAAGGTGAATATCTTCCGGGGAAGGCAAGCACTCAAGGACATCATAAGCAACCCCAATAACCTCATCTAACACCATGAAACTATCTCCCATCTCCGACGAGCAAGCATGGCAGTTGTTTGAACTGTTGGAAGGCAATTTGACAGCGCCTGCCGCCAAGGAATTATTCAAAGCGATGCAGGGCGATGCCAATCTGAAAGCCCATTACGAGGCCTTGGCTCAAACCTATTTGCAACCAACAACCACCATTTACCCAGATGCCCCATCGCTGAAAAAGAAGACTCCCAACCGCACTGTGCTGTTCTATGCTTCGATGTCGGTCGCGGCCTCCCTCGTCATTCTATGGTTCTTCAAAGCCACTATCACCACGCAGAACATCGCCCCGATACAATCACAAGTAGCAAAAACAAATCCTTCGGTAGACATAACAACGCCTTCAATCACAGAACCAGCAACTTTCATCACCCCCAAACGCAGAAGCATCAAGCACAGCGCCGAAACCCAATTGGACCAAACCGCAAAAACGAAGACATGGGAAATGGCGACAATAGGATCAGAAAATCCCAACAACCAAACTATTCACCCCTTGATTACGGCCACCGAACCCATTCGAAAAGTGCGCAACATCAACGACAGTAGTACCACCCGCAATCCATCGCTAAACAAATCAGTGCTTGTGCTCGCCCAAAATGATCAGCCATCGTCCAGTATCGCCCAGCAAAAAACAAGAAAAGAATTGCTGAAATCCTTCTATCAGGATGCGCGAAAAATGGTAGAAAACGGACATCTACCGCACATTAAAGTGAAAACTGTGAACAAAGACGCCGATTGGATGCCTGAATTCCAAGTCGGCCTAACCATAGAAAACAATATGATTTTAACCTCTTTCAACCCAGAATAAACCCAAATTATGTTACAAAAAACCTTCATTGCAACACTGTTGGCGCTGTTGAGCGGCATTCCCTTGTTGAAAGCCCAAACATTGGACACTACTTCTGCCGACACCCTTATTTCGATCACTGACAGCCTCATTAGCGAAGTGATACGCGAAATCAAAAAAGAAATTAACGAGGAAGTAACGGGACTAAAAGTTGACATCAAAGACGGTATGGACAATGTGGAGATTGAGATCATTCAGCGCGATACCTATCGAATCATCAAGCGTCAACGCAAACCCAAAGCCACCATCGAAGAAACCAGACAGTATTGGGGCTATAACAGCCAAATGATTGATGAATCTGAAATGAAATCCATCCCAACAGCCATGGGCAAACAATCCAACTACCTCCCCGAGCTCGATAACGCCAATAGCATTCATTTCGGGCTAGAACAACAGTGGGGATTCAACCTCATCCGCGGAAAAGTGCGGGTATTTACGGGCATTCGATACGATTTTCACAATTACCGTTTCCAAAACAATTTCACCCGCCTGATGCAAGACCAACCGGAATTCACTGCCGTGGAGGTGGGTGGGCCGCTGATTGATCCCATACCTGTGGAAAAGTCCAAAGTCGTGGTCAACTACATTGGCATTCCCGTTTCGATCGGATTTCAAGACCATCCGGGCGACGATTCAAAATTCAGCGCAAAAGTCGGCGTGCACGCCGGATATAGGGTTAGAACCCATACCAAGATTAAGCAATCGGGTGGTAACGTTGAAAAACAATTCGACGATTTCAACATGAACGATTTTTACCTATCGCCTTTCGTCAACGTAAACTATGGCGACATGGGTCTGTACATGAGATACTCATTGACCAATTTGTTCAAGAGCGGCCAGGGAGCCAGCACGCAAGCCATTCAATTCGGGATCACACTGAAGATGAGCTAAGACATTCTACATAGGCTATCTATGTTGGTTTAACCGAACGAAGCCTCGTCAATGACGGGGCTTTTTTCGTAGAACACCCACCCGTTTTTCGTATCTTTGCAGTAACAATAAAAGCCATGAACCCACGTCAATGGACCCCCATCAAAACCTATTCAGACATCCTGTTTGAACAGTACGGCAACATCGCCAAAGTCAGCATCAACCGTCCTGAAGTATACAATGCCTTTCGCCCGCAAACGGTGATGGATATGCTCGACGCTTTCGACATCTGCCGCGAGCGCCCCGATATCGGCGTTGTCATCCTCACAGGTGTGGGCGACAAAGCCTTTTGCTCTGGCGGCGACCAAAATGTAAAAGGGGTTGGGGGATATGTCGATGACAACGGTGTTCCGCGATTGAATGTACTGGATTTACACAAAAAAATCCGATCCCTACCCAAACCCGTAGTGGCCATGGTGAACGGGTATGCCATTGGCGGTGGTCATGTTCTTCATGTGGTTTGCGACCTCACCTTGGCCGCTGAACATGCCAAATTCGGACAAACCGGTCCGAAAGTGGGTAGTTTCGACGGCGGATTCGGCAGCAGCTATTTGGCACGCCACGTAGGCCAAAAGAAAGCACGTGAAATTTGGTTCTTGTGCCGACAATACACTGCCGAAGAAGCAGAAAAAATGGGCATGGTCAACAAAGTGGTACCACTCGAAATGCTGGAGGACGAAACCATTGATTGGTGTAACACCATGTTGGAGCGCTCTCCCATGGCCCTGCGAATGCTTAAGCGCGCCTTTAATGCGGAGCTCGACGGTCAGCACGGCCTCATGGAACTCGCCGGCGATGCCACACTGCTATATTACCTTACTGAGGAAGCCCAAGAGGGCAAACACGCCTTTTTGGAAAAGCGAAAGCCCGATTTCCAACAGTTCCCTAAGTTCCCATAAACAGGCAAAAAACCTTACCTTTGCACCACGAAATTCAACCATAAAATCATGAAAATCAAAGTAGCCAATCCCGTAGTAGAGCTTGATGGTGATGAGATGACCCGCATCATTTGGCATTTCATCAAAGACAAATTGATCCTTCCTTACCTTGACGTAGATATCAAATATTTCGACTTGGGTATGGAACACCGTGATGCCACGAACGACCAAGTAACAATCGACGCGGCAGAGGCCATCAAACAATACAACGTAGGTATCAAGTGTGCTACCATCACCCCTGATGAGGCGCGCGTGGAAGAATTTGGCTTAAAGCAAATGTGGAAGAGTCCCAACGGAACCATCCGCAATATTTTGGATGGAACCGTTTTCCGTGAGCCCATCGTTTGTAAAAACGTGCCTCGCTTGGTGCCCAACTGGACAGCCCCTATTTGTATCGGTCGTCACGCATTCGGCGATCAATACCGCGCCACCGATTTCGTTACCAAAGGCAAAGGCAAATTGACCATCAAATTCGAAGGCGAAGATGGACAAGTCATCGAGCACGAAGTATACAATTTCAAGGGCGATGGCGTTGCCTTGGCGATGTACAATACCGACGAGAGCATCAAAGGTTTCGCGCGTGCTTGCTTCAACCAAGCATTGGCCAAGGGATGGCCTTTGTACTTGAGCACCAAGAACACCATCTTGAAAAAGTACGACGGTCGTTTCAAAGACATTTTCGAAGACGTATACCAAACCGAATTCAAGACACAAATGGATGCAGCCGGCATCACTTATGAGCACCGTTTGATCGACGATATGGTTGCCTCAGCGTTGAAGTGGAACGGAAACTTCGTTTGGGCTTGTAAGAACTACGATGGCGATGTTCAATCTGACACAGTGGCACAAGGTTTCGGTTCTTTGGGATTGATGACCAGTGTATTGGTTACGCCAGATGGCAAAACCATGGAAGCGGAAGCCGCACACGGAACAGTTACCCGTCACTACCGCCAACACCAAAAAGGACAAAAAACTTCAACCAACCCCATCGCGAGTATTTTCGCTTGGACACGCGGTTTGGAGCACAGAGGTCGATTGGATGGCAACGACGCATTGATCAATTTCTGTCAAACTTTGGAGCAAGTGTGTATCGATGTGGTTGAAAGCGGCAGAATGACCAAAGATTTGGCCGTTTGTATCTACGGTAACAAAGTTTCTGAAGATCAGTACATGTACACCGAGGACTTCTTGGAAGCATTGAACAGCGAATTGAAAGCGCGTTTGGCATAAACCAACGAGCAAGGGGGAAACAGTCTCGTCAGGGATGAGGCTGTCAACCAAATTACCAGTATATAGGAGCTTGCTCCAAAGAGAGGGCCTCGTTTGAAACGAGGCCCTCTCTATTTGGTTTGTATCTCAGCGACATCCCCTCAACATCACAATCCTATCAATACAGAACGTGATGGCTGTTTAAAACAAATAACTCAATCCCAACTTCAACTGAATCCATTGCGATTTATGAATCTCACGCAACATCACACTGGTCATTACTTCCTGCTGGGTTGTTCGATCGTAACCACTGCTGTAAGAATCAATCACATACATATTCATCCCAGCTGAATTTAGCAAGGTCAATCCCGACGTTGCCTCAAAAACAACACCCAACTGATCGGTAATCATGTTGCGAGCGCCAAATCCATAGGAAATAGACACGATACTCGAAGACACACCCGCGTTCCCGACGGGCGCCAAGGTATCCCACGACGAAGAGGAATACAGCTTCCTCCACTGCAGATTGTTCGACGCACAATTCGCCAAACCATAATTCAAATTGGCCAATACATATCCGCCGTAAGGTGCAGTTGCACCTGCAGCACCCAAGTAGTTTTTCACGCCAACAGTGAATTCCTTGTAGTTGAAATCCATCTCACCCGAGGCCTGATACACCTTATCGTTACTCCAAATTGTTCCTGGTTCCACAAGATGAATATCATAATCCTCCCAATCACCGTTCCCTACCCCTCTATTGTAACCCTTATATCCAAACTGATACGATAGCGTTGATTTCAATGAAATCTCATACAAGAAAGCGAAATTGTTTTGATACCGCGTTGGCGTTCGGAAGAGACCCGCGAAATTGGTCACCGTCTGCACCGTAAGTGCCTGCCTTCGGCCCAGATACCCCGGATTGAAAGGCGGTGTTGTACCTGTGTTCGCATTCACTTCTGCCGTTGCCAACGACGAAAAACCCAAACATCCCAACATCAATAAAAATATTTTGCGCATGTTATTTCCCTCCATGGATTAAGTAATACAAATTGTTATAGACCCTCGATTTCACAAAATCACTTCGCCAATGGTGCTTAAATTCACGCTCTTTCACATGTATCAATTTACCATCACTCACATCATAGACCAGCAAAAACTCCTCAAAAGTTCGTTCCGAAGACAACTGATAATACAGATAATAGGGCACTGTAGGATATAACACCATGGAAATGACCAAATTCAAGGGATTGAAACGCCTGCGAAGCTTGGTTGATTCCACAGCGGTCCACGCCAAATACCGATTTTCTGCTCCGCCCATCGCCCCAGCAATACTTTGAGACCCATACAATATCATCGATTGGGTGTCGTTGTTGATTCGCTCCATCATCCAATCGTTCACAATCATCTGACGGTTCACCATCTCTGTATTGAGGCCTTGGGCACCTGGTGTGGCAGGCAAAACATCCACAACCACATCCAATTCTTTTCCAAATTTCTTCCAACACCTTGTCAGCTGCTCTCGCAACATGGCTTCTTCAAATGGGTCTCTGTCCGACCTATCCTCATTGCCCACTGAGCGATTGACATTGGGCTCCAACATGACCAAGTGATGAAAATTCTGTAGTCCTTTAAACCTGCTTTTTTTCTTCGACGATTTGGTGGTATTCGATGAGACACTCGCAGAAAACACGCGCATCTGACCCAAGTAGGCCTGCAGTGAATCTCTGTTCAGCAGTCCATAATAAATGGCCATGAAATAATCGCCGCTCACTACGTTCGCGGCCCTGCTTCGCGCAACCCTTGAACGCGGATTCCGCAAACCCGCATCCCCCCCCTCCGTCTTCACCAATGTACTGTCCAAGTTCGCCGCCTCGTCGGCCGGCAAATAATCAATAAAATCTTGTAGCCTAAAATTACAAGGTCCCTGCACCAACTCAAATACCCCTTTGCCCAACCGTGTCACCATCACATCATCGGCCCCCTCCCGTGATGCAATCGCCCACATTCGCATCGCCACAAAAGCACCCAATCCGCGCAAATCCAATTCGCGCAAACCCGCAATTAACGGTCGCCAATCACCCCGTGTCTCTGTCAAATTACACCCATACCGATTCAATTCGTGCTCCTTGGATTTGTGGAGCAATAACCCATACAACGACATCGCCTCCATGCGGTCAAAAAACACCGACTCCCCATACAATTTTCGCATTACGTGGGTTAAATAGAACAACTCCCCAAAATCGGCCCGACGGGTATAAATCAACAACAATTCATGTCGAGCCACCTTCTGCATTACCTTGAACCGATCTTCACCAACCAAAAAGAACGCCTTTGTCTTTTTTGGCTCCCCATCGATCATATCGCGCAGTCGCACCACACGACGATCCAAGCTCGGATGGGTTGTATTGGCATCGTCACCCAGTGAAACCAAAAACTTCTGATCCTCTATTTCCTCGGCTTGCACTTTTTGCAGCACGGCATCTTTCAGGGTTTTCGGGAACACATAGGCATCGTGTTCGAATGAATCCAAAGACAATTTCATTTCCAAAAATGGGAAATCGCCATATTTCAACATGTCGAAAACAAACACCCCTTCCACCAAGTCATAACCCGAACGCAACATCATTTGAAAGCCCTTTTCATCAGCCTCCATTTCATGATCCTTCGAAAATTTATAGAGTGCTTTGATTGCGTCGTCTTCGTCGCGCTTTCCTTTCTGTTTGTTCTGTTCGACGCGTTGCTTATACTGTTGCAAGGAATGTTTTTGGGTGTAGTGCTGAATCTCGTGGGCCAAAATGAAAGCCAACTGACTCTCGTTCTCTATCCTACTCAGAAGTCCAACCGTCACCATCACCACCCCGTTGCTGGTTGCATAGGCATTGACCTCCTGCGATTTCAACACATAAAACCGAAGCTCGTCCAACAAATCCTCGCGGTCGTTGGCTTTGAGCAATTTTTCGGCCACCGCTTCTACAAAGGTTGAGAGGGGATCTCCGTAGAGGACTCTTCCCGACATCAGGATCTCATCCACACCAAAAACTGAGCGAACGGCATGGTCTTTTTCTTGCAACCTTTCTGCGCGTTCAAGTTCTTTGTTCAACACCGCCGACTCCGCTTTACGGGCTTTATTCACGGATGTTTCTTTGAAATCTGAAGGCAATTCACCTTCGCAAAGCAGTCCTGAATAATGATTAAAATCAATCTTTGTTTGGCCTGTTTGCGCGAACAACGGCGCGATTGAAAGACCCATTACACCCATACAGAATGCGCTTTTCTGAGCCCATCTTGCCAAGTTTCTTAACATGCCCGCAAAATAATCCATATTTCTACACCACACATGAACAAATAAAAATGGGGGACGCTGTTTTTAGCATCCCCCAATGTTTTGAACAATTTATTGGTATTTATGACGCAACACTGACGCCAAAGAGGCAGATTTAAAACAAGTCTTTCAACTTATCGAAGAACGACTTCTCTTTTGCCGATGGTTTGAAATTGTCTGATTCGTTCAATTTCTCGAGCATGGCTTTTTCTTCTGAGCTCACTTTGGTTGGCACATAAACATTGAGCACCACCAATTGATCTCCGGTGCCATAGCCATTCAAATCTGGGAAACCCTTGCCTTTGAGGCGTAACATTTTCCCAGGCTGGGTACCGGCATCGATTTTGATTCTGACTTTGCCATCAAGGGTTGGTACTTCAACGCTATCACCGAGGGTGGCTTGGGTGAAACTCAACCACAGATGATAGACAACATTATTGTCTTCGCGGGTTAGTTCATCGTGGGGGATGCCTTCCACCAAGACGATCAGGTCCCCGGCGGCTCCGCCGCCGGGACCGAAGTTGCCTTTGCCATTCATGCTCAACTGCATCCCTTCAGCCACACCCCCCGGAATGCGAATGCTCGTCTCAATCTCTTGAGATATCAAGCCCTGCTCATTGGCATCCTTCGGTTTACTTTCAATGATTTTGCCCATGCCGGAACAAACCGGACAGGGACTATTGGTAGCCATCTGACCCAAAAAAGTATTCTGCACCCGTCGAACAGCACCCGATCCATTACACTGCTTGCACGTGGCGTATTTCACGCCCTCGGCTTGAACCATCCTGCGGTACTTTACTGTTTTCTCTACCCCAGACTTCATCTCGGGCAAAGTCAATTTGATTTTTATGCGGATATTGGAACCCACTGAACGCCTTGAACGACCGCCACCACCGCCACCGAAAAAGGAGCCAAACACACCGTCATCGCCAAATACATCTCCAAACTGAGAGAAAATATCGTCCATGCTAAAACCATGAGCCCCGCCTCCGCTAGCACCCATGCCCGCGTGACCAAATTGGTCATACCGCTGCTTTTTCTCGGGGTTGCTCAACACATCGTAAGCTTCAGCCGCTTCCTTGAAATTCTCCTCGGCTTCTTTGTCGCCAGGATTCTTATCAGGGTGGAATTTAATCGCCAACTTGCGGTATGCTTTTTTGATTTCCTCGGCCGATGAACTCCGCGAAACCCCTAGCACGTCATAATAATCTCTCTTACTCATATCAAATTAGTTTCCTACGACCACTTTCGCGAATCGAATGACTTTATCGTTCAAATAATATCCCTTTTCAACTTCGTCAATCACCTTGCCTTTCATGTCCTCGGTGGGTGCCGGAAATTGGGTAATTGCTTCGTGAATCTCTGCATCAAACACTTGACCAATCGACTCCATTGGCTTCAGACCCACTTTGGTAAAGATTCCCACCATTTTTTTGTGGATTAAGTCAAATCCTTCAACTGCCTTTTTTTCAGTCTCTGACAGGTTTTCAGCCGCTTTCAGTGCGCGCTCAAAATCATCCACCACCGGAAGCATGCTCACCAACACATCTTTCGAAGCGGTTTGCATCCAATCCAATCGATCCTTGGTGGTTCTTCTGCGAAAGTTCTCAAACTCGCTGTACAAGCGGAGATACTTGTCGCGCTCCTGCTGCAATTGTCCTTGCAAATCGGTATCCTCCGCGATTGTTTCTTCGGTGCTCGTGGACTCGTTCTGGGTTTCCTCTGCGGTCTGTTCAACGGCATTTTCCGCGCCATCCAATGGTTCTTCTACTTCTGATTTCACTTTGTTCTTTGACATAGCCTCTCTCCAAACTCAATTTTATTGCCACAAATGGTAAAATGTCATAATGTCATATGAACCTTTTCGCCCGAATGTCGTTTCTTTGTCACTAGGAGCGAGGAAATGTTTACGGGTATTATTGAACAAAAAGCGAAGGTAGAAGAGATTGTCAAAGACCAATCCAATGTGCACTTTCGGCTATCATCACCTTTCCAAAACGAATTAAAAGTTGACCAGAGTGTGGCCCACAACGGTGTTTGTTTAACGGTGACCAAAATCGATGACAACGGATATTGGGTAACGGCCATCGATGAAACCCTTCAACGCACCAACCTCAACCATTGGAAGGTGAATGACTTCATCAATGTGGAGCGTTGCATGCCCGCCAACGGCAGATTCGATGGACACATTGTTCAGGGACATGTAGATTGTGTTGGAACGGTTGATGAAATCCACGACCTTGATGGCAGTTGGATGATTTTCATCGCACACGACGCCGATGCCGGAATCACAGTAAACAAAGGATCGATATGCGTGAATGGCGTGAGTTTAACCGTTGTAGATAGTTTCCCGGATGCCTTCAGCGTTGCCGTCATTCCTTACACTTGGGAACACACCAACCTATCCAACCTCCAACCGGGCGATGCCGTGAATTTAGAGTTCGACATCCTAGGGAAATACTTGAAAAAATTCTCCGTATCTTTGCAAATATCCAAGAAATAGCAAAAAGCATTTTATGAAACTTCTCTCCTTCCTATTTACTTCAAGTATCGGTCGGAAAGTACTTATGGCAGTCACCGGTTTATCCTTGGTGGCTTTTTTGTTGGTACACGCTGGTATCAACGCCTGTATTTTCTTCAACGACGGTGGCGAAACATTTAACCATGCTGCAGAATTCATGGCACACAACTGGCTAATCCGCAGCGCGGAAATCGGTTTGTTCCTCGGTCTTCTGCTTCACATCGTACAAGGCCTTAGCCTGACTGCGTCGAACAACCAAAAACGCAACAACAAATACGGTGCAAGCGCTGGCAATGCCAACAGCAAATGGTATTCTCGTTCAATGGGTATTTTGGGAAGTTTGTTGTTGATTTTCTTGGTGATGCACCTCAAGCATTTCTGGGTGGTTTCCCGCTTTACCGATGCCATTCAGGAAACTGCAGGCTCAACCCTTTTCGATGAAATGGTTGTCGTGTTTGCTGATCCCCTACCCGTATTTGTTTATGTGATCGGTTGCATCAGCTTGGCCTACCACTTGTTGCACGGTTTCCAAAGTGCATTCCAGTCGTTGGGCATCAATCACCCCGCCTACAGCCCCATCATCCAAAGCATTGGTGTTGGATTTTCAATCATTGTTCCACTCGTATTTGCGGCCATGCCCATTGCCATGCATTTGGGCTGGATTCAATAATTTATCGTTTATCAAAATAGCATGACACTCGAATCAAAAATCCCAGCCGGCGATATAGCCACCAAATGGACCCAGTACAAAAGCACTGTACCATTGGTAAACCCCGCCAATAAAAGACAGTTGGAAATCATCGTGGTGGGTACCGGATTGGCCGGTGCCAGTGCCGCTGCTACCCTAGCAGAAATGGGCTACAAGGTGAAGGCTTTCTGCTTTCAAGACAGTCCGCGCCGCGCCCACTCCATTGCTGCCCAAGGGGGTATCAATGCAGCCAAAAACTACCAAAACGACGGTGACTCAGTGTACCGTTTGTTCTATGATACCATCAAGGGCGGTGACTACCGCTCTCGTGAAGCCAATGTGCATCGCCTTGCGGAATGTTCAACCTCCATCATCGACCAATGTGTGGCGCAAGGTGTTCCCTTTGCCCGCGAGTATGGTGGAACCCTATCAAACCGCTCATTCGGTGGAACCCAAGTTCAGCGCACATTCTACGCAGCCGGCCAAACAGGACAGCAATTGTTGTTGGGTGCATACAGCGGATTGGAGCGCCAAGTAGGATTGGGCAATGTGAAGATGTACGCGCGCCACGAAATGGTGGAAGTAGTAAAAATTGATGGCAAAGCCCGCGGCATCATCGCCCGAAACCTTGTCACTGGTAAATTGGAAAGGCATTTCGGACACGCAGTATTGTTGTGTACCGGCGGATACGGCAATGTATTTTACTTGTCTACAAACGCCATGGGTAGTAACGTAACTGCTGCATGGAAAGCCCACAAAGCAGGGGCCTACTTCGGAAACCCATGCTTCACCCAAATCCACCCAACATGTATCCCGGTTTCAGGACACTATCAGTCAAAATTGACCTTGATGAGTGAATCCCTCCGCAACGATGGACGTATTTGGGTTCCCAAAAAACAAAACGACGACCGTCACCCCAACGACATTCCCGAAGAAGAGCGCGATTACTACTTGGAGCGTCGCTATCCTGCTTTTGGTAACTTGGTACCCCGTGACATCGCTTCACGCGCTGCAAAAGAGCGTTGCGATGCCGGTTATGGTGTAGGTCAAAGCAAAATGGCCGTGTATTTGGATTTCAAATACAACATGATGCAAAAGTATGGCCGAACTGAAGCCAGCAAATTGAACATCGCCAATCCTGATGATGAAACATTGATTCGCCTAGGAAAAGAGGTTGTGAAGGAGAAGTATGGCAACTTGTTCGATATGTACAAACAGATTACCGACGAGGACCCATATGAAGTACCAATGCGCATCTACCCAGCTGTACACTACACCATGGGCGGTTTGTGGGTTGACTACGATTTGATGACCAATGTTCCCGGTATGTATGCCTTGGGAGAAGCCAACTTCTCTGACCACGGCGCCAATCGTTTGGGAGCCTCCGCATTGATGCAAGGTTTGGCCGATGGGTATTTCGTGATTCCAATCACCATTGGTAACTACCTCAGCAAAGAAATTCACACCAAGCCCATCTCAACAGACCACGAAGCATTTGTGGCTGCTGAAAAAGCCGCGAGCGAGCGCATCGAGAAATTGATGAGCATTCAAGGTACCCGCAGCGTAGAAAGCTACCACCGCGAATTGGGATTGATCATGTGGAACAAGTGTGGTATGGCCCGCAATGAAAAAGGACTGAAAGAAGCGATTGCCGAAATCCAAGCCCTTCGTGCCGACTTCTACAAAAATGTACGAATCCCCGGCAGTGTGAACGAATTCAACCCAGAATTGGACAAAGCAGGACGTGTTGCTGACTTCCTAGAATTGGGTGAATTAATGTGTGTTGACGCACTAAACCGCAATGAAAGTTGTGGGGGTCACTTCCGCGAGGAATACCAAACGGAAGATGGTGAAGCCATGCGCGATGATGAAAATTACATGTATGTAGCCGCTTGGGAAAACAAAGGTGATACATGGGAACTTCACAAAGAAGAGTTGAAATACGAAAACATCAAAATCCAACAACGCAGTTACAAATAATCCACTAACGAAAAGATTATGAGCAAGTTAATGAAATTAAACTTAAAAGTATGGCGCCAGAAAAACGCTGACAGCGCCGGTAAGTTTGAAGAGTATAAAGTGGATGCCAGTCCCGACATGAGCTTTTTGGAAATGTTCGATGTCTTGAACGAACAACTCATCGAAACAGGCAAAGAACCTGTGGCGTTCGACCACGACTGTCGCGAAGGAATTTGCGGTATGTGTTCGATGGTTATTGATGGTCGTCCACACGGCCCCAAACAGGGCGTAACCACCTGTCAGTTGCACATGCGCAGCTTCAACGATGGCGACACCATCACTGTTGAACCGTGGAGGGCCAATGGCTTCCCCGTGATCAAGGATTTGACAGTAAACAGAAGTGCATTTGACCGCATCATTGCCGCTGGTGGATTTATTTCGACCAATGCAGGTAACGCGGTGGATGCCAACTCGGTATTGATTCCAAAGGATGTGGCAGACGAAGCGTTTGAAGCCGCAACCTGTATCGGCTGTGGCGCTTGTGTGAGTGCGTGTAAAAATGCCTCAGCCATGCTGTTCGTAGGTGCCAAAGTAACCCAATTGTCTAAGCTTCCCCAAGGTAAGCCCGAGCGTGAAACCCGCGTGGTGGCGATGGTAAACCAAATGGATGCCGAAGGTTTTGGTGCTTGTACCAACACGGGTGCTTGTGCAGCTGAATGTCCGAAGCAGATTCCATTGAGCGTAATCGCCAATTTGAACCGTGAGTACATCGGTGCCAAGATGAACGGAAAATAATTTCGATTCATACCAAGATGATAAAGATGAGGGGGCGGCCAATGGCCGCCCCCTCATCTTTATAGCTACTATCGAGAAAAAGACAATGATACTAGTCAAGCGGAATGCGCAATCCCAATTCCACACCAATTTGTGGCGACCAATAAGTCTGTACCCCTTTGTTGCTGGGCAAGATGGGCAACATGACCCTTGGAGAGGCGAAAATGTGCAACTTGGGATCCAAATTATACTCTAAGCGCATCGAGGCTGTGAGGAATGCATTCGCATTCACTGCTGAAGAACGGGTCAAAACGACGCCGGTATCTACCGTGCTAGCCACATAATCAGGCACCGTAAAATCATTGCCTTGTGGCATGGTAAACCCAACCGTATGAATTTGCAAATTCTGACGCATCAATAACGCGGGCATCACGCCCAACTGATACCACATGCTGGCAGATTGCATCTGAAATCGAGCCCCATCCAAACGCTTTTCAATGGCAAACAAGGCACCTGCGTATTGTGAACGAAACTCGTAGTGCACTTCCATCAAACCCGCCTGTACCAAATTCGGGTAAATACCCACATCGGGGTGAATGACATACTTGAACATCTCCCCTTCCTTCACCCGGGTAAATCCGGTATTCACAACACTCAATCCAAAGACAAAATTGGTAAACCCATTGACTTTTCGTGAGTAGGCCAAATTCAAATTCATCGTTTGCAATGCGCGATCAGCTTGGGAAAATGAATCTCGGAGTTGATCCTCGGTGTAACCACCGCGCAAATCTGGCTGGTAGGCTGTAATCCAACCGCTAGACCATGCCGGCGTGGCGGATATGGTAAATACATTGCCCCATTTTTTCTCGCTTACTTGGGCATCGGCAGTGCCCATGCACCCCATCGCAACCAACAACAAAAACTGTTTTATCTGTTTCATGAAACGCTAGATTCTTCTTCAAAATTGAGCACTTTTAGGTGGGAATAGAATCGCCAAACCCCCAAGCCCGCTGCCACAAACAACCCTACCGTGAACCCAATCCAAATGCCATATACCTGCCAATTCTGCCAAACCCCCAATGCATAGCTCAATGGCAATGAAATCACCCAGTAGGAGATGATACTCAAACCGGAAGACCAATTCACATCCTTAATGCCGCGCAACATGTTCATCGCACCGGCCTGGATACCATCCGCCAATTGGAAAACCGCAGCCAAAATAAACAAAGGCAATATGGTTGGCATTACATCCTCCTTTACATCATACAGCGAAGCAATGGCTTGGTTGCCAAATACAAAAGCCAGTGCATTTACCACTTCAAAAACACCAATTACCAACAACACAGCGTGTGCTGCGTGCCTAATTTGTTGCCGATTTTTCTCTCCGTAATAATTTCCAACAATGATCGCTCCCGCCATCGCAATGCCACTCACCACCATGTACGTCACCGACGCCACATTCAAAGCAACCGCGTGCGCAGCCAATTGCTGGGAGCCATACCATCCCACCATGACACCCGAAAGCCCAAAGCAAGCCCACTCTGCAAAGGTTTGCAAAGCCACAGGCAAGCCCAGCTTCCAAATGTGGGGCATCTCCTCCTTGATTTTATCCCATTTTGGCATCACCGATGGCACATACTTTCGCATGAATGCAGAATATCGAACATACCACAAACCCACCAAGGCCATGGCAATGCGCGCCACCAAAGTTGCATAACCAGCGCCTTCCAAACCCATTGGCTCAAAGCCCCAATGTCCGTAAATGAACATCCAACACAACAGCACATTCAATCCAAGTCCGCCCAATGTAATTAACATCGCAATTTTGGTATGACCCAAACCGTCTGTAAACTGCCTTGTGACAACGTTGATCAACAGTGGCAAAATGCTCCAACTCAAAATATTCAGCAGCCCCGGCGCCATGCGAGTGACCGCCGCATCCTGACCCAACCAATCAAAATTATAAACGAATACCTGCAGCACGAGGTATTGAAACACAAACAAAATACCCGCCACAGCCAATCCCGCGCGGTAAGTAATGAATCCGTCGGCCGCACGCTTTTGTCCCACCTTGATGCTTACCAACGTACTAATCGAAAATAACACCCCAAAGGTGAGACCGCTCACCATGAAAAAAAGATTGTTTGCTTGATTCGCACTCGCCAAAACTTCGGATCCGAGCGGACCCACCATCAATGTATCGGCAACACCCATCAAAATAATCCCCAACTGACCCAAAATGATGGGATAAGCCAACTTCAGGGTTTCAGCAATTTGGACTTTATAGACGGAAAAGGGATTTTGCATGGACGAAAGATGCAAAAATAGGGCAAATGGAAACCAAAACGACGAGCGGGGCGGGGTTTCGTATTAACTTTGCGGTGTGGTAGACGTATTATGGGAAGACAATCACCTGTTGGTGATTAACAAACCTGCCGGATTGGCGGTTCAGGGCGATTTAACAGGCGATATTCACTTGTTGGATTTGGCTGAGCGATACATCGCTGAGAAGTACAAGAAACCCGGAAAGGCCTATGTTGGTCTTGTGCATCGACTTGATCGGCCGGTTAGCGGCGTTGTGATCATGGCCAAAACATCAAAAGCTTTGACACGAATGAATGAGATTTTTCGCGACAAAAAAAATACGAAAATCTACCATGCCATCACCACCAAAGCACTCCCAGGCGAAGAAGGCACCCTCACGCACCACTTGTTAAAAAACAGTGAAACCAAGCGTGCCCATGCTTACAATTCGCACAAGCCTGGCACCAAACCTGGCGTACTACATTACAAACTACTCAAAAATTTTGCAGGTCGTTCACTCTACGAAATCACGCTAGAAACAGGTCGCTTTCACCAAATTCGCGCTCAACTGTCCAAAATGGGCTGTCCCATTCTGGGCGATTTGAAATACGGCGCAACAGAGCCCCTGCCAGATCGTTCCATCGGTTTACACAGTAGAACACTGATTACACCGCACGTTGTTGCAGCCCAGCCCTCCATATCAGTAACTGCACCACACCCCAAAGGCACCTGGTGGTGGGATTTGTTCAAATAAATTTCAACTCTTTTTCCGGGTCCCAAAACACATTTGGAAAATGTTGTATTTGGTCGTTTAGCACCACTATCCCCTCTGTTTTTAGCCGATCTTCCATGGTACTGCTGTGCCCAAAATGCGCTTTACCACTCAGCAATCCCAATCGATTCACCACGCGATGAGCGGGTACTGGCGGTTGAACATGATGCGACACATTCATCGCCCATCCCACCAACCTACTGCTGCGCGCAGCACCCAAATACTTGGCTATCGCACCATAAGTTGTGACCCTGCCTGCAGGCACCAATCGCACAACTTCGTAGACCTTTTCGTAAAAAGAATTGTCATTCATGACCAAACAACAAAATTGGAACAAAATTTGTCTATTTCGAACTCGATTGTTACAACTATGAAAATGATTCTTACGCGCACTTTGTCAAAATACGGAATTACCTGCTTCGCCCTCATCCTCGTTGGCTGTGGCAGTACGCAAAGTTTGAGTGCCCAAAAAGGGAAAAACAAAGGCAAAGACAAGGCACCCACGGTGATCAGTCCCACTGAAAAAGCCCCTGTAGAATCAGTGAATGCAAACAACAATGCTGCGTTCCTTCCCGCAATCACGCCCGATCAAAACAATGTTACTGAAGAACAACTCAATCAACAGTTACAATCCAAATTAAAATTCACCCCCTACACCCGATCAGCTCCGGTAAAACCCAATGTCTTCGGCAATTATCCAAACATCAAAGGCGCACCTGCTTGGGACGGCCGTGAACCCGGAAACTACAACATTCGCTTCCGATTCAAAACCATTACCCCACCGAAAGCCACACCCAAAATCACCAACATTTACGCGGGCGACACGGTATATCTAGCCGATCACAACATTGGTGGAAAATACCTTCGCGATACCGCTGTCATCGACAAAAATGGCGTGGCCCAATTCGTGGGAACCAAGAAATTACAGCGAGGTATGTACCTGTTCGTGTTCCCCAAAAAGCGCGACTACTTCGAATTCATCATCGACGACGACCTCGATTTCCAAATTGATTTCGATACTGCTTGGAGCACGCGTGATTACTACAAGAGCATGTCCGTGAGCGGATCTGTTGAAAACGCCGCCTTCTTGGAGTACCAAAAAGGCAAAGTAGCCGTGATTGAGAAACTCATGGCCATCGACCAAGTCATCGAGGCCGATTCAATGGCACCACAATCCACCAAAGACTCACTCAATGCAATTCGCGACAACTACCTGAACGAAAAAGGCAACTACGATTCAGCCTATATTATCAAAAACCCTGGTCATTTGCTTTCCAAATTCCTCGTAGCCATGATCAACGTGCCCTACCCAGAAGTTTTCCCTACACTCCCCAACGGCACCAAAGACAGTACCTTCCCGTTGCGTTGGTATAAAAATCACTACCTTGATCACATGGATTTTGGTGACGACGGACTGCTCCGTATGCCAGTAAACATCGTAAAGCAGCGCCTGGATTTCTACTTCGACAAAATCATCGTGCCCGATGCCGACACCTGCATGATGGTGGCTGACAAATTGCTCAACCAATGCAAGAATACCATCGAAATGGAGAAATACCTCATTTGGTATTTGACCAACCGCTTTGAAAGTTCCAACATCATGGGACTGGATCGCGCCTTCGTTCGCATGGCGATGAGCACCTACTGCCAAGGCAAGAGCTGGTGGGTTGATAGTGCAACCATCACGAAAATGTGTGAAAATGCCTTCCGCAGAGCCCACACACTCATTGGCGAAACTGCGCCAGAATTAGAACTCAAAGACATCAAAGGCAACTGGATAAACACCCAAAAAATCCGCGGTCCATATGTCGTGATGATTTTCTGGGATCCTACCTGCGGACATTGCAAAGAGGTAATGCCCAAATTGGCCAAAATCTATCAAGAAAACAAAGACAAAGGGTGGAAAGTCATTGCACTTTCAAGCGGTGATAAAAAGAAAGAATGGGAAGAGTATTACAACTCACACCCCGAAACCCAAGCCTTCACCCACCTTATTCGAGGCGAAGTCCAAAGCCAAAAATACGCCGATGCACTCTACAGTTATTATGTTGTGGCCTCTCCAACCATTTACGTGTTGGATGCAGACCGCAAAATCGTAGCCAACCGCATTGATGTAGACAAAATGGTGGAATTCTTGAAGCACCTCGATGAGGAACGTGCCCAAAAGACCGCCGCTGAGAAAAAGTAATCGCAAACCGGATTAATTCACCGCTCGACGAAGCATTGGGTCAAGGCAAATTCATGCCGTGCTTCTTCGCTTTGCGTCGAACATCCTCGTAGAATGTCCATGGAAACGCGGTAAAACCCAAGTAGTAAATAGGGCCAGAGAAGTTCCGTCCTCCGGGAAACAGCGCGATGCGTGTACCCAAACCACCACCCACGCCCAAGT
>JACCDS012288853.1_pt1 | contig 47687 bp, 51 predicted proteins | sample 7446441 | NCBI WGS metagenome assembly JACCDS01 (sample SAMN15323445, study PRJNA562643) | freshwater metagenome | isolation source: river surface water | place: USA:Blue River Watershed | collected 2017-08-17 | reverse complement strand
TCGCAGCTTTGGTGCGACCCTGACCGCAGGGGGATGATGCATACACAGCTATTCCGCCCGATTTGCAAAAACTTGCGAGGCTGGCGGACACGCCCCTGTGTAGAATGCTCTTTTTCTTCTAGCACACTCGGCGGGTCTTTCCCGCTGAACGATTATATATTCAAAATGAAGGACTTAGCGAGATTTTCCGAGAATGGATCTGTTTCTCGCACCGCCGACCCGAATTTGCAGGGTCGACCCGAGGTCCGGATGATCACGATTGGCCCCGATGATGCGGGTCAGCGCATCGATAATTTTCTGATAAGAATTTGCAAGGGCGTCCCTAAAAGTCACGTGTATCAGGTGCTGCGCTCAGGCCAGGTGCGGGTCAACAAAGGACGGATTGCGCAAACTTACCGACTGGTTGAGGGCGACACAGTACGGGTGCCGCCGATGCGGCTCGCCGAGCGCGATCAGACGCACGTACCGGCCGCGGAGTTCCGTGTGCTGTTCGAGGACGACGCACTGTTAATCATTGATAAACCCGCTGGCATCGCCGTACACGGTGGCTCGGGTGTCAGTTACGGCGTCATCGAGCAGTTGCGTGCCGCGCGCCCGACTGAGCGCTTTCTCGAGCTGGTGCACCGGCTTGACCGCGAAACCTCGGGCATCCTCGTACTGGCCAAGAAACGCAGTGCGTTAACGAATTTGCATGAACAAATTCGTGAGGGTCGGCTGGACAAGCGCTATCTGACCCTGGTGAGGGGCGACTGGCAGAACCGTCGGCAGCATGTGAAGCTGCCATTGTTCAAGTACACCACGCCTGACGGCGAGCGGCGCGTGCGTGTGCAGTCGGACGGCCAGCCGTCGCACACGGTATTCAATTTATTGCGAAAATACGGCGAGTTTGTGTTGCTGGAAGCAGAGTTGAAGACTGGCCGAACGCACCAGATTCGCGTCCACCTTGCATCGTCGGGCTTTGCCATCGCGGGGGACGACAAGTACGGTGATTTTGCACTGAACCGTGAACTGCAGAAAGCCGAGGGAGCGCGTCTGCCGCTGAAGCGGATGTTCCTGCATGCTTACCGGCTCGGGTTCGAGCATCCGTCGACGGGGAAGACGGTGAGTATCGAGGCGCCGTTGCCTCCCGAATGCCTGCGCTTTCTGCAATCGCTGCAAGCACCCGTCGACCCTAACAATGCCGTGTCCGAGACACGCTGATGACATTACATGCCACGCAACAATTTTGACCTGATCGTATTCGACTGGGACGGTACGCTGATGGACAGCACATCGGCCATCATCGCCAGCATGCAGGCGGCTGCGCGCGATCTCGGCCTGCCGGTGCCGGACAAGAAATCCGCTTCCTACGTGATCGGTCTGGGGCTCAGTGACGCGCTGCAGGCTGCGATGCCTGACCTCGACCCTCGACACTATCCGAAAATGGTCGAGCGCTATCGTTATCACTATTTGTCACAAGACCATGCGCTGACGCTGTTCGAGGGCGCCCGCGAGATGCTGCAGGATCTCGCCGCGCAGGGATACTTCCTGGCAGTCGCGACCGGCAAGAGTCGGGTTGGCCTGAATCGTGCGATGGCGACCGCGGGCGTCACCTCCCTGTTCGACGCGACCCGCTGTGCCGACGAGACTTTCTCCAAGCCCCATCCGGCCATGTTGCAAGAGCTGACGCGTGAATTGGGGCAGGACATGCGTCGCACACTGATGATTGGCGATACGACGCATGACCTGCAGATGGCGGCCAATGCCGGTGCAGCGGCGGTCGGCGTGCATTACGGCGCGCATCCGGCGCACGAACTCGCCGAGCTGACTCCGTTGTTCGGCGCGGCATCGATTGCCGACCTGCATGCATGGCTGAACGAACACGCGTGAGCGTCCGTCCATGAGCGACCCCATTTATATCTGCGACTCTTCCGAGGTCAGCGACGGCGGCAAAGGCATACGCTTTCCCGTCACCGCCGGCGGAGAGGACTCGACCGCTTTCGTGGTGCGCTTCGGCGAGCGTGCGCACGCTTACCTGAACCGCTGTGCTCATGTGCCCATGGAGCTCGACTGGAACCAGGGCGAATTCTTTGAATCGAGCGGCCTGTACCTGATGTGTGCGACGCATGGTGCGCTGTACGAGCCGCACACCGGGCGGTGCGCCGGCGGACCTTGCCGCGGCGGAAAGCTGCACAAGATCAGCGTCGTTGAGCAAGATGGCAAGATTTATTGGCAGCCCGATGATTACGTGCGGCCGGCGCTAGCCTGACAGGTCGCCAAATTAAATAAAAAAACAAACCAGTAAAACAAGCACAAGCAAGTCACAGAAAATTCATGGACGAACAAAATACGCAAGCCAGCGCATCGTCGCAGCCGCCGCGGCCGCAGCAAGGTATACCCTATGAAGCGCTGGAAAAGCTGGCCGCAGATATCCTCGCCGAGCAGCGGGCGAACCGGCGCTGGCGCAACCTGTTCCGCATCGCCTCGCTGGCCATCGGATTGTTCGCGATTGGTGTTGCATTCGATATGAAGTGGGGCGGGAAGCCGCCGAGCACCCGGCATTCCGCGCTGATCGAAATTACCGGCGAGATCGATTCCGGGAGCAGCACGGCTTCGGTCGACACGGTTCTTCCCGCGCTTCAGGATGCATTCGCCGATCCGGGCTCAGTCGGGATTGTGCTACGCATGAACAGCCCGGGTGGAAGTCCGGTCCAGTCGGCCATCATCAATGACGAAATCCGCCGCTTGCGTGCGCTGCACCCCGCCAAGCCGCTGTATGTGGTGGTCGAAGACATGTGCGCGTCCGGCTGTTACTACATTGCTGCCGCAGCGGATCGCATCTACGTTAGCCAGGGCAGCCTTGTCGGCTCCATCGGTGTGCTGATGAGCAGCTTCGGTTTTACGGGGCTGATGGACAAACTGGGCATCGAGCGCCGTCTGGTGACGGCCGGCGAAAACAAGGCCATGCTTGACCCTTTTCAACCGCAAAATCCACGGCATCGCGCGCTGACTCAGTCGATGCTGGACGATATTCATCAGCAGTTCATCGACGCGGTGAAGACTGGTCGCGGCAAGCGGCTGAAGCCATCGCCTGAGGTGTTTTCAGGGCTGTTCTGGACCGGTAACAAGGCCATTGCGCTCGGGCTCGCCGACGGCCTGGGTACGGTGGACAGCATCGCGCGCGACGTACTGAAGGCGGAAGACCTGATCGACTACACGGTGCGAGAGGGCTTGTCCGATCGCGTGCTGAAGAAGTTCGGTGCAGCGGTTGGCGAGTCGATGGCGAAAACCATGGCGACCGAATGGTTCAGGCCGCGCTGAGTGCCCGTCGCTGAAGGGAAAGCGGAGTAGCGTTTCCCCGTGCCGATATGATTCTTTTCAGTGGAGCAGGTTGAAGGCGCTCAGGCAAGGAAAAGAAACACCGTCGGTTTTTTCCTGAAATCAGGCAGCATTCCCGCTGCGATCTGCTTTTTCCATTGCTGCGCTGGCGCAGTGCGTACCGACTCTGAGGGCAGCGTCAGATCCGTCGCCACGCAGACAAGCGTTGATTCGCTGCAGTGGATTGCCAGCGCTTTTAGCATCGCGTCGTTACGGTAGGGCGTCTCGATCAGGATCTGCGTCTGCCTCTCCTGGCGTGATCGCTGCTCCAGTTGCCTTATCCGCGCTGCGCGGGCGTCGGCATCGGTCGGCAGGTAGCCATGAAAGGCGAAGCTTTGACCGTTCAGCCCGCTGGCCATCAGCGCCAGCAGCAGCGACGACGGCCCGACCAGCGGTCGCACCGTGATGCCTTTCGCATGCGCCAGCCGCACCAGGTCGGCACCCGGATCGGCCACTGCCGGAACGCCGGCTTCCGACAACAGGCCGACATCCTTGCCGGCCATCAGCGGTGCGAGCAGCGCAGGTAGCGCGTCGGCACGCGTGTTGACGTTAAGCTCATGAATTTCGATCTGCTGCAGCACCGTCTGTAAAGCATGGGTCGCCGAGACGGCCTTCAGAAATGCGCGTGCGGTCTTGGCATTCTCGGCGATGAAGCTGTCGAGGCCGGCGGTGATTGCGCGTACGGGTGCCGGAATCACATGCTCAAGCTCACCGGGACCCAATGTGTTCGGTATCAGGAAGAGTGTGCCGTACATCGTGCTCATCCGGCAAAGAACCTGACGCCGGCGCGGCGCAGCATGGTCGTTAGCGCGATCAGCGGAAGCCCGGTGAGCGCAGTCGGATCGTCGCTGCGGATTGCCTCGAGGATGGCGATACCGAGTGCCTCATTCTTTGCGCTACCGGCGCAGTCGTAAGGCTGTTCGATACGCAGGTAGGCATCGAGCTCGTCATCAGGCAAGTCGCGGAATCGCACCTGCGTCTGCACGTTGTCCAGCTGGATCCGCTGAGCTGCGCCCGGTCGCGTATCCAGCAGGCAGAGCGCGGTATGGAAGATCACATCGCGTCCTCGCATTTTCTGCAACTGTCGCATTGCATTCGCATGGTCGCCCGGCTTTCCAATGTGCGCACCATCCAGTGTGGCGACCTGATCGGAGCCGATCACCAGTGCACCGCCGGTACGGTGCGCTACGGCTTCGGCCTTCGCAAGCGCCAGCCGCAATGCCGTATCGGGTGGTATTTCGCCCTGCAGCGGTGTCTCGTCGATGGACGGAGAGATGGCTTCGAAAGACAGTTGCAGGCGCGCCAGCAGTTGTTGCCGGTAAGCCGAACTGGAGGCGAGGATCAGACGTGGCAGGGATGCAGAGGGCATGCGGGAGAAGATGAGAAAAATCGGGCCTGCTGTAAGTATTGGCGAAACCTTGCTATGATATCGGGTTTTCCGGAGTCTAACGCTGCAATGAACCCAACTACCGTCGACGCTTTCGAGTTGTGCCGGCTTGGCGAGCAGCGCTCTGGTACGGTGCCGGTCGCGTCCCTCGCACGCCTGTCTGCCGAAGCCGCAGAGGCGGGCGGCGAAATCCGCTGGTCGTTTGCCGGTGGTCGCCATCCGAAGGGTTTTCCCCAACTGACGATGGTGGTCGATGGCGAGGTCAGCCTGATCTGTCAGCGTTGCCTGTCGCTGTTTCGGCATCCGATCAGTTCCGAGACGATCTTGGTTTTGGCCCGCGACGAAGCTGACGCTGATGAGATCGAGGCGCAGCTCGACGACGAAAGCATCGACGTGATTGTCGGTTCGGTTGCGCAGGATTTGCTGCAACTGGTCGAAGATGAGGCACTGCTGTCGCTGCCTTTGTCGCCGCGGCATGAGGTGTGCCCCGGCGATGCGCCAAAGCTTACGCCGGACAAGCCGGAGTCACCGTTCGCAGTATTGAAGAAGCTCAATTCCTGAGCCGGGTTCTTGTCAGAACGGGAACGCGAGCTGAGTTTGGGGAACGGCAGTTCCCTGTGTTAAAATTTTGGATTAACCGATTTAGGAGCACGTCATGGCTGTTCAGCAGAACAAAAAGACCCCGTCGAAGCGCGGTATGCATCGTTCGCACGATTTCCTGGTTGCACCGGCGACCGCCATCGAGCCGACCACGGGTGAGACGCACCTGCGTCACCATATCAGCCCGAACGGCTTTTACCGCGGCCGTAAAGTCCTGAAGACGAAGAACGACGAGTAATTCGTCGCCCTCGTACCTACCGGCACGTATCGTATTGCTGCAAACCGGCGTGAAGAGTCAATGACTGCTTCCGCCGATTTCGTATGCGTGAACAACGTCAACGGGTCATGATAATGTGCGTGAGCATCGTTTCATGCGCGATTGCTGAAAGATCATGACCGTCAGGATTTCCATTGACTGCATGGGCGGCGATCACGGCCCGTCAGTGACTGTTCCCGCCTCCGTAGCCTTCATTAATCGCGAGCCCGACGCAGAACTGCTGTTGGTCGGGCGCGAGGACATGGTTCGCGCTGAGCTCAGGAAGCTTGGTGCGGACAAGCACCCACGTATCGCTACTGTCAACGCGACCGAAGTCGTTGAAATGGACGACTCGCTCGAAGTCGCGCTTCGGCGCAAAAAAAATTCTTCAATGCGGGTCGCGATCAGCCTCGTCAAGGATGGTTCAGCGCAGGCCTGTGTTTCGGCCGGCAACACCGGCGCGCTGATGGCCGTGTCGCGCTATTTGCTCAAGACTCTCGCCGGCGTCGACCGTCCGGCGATCTGCACCATTCTCCCGAACCAGAAAGACGGTCCGACCTATGTCCTCGACCTCGGCGCCAACGTCGACTGCGAACCCTTACACTTGCATCAGTTTGCGTTGATGGGCTCGGCGCTGGTGTCGGCGGTCGAGGGGCATCCGCGTCCGACGGTGGGCTTGCTGAACGTCGGTGAGGAAGACATCAAGGGCAATGAACTCGTCAAGCAGACAGCCGAGTTGCTGCGTGCCGATCACGCAAAGGGGCTGATCAACTTCTACGGCAACGTCGAAGGCAATGACATTTTCGAAGGAACGACAGACATCGTGGTGTGCGACGGCTTCGTCGGCAACGTCACGCTGAAAGCTGCCGAAGGCGTGGGTCGCCTGATCAAGGGCGTACTGACCAGCGAGCTGAAAAAAGGCTGGGTGAACATGCTTGGCGCGTTGATTGCACAGCGCGCGCTGAAACGCATCTCGCAACGGCTGAATCCATCCCGCTACAATGGCGCGAGCCTGCTCGGCCTGCGCGGACTGGTGTTCAAGAGCCATGGTGGTGAAAATGCATACGGCTTCGAATGGGCGATTCGCCGCGCATTCGAAGCGGCCCGACACGACGTGTTGTCGCGCATAGAGACGTCGATCGCCGAGCTGATGCCGAATTCGGTGTCGGCCCGTGAAACCAACGCACAAAAGACCGCATGAGCAAATATTCCCGCATCCTCGCGACCGGTAGCTGCCTGCCGCCGCGTCGGGTCACCAATCAGGATCTCGCCGCCATGCTGGCCGCGAAGGGGCTGGAGACTTCAGACGAATGGATCGTTTCGCGCAGCGGTATCTCGTCCCGGCATTTCGCCGATGAGGGCACGCTGTCGAGTGACCTCGCTGTCACCGCCGCGCAGAACGCGCTGCACATGGCCGGCCTGCAGCCGGACGATATCGATCTGATCATTCTGGCGACATCGACTCCCGATTACCTCGGCGGCTTCCCGAGCACCGCATGCGTGGTACAGCGCAAGCTGGGCATCACCAACAACTGCGCTGCGCTCGACGTGCAGGCGGTCTGCAGCGGTTTCGTCTACGCGATGTCGGCAGCCGACAGTTTCATCAAATCGGGCATGCACAAGCGTGTGCTGGTGATTGGCGCTGAAGTATTCTCCCGCATCCTCGATTTCAACGACCGTACTACTTGCGTGCTGTTCGGCGACGGCGCCGGCGCGGTGATTCTCGAAGCTTCTGATGAGCCCGGCATACTGTCCGCCAAGTTGCACGCTGACGGTCGTCATACCGATATCCTTTGCGTGCCTGGCAACGTCAATGCGGGTGCCGTGTCCGGCAGCGCCTTCCTGACGATGGATGGCCAGGCCGTGTTCAAGCTGGCCGTGTCTGTGCTGGAAAAAGTGGCCAACGAAGCACTCGAGGCCGCCGGCATGCAGGCCGCCGAGATCGACTGGCTTATTCCGCACCAGGCCAACCTCCGCATCATGCAGGGCACCGCGAAAAAGCTTGGCCTGCCGATGGAGAAGATGGTGGTTACCGTCGACCAGCACGGCAACACGTCGGCGGCATCGATTCCGCTCGCGCTCGATGCCGCCATGCGCGACGGACGCATCAAGCCCGGTCAGACCGTGATGATGGAAGGTGTCGGCGGCGGCTTTACCTGGGGCGCGGTACTGGTGCGCATCTGAGCCGGCCTCGACGCCCGCACAGCCTCATCAGCAACGCACTGGCAAACGCACACGACACGCACACGCACAAGCCGACAGCAGAAGCACCACAGCACAAGCACTACAGAGACAGATCATGACCATTGCATTCGTATTTCCCGGCCAAGGCTCGCAGGCGATCGGCATGTTGAATGGCTTCGCCGGTAATCCGGTCGTTGCCGACACCATCGCAGAAGCCTCCGATGCGCTTGGCTTCGATCTTGGCAAGCTGATTGCCGACGGGCCGAAAGAACAGCTCGACCTGACGACCAACACGCAGCCTGTGATGCTGGCATCTGCTGTAGCCTACTATCGCGCGTGGATCGCCGCTGGCGGTGCCCAACCCGCGCTGGTCGCTGGCCATAGCCTCGGTGAATATTCGGCGCTGGTGGCGTCGGGCGTCATCGCATTCCGCGATGCAGTACCGCTGGTGCGTTTCCGTGCGCAGGCGATGCAGGAGGCAGTGCCGGTCGGGCAGGGCGGTATGGCGGCCATCCTCGGTCTGTCGGACGATGAAGTGCGCGCCGCATGTGCGGAGGCGGCGCAGGGCGAGGTGGTCGAGCCGGTCAATTTCAATGCACCCGCGCAGGTGGTGATCGCCGGCCACAAGGCGGCGGTTGAGCGTGCTTGCGAAGCCGCCAAGGCCAGGGGTGCAAAGCGCGCACTGCCGCTGCCGGTATCTGCGCCTTTTCATTCGTCGTTGCTGAAGCCGGCATCGGACAGGTTGCGCGATTATCTGGTCAATGTGACTTTCTCGGTGCCGTCGATCCCGCTGATTAATAACGTCGATGTGGCGATCGTCAACGATCCGGCCGCGATCAAGGACGCCCTGGTGCGGCAGGCGGCGAGCCCGGTGCGCTGGGTCGAGTCGGTGCAAAAGATGGCGGCAAACGGCGTCACGCGTATCGTGGAATGCGGTCCGGGCAAGGTCTTGTCCGGTCTCGTCAAGCGCATCAATGGCGAGTTGACGGCTGAGGCCATCGTGGATCAGGCATCGCTGGATGCCATTCTGGAGGCGTGCAAATGAGTTCCCATCTTGATAAGCAGGTCGCGCTGGTCACCGGCGCATCGCGCGGTATTGGCCGGGCGATCGCCATCGAGCTTGCGAAGCGTGGCGCCACGGTGATTGGCACGGCGACGTCCGACGTCGGTGCAGCGGCTATCACCGAGTACCTGCAGGCCGTGCGCGCTGACGCCGGCCGCGGTGCGGTGCTGAATGTGAACGACGCCCAGGCATCGACCGAACTGGTCGATGCGATCGCAAAGGAGTTTGGCGGTCTGTCCATCCTCGTCAACAATGCAGGCATCACCCAGGATCAGCTGGCGATGCGCATGAAAGACGATGAGTGGGACGCGGTGATCGCGACCAACCTGACCGCTGTTGGCCGTCTGTGCCGCGCGGTACTGCGCGGCATGATGAAAGCCAAGTACGGCCGTATCGTCAACATCACGTCCGTGGTCGGCTCTGCCGGCAACCCCGGTCAGATGAACTACGCCGCAGCCAAGGCCGGCGTAGCGGGCATGAGCCGGGCACTCGCTCGCGAAATCGGCAGCCGCAACATTACCGTTAACTGCGTGGCGCCCGGCTTTATCGATACCGACATGACCAAGGCATTGAACGAACAGCAGGTGGCAGCCTTGCTGCAACAGATTCCGGCCGGCCGTTTTGGCATGCCTGAAGATGTGGCTGCGGCGGTGGCCTTCCTTGTTTCGGGCGAGGCTGGCTATGTGACCGGCACGACCTTGCATGTGAACGGCGGCATGTATATGAGCGGTGGCTGATGCCTGTCGGAATGCTTGCCGTCATAGCGAAAAGCCTCTGCCAAAACTTAAGTTTCACTGCGCAAACCTGCTAAAATGCGCGCACTTTTACGAACAACCCACCCACTGGAGGACCAAGATGTCTGACATCGAATCACGCGTTAAAAAAATCGTCGCCGAACAACTCGGTGTCGCCGAAGCTGACATCAAGAACGAATCGTCGTTTGTCGATGATCTGGGCGCGGACTCGCTCGACACGGTTGAACTCGTGATGGCACTTGAAGACGAATTCGAGATGGAAATCCCGGACGAGCAGGCTGAGAAAATCACCACCGTCCAGCAAGCCATCGACTACGCAAAAGCGAACGTCAAGGCCTGACTCTGCAGGCCGTTTCTTCCAGCTGAAACTGTTTCCAGGAGCACTGCTTGACTCGCCCTAACCGACGCCGTGTCGTTGTCACCGGACTAGGATGCATTTCCCCGATTGGCAATACTGTTGCTGCTGCATGGGATGCGCTGATCGCCGGCAAGTCCGGCATTGCGACCATTACCAAGTTCGATGCAAGCGCGTTTTCGACCACCTTCGCCGGAGAGGTGAAGGGCTTCAATGTCGAGGACTATATTCCCGGCAAGGAAGCGCGCCACATGGATACCTTCATCCACTACGGCATGGCCGCGGGCATTCAGGCAATGCGGGACAGTGGTCTTGAAGTGACCGAAGCCAATGCCGAGCGCATCGGTGTGATGGTGGGTTCCGGCATCGGCGGACTGCCGATGATCGAAGAAACTCATGCCGAACTGACCAAGCGCGGACCGCGCCGTATCAGCCCGTTCTTCGTACCGGCGTCCATCATCAACATGATCTCCGGTCATCTGTCGATCAGGTACGGTCTCAAAGGGCCGAACCTGGCGATCGTCACGGCTTGTACAACCGGTCTGCACTGCATCGGCGAAGCAGGCCGTCTGATCGAATACGGTGATGCTGACGTCATGATCGCGGGCGGCGCAGAGTCGACGGTATCGCCGCTGGGCGTCGGCGGTTTTGCGGCTGCACGCGCGCTGTCGTCGCGCAACGACGATCCCGCGACCGCATCGCGTCCTTGGGACAAGGATCGCGACGGCTTCGTGCTCGGCGAAGGTGCTGGTGTCATGGTGCTCGAAGAGTACGAGCATGCAAAGGCACGTGGCGCGAAGATTTACGCGGAACTGCTGGGTTTCGGCATGAGCGCAGATGCGCATCACATGACCGCGCCGCTCGAAGATGGTGACGGCGCTCGTCGCTGCATGTTGTCGGCAATGCGTAACGCTGGCATCAATGCCGACCAGGTTAACTACGTGAATGCGCATGGCACCTCGACGCCGCTTGGCGACGTCGCGGAAACCGTTGCCATCAAGCGCGCGCTCGGTGACCATGCAAAGCAGGTTGTCGTCAACTCGACCAAGTCGATGACAGGTCATTTGCTCGGCGGTGCTGGCGGATTGGAGTCGGTGTTTACCGTACTTGCGGTGCACCAGCAGAAGTCGCCGCCGACCATCAATATCTTCAATCAGGATCCGAACTGCGACCTGGACTACTGCGCAAACACAGCGCGCGATATGAAGATCGACATCGCCGTCAAAAATTCTTTCGGCTTTGGCGGCACCAACGGTACGCTGATTTTCTCCCGGGCCTGATTCTGGCACGCCGTTCGATGCACTGGCTTCGAACGGTACTCTCCTTTAACGACTTCATGTCGGCTTCGTAGACCGATGAGCATCGCGATAGCGGCACTCATTCGGCCTTCGCGCAGTTTTGCGCTGCTCTCTGTCGCGATGGGCGGCGTCTTGTTGGCTGCCGCCTTGGTGCTCGCGCAAGAGCGTCAATCGACTTTACATCATGGTCTGGCCATCGCTTGCGCTCTGGCGAGTGCATGCATCAGTTTGTTCCCTCTCTCGAGAAGAAAACACCTTCGTATTGATGTATCCGGAATCGGGCAAATCCGATTGGTTGACACTAGTCCCGACGCTGTTGCAGGTTCGAGCCTGGCATCGACCTGCGACGGCGAGGTGGTTCAACTGCTGAGGGGCTCGACGTTCTGGTCATCGCTGCTGGTGCTTCGTTTGCAGACGCAGTCCGGTCGTGCAATGACGTTGCTCATATTCGCCGATAGCGTGGGCAGCGCGACATTTCATGCGCTGTCCGTTGCTTGCCTTTGGGTCGCGTCAAGACATTCGTCGCCTGTAGCGCAGCCTGCCGATTTTTCCCTCCCGGCTGATTGAACTTTTTAAATTTCACTCAGTCAACGACTAGGGAAGCGCTGATAAGAAAGCCGAGACAAGGGTCTGCAAGGCAGCAATGAGCGAAGATCAGCGAAGTGCGTCGACCGCACCGCGCCGACACTTGCTCCGACTGCTCACTGCCCGCGCTTTAATTCACTTCAGCTGAGTACTGGGTTCGCTCTATCGCGACCTCAGACTGCCCGCGCGTTGCACGAGCACGAGGGATCGGGGATTGACGACTGAACGCGACATAGATCAGCTGCTGGTTGATCGCGTCCAACATGGTGACAAGAAGGCCTTCGAACTCCTGGTGTCGAAATATCAGCGCAAGCTGATGCGTCTAGTGTCTCGTCTGGTACGCGATCAGGCCGAGGCTGAGGATGTTGTTCAGGAGGCTTTCATCAAGGCTTATCGTGCGCTACCGCAATTCCGTGGCGACTCGGCCTTTTACACCTGGTTGTACCGGATCGGGATCAATACAGCAAAAAATTATCTGGTCACCCAAGGTCGGCGTGCGCCGACCTCGACTGAGGCCGATGCTGAAGAGGCGGAAACTTTTGATGACGGAGAGCATCTCAGGGATATCAACACGCCCGAATCCATGCTGGCGACCAAGCAGATTGCGGAGACGGTCAACGTGGCGATGGAGGCACTGCCGGAGGAGCTGAGGATGGCCATCACCTTGAGAGAAATTGAGGGCCTGAGCTACGATGAGATCGCCGCGGCCATGGGCTGTCCGATCGGTACTGTGCGCAGCCGGATTTTCCGCGCGCGCGAGGCGATCGCGGAAAAGCTTCGGCCGTTGCTCGATACGGCCATCGATAAACGCTGGTAAGTGCAACTCGACGAACACTAATCAACCACGGGATTGCAAAGGCAGGGAGCATGATGGACCGCGAAAAAAATACAAAGGAACAGATTTCGGCATTGGCCGACGGCGAACTGGATGACGCACAGGCGAGGGAGGTACTGGATCGTCTGGGCGATCCAGCACTGCGTTCCCTATGGGACCGATATCATCAGTTGGGCGACGTCATTCGCAGTGACGACATGGGTGCGTCGATGAGCGCCGATTTTTCCGACCGGTTTGCTGCGCGGCTCGCCGCCGAGCCCCCACTGCTTGTGGCGAAGCGCGGCCCGGCAGGCGGGCTGCGAGCATGGCCGGCCGCACTGGCTGCGGTTGCCGCGGCAGCGACCGGCTTCTTTATCGCACCAGGCATCTTCGGCGACGGCGATGCACCTAAAGGCGGGATCGTGCAAGTCGCGCGCACAGCCAATGCGCAGCAGGACGCGGTGCTGGCCGAGGCCAGCGGCGTGAACGCGGTTGCCCGAGCGGGCGTGGCGGACTACATCCGGCTGCATCAGAGCGCCAACCCGGCGTTGTATGGCGCGGCATCGCTGGCGCGCCCTGTGGTGCTCGACGACAGCGCCGAACGCTGATTCCATGTGGCGCGCCCTTTGCCTGTGGCTGGTCGGCGTCGCGGCTGCCGGCCCGGCGCTTGCCGGCGATACGGATGTCGTGGCTTTGCTCGAGCGCGCGCAGGTTGCGGCCCGGCGTCTCGATTATCGCGGCGAGTTTATCCTGCAGCGTGGCCTCGAGGTGGTGCACACACGCATCGTTCATGTCGGCTCCGGACGGCAGGAACAGGAAAGGCTGCAAAGTCTCGACGGCGAGCCGCGCGAGACGCTGCGACGTGGCGAGGAAACGCTGAACTATCTGCCGCGGCAGCGTCGCGTGATCGTCGAGCGTCGTCAGCCAGAGCTACGTTTTCCTGCGCTGATGTCTTTGTCCGCCGCCCAGATCAGGCGCGACTACCTGACTCGCCGTTTCGCCGTTCATCCGGTCGCGGGCCGTGATGCACTGGCCATCGCCCTCGACACGCGCGATGCGTTTCACTACAGCTACCGCTTCTGGTTTGACCGCGAAACCGGACTGCTGCTGCGCACGCAGACCGTCAACGAGGAGGGCGCGGTGGTCGAGCAAGTGAGCTTTCGGCAACTTACGATCGGTCACATAGCGCCGACCCAGCTGACCCCCGCTGTTGGTAGTACCCGCGGCTGGCGCGTCGACCGCGCGCAGCTGCGGGAGGTCGATCTGTCGCACTGGCAGCTGCGCTGGGTGCCTTCGGGCTTTGCGCGGGTAGCGACCGTATCGCGCCGACTGATGAGCGCCAGCAGTCAGGCCCGCGATGTCGACCAGCTACTCTATTCCAATGGATTGTCGTCGCTGTCGGTCTTTATCGAGCCCTGGTCGCCCGAATACAGCCTGTCGCCACTACGCTTGGGCTCGCTGAATATGGTCGGCAAGCGGCATGGAAAATTTTGGCTTACCATTGTTGGCGATGTGCCAATGGTGGCGATCCGGCAAATAGCGGATGCCATCGAACTAGCCCAAATATCCCCAAATAGAGGCCCATGAAGACCTTACCTATGTTCAATCGAAAGTTGTCCGCTGCCGTTTTTGCAACGGCTGCCGCATTGTTCGTGCCGTTCGGCGTGGGCGTGACTGCGCCTGCTTCCGCTGAGGCCGCCGGGCTGCCGGATTTTACTGACCTTGTCGACAAGGTTGGACCGGCCGTCGTGAACATTCGTACGACCGAGCGCCAAAAGCAGATGCAACCGGGAACGAATTCGGAAGATGAGGAGATGCAGGAATTTTTCCGGCGCTTCTTCGGTCAGCCGGCACCGCGTCAGCAACAGCCGCAACCGCAGCCGCGTAATCGCCGGCAGGCACCCCAGCAGGAAGAGCAGCAGGTGCCGCGCGGCGTCGGCTCAGGCTTCATCATCTCGGGCGACGGATTCGTATTGACCAATGCGCATGTGGTCGAAGGCGCTGATGAGGTGTTCGTCACCCTGACCGACAAGCGCGAGTTCAAGGCCAAGATCATTGGCTCGGATCGTCGCACTGATGTGGCGCTGGTGAAGATCGAAGGTGCTGATCTGCCGCGTCTGACCATTGGCGACTCCGGCAAGTTGCGCGTCGGCGAGTGGGTGATTGCGATCGGCTCGCCGTTCGGACTCGACAACACCGTCACCGCCGGTATCGTCTCGGCGAACTCGCGTGACACCGGCGACTATCTGCCGCTGATTCAGACCGATGTGGCGGTTAACCCCGGCAACTCCGGCGGCCCGCTGATCAATATGCGTGGCGAGGTGGTCGGCATCAACTCGCAGATCTACAGCCGATCCGGTGGTTACATGGGCATTTCTTTCGCAGTGCCGATCGGTGAGGCAATGCGCGTCGCCGACCAGCTGAAAACCACTGGCCGCGTGATTCGCGGACGGATCGGTGTGCAGATCGGCGAAGTGACGAAGGACGTTGCCGAATCGCTTGGCATGCCGCGCGCGCAAGGCGCGCTGGTTGGACGAGTCGAGCCTGGCAGCCCGGCCGAAAAGGCCGGCGTCGAGCCGGGTGACATCATCACCGCGTTCAACGGCCAGACGATCGACAAGTCGGGTGACCTGCCTCGCCTGGTCGGCAATACCAAGCCGGGTTCGAAGTCGGTGCTGACCGTGCTGCGCAAAGGCCAGAAGCGTGACCTGTCCGTGGTGGTCGCGGAGATGGAAGGCGAGCAGGCTGCGAAGAAGAAGGATGAGAAGCAGAAGTCTGATCAGACACCGAATGCACTGGGTCTGATCGTATCGACGCTGACTGATGCGCAAAAGCAAGAACTGCGGCTCGAAGGTGGCGTGATCGTCGAACAGGTCGATGGTCCGTCGGCACGTGTCGGCCTGCAGCCCGGCGATGTGATCGTTCGGTTGAACAATACCGACATTCGCGACGCCAAGCAGTTCAACGCCCTGGTGGCCAAGCTCGACCCCAAGCGCAATGCACTGCTGCTGGTACGCCGCGGCGATTCGTCGCAGTTTGTGCCGGTGCGCCCAGCCCAGCCGTAACACAGGCTGTCTTGTTGAACGGGGCTGCGCTGACAGCCCCGTTTTTCATTTTCTGCGGTCCTGCATAAACGGCAGGATCGGTTTCTTTCGCAGCTGATGCCCTATTTCACCCTGTATTCCCGCACCTGGTGCCATTTGTGCGAAGACATGCTGCAGGCCCTGCGCGTGCTGGTCGGCGAAGACATGCGGATCGATGTCGTCGATGTGGATGCCGACCCCGGGCTGTTGGAGCGTTATGACGAACTGGTGCCGGTGCTGGTGGGGCACGCGCCCGACATGCCCGCTGAGCAGTTGTGCAATTATTATCTGATTGATAATGTGGTTCGTGACTTCCTTGCGCGCTGCGTCGGCAATTCCGGCATTTCGCCCCCCGAATCCGGTAAAATGCCCGGCTGAAAAGACAACAGGGAGTCATCGATCCCTCCGGCCCCTAAGGCGCTCGCCCGAGCGCTTTTTTTATATCCAGTCTGTTAATGGACCATATTCGCAACTTCTCCATCATCGCCCACATTGACCACGGCAAATCAACGCTCGCGGACCGCATCATCCAGATCTGCGGCGGCCTGTCGGATCGCGAGATGGAGGCGCAGGTGCTCGATTCCATGGATCTCGAGCGCGAGCGCGGCATCACGATCAAGGCTCAGACCGCCGCCCTGAGCTACAAGGCGCGTGACGGCAAGACCTATAACCTGAACCTGATCGATACCCCGGGTCACGTCGACTTCAGCTATGAAGTCAGTCGTTCGCTATCGGCCTGCGAAGGCGCGCTGCTGGTGGTTGACGCATCTCAGGGGGTCGAGGCACAAACCGTTGCCAATTGCTACACCGCCCTTGACCTCGGCGTCGAGGTGGTGCCGGTACTCAACAAGATCGACCTGCCGTCGGCCGACCCTGACAATGCGATCGGTGAGATCGAAGACGTGATCGGCATCGAGGCGGGCGATGCAGTGCGCTGTTCCGCCAAGACGGGTCTCGGTGTTGAAGATGTGCTGGAGGCGCTGATCGCCAAGGTGCCACCGCCGCAGGGTGATCCGAGCGCGCCGCTACAAGCACTGATCGTCGACTCGTGGTTCGACAACTATGTCGGCGTCGTGATGCTGGTACGCGTGAAGAACGGCACCCTGCGTCCCAAGGACAAGATCCTGCTGATGGCCACCGGAGCCCAGCACCTGGTCGAGAGCGTCGGCGTGTTCACGCCCAAGTCGGTCTCCCGCGATGAGCTGGCGGCAGGCCAGGTGGGCTTCATCATCGCCGGCATCAAGGAACTGAAAGCGGCGAAGGTCGGAGACACCATTACGCTGGCGACGAAGCCCGCACCCGCGCCGCTGCCCGGGTTCAAGGAAGTGCAGCCTCAGGTGTTCGCCGGCCTGTTCCCGGTCGAGGCGAACCAGTACGACGCACTGCGCGATTCGCTTGAAAAGCTCAAGCTCAACGATGCCGCGCTGATGTATGAACCCGAGGTCTCGCAGGCACTCGGCTTCGGTTTCCGCTGTGGCTTCCTCGGGCTGCTGCACATGGAGATCGTCCAGGAACGTCTCGAGCGCGAGTTCGACATGGACCTGATCACCACCGCGCCGACCGTGATCTACGAGGTGCAGATGCGCGACGGCACTATCCTGATGGTCGATAACCCGTCCAAGATGCCGGAGCCATCGAAGATCGAGGAGATCCGCGAACCCATCGTCACGGTCAATCTGTACATGCCGCAGGAATATGTCGGCGCAGTGATGACCTTGTGTACGCAAAAGCGCGGCGTGCAGATCAACATGAGCTACCACGGCAAGCAGGTGCAGTTGACCTATGAAATCCCGATGGGAGAGGTGGTGCTGGACTTCTTCGACCGGCTGAAATCGATCTCGCGCGGTTATGCGTCGATGGATTATGAATTCAAGGAGTATCGCGCGTCCGATGTCGTCAAGGTCGACATGCTGATCAATGGTGACAAGGTGGATGCGCTGGCCATCATTGTGCACCGCTCGAATGCGCCATACCGTGGACGTGCGGTGGCCGCCAAAATGCGCGAGCTGATTCCGCGGCAGATGTTCGACGTCGCGATTCAGGCTGCGATCGGCTCGAACATCATTTCGCGCGAAAACGTCAAGGCGCTGCGCAAGAACGTGCTGGCGAAATGCTATGGCGGTGACATCACGCGTAAACGCAAGCTGCTCGAGAAACAGAAGGCCGGCAAGAAGCGCATGAAACAGGTCGGCTCGGTCGAGATTCCGCAAGAAGCTTTCCTTGCGATCCTCCAGGTGGAAGAAAAATAAATGACTCTGCAATCAATACTGGGCAACTTCGCGCTGATCCTGCTGCTATTGACGGTTGCCACCGGCATCGTCTGGTCGCTGGACCGCTTTCATCTCGAGCCGAAACGTCGTCGTGAGGCCGAAGCAGCACTGGCCGAGTTCGATACGCGGCATGCTCGGCTGGCCGAGGGCGGCGTCAAGCCGGACCTGAATGCGCGCATCGAACTGGCCGCCCGTCTGAACCGGCCACCGACCTGGATCGCGTACACCGGCAGTTTCTTTCCGGTCATCGCTGCGGTGTTTGTATTCCGTTCTTTCCTGTTCGAACCGTTCAAGATCCCGTCGAGCTCGATGTTGCCGACCCTGCAGATCGGGGATCTGATCCTCGTGAACAAGTTTACCTATGGCATCCGCTTGCCTATTGTTAACAAAAAAGTCATTGAATTGAACCAACCGGCCCGCGGTGACGTGATGGTGTTCAAGTTTCCGAAAGATCCGTCGCTTGATTACATCAAACGCGTGGTCGGAGTGCCCGGCGACAAGGTGGTCTACAAGGACAAACGCCTGACCATTAATGGGAAAGAAGTTGTGTATGAGCAACTTCCTGAGTATCTGGATGAGGACCGTCTGGTGTACTACGCGCACTATCGTGAACATCTGACCGGTCGAACCCATGAGATCCTGAACGACGACAAAGTACCCGGTTACGTGCCGAGTCCGGACAATTTCCCGCAGCATGAGCTTTGCACGTATAACCTCGAAGGATTCGAGTGCACGGTCCCGGCTGGACAATACTTCATGATGGGTGATAATCGTGACAACAGCCTCGACTCCCGCTACTGGGGCTTTGTCCCGGATCAGAATATTGTCGGTAAGGCATTTTTTGTCTGGATGAACCTCGGTAATCTGAAACGCATCGGCAGCTTCCATTGAATCCATGACCAGGAGCGATTTGAGCCGGCCCGAGTTTGACAATCATCAGCGAGGATTTTCGCTGACCGGTTTTCTATGTACGCTCTTGGTCGTGGCTTCAGGCGGCTGGATGGCATTGCGCGTTGGCCCCAGTCTGCTGGAATTCTGGGCGATCGAAAAAGCGGTCGCCGCCGCAGCGGCAGTGGCGAACACGCCTGAAGAACTGCGCAAGACTTTCGACCGACTGGCGGCGGCGGGATCCATCGACACGATTGCCGGAAAAGACTTGCAAATCAGCGGCCGCGGAACGGACATGCAGGTCGGTTTTGCCTATGAGAAGCGGATTCCGCTGATCGGACCAACCAGCGTGCTCATCGAATACAAGGGCTCGACCGCCCGTGACGTATCGGAGAAGGCCGCAAATTAGCGGCAATGCAGATGGATAGCGAGCTATTGCAAAAACGGCTGGGCCACACGTTCAGGAATGCTGCGCTGCTACAGCAGGCCTTGACACATCGCAGCCATAGCAGCCTGCATAACGAGCGTCTCGAGTTCCTTGGTGATTCGGTGCTCAACTGCGTGGTCGCGTCGCTGCTGTTCGACAAATACAGCAAAATCGACGAAGGCGATTTGTCGCGCCTGCGTGCGAATCTCGTAAAGCAGCAGTCGCTGTACGAAATCGCGCAGCGGCTCGAGCTGTCACAGTTTCTGCGCCTTGGTGAGGGGGAACTGAAGTCCGGTGGCTTTCGTCGTCCGTCCATTCTGGCCGATACGCTTGAGGCGCTGTTCGGCGCGATCTACCTCGACAGCGGCTTCGATGCGGCTCGCGATGTGATCCGGTCGATGTATATCCCGATTCTGCAAACCGTCGATCCCAAGACGCTCGGCAAGGACGCGAAGACGCTGCTGCAGGAATACTTGCAGGGCAAGAAGATCGCCTTGCCACAGTACAACGTCGTGGCCACGCATGGCGCAGCCCACAATCAGGAATTCGAGGTCGAATGCCTGGTGCCGAAGCTGGATATTCAGGTATTCGGTACCGGCGGTAGCCGGCGTGCCGGTGAGCAGGCTGCTGCCAAGCTCGCACTCGAGGCCGTGCAGGTCGCGCTGGCGAGAGCGCCGGCGGTGCCGAAGAAGACACGGCAGCGCACCACCCAGTTGAAACTGGCCGGCATTGCCACTGTCCAGCCCGACGCACCGCTGCCGGTCGAGCCGAAAAAGGCGTTGAAGCCTGCACGCATGTCGGTTTCCAAAGATCAGGACGATCTGCCGCTCGATGCCGAACCGGCGAGCGAAGAGGCCGTCAACCAAAGCAAATCTGCATGAATACCACTTCCGCCGAAAACCCTTTCCGGTGCGGCTACATTGCCATTGTCGGCCGGCCCAATGTCGGCAAGTCGACGCTAATGAACAAGCTGATCGGCGCCAAGGTCAGCATTACATCGCGAAAGGCGCAGACCACGCGTCACCGAATTACCGGCATACAGACGCGTGATGATGCGCAGTATGTGTACGTCGACACACCTGGTTTTCAGACCCGTCACAGCAATGCGCTGAACAAGACGCTGAACCGCACTGTCACGACCACGCTAACCGCCGCTGATGTGGTGCTGTTCGTGGTCGAGGCCGGCACCTTCGGCGATGCCGATGCCAAAGTGCTTGAGCTGCTGCCGGCGAGCGTGCCCGTGATCCTGGTGATTAACAAGTCCGACCAGCTGAAGGACAAGGCGCCGCTGATGGCATTTGCACAGCAGGTCGCAGCGCGGCGCGACTTCGCGGCGATTGTGCCGGTGTCGGCGAAGCAGAACTTTCAGCTTGATCGCCTCGAGGGCGAGATTCGCAAACGGCTGCCCGAGGGCGAGGCGATCTTCGATGAAGACGACATCACTGACCGCAGCGAGAAATTCCTTGCCGCAGAAATCGTCCGTGAAAAGGTATTTCGCTTCGTTGGCGACGAACTGCCTTACACCAGCACTGTGGTGATCGAAAAATTTGAGCAAGAGGGTGCGCTGCGGCGCGTCTTCGCGGCGATCCTTGTGGGCCGCGATGCCCACAAGGCGATGCTGATCGGTCGCAAGGGCGAGCGGCTCAAGGAGATTTCCACGCAAGCGCGGCTCGACATGGAAAAGCTGTTTGGTGGCACGGTCTATCTCGAAATCTGGGTGAAAGTGAAGTCGGGCTGGGCCGACAACGAAGCCGGACTCCGCGCTTACGGCTACGAATAACCGAAGAGTGATCCAACCGTAACGCAAGAGTGACGCGAGAATGACGCAATATGCGGCCACCGACGATACTGCTCCGGCCGCTGACGAGAAGTCCGCTGCCGCGACGATCGTCACTTCGAGGTCCGTCAAGTCTGCACCACGTCCCAGGGCTACCGAGCGTGAGCACCGGATCACGAATCAGCCGGGCTTCGTGTTGCACAGCTATCCGTACAAGGAAACCAGCCTGATCGTCGAAGTATTCGCCCGTGACTACGGTCGGGTGCCGCTGATTGCCAAAGGCGCGAAGCGTCCGCACTCGACATTGCGTGGCGTACTGCAGACTTTCCAGCCGCTTCAGCTCGCCTGGAGCGGCAAATCGGAAGTGCGCACGCTCGTCACCGCCGAATGGGTTGGTGGCTTGCGACCGCTGGAGCGTTCCGCACTGCTGTGTGGCTTTTACCTGAACGAGCTGCTGGTCAAGCTGCTGGCGCGCGACGATCCGCATCCAGCCCTGTTTGATCATTATGTCGCCGCATTGAACCAGCTCGCACATGATGAGCCGGCCACCATCGTGCTGCGCCAGTTCGAGCTGGCGCTGCTGAAAGAGACCGGCGTTTCAGGTAGTCTGGCCAAGCTCGGTCGCAGTGGTGAGCCGGTCGATCCGGACCGGTATTATGTCGTCGAGCCCGAACGCGGTCCACGCGAAGCGCATGCCAGCGACACCGCACCGGTCGTGTCCGGGAAAACACTGCTCGACATGGAGCGCGGCGATTACGCCGACCCCACGACGCAGCAGCAAAGCAAATTCCTGATGCGCTATCTGGTCGCACACCACCTCGGCGGCGTGCCGCTGAATACCCGGCAGATCCTGATCGACCTGCTGCAGCTTTAAACGACAAACGAGAATAATGAGTTTTCTGAATCCGCAAGGTACCGGCCTTGAGCTGGGTGTCAATATTGATCATGTGGCCACGCTGCGTAATGCGCGCGGCACCGTTTATCCTGATCCGCTGCAGGCGGCGCTGCTGGCCGAGCAGGCCGGCGCCGATGCGATCACGCTGCATCTGCGCGAAGACCGTCGGCACATCCGCGATGCTGATGTCGAGAAGATCAGGCCGCTGCTTACCACGCGCATGAACCTTGAGTCCGCGGTGACCGAGGAAATGCTCGACTTTGCCTGCCGTATCCATCCGCAAGATGTTTGCCTGGTGCCGGAGCGCCGTGCCGAGGTGACGACCGAGGGCGGCCTGGACGTCATCCGTTTCTTCGACGACGTGCGACAGGCCTGTGTGCGCCTGTCACAGCAGGGCATCCGCGTGTCGCTTTTCATCGATGCCGATCCCGAGCAGATCCGCGCCGCGGCGGACGCCGGTGCGCCGGTGATCGAGTTGCACACCGGACGCTACGCTGACGCCGAAGGTGATGAGCAGCAGGCCGAGCTCGAGCGCATTCGCGCAGCCGTCAACGCCGGCGTACGGCAGGGATTGAAGGTTAATGCTGGCCACGGTCTGCACTACACCAATGTCCAGGCGATCGCCGCCATTCCCGAGGTCGCCGAGCTCAACATCGGGCATGCCATCGTGGCGCAAGCGGTATTCGTCGGCTGGGAGAACGCAGTCAGCTCGATGAAGGCCATCATGACCAAGGCCCGTCTGGATGCCTTGAAAAAATGATCTTCGGTATCGGCACTGACATCATCAAGATCGACCGTATCGAGGCGGCGGTTGCGCGTCACGGCGACCGCTTTGCGATGAAAGTGCTGGGGCCGCAGGAGATGGAGAAATACCTGCGGCGCAAATCGAAGGTCGAGGCGCGCGGCATTCGATTTCTGGCTACCCGCTTTGCTGCGAAAGAGGCGTTCTCAAAAGCGATCGGCCTGGGCATGCGCATGCCGATGACCTGGCGCTCTGTGCAATTTCTGAACGCGCCAAGCGGCAAGCCCGTCGTCGTCACTAGCGGCGCGTTGACCGAATTCATGCAATCGCATGGCATCGCTGCGCAAGTTTCGCTGACTGATGAGGCAGAATACGCGGTTGCATTTGTCATCGTGGAGAAGATATGACCCAACACACCATGCCGCTCGGACCGGTGATGCTCGACGTGGTCGGCACAACGCTGTCGGACGATGACCTGCGCCGCATTCGCCATCCGCTGACGGGCGGTGTGATCCTGTTTGCACGCAATTACACCGACCGCGCGCAACTGATCGCGTTATGCAACGCGATCCATGCGGCGCGTCCCGGCGTGCTGATTGCGGTCGACCACGAAGGTGGGCGTGTTCAGCGCTTCCGGACGGACGGCTTCACCCGCCTGCCAGCGATGCGCGCCCTCGGCGAGCTGTGGGATGTCGACGTGCTGCAGGCCACCAAGGTGGCGACTGCGCTCGGCTATGTACTCGCCACCGAGTTGCGCGCCTGCGGCATCGACCTGTCGTTCACGCCGGTGCTCGATCTCGACTACGGCCAGTCTGCAGTGATTGGCGATCGTGCCTTCCATCGCGATCCGCGCGTGGTCACTTTGCTGGCCAAGAGCGTGAACCACGGCTTGCGCGAGGCCGGCATGGCGAACTGCGGCAAGCATTTTCCCGGACACGGCTTCGTCGCTGCCGATTCACACATTGCGATTCCGGTCGACGAACGCGATCCCCGGGAGATCCTTGCCGAAGATGCCGCCCCTTACGGCTGGCTGGGCATGAGCCTGTCCGCGGTAATGCCGGCGCATGTGATTTATCCCAAATTCGACAAGCATCCCGCCGGATTCTCGAAGAAGTGGCTATCGCTGCTGCGCCGCGAGCTGGGATTTGAAGGTGTGATCTTCAGCGACGATTTGTCGATGGAGGGCGCCAGCGTTGCCGGCACCGTGGTGCAGGGCGCGCATGCGGCATTGAAAGCGGGTTGCGACATGGTGCTGGTCTGTAATGCACCGGACAAGGCTGATCAGCTGCTCGAGGGTCTTGATCCGTCGGTCGCCATCGATGCTCACCGTTCGGCGGCGCGTATTACTGCACTGGTGCCGACGGCCGAAGCGAAGGACTGGGATGCACTACAGGCCGATCCGGTCTATACGGCGGCATGCAAGCTCGTGAAATCATTAAGCTGAGACGCTGGCCCGGACTCGGCGAACTTCGTCGTTGACCTCGATTCCTCAATTCCCGATGGCCGATACTGAAGTCCCACCCGCCCCCCGCGCCAACCTGCTCGCCGAAGTCGCGCGCCTGCCCAGCCTGCCCGGGGTTTACCGCTATTTCGATCAGCAGGACAAGCTTCTGTACGTCGGCAAGGCGCGCGACCTGAAAAAGCGCGTATCGAGCTACTTCCAGAAGAACCTCGCCAGCCCGCGTACTGCGATGATGGTCGAGCGGATCGTGCGCATGGAGACCACCGTCACTCGCAGCGAAGCCGAGGCGCTGCTGCTCGAGAACAACCTGATCAAGACGCTGCAGCCGCGCTTCAATATCCTGTTCAGGGACGACAAGTCTTACCCTTATCTGAAGCTGTCCGGTGGCGATTTTCCGCGCATGTCCTACTACCGCGGCGCGGTCGACAAGAAAAGTCAGTACTTCGGCCCTTTTCCCAGTGCATGGGCGGTCAAGCAGTCGATGGAGATCTTGCAGAAGATTTTCCTGCTGCGTACCTGTGAGGACTCGGTATTTCAGAACCGAACCCGACCGTGTCTGCTGCATCAGATCCATCGCTGCAGCGGGCCGTGCGTGAATTACATCAGCCAGGAAAATTACGCGATCGACGTCGACAATGCGGCACAGTTCCTGCGCGGTCGCCAGACTGAACTGATGGACGCTCTCGAAAAGAAGATGCATGCATATGCGGCTGAGTTGAAGTTCGAGCAGGCCGCTGCAGTACGCAATCAGATCACCGCGTTGTCGCGCGTACTGCATCAACAGAGTATGGAAACCGCGGGCGATGCTGACATCGACATCATTGCCGTGGTCGTGCAGGGCGGTCGCGCCTGTGTGAACCTCGCGATTGTGCGCGGCGGCCGTCATCTGGGCGATCGTGCGTATTTCCCGACCCAGGTCGACATGGCACTGGCCGCAGCCGATGATGCGGTCGATGCCGAAGTGCTGAAGGCTTTCCTTGCGCAGCATTATGCGGACAAATTCATTCCGTCTACGCTGGTCGTGAACATCGATCTCGATGAGCCCGAGCTGATGATGGCATTGATGGAGCAATGCGGACACCGGATTCAGCTGGTGTTCCAGCCGCAGGGTAAGCGGCGCGACTGGCAAGAGATGGCTGTCAAGGGTGCACAGATTGCGCTGGCACGGCTGCTTTCCGAGCAGGGATCGCAGCAGGCACGCACGCGCGCGCTGGTCGACACCCTGGGGCTGGACATTGCCGATATTGATGCCTTGCATATTGAGTGCTTCGACATCAGCCATACGCAGGGCGAGGCAACGCAGGCATCGGCCGTGGTCTACCACCACCACCAGATGCAGAACGGCGAATACCGCCGCTACAACATCACTGGCATCACGCCGGGTGACGATTACGCAGCCATGCGGCAGGTACTCACGCGCCGTTACGAGAAGGTGGCGGGCGGCGACAGCGTCATGCCCGATCTGGTACTGATCGACGGCGGGAAAGGGCAGGTCGAGATAGCTCGCCAGGTACTCGCCGAGCTCGGCCTCGATATTTCCCTGATCGTCGGCGTTGCCAAGGGTGAGGGTCGCAAGGTCGGACTGGAGACGCTGATCTTCGCCGATGGCCGCGCAGCCCTAGAGCTTGGCAAGGAATCCGCAGCACTGATGCTGATTGCGCAGATTCGCGACGAGGCGCATCGTTTCGCGATCACCGGCATGCGCGCCAAGCGCGCCAAGGCACGTCAGACATCGCGGCTCGAAGAAATCGAGGGCGTCGGTGCGAAGCGCCGGCAGAAGCTGCTCGCGCGTTTCGGCGGGCTGCGCGGCGTGATGGATGCCAGCGTCGACGAACTTGCTTCGGTTGAAGGCATATCGCGGCAGCTGGCCGAGGACATCTACCGGCAACTGCATTGATTTACAATCGCTGACAGATTGCGAAACCCCAACCCCGACCATGCCATTCAACATACCCATCTTGCTCACCTGGCTGCGCGTCGCGCTGATTCCGCTGGTGGTGGGCGTGTTCTTTCTCCCTCACGACTGGATGACTCCATACGAGAGAGGACTGGCAGCGACCGCGGTGTTCATCGTTGCCGCCGTTACCGACTGGTTCGACGGTTATCTTGCGCGCCGCTGGAACGAGACGTCCGCATTCGGTGCCTTCCTCGATCCGGTCGCCGACAAATTGATGGTCGCAGGTGCCTTGCTGTTGCTGGTGCAACTGGACCGAACCAACGCAGTGATTGCCTTCGTGATCATCGGCCGGGAAATCGCGATCAGCGCGCTGCGCGAATGGATGGCGCAGATCGGTGCATCGAAATCCGTAGCGGTGAGCTCGCTCGGCAAGGTGAAGACGGCCGCGCAGATGATTGCGATACCGATGCTGCTTTACAGCGAACCATTATTTGGTATCATGCCGACCCTGTTGATCGGGCAGTTACTGCTTGATGCAGCGGCAGTGCTGACGCTGTGGTCGATGTTTTACTACCTGCGAAAAGCATGGCCGATGATCAAGGAACGTCACGAAGTAAATTAAAAAATTTCAGTGATGATGCTTGACAAAAGCTGTGATTACTTTATAATCTTGTTTCTGTTGTTGATGACAACGCAGCGACAGAAAACAAAGCGGGAGTAGCTCAGTTGGTAGAGCGCAACCTTGCCAAGGTTGAGGTCGAGAGTTCGAGACTCTTCTCCCGCTCCAAATTTAAAAGGGAAGCTCGCAAAGCTTCCCTTTTTCATTCGTGAGGTAAGTGAAGATCTTCACTGCATGCTTGCGCAAACCGCAGGTGTCACGAGTAAAATGTAGCACCCTTGGCGGGGTAGCAAAGTGGTTATGCAGCGGCCTGCAAAGCCGTCTACGCCGGTTCGATTCCGACCCCCGCCTCCAGATTCAAACGGCCTCCGATTCGGAGGCCGTTTTGTTTTTCAGCTTGCGCGATGATGCATCGCGCCGCGCAATTTCTCGGAGTGCGGCCTTACAATACCAGCCTTGCAGTATCGCTTCGCGCGATCGCAAGCCCGAGTGGTGAAATTGGTAGACACAGCGGACTTAAAATCCGCCGCTTGCTGAGAGGCAGCGTACCGGTTCGATTCCGGTCTCGGGCACCAGACACACAACGCCCTCCGAAACGTTTAATGTTCCGGAGGGCGTTATGTTTGGTGATGGGCTATCTGGCGGCTATGCAGTGTGCAGCGATGGCAGCTTCACCGCTCGCAGGCAAGGTGAATGAATTGCGAGTATGGGGCGCCGACGATATACGGTTCTCCGAACCGCAACGCAGAAATCAGGCGATCGATCGTGCGGTGAGACGCGCTGCCTGGGTCGGTTCGTCGGAGCCGGAAATGACCGTAGCGTGCTTAGGCAGCTCCATCACAAACCGTGCTCCCGGTGCATACAGGCTGTCGAGCCACAGTCGCCCACGGTGGCGGTCCTCGACGATGTACTTTGATATCCACAGACCGATTCTCGAATCCGACGCGCTGTCGCTTTGGTCCAGCTCGAAAATTTCGTCGACCAGCTCCGGCGGCACGCCCGGCCCATTGTCACTGATGCTGATGACCACATGCTCACCCTTGTCATGCACGTCGATCCAGATGGTTTTCATTCGCCCCGTCGTCCGGCTGAGCGAATCGATCGCATTGTTTAATAAATTGATCAGCACCTGTTGAATTTCGATCTCGGCGATCTCCGCGCTAATCGAAACACCTTCCGGACAAATCAGTCGCACCCTTGCCCCCTGCAGGCGCTTTTGCACGGTCAGTGCAGTCTGCTCGACCAATTGTCCGACGTCGCAAGGCTGCCGATGATGCGGCCGTTGCCGGAAGACCGCGCGTACGTTCTCCAGGATGAGTCTTGGCTGGGCGATTTCTTTCAAGGCGTTATCCAGCAAGTCGACCAAGGTCGGGTCAGCATCCTTTTTGCTGACGATGATGTGCTTCATCAGGCCTAGCTGCATCAGTGCGGCTGTCAGCGGCTGATTGAGTTCGCGCGCCAGCGATGCGGACAACGCACCGGAGGATGTGATCCGATTCGTTGCGATCAGCGAAGCCAGCAGCTTTTCGCGTTCATCGACCAGCGTCTTCAGTTGGTCGTTTTCGGAAACAGCAGAGCGCTGGCTCTGGATTGCCTTGCGGTAGAGGTAGCTGCCGATGAGCAGGTAGATGGCCAGATGAATACTGAGTACGCACCAGGTGGCATAGATTGATTTGGTTGCGTTATCGGTCAGGAAGCGATGGTCGCTGCCGTTGTAATGCAAGGTCGCCATCAAGGTCGCAATTGCCAGCAGCTTTTGCAGCAGCACAAATCCGATGATCACTTTCAGCAATGGCTCGCGATCCTTGCGGGCGCGTTTGATCAACTCGACCAGTTCCCAAGCCGAAAACAGGATGCCTGCCGAACCTGTGACGATCAATCGCATCGCATAGCTGCCCTCCATGCGCTGCACCACCAGATGCAGGCCACCGACAAGCAGCGCGGCGATGACGACCAGCCAAAACAATTCTCGATGGATTTCGGTGCGCCACGAGCGGAATAGCAATGCGAGGCAACCGGCAGAAAAGATGAACAGCATGTTTGCACCGGCACCACACAGTGGTCCGGCGATGGGCAGCGCGGCCCATAGCAAGTAAGACAAGCAGCGCGCTCCCAGCGACAGGCGCCAGTATTTGGCCATGGTCGCGCTGCCGACCGTCTGGTTCATCGACATCGAGCCGACAAAAAGACTCGCGAGCATGAGCGCGAGTATGGTCAGAAACAGTTGGTTGAGCGTTTGAAAATCAATCATCGTTTCATTTTTCCGCACTCTGCATCAGCTGTAGAGGCGCGTTGTCAAAATAAAAACCCATCCGATCGGTCGACCGGACGGGCTGGGTCGAAGTGGTGAGTCAGTACTCGATACTCTTGGACTCGCGCTCGATGTTTTACAGGACCATTTAAATCATGCGTATGCCCATGGCCCAGCAATCGCAGCAGTGCCTCCGACAGAACGCTGCTGACGTCCTTGCGCCGTCTTGCCGTACGGGCGACTTGTCTTCGACGGCGCGCCTGATCAGTGACATGCTGTCAGAGGCGCTCAGGATGCCATACTCGGTTGACAGCAAGTCGCTCCACGACTGCAAGATTGTGCCCCTAGACTCAGAGCCGTGCTCTTTAATACTGCAGATTGTAACGATCTTTCCAGAATGACTAGTCGGCGCAGGGTAATCAGCTTTTTGCTCAAGCGTCAAGCGAGAGGGCGTGCTGCGCCGCAGAACGCGGACATACGACGCGGACTGTTGTCGAATTTTCACTATTTTTGATCAGGCTTCTGGAAAGCTGTCCCATCCGGCGTTATACACGAATGAAGTGCGGCATTGATGCGGCACTGAATTCATGAATGCGGAACAAATCTTGAAGGTGCAGTGCCGTCGACACGGCAAAGGAGCAATGCATGCTGCAGAACAAAGTGGCTTTGGTGACCGGTGCCTCGTCGGGCATCGGCCGGGCAATTGCGCTGGTGTTTGCGCGCGAAGGTGCGTCGGTGGTGTTATCCGATCTGGATGAGGCCGGTGGCCAGCAAACCGTCGACATGGTCGTCCGGCAGGGCGGCCAGGCGCTGTTCGTCAAGGCGAATGTCGCTGAACCGGCCGACATGGAAGCGCTGGTGGCGACGACGGTCAGTCGCTATGGCGGCTTACATGTGGCTTGCAACAATGCCGGTGTTGGTGGCCAGACGGTGCCGACCGCTGACTATCCGCTGGACGAGTGGAACCGCGTTATCTCGATTAACCTGTCCGGCGTGTTCTATGGAATGAAGTACCAGATTCCGGCCATGCTGAATGCCGGCGGTGGATCGATCGTGAACATCGCATCCATTCTCGGCGCTGTCGGTTTCGCGACAGCACCGGCCTACACGGCTGCCAAGCATGGCGTCGTCGGGTTGACGCAGACCAGTGCGCTCGAGTATTCCGCGCGCGGTGTGCGCGTGAATGCGGTGGGGCCGGCCTTCATCCATACACCGATGATCAGCAAGTTTGAGGATGACAAGGCCATCAACGATCTGCTGGTCGCCGCCCATCCGATCGGCCGCCTGGGTCAACCGGAAGAAGTCGCTGAACTGGTTGCCTGGCTGGCATCGGACCGCGCGTCTTTCGTGACCGGTGGCTATTACCCCGTCGACGGTGGCTATCTGGCTCGCTGAACGTGTTGCCCGGGCAGGTGCACGGCAGGCATGCCCCTGTCCGGCCATCCATAGCCGGACTATCTTTGGCCAACCCGCTACAAATCACACCGTTATCTTGGCTGAGCCATCAGAGCGGGTGATCTCGTATTGACTTGGCGATCGCGCGGCGAGTTCATCGGCTGATCCAGCACAAAGGCGCCCCGCTGATTGTTCTGTTGTCGAACAATCAGTATCGACTGATTCATTCCAGTGCTAGGCTGAGTCCATGTGTGACGATGCGCTGTTCGCCCCAAAAATCGGTCTTCACTTCGCGATATCCGTCATTCACGACCGATCGAAACTTACGGGCAGCGGCACGCTCAGACTGCAGGCTCGTCGTCGGCAGGCAAGCCTGACGCGCAGCATGATGAACCTTCAACGATTCGATGAAAGTGAGGAAAACGATGAAAAAACTCATTTGCCTGTTGGCGGCGGCCCTGCTGGCCGCATGCAGCGGCATGCCTTCCAGCGCGCAGTATGGGCAGGTCCAGCATCCTGATCCATTCCACTCCTACATCGACTGACTTTCATCCCCCGGCCGACACGAGGCCGGGCTTTTGGCTGCTCAGGTAGAATCCGAACGGTCGTGCTTAGCGGCTCTTACAGCGTGTCGCCGGCGTCGTTATCGCCTTGCCGTACAGGACGTACTGCCTGCGGCGGTACGCCCCGCTACCGACGCTCTGCGAGAGTCACTCAAAGAAAAATAGACCGTCGGAGACAGCATGGACTTGAATTACGCGCCGGAAGATCTGGCGTTTCGCGATAGGGCGCGTGCGTGGATCGCTGCGCACCTGCCGGCAGACCTGCAGCAAAAGGTCCTCAATCACAAGCGCCTGAACCGCGACGATTACGTTCGCTGGCATCAGATCGTCTACCGGCAAGGCTGGGTGGCGCCGAACTGGCCGGTGGAGTATGGCGGCACGGGCTGGACCAAGGTACAGCAGCACCTCTGGGAAGAAGAGTGCGCGCGCGCCGGCACGCCGCCCATCCTGCCGTTTGGCGTGAACATGGTAGCGCCTGTGCTGATTGCCTTCGGCAGCGAAGCGCAGAAGCGCCATTATTTGCCGCGTATTTTGTCCTGTGAGGACTGGTGGTGCCAGGGTTATTCGGAGCCCGGCTCCGGGTCGGATCTCGCTTCGCTGAAGACGCGTGCGCAGCGCGACGGCGAGCATTACATCGTCAATGGCCAGAAGACCTGGACCACGCTCGGCCAGCATGCGGACATGATGTTCTGTCTGGTGCGCACGGATCCCGATGCACGCAAGCAGGAAGGTATTTCCTTCCTGCTGATCGACATGAAGACGCCGGGTATTTCGGTACGGCCCATCATCACCATCGACGAGGACCATGAAGTCAACGAAGTCTTCTTCGACAACGTCAGAGTACCGGTCGCCAATCTGGTCGGTGAGGAAAACCGCGGCTGGACTTACGCCAAATACCTGCTGGGCCATGAGCGCACCGGCATCGCTGCGGTCGGTCGCTCCAAGCGTGAGCTGGCGTTTCTGAAGGGGCTTGCGCAGCGTATGCGCAAGGGAGGGCGTCCATTGATCGAGGATGCGTTGTTCGCCGCGAAGCTCGCTGCGCTCGAGATCGAACTGATGGCGCTCGAAGTCACTGTGCTTCGCGTGATCTCGCAGGAAGCGCGGCGCAAGGCGCCCGGCCCGGAGGCATCGGTGCTGAAGGTCAAAGGCACCGAGGTGCAGCAGCGACTGACTGAATTGATGGTAGAAGCGGCCGGACCACTGGCGCTACCGTTCGATACCAGCTATCTCGAAGGTACATCCGCACACAGCCAGGGCGGCGACGACGATGCCGCGCCGCTACTGCCGTATTACTTCAATTACCGCAAGACCTCGATCTACGGCGGCTCGAACGAGATCCAGAAAAACATCATCACGCAGATGATCCTCGGACTGTAAGGCGACGACATGGACTTCGAACTGAACCCGGAGCAGCAGCAACTGGCTGATGCGATCGCCCGCTGGGCTGAAAAGAACTACGGCTTTGAGCAGCGCAAGTCGACCATGCGTTCATCCACTGGCATCTCCGGCGCAGCCTGGGCGGCACTCGCCGAGCTGGGTGTCACGGCGCTGCCGGTACCGGCTGAGCACGGCGGCTTCGACGGCACGGCCGTCGACCAGAGCGTGGTGATGCAGGCGCTCGGCCGCGCGTTAGTCATCGAGCCTGTGTTCGCAACGGCGCTCGGCACCGAATTCCTCAAGCGTGCCGGAGGGCAGGACGCGTTGCTATCAAAAGTCGCCAGCGGCGAGCTGAAGCTGGCTTGTGCGCTTGCTGAGCCGCAGGCGCGGCACGAGCTGATAGATATCGAGACCAGCGCCCGCCGAGATGGCGACGGCTGGGTCCTGCGGGGGCTGAAGTCGGGCGTGCTGCATGGTGCGCAGGCGGACTACCTGATCGTCTCGGCACGCAGTGCCGGCGGCACGTGCGACACCGTCGGTATCTCGTTGTTCGCTGTCCCCGCGCATCTGCCCGGCCTGCGCATCGATGACGCGCGCAGCAACGATGGCATGCGCATCGCCCGTATTGCATTTGACGATGTGCGTGTGCCGGCCGGCGCGTTGCTCGGAACGGAAGGCGAGGGTTGGGAATGGCTTGATGCCGTGGCTGACCACGGCATTGCGCTGTTGTGTGCCGAGGCGCTGGGCGTGATGGAAGGGCTGTTCGATGCGACCCTCGACTACCTGAAAACGCGTCAGCAATTCGGCGTACCGATCGGTAAATTCCAGGCGCTGCAGCACCGGATGGCCGACATGTTCATTCATCTCGAGCAGGCGCGCTCGATGGCGCTGCTGGCGGCGGTGAAGGTCGGATCGCCCGATGCCGTCGAACGACGCCGTACTGTGTCCGCCGCCAAGGCGCGCATCGGCGAGGCGATGAAGTTCATCGGCCAGCAGGCGGTGCAGCTGCACGGTGGCATGGGCGTGACCAATGAACTACCGGCTGCGCATCTGTTCAAGCGGCTGGCCGTGATCGAGCTCACGCTGGGCGATACCGACCATCATCTGGCGCGCTTCGCCGCTCAGCCGGGTTTTGCGCCGGCCGTCAGCGACTGGCGCTGACACCGAAATACCAATGACGGCTTGAACATTACGTAAACAACAACGAACAACACGAGGACCCCACCATGCGTCATTTCGACAGCGCCGACGCGCTCGAAGCCGAGGTCGGCAAGGAAGTCGCCGTTTCCGACTGGACGACGATCACGCAGGAGCGTGTGAATCTGTTTGCCGATGCGACCGACGATCCGCAATGGATTCATGTCGACGCAGAGCGGGCCGAGCGCGAGTCGCCGTTTGGGGGCACTATTGCGCACGGTTACCTGACGCTGTCGTTGCTGCCGAAATTTTTTGAATCCGAGGTAGCGTTTCCGTTTGCGCGGATGAGCATTAACTACGGTACCAACAAGGTTCGTTTCCCATCGCCGCTGCGTGTCGGGCGACGGATTCGCGGCCGCTTCAGCCTGTTATCGATGGAACGCCATCCTGACTGTGTGCAGAGCCTCTGGAAGTACACGGTCGAGCAGGAGGGCGGCGACAAGCCTGCCTGTGTGGCTGAGGTGGTGCTGCGGCAGTACTGCTGAGCGACGAGCATCAATGCCATCGACTACCGCAGCAGCACGCTGTGTCGATGGCGAAAAGACGGATATCGCCGCACGACGGCAGGGAGATTTCATGCATCAATCATTACTCGGCTGCCTGATCGCGCTGGCAGTGGCAGGGTCGGCCCTGGCACAGGGAAATGAACCGGCATCGCTGGAGAATTCGCTCGGCATGCGCTTCGTACAGATTCGGGCCGGTGCTTTCCAGATGGGCAATGCGCGTTCGCTTGAACGAATGCAGCAGTTGTTCCCGGAGTACGCCGAATCGCAGCTGGCCGAACTGACGGACGAAATCCCGGTGCATACCGTCTGGATCACACGAGAGTTCTGGCTAGGTCAGCATGAGGTGACCGTCGGACAGTTCCGCAAGTTCATCGAGCAGTCTGGTTACATTCCCGAGTCGGTGCTCGATGGCACCGGCGCTTATGGCTATCGCCCCACCCACGATCCGGCCACCACCGGGCAGCACGATACGTTCGCCGGGCGCGATCCGAAGTATTCATGGGAGAACCCCGGATTTGCTCAGGGCGACGACCACCCGGTGCTGAATGTCAGCTGGAATGATGCGGTAGCGATGGCGCGCTGGCTCAGCGAAAAAGAGGGCCGCAAGTATCGCTTGCCGACCGAGGCCGAATGGGAATATGCATGCAATGCCGGGCAGTCGACGCTCTTCCCGATCGGGAATGACCCGGTGGCACTCGACCTGACCGCCAATGTCTTCGACGCCAGCAGCGCCAAGTTGTGGCCGCAGTGGAAGCAGTATGCGCGACCCGGTGACGACACCTTCCCGTTTACCGCGCCAGTCGGCAGTTTTGAGCCGAACACCTTTGGCCTGTATGACATGGCGGGCAATGCATGGGAGTGGACCGCCGACTGGTATGGCGAGAGCTATTACGAGGATTCGCCGCTGGAAAATCCGCAGGGTCCCGCCGATGGAACGGTGAAAGTCCGGCGCGGTGGTTCATGGCATACCTGGCCGCTGTATGCGCGCTGTAATTTCCGCAATGTGAACACGCCGGATACGCGCTACGTGTTGCAGGGGATGCGGTTGCTGCTGGAAAGTGCGGGGGCGCGGACAAAGGAAGCACCGTAACTCAGCGCAGCGGGATCCCAATGTATTTAGCATGCAGGCTGGGCGGCTGGATCGAATGGCTGGCGTCAGGACGCAGCATGCCGGCAACGCACTCAACAGCGCTTGCTGACTTGCTGTCTGACTGCCTGGTAGCAGGCGGACCAAACATAGATCTCATGCGAGGAAAATCGATCTGCTACCGGTGATATCTGTTTCGAAGCCCCCAAAAGAGCCGTCGAGCGACATATAAGTTCTCATGTCATGGGCGGCATTGAGTGTGGATTTGTAGGCGGCTTGTTTATGGATTTCATGGATTATGCTGCCGGCCGTGTCGGCGATCATCGCAGCATGCGGGTTAGTGGTATTCGCAGCCGGAGCTGCTGATTTTTTTGTCAGATCGGTAAATGCGTTGGACTGCGCGATGGCAACACTGGTCACGAAATTATCCAGTGTGATATCAGACAGTTTCAGTTGCGTGGCCGTACCTTGGATTCCCGCAGCCTTGTGCAATACATCGAACAGTTCATGCACAGAGGCTCTGTGACGGGCAAGGTGATCGTCTTGCGCTGCAAGAAAACAATTTTTTATTCTCGTATAAATTTCCGGATCATTCGAGATGTCGAGGTATTTTGCTTTAAGAGGATCCTTGGGATTTATGCGTCTTTTCTCTTGCATGACGACATCGTTGGGGTCAGAGCTTGAGTAGTTGTCGAACCATGTGGATTCACTTCGTGGAAAATTTGTGCAGTGCTTGAAGAACTCGTTGATATATTTTTCGAGATCGGCGTTGCCGGCGGACTTTGCCAGACCTCTTGCCTTGTCCAGAAATAGTGTGAATATCAGTCCTAATTTTTGGCCAGCTGCAAAGCTGGCCCCCAGTTCGATGAAGAGTTGAAGGCTCTTGCTGATCCATTCCTGCAGATTGGAAGGGGGATTGGGGCTGTTCATTAATTCTTCCAGCTCTGCATAGAGCCGAAGGCGTGCCTGCTCATCATCAAATTTGGTCCTCATGTTCACGCAATGTCCATGCACTGCTTTTGTTACACCTGCCGGAGGATCTGCATTGAGATATTTATGATCTGGGATTTTTGGCATCCGGCTATTGTCGATAAACGGACCGGTGTTCCATATCGAGAGAAGAAAAGGGTTGATATCGCTCCCGTCGGGATTTGACGATTCCTGAAAAACCTGGTGGAAGTTATCCAGGCTGCTTAGCGCATTCGATGTGAAATAAGCATTAATTTTTTCTGTTTTTTCTTGAAGGCTCAAGCTATCGTGGTCGACGTTTTGCTTGCAGGCTATTTCCAGCATGTCTTCCATCATATTTCTGTTGATTATTCCATGGGAATATAGGGTTCTTTGATCCTCGCCGCATCCTATGAATTTTAGATGCTGAATATATTTGCCCGTCATGCTCAGAAATTCGCCGCGCAGGCTTGGATCATTGTTTAATTTCTGGTTAAGCCTTGCGAGACTGGTATTCGGCTTCACATCATGCCGGATCAGGCTTTTTTGAAGCCCGTGGGTTTCATGACATAGTTTACGGTCGAGGCTTTATCTTTGTTGGCAAGGTAGTACTCGACGAATGCCGCGTCATGATTGGAAAAAATAATTTCAAACTCCTGTTTTTGTTCATGCAGGAAGTCAATAATACTTAATGTAAACCAGTCATTGAATGCCCGATCTGACAATAAATCTCCCAGCAAAACCAGTTTCTTATCGAGCTGCTTTAAATCGAGTGCTTGGGGAAGCAATGCTCGAAATCCATTCACATCATTTGCCTTGATTTTTTCGACCAGCTGGTCCCAGATTTTTTCTTTTCCTGGCGGAATCTCGGCAAATCCCAGCTGCACCAATTGATGGAGGAACATCACGCTGTTGCCATTCATGTCACCGACAACGGCTTCAGTAAAAGTCGGGTTGAATGTTTTTGCCGGTCTGGAAGAAAGATCGAACTTCATCTCCTGCCGTCCCAGATTCGCAGCTTGACGGTTTAATTCGATGTGGTTGGAAACTGCATTGGCGTGGTGTAATTCAACATCCGAGAGCCGGTTCTTCCCCAGAAGAATTCTGGGGTCGCCATTTTTGTCTTTGTCGTCGAAGTCCAGCCGGATATTCTGCAGCGCACTCTCGTCCAGTAATACCTCGTTGGGATTCGAAAACCATTGGGCGATTACATTTTTCGTATAGTCGACGCGCAAATTTCCCTGCCGGTCAAAACATTCCCTATCCTGAGTGACTGCAAGGCAAGCCAGCAGCTTGGTGCCGCTTGCCGAGATTTTGTAGTCACCCCGTTCGTAGGTTGGTCGCAGCACCTCGCGAATTGCTTCAATCTGCTGGCCCTGGGTAGTGGGATCGAAGATGGCTCGGATTAATTCAGGGATAGACTTTGGTTTGCATGCCGCATTGTCATCGGCAAGGAATGACTTGATGTTGGCAATGCCATTCTTGAAAATCTGTACTTTCTCCTGATCGGAAAAAAAGTAACCATGCCGCGTGCCTAGCGAACGAAAAGTCGGATCTGACGAAACGTTATTGCTCATGATGTTGTGTCTCCGATACAAGTTATGGTGCTTTGTTCGGAGTTTGTGTGGTCGTCTGTGAGACGCGCGTTCCCTTTTGGTCGTCTGGTATCAAGATATTTTGGGTGTTGCCTGAAGAAAATCGGCATCCCGAAGTGGTGCGACGCTAGACGCGCGTCCAAGCTGACAGCATGTCAGGGACGAATCGAGGCGGGAGTAAAGGAGATACGTGCGGTGGCTGCCCAAGTCCGCGGCAGCCCGCATCAGAAAAGTATTAAAGCCGGGAATTCAGCTCAATAAAATCGGCGGCAACCCTATCAAAGCGCGTCAGGTCGCCGATCGCTTTCAATTGCGGTCCATACTCGGCTGGCCGGTGCACATAAGCGGTCAGCAGCCCGCAGCGTTGCGCCGCGTCGAGGTCGTCTTCGTGGGTCGCCACCAGCATGACTTCATCCGGCCGCACATCAAACACGCTGGCGACACCGAGGTAGGCCTCCGGATCCGGCTTGTAATGCCGGAATACCTCGGCCGACAGAATCAGGTCCCATGGCAGCTTTGCCTGCTTGGCCATGTTCGCCAGCAGGCTCAGGTTGCCGTTGGAAAGCGTCACGATGGTGAATCGCGATTTCAGGCGTGTGAGCCCTTCGATTGCATCCGTCCATGGTGCAAGCCGGTGCCATGCAAGGTTCAGATGGCGTCGCTGATCCTCCGGCAAGTCTTGCCCGAACTCCGGCAGGATGCGGTCGAGGATCTTGCGGTGCAGGTCGTCGATACGCGTCCAGCCGAGCTGGCCATCGCGTACTTCGGCCATCGCCGGCTTGTAGCCCGCACGCCAGGCATTCGCAAATGCGGCGCCGTCGATTCCCGGCATCATCGCTTCAGCCTCGCGCCGGATCGATCCGTGCCAGTCGACGACAGTGCCGAACACGTCGAAGGCGATGACTTTGGGTGTGTTCATCGAATCAGTACCTCGGATCAGTGCCTCGAATCAGTACCTCGGATCAGTGCCTCGAATCAGTACCTCGGATCAGTGCCGCTTGTATTGGGCGGAGCCGAACAGCATCTCGCGCGCCTTGTCGTCGACCAGCGGCTTGCGCAGGCTGGTCAGTACTTCGACGCCACGCTGGACTGCCGGGCGGGCAGCGATCTCGTCATGCCAGCGCTTGGCGTTCGGATAGTCGGCCCAGTCGATGCCCTGGTTCTTCCATGAACGCGTCCAGGGGAAGGCGGCGATGTCGGCAATGGTGTACTCGTCGCCTGCAATGTATCGATGCCCGGCCAGCTGCTGGTCCAGCACGCCGTACAGGCGCTTCGCTTCGTTCGTGTAGCGGTTGATCGCATAGTCGACTTTTTCCGGCGCGTAGATACGGAAGTGGTGCGCCTGCCCTAGCATCGGGCCGAGACCACCCATCTGCCACATCAGCCATTGCAGCACGGTGAACTTGTCGCGGTCGGTCTGGCCGAGGAAGCGGTTCACCTTGCTCGCGAGGTAGATGAGGATCGCGCCGGATTCGAACAAGGAAATCGGCTGGCCATCCGGCCCGTCGGAATCCACGATGGCCGGGATCTTGTTGTTCGGCGAGATCGCGAGGAATGCCGGCTTGAACTGGTCGCCGGCACCGATGTCGATGTGATGCACGCGGTAGGGCAGCCCGCATTCCTCAAGCATGATGTGGATTTTGTGGCCGTTTGGCGTGGCCATCGAGTACAGGTCGATCATGATCTTCTCAAAATGAAAAGCGCCGGACGAATCCGGCGCGGCAGGGGTCCGGCAGGAGCCTGATGATGACGCTCAGGACCGCGTCACCGGCAACTCCAGCGATTCACCCGGCAGGCTAACGTATTTTGCCAGCTCCAGCTTGGCGATCGCATTGCGGTGCACCTCATCCGGGCCGTCGGCCAGACGCAGCGTGCGATTGTGCGCCCACAGCGCGGCCAGCGGGAAGTCGTCGGAGACGCCACCGCCGCCGTGCGCCTGAATCGCCCAGTCGATCACTTGCTGCGCGACGTTTGGCGCGAGCACCTTGATCATCGCAATCTCGCTCTTCGCCACCTTGTTGCCGACGGTATCCATCATGTAAGCCGCTTTCAGCACCAGCAGCCGCGCTGAGTCGATCATGATGCGCGATTCTGCGATGCGCTCACGCCAGACGCCCTGTTCGGAAATCTTGCGGCCAAAGGCGACGCGCGAATCGAGGCGTTTGCACATCAGCTCAAGCGCACGCTCGGCGGTGCCGATGGCACGCATGCAGTGGTGAATGCGGCCCGGGCCGAGTCGACCCTGCGCGATTTCGAAGCCACGGCCTTCGCCGAGCAGCATGCTGGATGCCGGCACGCGCACATTATCGAACACCATTTCGCAATGACCATGCGGTGCATCGTCATAGCCAAACACCGACAGTGGACGCAGCACGGTCAGGCCTGGCGTGTCGGCCGGCACCAGGATCATCGATTGTTGCGAATGGCGCGGCGCGTCGGGGTCGGTCTTGCCCATCACGATGTAGATCGCGCAGCGCGGATCGCCCGCGCCGGAGATCCACCATTTGCGGCCATTGATCACATACTCGTCGCCCTGCCGCTCGATGCGGGTACCGATGTTGGTTGCGTCGGATGATGCGACATCCGGCTCCGTCATCGCAAAGGCCGAGCGTATCTCGCCACGCAACAACGGTTCCAGCCAGCGGCTCTTGTGCTCTTCGGTGCCGTAACGCTCGATCGTCTCCATATTGCCGGTGTCCGGCGCGGAGCAGTTGAATACCTCGGGTGCCCAAGGAATGCGGCCCATGATCTCGCAGAGTGGCGCGTAATCGAGGTTGGACAGGCCTTCGGGTGCACGGTGCGATTTCGGCAGGAAAAGGTTCCACAGTCCCTGTGCACGCGCAATCGGCTTGAGTTCTTCGACGATCTCGGTGGGAATCCAGCGATTGCCTTTCTCGCGGCCGTTGCGATCGACTTCTTCCTTGTAGCGGCGCTCGTTCGGATAGATATAGTCATCCATGAACTTCAGCAGCTTTTCTCGCAATGCTTCACAACGCTCTGAATACGCAAATTCCATCGTCTTCTCCTCACTAGTGATTTTTATGATGCGTGGACTTCTGATGCGTGAATTCGTCAGGTACTACAGTGTCTTCGCGCCGGACGCGTAGGCCCATCCCATCTCGGCCATTGGACGCGCGGCCTGGCCGCTGCGCAATGCCTGCTCACTGGACGCGGTGCCATCCTGATAGCGCTTCATGATGCCCTGCAGGATGCCGGCCATGCGGAACATGTTGTACGCAAGGTAGAAACGCAAATCCTCTTTGTTGACCTGGATACCGGTGCGCTCGCTGTACTTCGCGACGTAGTCGTCCTCGGTTGGAATGCCAAGTGACTGCAGGTCGAGTCCGCCGATGCCGCGGAACAGCCCGGGCGCGATGTGCCAGCTCATGCAGTGATAAGAGAAATCTGCCAGCGGATGGCCAAGCGTCGACAGCTCCCAGTCGAGCACGGCGAGGATGCGCGGCTCGGTCGGATGGAAGATCATGTTGTCGAGCCGGTAGTCGCCGTGCACGATGGTGGTGATCTCGCCGGCCGGTATGTTCTGCGGCAGCCAGTCCATCAGTGAATTCATCGCGGCGATGTGCTCGGTCTCGGCGGCCTGGTACTGCCGGGTCCAGCGGTCGATCTGCCGCGCGAAGTAGTTGCCCGGCTTGCCGAAGCTTTCTAGTCCGAGCGCCCGGTAATCGAGGCTGTGCAGCTGCGCGATTACCCGGTTCATTTCGTCGTAATGCGCGGCACGCTGTTCGCGTGTCATGCCTGGTAGCGACTGGTCCCACAATACACGGCCTTCGACGAACTCCATGATGTAGAACGCACGGCCAATCACGGATTCGTCCAGGCACAGCGCATATTGCCGCGCGGCCGGGAAGCCAGCCTTCGACAGTGCGTCCATCACGCGAAATTCACGGTCGATCGCATGCGCGGAAGGTAGCAGTTTCGCCGCCGGCGCAGGCTTGGTTCGCAGCACATAACGCTGTGCGCCCGCAGTCAGCTTGAAGGTCGGGTTCGACTGCCCGCCCTTGAATTGCTCGATCTGCAGGTCGCCACTGAATCCCTCGACATGGGCCTTCATGTAAGTCGCCAGTGCGTCGAGGTCGACTTTCATGCGCTCTGATACGGGTTTGGTGCCTTCGAATTCTTCGTACATCGGCGTTGGGCTCCGTTGGTCTCCGCTACTCTTCGTTACTCTCGACTGTCTTCAGTGCATTCAGGCGTCAGACACCACGCGAGCGTCGGTACTGATGGAACAGCGCTTCCATCGTCGTGCCGCGCGATTCCGCCTGCAGTTGTGATGGCGGCGAGTAGTTCACCACACGGACCACCCAGTCGTTGGGTGCCTGCCCGACATCAAGCACGTTCAGGCAGCCGGCGGTTTGCGCCAGATTGCCCAGGAACAGACGCTGGCCTGTCAGCGCGTAGGACAGGATCGCGCGATTGACACCGCCATGCAGCACCAGCAGCACGGTGTCCCATTCGGAATCGGCGCGCAATTTGTCGATGCCGGGATGAATCCGGTCCATCAGTGCGCCGACCGTCTCACCGCCGAGGAAGCGCTTGTCTTCGGCAGGTATACCCTCGAATGCCCCGGTAAAGGCGTCCTTGAGTTCGGCATCAGGAATGTTGGCCAGCTTGCCACCGCGGATCTCGACAAACTCGGGCCAGTGCTCGAGTGCGATTTGCTGGCCTGTTTCTGTCAGTACGCGGCTCGCGGTCTCTACCGTGCGCGGCAGGCCCGACACGATCACGCGATCAAAGCGCACGCCGGCCTCGGCGAACACACGGCCGGCGGCGGTCGCCTGCAGGCGACCCTGTTCGTTCAGAGGGACCATCTCGGGTAGCACCGGCTTGCCGGTGCTGTCAAAGTACGTGACGCTGCCATGGCGCATCAGATAGACGCGCCGGCGGGGGTTGAAACTCATTTGTACATGGCCTTTCGTTTTTCCAGGAAGGCGGTGATGCCCTCGAGGCCGTCACGGTGGTGCAGGCTCTCGACGAAGCTTTGCTTCTCTGCCTCGAAGTGCCCCTGTAGCGTATTGGACGGCGCATCCCGCAGCAGCGCCTTGATGTTCATCGTTGCGTGTGGCGACAGCGCAGCGAGCTGCTCGCCCCAGGCCAGTGCCGCGTCGAGCGCTTCGCCGTCGGCACTCACGCGGTTGACCACACCGGCTTGCTGCAGTCGCGCTGCGGCCACCGGCTGACCTTCAAGCAGGATTTCGGTCGCCAGCTGACGCGGCAGCGCCTGCGACAGAAACCACGAGCCGCCGCCATCGGGAGTGAGTCCGACCTTCGAATACGCCATCACGAATTTCGCCGACTGCGCAGCGACGACCAGGTCGCAGGCCAGTACCAGTGAAAAACCGGCGCCGGCGGCCGCTCCCTCGACGGCGGCAATGACCGGCTTGCTGCAGTCGCGGATGGCAGCGATCCAGCCGTGCAGGCGGTCAATCGACTCGGCCTGCACCGCGCGTTCTTTTGCGCGGTTTTCCAGCAGGCGATGCAGATTGCCACCGGCACAAAAGACACCGCCAGCCCCGGTCAGCACGATAGCGCGCACCTCGTGGTCGCGCTCGGCCGTCTCGAGTGCCTCGATGCCGGCCGCATACATATCGGGATGGAGCGCATTCTTCGCACCGGGATTGGACAGAGTCAGGACCAAAGTCTGGTCGTGACGTGAAGCGAGTAGTTCGGCGGGCATGGAGGAGGGCGTTGTCGGCTTTGTTATTGACGGGAATGATAGACTGCCTACCCCCGGATGGAAACCACCCGGCCCGACCATCAGAAGGAGACAGGATGCTCACATTGTGCGGATTTGCCGCCAGCAATTACTACAACAAGGTCAAGTTGGTCTTGCTTGAAAAAGAGATTCCGTTCGAGGAAAAACTGCAGTGGCTTGATGGCTCACCGGAGCTGCGCGAGAAATCACCACTTGGCAAAGTTCCCTTCTTCGAGATTGGCGGACAGACCCTGTGCGAATCGCAGGTGATGGTCGATTACATCGAATCGGCCTATCCGCAGAACCCCTTGTTGCCGAAAGACCCGCTGGCTGCCGCGAAGGTACGCGAACTGATCCAGTTCATCGAACTGCACCTCGAGCTGGTCGCACGTGAGTTGTACGGAGAGGCCTTTTTCGGAGGGAAAATCAGCGATGACACCAAGCAGCGTGTGCAAGTTTTACTGAAGCGTCATGCAGCGGCTTTCGGAAAGCTGGCCAAGTTCAGCCCGTATATTGCCGGCGCAGAGTTCACTCAGGCCGACTGCGTCGCCGCGGTGCACTTGCCGCTGATCTCGATGGCGTCGAAAGCCATCTATGGCGAAGATGTCCTCGCTGCGTATCCGGTCAAGGATTATCTGAAGCTGCTCGGCGAGCGTCCGGCGATGCAGCGCGTCGCGGCCGACCGCAAGGCAAATACGATCCTGCTGCAGCAGCGTCTGGCGGCAAAAAAAGCAGGTGGCTGAACAAGCTGAAGCGAATAAAAACGGCCTCTGCGGAGGCCGTTTTTATTTTCAAAAGCAGGTCTTCATGGGTCGATTCCGGACGGACTCACATCCTTGCCGATCTGCGCTTCGCATCATGTTGTCGACGAACGCTGCCATTCATCAGCCGCCCTGCCCGGACCCAAGTCGTCGTCATCACAGCTTTGACAGTCGTTCAAGCGCCGTCTTCAGCGTCTGGTCTTTTTTCGCAAAACAGAAGCGGACGATGCCGGACTCGCGCGGCTGCTCGTGAAATGCCGAGATCGGTATGGCGGCCACACCGATCTCGGTCGTCAGCCAGCGGCAGAACGCGTCTTCGGGCAGGTCGGAGACCTCGCGGTAGTCGACGCACTGGAAATACGTGCCCGGCGCCGGTAACAGTCGCAAGCGCGTGCGCGCAAGTCCCTCGCGAAACAGATCGCGTTTGTGTTCATAGAAAGGCGCGAGATCCAGATAGGGGTTTGGGTCCTGCATATAGCTGGCCAGCCCGTGCTGCATCGGCGCATTGACAGTGAACACATTGAACTGGTGCACGCGTCGAAATTCAGCGCTCAGCATCGGTGGCGCGGCGACATAGCCGACTTTCCAGCCGGTCACATGGTAGGTCTTGCCGAAGCTCGATATGACGAAGGCGCGCTGAGCCAGTTCGGGATAACGACAAACAGACTCATGCCGACGCTCGTCGAACACCATGTGCTCGTACACCTCGTCCGACAGCAGCAGCACCTGCGTGCCGCGCAGGATCTCGCTGAGCCGCGTCATGTCCTGCACATCGAGGACAGTTCCGGTCGGATTGTTCGGCGAATTCAGGATCAGCATCCGTGTCTTCGGCGTGATGGCCGCAGCGACGTCGTCCCAGGGAATCGAATAGCCGTCATCGCCCAGCCTCATCTGCACGAAAACGGGCTTGCCACCGGCCAGCTCGATCGCTGGCAGATAACTATCGTAGATCGGCTCGATGACGATGACCTCGTCACCGGGATGCACGCAGCACAGGACGGCCGTCAGGATCGCCTGGGTCGCGCCAGCGGTGACGGTGATCTCGGTCTCGGGGTCGTAGTGGCCGCCGTACAGGAAGCGGATTTTGCTGGCGATCGCTTGTCGCAGAGGAGGGACGCCGGCCATCAGCGGATATTGGTTGAAGCCATTACGCATGGCCTCGTTGACCGCGTCCAGCAGACGCGGGTCGCAATCGAAGTCGGGAAAACCCTGTCCGAGATTGACGGCATGATGCTCTGCTGCGAGTGCGGACATGACACTGAAAATGGTCGTTCCGACGCGTGGCAGTTTCGACACCAGCGGAGCTAGCGGCACTGCGTCCATGGACGAGACGCCGGCAGACGGGGAATGCTTGTTTAACATCGTTGTCCGGGAGGGCAGGGTTGCGGCTATTCTAATCCCGCTGAAACTGCGGCGTTTTGCTCAAGCGCGTCGATCCACTGTGCGGGCGTCAGGATCTCGAACAAGCCGAGCTTGCGGGTGCGGCGCGCGAGCTTCAGCAGCGCCTTGTCCTTCGACAGCAGTACGGCTGCGCCGCTGGCTGCGGCAAGCTCAAGGAACTTCTGGTCATCCGGGTCCTTGCAGACTGGCAGCGAGAGGCCGTCGCCAGTGGCGTCGACGATCGCGATCCAGCGGTCGAACTCGTCCAGCGCGGCCTGCTGCGCGGCCAGGTGCAGTCCCAGCTTGGTGTAGGCCAGCACCAGCGTCCATTCCATCCTGCAGTCGCTGCGCGTGACCGGCTCGACCGAGCCGGACTGTATGGCGTGCAGCAGGGGCAGCCAGCGCGGGTCGCGGAACACGAACAGGTCCAAGCAGACATTGGTGTCGAGGACGATGCGTTGCTTCAGTTTCTGTATCATTCGAAAAAATTTTTTCACCCCGGGGCATGGCGCAAAGCATGTCCCGCATGCTGCCCATGCTGATCGTTCTCTCGCCCGCCAAGTCCCTCGACTACGAAACGCCCGTGAACGTGGCCACCGCCACCGCACCGGATTTTATCCCGCGCTCCGCCGAGCTGGTGTCGGTGCTGCGCGAGCTATCGCCGGCTGCGCTGGCTAGTCTGATGAAGATCTCCGATCCGCTGGCACAGCTGAATGCGGCGCGCTTTGCCGACTGGTCGGAAACCTTTGATCACCTGAATTCCCGTCAGGCGCTACTGGCTTTTGATGGCGATGTGTATGACGGCCTAGATGCGCGCAGCCTCGACCACCGGCAACTCGACTGGGCGCAGCGACATCTGCGGATCCTGTCTGGCCTGTACGGCCTGTTGCGTCCGCTGGATCTGATGCAGCCTTACCGGCTGGAGATGGGAACGAAACTGGCGAACCCGCAGGGTCGCGACCTGTATGCATTCTGGGGCGAAGAAATCACCCGGGCACTGAACAAGGCGCTGGCGGCGGCGAAGTCAGCCGCATTGGTCAACCTGGCGTCCGAAGAATATTTCAAGTCGGTCAAACCAGCGCTGCTCGATGTGCCGGTGATCACGCCGGTATTTGAAGACTGGAAGGGCGGCCGGTACAAGATCATTTCCTTCTTTGCCAAGCGGGCGCGCGGCATGATGGCACGCTACGCGATTGAACTCGGCATCACCGATCCCGAGCAGCTGAAAGGGTTTGATCGTGACGGCTACGCGTTCGACGCGCAAGCATCAGGGGGGCAGCACTGGGTGTTCCGGCGGCGCGCCGAGTGAGGTAGCGACCGCCGGGTGCGGCGGATCACCAGATCTGCCACCAGGGTTTGGCGTCGACTGGCGTGCGCAGCGCCTCAGCGTCTTCCTTCACGTAGTTGAGCTCATAGACGCGCTTGGCGTCATCACGCAAATCTCTCATTCCCATCGCTTCATAGGCGAGAATCTGCACGCGCAGCGCGTTTTTCGTTGCGCTGGTTCCCGGGTAGTTGCGAATCACGTTCTGCGCGCGATTCACTGAGGCCACGTACGCGCCCTTGCGGTAATAGAAGCGGGCGACGTGTACTTCGTACTGCGCCATCGCCTCGACCAGATAACGCAGGCGGTAACGCGAATCCTCTGCATAGCGGCTTTCCGGGAAGCGATCGATCAGCTGCTTGAAGGCGTCGAACGCCGCGCGCACAGCCTTCGGGTCGCGTTCGGTCGGATCCTGGGCGCTGATGAAATCGAACAGGCCCTTCTTGTCGTTGAAGTTGGCCAGGCCGCGCAGGTAATACATGTAGTCGACATGCTCGTGGTTCGGATGCAGCCGGATGAAGCGCTCGACCGCCGCGATGCACTGCGCCTGCTCACCTTGCTTGTAGTAGGCGTAGGCGACCTTCATTTGCGCCTGCTGAGCATACCGACCAAAGGGATAGCGCGATTCCAGGCGTTCGAAGTACTGGATAGCCCGCTGGAAATTCCCTGTGTTCAGTTCGTCGGACGCCTCCGCGTATAATTTGTCGGCAGACCAGCCCTTGGTTTCATCCGGTTTTTCGCCCAGCGAACCGCAGGCCGACAGCATCAGCGCCAGCACGATCAAAGCGAGTTTCAGGAAATTCTTCAGCATGGGAGAGGTCAGGGGCAGGGCCAAGGATGGCGGCGATTATAGCCGATGGAAACTCGCGTGAAACC
>JACCDS011071777.1_pt1 | contig 47711 bp, 55 predicted proteins | sample 7446441 | NCBI WGS metagenome assembly JACCDS01 (sample SAMN15323445, study PRJNA562643) | freshwater metagenome | isolation source: river surface water | place: USA:Blue River Watershed | collected 2017-08-17 | reverse complement strand
GTGCTGGCTATCACGGTGTGGTTCGCGAAACTGAGTTTCGTCGCGCCACTTTGGATCGTGGTGTTCGCGCTGCTCGGCGCAGCGATACTCGGCACCATGGGCCTGCTGGCCGGCATCTGGGCGGAAAAATTCGACCAGCTCGCTGCCTTCCAGAACTTCCTGATTGTGCCGGCGACTTTCCTGGCTGGCGTGTTTTACTCGGTGCATTCGCTGCCGCCGTTCTGGCTTGCGGTGTCGCACATGAACCCGTTCTTTTATATGATCGACGGCTTCCGGTATGGCTTCTTCGGCCATTCCGATATACCGCCGACCACCAGTCTCGCGATCGTGACGATGTTTTTCCTCATCCTGTCCGCGATTGCGATCACGTTGTTAAAGCGCGGCTACAAGTTGCGCCACTGATCGAAGAATTTTTGTGCAAAGGTTGAATCGTGCTGCCCACTCCTGATCTGATCAAGAACTACATTGCCTCTGGCCTCGAATGTACCCATCTCGAAGTGGAGGGGGACGGTCAGCATTTCACCGCGCTGATCGTGTCGTCCGCGTTTGCCGGCAAGCGACTGATCCAGCGCCATCAGCTGGTGTATGCGGCGCTGGGCGATCGCATGAAGGCGGAGATCCATGCACTGTCGATGAAGACGCTGACGCCCGAGGAGTACCAGGGCTGATGGACAAGCTGCTGATCCGCGGCGGCCGCCGTTTGTCCGGCGAGATTCCGATTTCCGGTGCGAAGAATGCAGCGCTGCCGATTCTGTGCGCCGGCTTGCTGACGGCTGACACGCTTGCTTTGTCGAATGTGCCCAAGCTGCAGGATGTCGCGACGATGGAAAAGCTGCTGCGGCAGATGGGTCTGTCGGTCGAGGAAAAGGCGGGCACGCTCGAGCTGTGCGGCCGCGACGTGGCGAAGCTGGAAGCACCCTACGAGATGGTCAAGACCATGCGTGCGTCCATCCTCGTGCTGGGGCCGCTGCTGGCTCGCTTTGGCGAAGCCAAGGTGTCACTGCCCGGCGGGTGTGCGATCGGCTCGCGTCCTGTCGACCAGCACATCAAGGGACTGCAGGCGATGGGTGCCGAGATCCGCATCGAGGGCGGCTACATCTATGCAAAGGCCAAGAAGCTCAAGGGCGCGCGCATCGTCACCGACATGATTACCGTCACCGGCACCGAAAACCTGCTGATGGCGGCGACGCTGGCCGATGGTGTCACTGTGCTCGAAAATGCGGCGCGTGAGCCCGAGGTGACCGATCTCGCCAATCTGCTGGTTGCGATGGGAGCGAAGATTGATGGCATTGGCAGCGACCGGCTGGTTGTGACTGGCGTGACGGCGCTGCATGGCGCCGCGCACAGCGTGGTGGCGGACCGTATCGAGACGGGCACCTTCATGTGTGCCGTCGCGGCGGCCGGTGGCGACGTGGTGCTGCAGCGCACACGCACCGATCTGCTCGATGCCGTAGTCGACAAGTTGCGCGAGACCGGCGTCATACTGACCGCTGGTGATGACTGGATTCGCGTGCAGATGGCCGGACGCCCGAAGCCTGTCGGCTTCCGTACCACCGAATACCCGGGCTTCCCGACCGATATGCAGGCACAGTTGATGGCACTGGACTGCCTTGCCGACGGCACCAGCCGCGTGACCGAGACCATTTTCGAAAACCGTTTCATGCATGTGCAGGAGCTGAACCGGCTGGGCGCGTCGATCGAGATCGATGGCCACACGGCGATCGTTCATGGTGTGCCGAGGCTGGTGGGCGCGCCGGTGATGGCAACGGACCTGCGCGCGTCGGCATCACTGGTCATCGCGGGCCTGGCGGCCGAAGGCGAGACCCTGGTCGACCGTATCTATCATCTGGATCGCGGATACGACCGGATGGAAGTCAAGCTGTCGGCCGTCGGTGCCGACATACAAAGAATCAAATAAAGAACGCAATGACGATGAACCAGACCCTGACGCTGGCCCTGTCGAAGGGACGGATTTTCGAGGAAACGCTGCCGCTGCTCGAGGCGGCGGGCATCGTGGTCACCGAAGACCCGGAGAAGTCGCGCAAGCTGATTTTGCCGACCAGCGATCCGGCGATTCGTGTCGTGATCGTACGCGCGTCCGATGTGCCGACCTACGTGCAGTACGGCGCGGCGGATTTCGGCGTGGCCGGTAAGGATGTGCTGCTCGAGCATGGCGGCGAGGGACTGTATCAGCCGATCGACCTGAATATCGCCAAATGCCGGATGTCGGTCGCGGTGCCGGCCGGTTTTGACTATCCGAACGCTGTGCGCCAAGGCGCGCGGTTGTCGGTGGTGACCAAATACGTGAACGTCGCGCGCGAGCACTTTGCCGCGAAAGGCGTACATGTCGACCTGATCAAGCTGTACGGTTCGATGGAGCTGGGCCCGCTGGTGGGCTTGTCGGATGCGATCGTCGATCTGGTATCGACTGGCAGTACGCTGCGCGCGAACAATCTGGTCGAGGTCGAGCACATCATGGATATTTCGTCGCGCCTCGTCGTCAACCGTGCCGCGCTGAAGCTGAAACGCGAGAAGCTGCAACCCATTATCGATGCCTTCGACAAGGCATCCCGTCGTGAAAAATAAATCTATGTCCGTACAGATCCGCCAGCTCGACAGCACTGATGCCGATTTCAATGCGAAATTGATGGCCGTGCTCGCGTTCGAGGCCTCCGAGGATGAGGCGATTGACCGCGCAGCCGCCGCCATCCTCGCCGACGTGAAGGCGCGCGGCGACGCCGCCGTGCTCGAGTACACGAACAAGTTTGATCGCCTGTCCGGTGCCAGCGTCGCTGCGTTGGAAATTCCGCGTGCTGAATTGCAGGCAGCACTGGCCGGTTTGCCCGACGCACGCCGGCTAGCGCTGCAGCAGGCCGCCGACCGTGTGCGGGCCTACCACGAGCGTCAGAAGAAGGAGTGCGGTTCGGACGGATTTACCTTCACCGAGGCTGACGGCACCGTGCTGGGCCAGAAGGTCACCCCGCTGGACAAGGTCGGTATCTACGTCCCGGGCGGCAAAGCGGCTTATCCGTCGTCGGTGCTGATGAACGCCATTCCCGCGAAGGTGGCTGGCGTGGCCGACGTGATCATGGTGGTGCCGACGCCGGACGGCGTGAAGAACCCGCTGGTTCTGGCGGCGGCGCAAATCGCCGGTGTCGACCGCGTATTCACGATCGGCGGCGCACAGGCCGTTGGCGCGCTGGCGCACGGCACGGCAACCATTCCGCAGGTCGACAAGATCGTCGGGCCGGGCAATGCGTATGTCGCTGCGGCGAAGCGGCGCGTGTTCGGCATCGTCGGCATCGACATGATCGCCGGCCCGTCGGAAATCCTCGTCCTGGCGGATGGCAGCACCGATCCTGACTGGGTCGCGATGGACCTGTTCTCACAGGCCGAGCATGACGAGCTCGCGCAGTCGATTCTGGTGTGCCCGGATGCGGCATATCTTCAGCGCGTTCGTGCCAGCATCGACAAGCTGATCGATGGCATGCCGCGCCGCGATGTGATCCGTACTTCGCTGACCCATCGCGGCGCAATGGTCAAGGTGCGCGATATGGACGAAGCCTGCGAGATCGCCAACCTGATCGCTGCTGAACACCTCGAAATCTCGGCGCTCGAGCCGACCCGCTGGGCCGACAAGATCCGTCACGCGGGGGCGATGTTCCTCGGCCGCTATTCGTCTGAGTCGCTGGGCGACTACTGCGCCGGACCGAACCACGTGCTGCCGACGTCGCGCACTGCGCGCTTTTCGTCGCCGCTGGGTGTGTACGACTTCCAGAAACGCTCGTCGATCATCTACGTCAGCGAGGCCGGCGCTCAGACACTGGGCCAGGTCGCTGCTGAACTCGCCTATGGCGAAGGCCTGCAGGCGCATGCGCGCTCGGCCGAGCTGCGACTGAAGTGAGCGCGGCATGTCGGTAGCCAAAAACATCATTCGCGCTGACGTACGCGCGCTGTCCGCGTACCACGTGCCGGATGCTTCCGGTTTTGTGAAGCTGGACGCGATGGAAAACCCGTACACACTGCCACCTGAGCTGCAGCGGCAGCTGGGCGAGCGGCTCGGCGCAGTGGCGCTGAACCGCTATCCGGTGCCCTCGTATGCGGGATTGAAGGCGGCGATTCGCGAGCACATGGGCGTGCCGGGCGGTTTTGACGTCGTGCTCGGCAACGGCTCGGATGAGCTGATTTCCATCGTGTCAGTCGCCTGCGCGAAGCCGGGCGCGAAGGTGCTCGCGCCGGTGCCGGGTTTTGTCATGTATGCGATGTCGGCGCAGTTCGCCGGACTCGAATTCGTTGGTGTGCCGCTGAATGTGGATTTGTCGCTGGATCGCGATGCCATGCTGGCGGCGGTGCGAGAGCATCGCCCGGCCATCACCTATCTGGCCTATCCCAACAATCCGACGGGCAACCTGTTCGATCTGGAGACGATGCTGGCGATCATTCGTGAGGTCGGCGACACCGGTATCGTGGTGGTCGATGAGGCTTATCAGCCGTTCGCCGGCACCAGCTTCATGCCGCGATTGCCAGATCATCCTAACGTGATCGTGATGCGCACCGTCTCCAAACTCGGTCTGGCCGGTATCCGGCTCGGTTACATGTCAGCGTCGGCCGAGTTGCTGGCCGAGTTCGACAAGGTACGCCCGCCGTACAACGTAAATGTGCTGACTGAAACCACCGCTGCCTTTGTGCTCGAGCATGCTGCGGTTCTCGATGCGCAGGCCGTCAGCCTCTGCGACGAACGCGCCAGGCTAGCCGCTGCGCTGGCTGAAATGCCGGGCGTGACGGTGTTTCCTTCGGCGGCCAATTTCATCCTGCTTCGCGTCGTACAGCCAGGCCTGACGGGCAGTATCGTGTTCGAGCGCCTGCTGCAGAGGAAGGTGCTGGTGAAAAATGTCGGTAAAATGCACGCTCTGCTGGAAAACTGCCTGAGGGTGACCGTGAGCACCGCGGCCGAAAACGCACTCTTCCTCGACGCACTGAAGCCCAGCCTGAATATCTGACCGACCCTCAACATGGCCATCGAACGCAAAGCGGAAGTCGTCCGCGATACCAGCGAAACCCGAATTCGGGTCGCGATCAACCTCGACGGTACCGGCCAGCAAAAGCTGAACACCGGCGTGCCCTTCCTCGACCACATGCTGGATCAGATCGCACGACACGGCCTGATTGACCTCGATATCGAGGCGAAGGGTGATCTGCACATTGACGCCCACCATACAGTGGAAGACGTTGGCATCACGCTCGGTCAGGCCTTCGCCAAGGCGATCGGTGACAAGAAGGGTATCCGCCGCTATGGCCACGCGTATGTGCCGCTGGATGAGGCGCTATCTCGCGTCGTGGTCGATTTCTCCGGCCGTCCGGGACTGGAATTCCACGTCCCGTTCACGCGCTCCATGATCGGGCAGTTCGATGTCGACCTGACCCACGAATTTTTCCAGGGCTTCGTGAACCATGCGCAGCTGACGCTGCACATTGACAACGTGCGCGGTGTGAATGCGCATCACCAGTGCGAGACAGTGTTCAAGGCCTTTGGCCGGGCGCTCCGGATGGCGGCCGAGCTTGATCCGCGTGCTGCCGGCACTATCCCGTCGACCAAGGGCAGCCTCTGACCGACTGAAGCCGTGCATGCGGTGTGCGGCAGTACCCACTCATTCATGAACAAGATCGTTGTCGTTGATTACGGTATGGGCAATTTGCGCTCGGTTGCGCAAGCGCTGATCCATGTTGCCCCGGAAGCTGATGTGAGAGTCAGCAGCAGCCCTGAAGCGCTACGCGAGGCTGACCGTATCGTGCTGCCCGGACAGGGCGCGATGCCCGATTGCATGGCTTCGCTGCGTGAATCCGGATTGCTGGAAGCGCTGCTCGAAGCCGCACGCAACAAGCCGTTGTTCGGCGTTTGTGTCGGCGAGCAGATGATGTTCGACTGGAGCGAAGAGGGCGATGCACACTGCCTGTCACTCATGCCCGGCAAGGTGATCCGCTTCCGTCTCGACGACCAGCGCCAGCCGGACGGCTCGCGTTACAAGGTGCCGCAGATGGGCTGGAATCGCGTGCACCAGCGCGGTGCTCACCCGATGTGGTCCGGCGTACCCGACGACTCCTATTTTTATTTCGTTCACAGCTACTATGCGGTACCCGACAATCCGGCGCATGTGCTGGGCGAAACGACCTACGGCGTGAATTTTTGCTGCGCTGCAGGTCGCGATAATATATTTGCCACGCAATTCCACCCAGAAAAAAGCGCAGCAGCAGGTTTGCAGCTTTATAAAAATTTTGTACATTGGAACCCGTGACCTGCTTATGGCGCGCGTCCGATCCCTCCTGAACTTTCCTGACTGAATCTTCCCCCTGTAGCCATGCTGCTCATACCCGCTATCGACCTCAAGGACGGCCATTGCGTTCGCCTCAAGCAAGGTGACATGGACCAGGCCACTGTGTTTTCAGACGACCCTGCAAAAATGGCCCGGCACTGGCTTGAGCAAGGCGCCCGCCGGCTGCATCTGGTCGACCTGAACGGTGCCTTCGCTGGTAAACCAAAAAATGAGCCGGCGATCAAATCCATCCTCGCGGCCGTGCGCGAATATGCCGAGGAACACGGCATCGAAGAGATCCCGGTCCAGCTCGGCGGTGGCATTCGTGATCTCGACACCATCGAGCGGTTTCTGGATGATGGCATTTCCTACGTGATCATTGGCACGGCCGCTGTGAAGAACCCCGGTTTCCTGCACGATGCGTGCGGCGCGTTCCCGGGGCAGATCATCGTTGGCCTGGATGCGAAAGACGGCAAGGTGGCCACCGACGGGTGGAGCAAGCTGTCCGGCCATGAGGTGATCGATCTCGCAAAGAAGTTCGAGGACTATGGCTGCGAGGCGATCGTCTATACCGACATCGGCCGTGACGGCATGATGAAGGGCGTGAATATTGAAGCCACCGTGAAGCTCGCCCAGAGCATGACGATTCCAGTGATTGCATCAGGTGGCGTACATACGATCAAGGACGTCGAGGCGCTGTGCGCCGTGCAGGATGAGGGCATCGAGGGCGTGATCTGTGGCCGATCGATCTACGAAGGCACGTTGAACCTCAGCGAGGCGCAGCAGCGTGCCGACGAATTGTCCGGCGACCTCGACGAAGGCTGACATGACCCTCGCGAAACGCATCATCCCCTGCCTGGATGTGACTGCGGGGCGGGTGGTCAAGGGCGTCAATTTCGTTGAGCTGCGCGATGCTGGTGATCCGGTCGAGATTGCGCGCCGCTATGACGATCAGGGCGCCGACGAGATTACTTTTCTCGATATCACCGCATCGTCGGATGACCGTGACCTGATTCTGCACATCATTGAGGACGTTGCGTCGCAGGTCTTCATTCCGCTGACGGTCGGCGGTGGCGTGCGTGCGGTCGATGATGTGCGGCGCCTGCTGAACGCTGGCGCGGACAAGGTCAGCATCAATACGTCAGCCGTCACCAACCCGCAGTTGGTCGCCGATGCGGCCAGCCGCTATGGCTCGCAGTGTATTGTCGTCGCGATTGACGCCAAGCGCAGCTCGGCTGGCCACTGGGAAGTGTTCACGCATGGTGGTCGCAAGGCGACCGGGCTGGATGCAGTAGAGTGGGCGCGCAAGATGCAGGCGCTCGGCGCAGGAGAGATTCTGCTGACCAGCATGGACCGCGACGGCACGAAGGTCGGTTTCGACTTGCTGCTGACGCGCGCTGTGTCGGATGCCGTGTCGATTCCGGTGATTGCATCGGGCGGCGTCGGCGGTCTGAAGGACCTCGCCGACGGCATTATCGAAGGACATGCGGACGCGGTACTCGCGGCAAGCATTTTTCATTATGGGCAGCACACGGTGCAGGAAGCAAAGGCATTCATGGCAGCGCAAGGCATACCGATGAGGCTCGCATGAGTGCAAGGAACAAGTGGCTCAACCGGATCAAATGGGATGAGCATGGTCTCGTGCCGGTGATTGCACAGGAAGTCGGCAGCAATGACGTGTTGATGTTCGCCTGGATGAATCGCGAAGCGCTGGAGCGCACCGCTGAACTGGGTCAGGCTGTCTACTGGAGCCGGTCACGCAAGAAGCTGTGGCACAAAGGCGAGGAGTCCGGTCATTTTCAAAAAGTGCATGAGATTCGCATCGATTGCGATGAGGATGTCGTGCTGCTGAAGGTTGAGCAGGTGGGCGGGCTGGCCTGCCACACCGGCCGTCACAGCTGCTTCTTCAACAAGTTCCTGGACGGCAGCGAGCCGGACTGGGTCGAGGCTGACCCGGTGCTGAAGGATCCGGATCACATCTATAAAAAATAAGATGAGCGATATTCTTCAACGTCTCGCCGAAGTGATCGAAAGGCGCAAGCCGGCCGCCGGCGGCGATCCCGACAAATCTTACATCGCTCGCCTGTTCCAAAAGGGTGACGATGCGATCCTTAAGAAGGTCGGCGAAGAAGCGACCGAGTCGGTAATGGCGGCGAAGGACGTACGCCACGGCGCCGATCCGGCCACGCTGGTCTATGAATGCGCGGACCTGTGGTTCCATTCGCTGATCATGCTCGCGCAGTTTGGCCTGACGCCGCAGCAGGTGCTTGATGAGCTCGCGCGCCGCGAGGGTCTGTCCGGCATCGAGGAAAAGGCAAACCGCAAGCTACAGGCGCGCGAGCAGGACGAAACGGGGAAATAGCGCTTGGTCGGGCGGCGCACAAGCGGCGCCGATGCTGCGACCGATGTCAGCGCACAGCCGGCCCACACAGCAGCCTTCAGGAGCTTACTTTGGATAACTGTATTTTTTGCAAGATCGCGTCGGGCGCCATCCCGGCTAAAAAGGTTTACGAAGATGACGAACTGATCGCCTTCCACGATATCAATCCGGCCGCGCCGGTGCACTTGCTGCTGGTGCCGCGCGAACATATCGCGACACTGGCCGATTGTGACGACAAGCATCAGGGATTGTTGGGTAGAATGCTGCTGCTCGCGCCGAAGCTTGCTCAGGAACAGGGTGGTGGATACCAGAAAAATGCCGACGGTCCCGCCGGCGGCTTCAAAACCCTCTTCAACACTGGTCCTGACGGTGGTCAAGAGGTGTACCATCTACATTTGCATGTCATGGGTGGGCCACGCCCGTGGCGCGGACAGCGCTGACACGGCGCTAATTCAGAGACAGGGGCCTGCGGGCCAGGCTAGGAGAAGACAATGGGTTCGTTCAGTATTTGGCACTGGGTCATCGTGCTGGTGATTATCATGCTGGTGTTTGGCACGAAAAAGCTCGGCAATATCGGCTCTGACCTCGGCAAGGCCGTCAAGGGTTTCAAAGATGGCGTCAAGGGTTCCGAAGATCCGGCTGCGCCTGCGCAGCAAGTGGCCGACAAGGCGACGATCGACGTCGAAGCCAAAGAAAAGTCCAAGAGCTGATCTCGCCCTTGCTGGCAGCGGGCGTCATCTGCCTGCCCGCTGCGTCCTCTCGATTCCTCTCCCGACATGATTGACCTTGGTCTTTCCAAACTCGCGCTGATCGGTGCGGTCGCGCTGGTCGTGATCGGCCCGGAAAAGCTGCCGACAGTCGCTCGCATGGCCGGGACGCTGTTCGGCCGCGCCCAGCGCTACATCAATAACGTGAAAGCCGAGGTCAGTCGCGAGATGCAGATGGATGAGCTGCGCAAGATGCACTCGAACATCGTCGACGCCGCCACCAAGCTGAATCAAAATGTCAGCGACCAGGTCGCTGAAGTCGGCAAGGAAATGGAGGAGGCCGGCAAGGAGCTGACCGACTCGCTCGCCGAGGCCAGCGATGCGTTCGAGGGCGGTCACGACTATCGTCGTGTGCCTTCGCAATGGGAGCTAGACGCGAAGCGGCGTGATTTCCGCAAGAAAAAGCTCTCCCAAACCAGTGGTCTGCCGATCTGGTACAAGCGCCAGAGCGGCCGCAAGACCCACGTGATGTCGGGTGCTGCGCGCGTCGCTCGTTACCGACCCCATTCCGGCAAGACCGTGAAGTTCTTCGACTGATCTCATGTCCGACGACAAGCCGTCCGGTATCCAGGAAAATTTCATCTCGCATTTGATCGAGTTGCGCACGCGACTGGTGCGCGCCTCGGTCGTGGTGCTGGCCGTGTTCGTAGTGCTGTTTGCGGTCTGGCCCGGTGCCGCCGCGATCTACGATTTCATGGCCCAACCGATGCTGCATGCGCTGCCTGCAGGGTCGAAAATGATCGCGACCGGCGTGATCACGCCTTTCATGGTGCCCATGAAGGTCACGATGGCGGTCGCGCTGATTGTGTCGCTGCCGTGGGTGCTGTATCAGGGCTGGGCCTTTGTGGCCCCGGGGCTGTACATGCATGAAAAGCGGCTGGTGGCCCCATTGATCATCTCGTCGACGGTGCTGTTTGTCGTGGGTGTCGCGTTCTGTTATTTCTTCGTTTTCGGTACCGTGTTCAAGTTCATCAGCGACTTTGCGCCGAAGTCGATCACGGTGGCGCCGGACATCGAGAATTATCTCGATTTCGTACTGATGATGTGCCTCGCCTTTGGGTTGACTTTCGAGGTGCCTGTTGTCGTGATCGTGCTGGTACGTATGGGGCTGGTGACAGTCGAGAAGCTCAAGATGATCCGACCGTACGTGATTGTCGGCGGATTCGTGATCGCCGCGATTGTTACGCCACCGGACATCATGAGTCAGCTGTTCCTGGCGATTCCGCTTTGCCTGCTTTATGAGGTGGGAATCCTGCTCGCGCCCTTGTTCGTCAAGGTGACGCAGGCACCAGAAGAGACGACCGAATCGACCTAGATGCTGCGCCGTGCACGGTGCTCGTGAGCAGCCTGCTCAGCGTATTTCGCCAGCGCTGCGCAGCCAGGTCACCAATGGCAAGCCAGCGCGATAATCCTCCAGCAGCAGCGTCGGCAGCCGGTCTGGCGAGATGCGGCTGACGCTCATTTCGCGCCACACCAGAAAACTCTTCAGCTTGATCTGCTCGATATGCGGCGCGTCCGCATCGAAGCCTTTCGGCGGCCGAACCAGACGGTCCTCCGGACTCAGCCCGCCAAAACGTTCGTTCAAATCCTTGTTCTTCAGCAGCTTTGTAAATCCGCTCGCATCCGCAACGATATGCTGGCGGATCGTGCGCAGCCGGTCGGACGGCGGCATGTATTCGCCGCAGGCAGTCAGCAACTTACCTTGGGCGTCAATGTGGAAATAGTAGGCTGGGCCGCCACCCTGGCTTGGCTTTTTCAGGCCGCTGGCCGTGATGGATGCCGAGAACGTGGTTTTGTAGGGATCGCGGTCGCGCGCGAAGCGCAGATCGCGATTGATACGGAACAATGCGCGCTTCGGATTGCAAGCAACGACGGCAGGATCAAACTTCGCGATATCGGCAATCAGGGTCGTGACGAGCTCGAGGAACTCAGCGCGCAGGATGTCATAGCGCGGCTTGTTCATTACGAACCATGCGCGGTGATTGTTTTCGGCGAGCTCGTGCAGAAATTGTGTCAGGTCGCGCAGATGCACGATACTTACTCCGTATCCGGCAGTGGCATTTGCTTCATCCGAGGACGCTTTCCGACGACGACGCTCAGTCGGGTTTCCTGCGACTTGCGCAATACGACCAGATCGATTTTTTCTCCTGGAGACAGTTGCGCGACCAGATTCAGCATAGCCACGGTGTCGGTGACGGGTTGCTCGCCCACAGCGAGCAGGATATCCCCCGGCTTCACGCCCGCCTTGTCAGCCGGCCCGCCTTTGAGTACACCGGCGATAATCGTGCCCGAGCTTTTTTGCAGCCCGAAGCTGTCGGCCAGTTCAGGGGTAATGTCCTGCGGTTCCACACCGATCCATCCGCGCACGACCTGTCCGTTACGGATGATCGATTCCATGACCGTTTTCACTGTGGTGACGGGAATCGCGAAGCCGATACCGAGCGAGCCGCCACTGCGTGAATAGATCGCCGTGTTGATGCCGAGCAGATGGCCGTTGGTATCGACCAGGGCGCCGCCGGAATTGCCGGGGTTAATCGCCGCGTCGGTCTGGATGAAGTTTTCGAAGGTGTTGATGCCGAGGTGGTTGCGTCCTAGCGCAGAGACGATCCCCATGGTAACGGTCTGGCCGACGCCGAACGGATTGCCGATCGCCAGTACGACATCGCCGACCTTGGCATGATCGAGCCTGCCTAGCGTAATTGAGGGCAGGGCTTTCAGGCTGACCTTGATGACGGCGAGATCCGTCTCCGGATCCGTGCCCACCAGCCGTGCCGGCGCTTTGCGGCCATCAGCAAGCGCCACTTCGATTTCGGCGGCGGATTCGATCACATGGTTGTTGGTCAGAATATAACCATCCGGGCTGACGATGACGCCGGAGCCGAGACTGAATTGCCGCTCGTCCTGCGCGCCAAAGTTGTCGCCGAAGAAGCGGCGGAACAAGGGGTCGTCACTGAATGGATGCGCTTGCCTGCGCGCGGCCTTCGTGGTGAAGATGTTCACCACAGCCGGCATGGCGCGCTGCGAAGCGGTGCGATAGGTCGACTGCTCGGAAGGTGGATTCCCTTCGACTTCACGTACCGGCACGGTGGTCGATTGCAGCGCGACTCCCCCCGGGGGGCGCGACAGCCACTCGGGTTTCAGGGTCGCTACAATGAACCACAATGCCAGCGCAACCGTGACGGTTTGCGCAAACAACAACCACAGACGACGCATGACGGGACAGGGCAATGAGCGAAAGGGAAGGAAATAGTGTGCCGCGCGATGCGATAGAAAAACACCTCGCAGTCACGCTCGATATTAACCGTTTTCGGGATTACTGCCCAAACGGTCTGCAGGTCGAAGGGCGTGGTCAGGTGAGTCGCTTGGTCACTGGCGTAACGGCGAATCTCGCGCTGCTGGAGGCGGCGGTCGCGATGAGAGCCGACATGGTGCTGGTTCATCATGGATATTTTTGGCGGGGCGAGGATCCGCGTGTCGTCGGTCCGCGGCAGCGGCGGCTCAAGCTGCTGCTGGCGCATGAGATCAACTTGTTTGCTTACCACTTGCCGTTGGATGCGCACCCCGAACTCGGGAACAACGCGCAGCTTGCGAAGGTACTTGGTTTCGAACCGGACGGTTTTTTTGGCGAACAAGATCTTGGCTGGCTGGGGCATTCAACAGCAACGACGGCCGGGCAACTCGCCGAGCGGGTTGCTCAGGCACTGGGGCGACAACCTATGCTGATTGGCGAACCCGATCGACCGATCGGCCGCATCGCATGGTGTTCGGGCGCAGCGCAGAACGCGATGGACTCTGCCATCGCTGCCGGCGCAACGGCCTATCTGAGTGGCGAGATTTCGGAGCAGACGGTACACCTCGCGCGCGAGTCTGGCGTCGCCTATCTTGCGTGTGGCCATCATGCGACCGAACGCTATGGTGTACAGGCGCTGGGTGAGCATCTGGCACGCGAATTCGGAATAGCGCACAGCTTCGTCGATATTCAAAACCCCGTCTGAGTTTGTCGGGGCGATCTTCAAGTCGTGGCGTGCTTCCTTTTTCTCCGGGGCGTGATAATTGTGGTTCGGGGCGAACTGACATCAAATCGGCACGGAACTAAGCGGGAGGAATCTGTACCGAGCTTGCGTTTGTGTCCCGAGTCAGGCTCATTGTCATGCTATCGCTCCGATCGTCTCCCACTTGCCGAGTCATGGTCGTCGAAGACGATATTGTCACCCGTCGACTTCTTTGTAATGCGATCGAGCTCGAGCCATCGCTCAGTCTGAGCGCCGCATTCGGCAGCGTGGCCGAAGCCCAAAAATATCTCGAGCACACGCTGATTGACTTGCTGCTGACCGATCTGGGTCTGCCAGACGGTTCCGGTCTATCGGTGATTCGCACCTGCCATCAACTGTCGCCACAGGCGGACATCATGGTGATTACCCTGTCGAGCGACGAAGATCAGATCCTCGCTTGCATCGAGGCCGGTGCGTCTGGCTACGTGTTGAAGGAATCAGGGCACATCAATATTCTGCGGTCCATACTCGAGTTACGCTCGGGCGGGTCGCCAATCAGCCCAGTGATCGCACGCAAGGTTCTTGCGCGTATGCGTCGGTATGCAGCGGATAGTGACTTCAGCGATGCGTCCGAAGACGCGATGCTGACCCGTCGTGAGTCGGCCATTCTCGAGCTGATATCGCGCGGTGGAACCTACGCGAAGGTGGCCCAGGCACTCGGCATCTCGGTGGGTACTGTGCAGACCCATGTGAAGCACATCTATGCGAAGTTATCCGTGCATTCGCGCACCGAGGCCATCATCGAGGCTCAACGGCGCGGCCTGATTTCCAGCGAGCCCTCCCGATTCCGGCTGCGCGACTTGCGCTGACTATCCAGCGCATCGGCCCCTGTGCAAGTGCATCACGCCCTTGAGACAGAAAGATCGCACAGCCTTCATTCCCTCAGAGCTCGCCTGCCAGTTTGCTTGCGTCGATGTTGCTCGTCATGCCAATTCGATAAAACCCGGCAGTTCCTCCCGCCTGGTAGCAATATGGAAATTACCGAAATGCCAAGGCTAAACCTCGGTCGCCTTCTCGCCCCCTGCTTACTATTCAGTCAGGCCTCCGATATAATGTAGGGTTGCGGGAAGTTCCAAAAAATTAGCACTTTATTGATTGGGGTTGTCATGAGTGACGAAAATCAGGTCGACTCGGGTCGACGCGGCCTGCTGGTTGCGACCTGTGCGGCCGGTGGTGTGGCGGGTCTGGCGGGAGCCGGGGCCTTTGTGTCAACGTTCGAGCCGTCTGAGCGCGCGAAAGCGGCTGGCGCACCGGTCGAGATCGACATCGGCGACCTCAAGGCGGGCGAGATGAAAACCGTTGAGTGGCGTGGCAAGCCAGTGTGGGTCGTCAAGCGCACACCGGAAATGATCGCTTCGCTGAAAAAGACGGATGGTCAGGTTGCTGATCCCAAGTCAGAGCGCAATCCGAACGAGCTGACGCCCGAATACGCGCGGAACGAGCATCGCTCGATCAAGCCGGAAATCCTGGTCGCGGTGGGCATCTGCTCGCATCTGGGCTGCTCGCCCTCGACCAAGTTCCAGACGGGTGCGCAGCCGTCGCTGCCGGATGACTGGCAGGGCGGTTTCCTCTGTCCGTGCCATGGCTCGACGTTCGACCTGGCTGGCCGAGTGTTCAAAAACGTGCCGGCACCTGACAATCTCGAGGTTCCGCGCCATATGTACGTTAGCGATACCCGCATCGTGATTGGCAAAGACGAGAAAGGCGAGGCTTGATCATGGCATTCGTTGAAAAGAAATTGCCGGCCGATGCGCCGGCTGCCGAAAAGGCGCTTGCGTGGGTGGACTCCCGCTTCCCGCTGACCAAACTCTGGAATGATCAGTGGGGCAAGTATTACGCACCGAAGAACTTCAACCTGTTCTACCTGTTCGGCTCACTTGCTGCACTGGTTCTGGTGATCCAGATCGTCACGGGCATTTTCCTCGTGATGAACTACAAGCCGGACGCAAACCTTGCGTTTGCTTCGGTTGAATACATCATGCGCGAAGTGCCTTGGGGCTGGCTGGTGCGTTACATGCACTCGACCGGCGCTTCCGCGTTCTTCATCGTGGTGTATCTGCACATGCTGCGCGGATTGCTTTACGGCTCTTACCGCAAGCCGCGCGAGCTGATCTGGCTGTTTGGTGTCGGCATCTTCCTTTGCCTGATGGCCGAGGCCTTCTTCGGCTACCTGCTGCCGTGGGGTCAGATGTCGTACTGGGGCGCACAGGTGATCGTGAACCTGTTCGGCGCTATTCCGTTCATCGGTCCTGATCTGTCGCTGTGGATCCGCGGTGATTACGTGGTGTCCGATGCGACCCTGAACCGCTTCTTCGCTTTCCACGTGATCGCGATTCCGCTGGTGCTGCTTGGCCTCGTCGTCGCCCACCTGATCGCGCTGCACGAAGTCGGCTCGAATAATCCGGATGGTATCGAAGTCAAGGACAACCTTGGTCCGGACGGTCATGGCGTCGATGCGATCCCGTCGCATCCGTATTACACGACCAAGGACATCTTCGGTGTCGCCTGCTTCCTGTTCATCTTTAGCGCGGTGGTCTTTTTTGCGCCGGAGTTTGGTGGGTACTTCCTCGAGTACAACAACTTCATCCCCGCTGATCCGCTGAAGACTCCGCCGCATATCGCGCCGGTCTGGTACTTCACGCCGTTCTATTCGATCCTGCGTGCGACGACTTCTCAGTTCATGTATGCGCTGATTGCCGGTGTGCTCGCGTATGGCGTGCTGATCGCTCTGAAAACCAAGCTGCCAGGCAAGGTGAAGCAGGCAGTGATGGGTGTGGCTGTCGTGGTTGCCGTATTGATGCTGGTGCTGGATGCGAAGTTCTGGGGCGTGGTGCTGATGGGTGTGTCGGTGGTGATTCTGGCTACGCTGCCGTGGATCGATCATTCTCCGGTGCGGTCGATCCGCTATCGTCCGGACTGGCACAAGTGGGTCTACGTGGCGTTTGGTATCGCCTTCCTGATCCTCGGCTATCTGGGCGTACAGGCACCGACCGCGGGCCGCACGCTGGTCGCGCAGATCTGCACCTTCGTCTATTTCGGCTTCTTCCTGCTGATGCCGTGGTGGAGCACGATGGGCACCTTCAAGACTGTACCGACCCGCGTGAACTTCAAGCCGCACTGAGCCGCAAAGGAATATAAAAAATGAAACTCCTGAAAAAACTGCTGGCGGCTCTGGCATTGGTTCCGGTTCTGGCCGTCGCTTCGGAAGGCGGATTCCCGCTCGATCGCGCACCGGATCGCAGTTCCGACCTGTCTTCGCTGCAGAATGGCGCGCGGCTGTTCGTCAACTATTGCCTGAATTGCCATTCGGCATCGCTGGTCCGCTACAATCGTTTGCGCGATATCGGACTGTCGGAAGACCAGATCCGCGATAATCTGCTGTTCACCAGTGACAAGGTGGGCGCCTTGATGAAGGCCACGATGCCTGAAAAGGACGCAAAAGAATGGTTTGGGGGTGTTCCTCCAGACCTGTCGGTGATCATCCGCGCAAAATCATCGGCTGAGGGCACAGGTGCGGATTATGTGTACACCTATCTGCGCACCTACCATCAGGATGACACCCGTCCGACCGGCTGGAACAATCTGGCTTTCCCGGGCGTGGGCATGCCGAACGTGCTGTGGGAGTTGCAGGGCGTCCGCAAGGCGAAGTTTGTCGAAGAAAAGGATCCGCACGAAGAGGGCAAGACGGTGCACAAATTTGCCGGCTTCGAGCAGGTCACGGCAGGTAAGCTGAGCGCTCAGGAATTCGATTCGTCGGTGGCCGATCTCGTCGCTTTCATGGGCTGGATGGCCGAGCCGATCAAGGCGAAGCGTCAGGCGATCGGCGTCTGGGTGCTGTTGTTCCTCGCCTTGCTGGTGTTCTTGACCTGGCGTCTCAATGCGTCATTTTGGAAAGAAGTTAAATAAGTAGAACTGTTCATCGATCGGCCGGCAAGCCCGCTTAGGGCTTGAGCAACGACCGACGGTACAGATATCGTATGCAGGGTGAGACGACTGTCGTCTCACCCTCTTTGTTTCAAGGGACTGCAATCATGATGGTTCTCTATTCGGGCACAACTTGCCCGTTCTCCCAACGCTGCCGCCTGGTCTTGTTCGAAAAGGGCATGGACTTTGAGATACGCGATGTGGACCTGTTCAACAAGCCGGAGGACATCTCTACGATGAATCCTTACGGTCAGGTGCCGATTCTGGTCGAGCGTGAATTAGTGCTCTACGAGTCGAACATCATCAATGAATACATTGACGAGCGTTTTCCTCACCCGCAACTCATGCCGGCTGATCCGCTGATGCGTGCCCGTGCGCGACTGATGCTGTTCAACTTCGAAAAGGAGCTGTTCGTTCATGTGCATACGCTCGAGAACGAGAAGTCGCGTGCAGCAGAAAAAGCCCATGAAAAGGCGCGGATCGAAATTCGTGATCGGTTGACCCAGCTTGCTCCGCTGTTCCTGAAGAACAAGTACATGCTCGGTGACGAATTCTCCATGCTCGACGTGGCAATCGCACCGCTGCTGTGGCGCCTCGACCACTACGGTATTGAGCTATCGAAGACCGCCGCACCGCTGATGAAGTATGCTGAGCGGATCTTCTCGCGTCCCGCATATATTGAGGCGCTGACACCCTCCGAAAAGGTGATGCGCCGCTGATCGAGCCAGGACCTGTTCCGATGAGTGAAATTTCCACCAAGCCCTATCTGCTGCGCGCACTGTACGAGTGGTGTACCGATAATGGCTTCACTCCCTATATTGTCGTCTCGGTCGATGCCGGCACGCGCGTGCCAATGGAGTTCGTCAAGAATGGCGAGATTGTGCTGAACATCAGCTTTGACGCGACCGGCAACTTGAAGATGGACAACGAGATGATCACCTTCAAGGCCCGGTTCGGCGGAATCGCAAGGGAGCTTGCGATTCCGGTTGCGAATGTCAGCGCAATCTATGCACGCGAGAACGGGCAGGGCATGGCGTTTGAAGTCTTGCGAGGTGAAGAAGACACTTCGCCGGTGCCTGGAGCGGAGATTGATGGATCGGCCGAGAAAAAAGGCCCGCTACTTGCCGCGGTGCCTTCGGGCGACGATGCGGTTGTGTCTGACGGCGCGTCAAGTACACCTGAAGAATTGCCGGAGCCGCCGAAGCCAAGTGGTCGCCCGCGCCTCACGCGTATCAAATAACGTATAATTTCGCCTCTTTGCCGGCTTAGCTCATCAGGTAGAGCACTTGATTTGTAATCATGGGGTGGCGGGTTCGAGTCCTGCAGCCGGCACCAACAGACAAAAAAGACTAGCGCTCTTGGAGCCCTAGTCTTTTTCATTTTCAGCGTGATTCTCTACGATCTTTGTTCGCCATCTGTACTCCAGCACTGGCAACGCATCGCACGCAAGCCCAGACAAGCGACGGGCATCGCCCTTGAGTGAGCCATAGCAACAACAAATCGCAAGCCCAGAGATCGTGCTGAGCTTCGTCATTTTTGGCAGCGGGAACGCTGCTTGACACCGCCTAGAAAACGACCTGCCAAGTCGAAACGTAGGCAGGTCGTCGGAGGCGGGGCTGTTCGGAATGGAACAGTGACATTGAGCGAGAATTTAGCTCAGCACACGCATGCCAAATGATAGCGCGTAAGAAAATCAGATAAGTGGAGTTAGAAAACGCGGAGCAACTCCATCTTATCGTCGAATAAGCAATCCGAAAGGTATGGAAAGCTGTCACGCTCAATCAATACTTGCAACCCAGCGCCGCTTTTATAGAAATAAGTTCCAACAATTTTCCCCGAGCTCGTTTTTTCTGTAGCACTTCTACATTTGTAAGCAGCATCAGATTGCGTCAAAACCGATGGTGCATAAAAAACATTCGCTACTAGAGACAAGAAAATTATCCACACACTCAAAAGCAAAAACAGGAAGAATTTCTTGAGCACTCTCAGTCTCCTATAATCAAAGATGCCCTGAGCTTACGGGATAAGAACCAACGTGAACTCGTTTTCGGGAATCTAGGTGATGTGAGTTCGTCTCTCAGCCTCGAATTTTCAAAACAAGCTGTCTTTGGATTCTTGAATGCACTCTGCCAATCTGTTTTGTAGCTTTGAAAGCTCTTTAATCATCATGTTTAGCTCTGGCGCAATATGAAGGGCTTCTTGGAAGTATCTGCCTTTAACAAGCATTATTTCATCAAACCTTGTATGAAGTGCAGAAGAAACGAGGCGCGCAAGATGGTTGTTGACTAAGCTTTGTATCTCTAATACGCGTTTCAAGTTGGAAGCCATTGCCTCATCAATGTATTTTTCGGACGCAATATCGTTTATTAAATCAAACACGTTGTTAAGCGCGAACATCAAATCGGGCATTGAAAAACCGTTGTGCTCTTTGATACTCTCGCTATCAATCCGAGAATGCTCTGCGACAAACCTTGAGAGCTCTTCCAAATTTTCATTTACTTTAGACATTTAGATATTTTTTCTAAATTGCGGTGTGAAATGCAATATGAGTCGGCGCTTCATGAATAAAAAAAGTCTAGAGCAGTCTGCAAATAAAAAGAAAAAAATAACAAATACTATCGGTAAATTGTAACCTATCAGATTTATATTATCAAATTCAAACAAAAATAAAAAACACAGAAGTCCGTATAATCCAACGAGGATGTGTAAAATCACAAGGGGTGAAACAAGCGCTATTGCGAGAAAAATATTTATCGAGCCTAATTTTTTGCGCATCGCATTATTTCCCAGAGCGAATATGGGTGCCGCAAGCAGAAAAACTAAACCAGTGGTAAGTTGCCAGAAACTTGCTTCACCATAAGCATCAAAGCGCTGATCTATTATTTTGCTTACGCTAAAATATTTAATGAAAAAAGGTCGCCAAAACATCGAGTGTAAATAAAAAGCCGAAGCATAAAGTAGGAGCCGTATAAGCATGGTTGTATAGCTAATGTTTTGCAAAAAATAATCACAGCATTAATTGTCGGAGGTTTATTGAGTCGGCAACGAAAATCTTGCTGTGGCATAAATTAAAAATATTTCATCCTTACCTTAGCATTTTGTATTGATACTTGGCAAGAGTGATTATCTATCCGTTTATGCATAGATAATCGCCGGTAGGAAATACTTTGGTTGGCAGAAATCTGGCATCGTAAAATCCAGACATCACGGTAGGCTTTGTCAGTTCTGACCATTGATACGCTGCTTGACACCGCCAAGAAAACGACCTGCCAAGTCGAAACGTTGGCAGGTCTTCGGGATGGGCTGTTCGAAATTGAACAGCAGAATTAGACGATTACGAAGTCGGTATTGGTTACCTAGTGTTGAATAGAAGCGAATTCATACATACGCCGAAATTATTGCTCTCCAGCGAATTCCGTATCTTAATAGCTTCCTCAAGCCCCATAATTATCTCTATCAAATGTTTGACGCTAAGAGAGTCAACCATTCTATTCGAATAGCAGCTACATACGTCTTTAACTAGCGCGTCAGAGAGGCTGGAAAGCTGTGATTTAGATCTAATTTGCTTCCAGCACGTGGTTGCGTAAGCACTTAGGATATCAGTCCGAGACTGACCGGCGAGACCTATGGCAGTGCTAGCATTTGTCCAGTTATTCTTAAATATATTTTTACCGCCGCCTAATTGCTGGACGGTTTGCTTAGTGCAAATTTGGTCAAATTTGACGAGTAATGGTTGAAGTTTTGACTGCGCGATTGTATCAATTTGTCTTAAGTCTTTATTTGCAATCGCAATTTGAAAATCGGTAAGTGAAATAAGCTCGGATGTGCCAGAGTTGGCAAGGCACGTGCAATATCGCTCGCCGTATCCATCTACAATATACCTGCTCAATTCCGTTGAGTTGTGGCGAATTAGGCAGCTATTGAATAATGTTTTTGTGATATCGCGAGTTTCATCTTGGCTTATGATTTCCTTGGAAAAACTTTCCAACGAAAATACAAGTATCAAAAAGAGAAATATAGAAAAACTTTTTTCACTGGTTTTCATAACCATAAAACGTAAGGTAAACGCAGCGTCTATTACCGGAAGGTAACTCTTTAAAAGTAAATTTCGAGCCGTACAATGGCTTTTCTGCTTCCGCAGTTACACCAGGCTTAGGCTGTCGCTCTGCCCCACATTCTGCGTAAAAAAATAATCCTTCTATTCGTTCTATTTTATAAGATTTGGGAGCTTTTTTGATACAAATAACCTCCGAGGTGGCTAACGACTCGCACCAGGTATATTCAATTTTATTGTTGTCCAGTTTTACAATGGAAGGAAACTCCCTTTCGCAAGCAGATCGAGCGTTATAAAGCAACGAGCGATCTTGTCCTTTCATTTTGTCAAGTACGCATTCATCATAATTATTTGGTCCAAATAAGCCAGCATGAGCGGGACTAATGGTGAAAAGTAAAAGTACTTGAAAAATTACTTTGAAGATCATAGTCTGCTGTGAATTTCCTAAAGTTGAAGTCTCGGCAAAGAACGTCAAATTTCACTAAAAGCAACCCATCGTGGTCTTCAAATATGATGCCTATGAGGGTGCCTATCAAAGATCTTCAAATTTCTTTCTAGTTTTCGTGCTCGGATCACCACGGGTACGAGAAATTTCATCGATCTCATTGTCACTCATAAATACAGCTGCTTTTAATGAATGCCATCCGAAAAAAATACAAAGAGGACCAATAATGTATTTAAAGCCGCTGTCCATGCCAAAGATGGACCATATACCGATCCCACCAACAATTACACCCCATATTAATGCGACGCTTTTCCCTTGCATTGTTAAGCCTCATCCTTCGCGCCAATTAATGATTCAATTTTCACAGAAAATAAACCTTTTACCTTCACGAGAGTAACGCCCTTTCTGTCGGGGCAGCGGAATACGAACCTCATTCCGCTGAGTTCACGCAAAACTTCATCATCTGATCCAGAAAAGTAATGCTGTGAACCACATGCGCACTCGAATTTTTTCCCGCTATAAGCTGACATATTTGCATGAACAGGAAAACCGCCCATTGTTTGCACTAAAAATTCTTGCAAAGGCACTATTTGCATTATTCCTCCCTAGCTCTTTATAGATTTCGCAAAACGTTTTCCAACTTCATCGCCCGCCGCATCAATCTGAGCATCCAGCTCACCAGCGGCAACAGCTCGCTTCAACGCTTCAATCATGGGTACCAACTGTTTTGCATCCCCGACTTCGATGGCGGATTTGCCTTTAGCGATTTCCAGTGTGCGAGTGCCATACCGGAGATTGATATAAACCTTACCATCATCTCCAGTCCAATACCACGCCCTTGGCTTTCTGCTAACAACGGCTTCGGCGTATTCGCCAGTCGCAGGATTCTTGATGTGACGATGGCGAGTTTTCAGATACTCGCGTCCCTCGGCTTGGGCAGAGGCTAGCTGCAATTGGTCGTGAAGCGCGTTGATGAGCTTATTACGGCGGCGAACAATCTGCGGCTGCTGATTCGGGCGCTTGGCAGCGACGATTTTGAGTGAGCTGATGACATTCACGGTGATCTCCTAGGTTGGTTGGACAACGCCAGGGAGTCTGTATTGACGAAGCAAGCTGTCAATCGGAAGGTTGGCAGAGATGGTGCGATTGGCATTCGGAGCGACGCAAGAATGATCTTCAGCGGTGAATCGCTCAGAAACACAGGAGAACAGCCTAGAACGTGAGATCAGGTTGGGTGGCTATCCGAATATATGCGGTGGATTTCGAGCCAAGCTCGGCTGTTTTCGTGACCGCCAAAGACCCCGACATTTACACAGAAATCGTGGTTTTTAGCTAAGCCATTGAATTCATTGATGGTGTGAAAATCGACTCCGGGTCGACGAATCAAAACCACGAAATTACTATCGCGGCGAATACCAATTCCGTGGTTTTTGGAGATACGCGATGGGACAAGCCCGAACTTTGACCGATCAAGAATTTGCTCTGCTGCTGGAGCGAATTCGGGATCGACCGCATGCATCGAGAAATTCGCTGATGCTGAAACTTTTGCATGGGGCAGGTCTGCGGGTTGGCGAACTGGCTGCGCTCAGAGTCACCGACGTAATCGGGGTGGATGGCAAGGTTCGCGATCAAATCGTCCTGGCGCCAGAGCAAACGAAGGGGCATCGGGAGCGGGTGGTCTGGCTGAACGAGAAACTGAAGATCGAGCTGGAGGAATACATCGAGACTGGCGACCGATCAGGACGTTTGTTCAAGACTCAGAAGCGCGACCATTTCACTGCCAACACCTTGCAGGCAGTGATCACCAATCTTTATCGGCAAGCTGGATTCATCGGCTGTTCCAGCCACACGGGTCGGCGATCATTCATCACGAAGCTGGCGTCGGCGGGTGTGTCAGCCAGAGTTTTGCAAGAGCCGGCAGGACATAGAAATCTGGCGACGACACAACGCTATATCGATGTCACCGATGCAATGAAGCGACGAGCAGTCGAACTGGCGTGAAGCCTATTTGCTGACCTTTTTATGCGACTGCATGGCGTCCATTGGCTGCGACCCGAGCCGTGCGACGGCGTTTTGAAAAGCAATATCAACGGCGGTGCCATTCATGATGTCCTCAAGGATGCGGTCTCGCTCTGAAACGATTGATGTCGGCAACGACGCTTTGTGCTGACGATAGTACTGAAAGCACAGGTTTGCAGCATCTTCTTCGGTGATTTTTTTCTTTTGGCTAGCCGTTGGAGCGCTTTTCGGAGCGCCATCTGCTTCTTCGCCTAATTGGCTACGCTCAGCTTCGATGCGGCTGAAAAATTCTTCCTGAAACTTGCGAAAATCAAACGGGTTGCGATAGAACTCCTCAAGCAACTTGGCTCGCTCAGCAGCGGGATCAAATGCTTCTTGGTAGGCTGAGCCGACTTCGTTGCTTGCCTTGTTGAATACCAGGCAGCTCATGTCTGGACAATCGCCGTTGGCAATCTGGCGAATGACGCCAAGCCGTCGTCCAGCGTTGATCGACGTCGCGCGTTGAACAGCATCATTATCAAGAAATACCTCTTTGGCGCGAGCAATCAAATCGCCATAGGTCAGCTGCCAATTCGCTCGTCCCTCTGGCGACAAGCTCCGATAAAGATCCACGAACTCGACAAGAATCGGATAGTAGGCTTTTGCCAGTTTCAGATCGATATGCGTGTACTTGATCGAATTCGAGGTCTTGGCAGTGGTCATGATGACGGTCGTAGTGGATGAAACAAGTACGTTCAAATGCCCAAACGGCTGGGCTGCAATTTTTCTTTGGTCGGCTTCGGAAAAATCCCTTTTCCGACATTTTCAATCATTGCCTCCGCTTTGCGTAGGTAGCGGCTGACGGTTGCTGCCATGATGTTTCGCTTATTGGCAATCGTCAGTGCCGTGTCGCCCGCTGCAGGCAGCTGTTCCATTTGAAACAGTCGAAGCCGCTCACCAATTTGCCAAAGTTTTAAGTTTGGCTCGGCTTTTCTTAGATCGTACACCTGCAGCGTGATGCGAAGCGCTGGCATATTAGGTTGACCAAGAACGGGATAACGCGCCTTACTAGATCGCGCATGCCGCACCCCTCGTTTGCCTTGGTGATGCTTTAACAGCAACTTGGCGAATTCCTGTTTCAGAAACCTTTTCGGCAGGTTCAGGGGCACTTGAACGTAAGCGACAGTCGGATCAGCAGCAATGCCCTGCAAATCATCCAATTTCACCAGCTGCAGCTCCCTAACCGATTTCGGTTCGGCAAATAGTTCAGCGCCTCGGTTGTCCGTTGTCCACCAAGTCTTGAAGTCACCAGCGTGAACGTCGCCGAAATCAGCAAAGAGCTTGCTGAATTTGCCCTTGCCTCCGCGCTTGCACGTCAGCGCATACCCATCATGGCGGCGTAAATATTCAAACCACCAGTAGTAAACCGACCTTTGCCAAGCCGACGCTGGTTTGGGGCTGGCTTTCCGACCAAAGGTCGGATGTTGATAGGGGAAATGTCGCTGTTTTCCTGCCATTTCTTAACACCTTAGATAGACAGATTTAGACTAAAAGCGAGATTTTTTCGGTAAAACTTCATACTTCTAGTCATGGTCAGCAGCAAATTTTACTGACCTAAACATCTTAATTTTTAGGAGAAAAACACCATGACGAACATTACCAACACTACCTTCACCCTGACCAGCTCGGCAGCAGTCAACGAGTACGTGGTCGAGTTTACTCAATTCGCCAACAAGACCGCCCAAGCCATTATCGGCATGGGTCGTGTGGTGTACAAAGCAAAGTCAGAACTGAATAAGGAGTTGTTCAAAACGTTCTGCGATGTCATTCGGTTCGACAAAGACTCAAGTGCAATTCGGAAGCTGTATCAGATCGGGAAAAAAGCTGATTTCTTGGAGAATTACGCTGATCGTTTGCCGAATACTTGGACGACAGTCTACCGTCTGACGCAGCTTACGGACGCTGTATTGGAGGAGGCGATTGAGGCTGGGGCAGTTCATGCATCGATGAGTGGTCTCGAGGCTGGGCGTTTCGTTCATCGAATGCTTGGCACTCAGCCGCGTTCCAAAAAGAACACGCTAGCTTCGGTCGCTTCGACCCCTCAGCAAGCAGCCAACGATGGCGTGTATGCATTCACGATTCAATTCGACGGTTGCCCGAATCCTGCCGAAGTCGCGACCATTGAGTCAGTGCTTAAAGACGTTGCCACCAACAGTGGCAACTGCAGTGTGCTACGTAGCAATCCGCTCGAAGTGCTGATGCAAGTTGAAATCCAAACCTCTGCTGCTTAAGGAGACGACAAATGCTGAGCCATGCAAATCAAATAGATTGGGCGCAACGCTACCGCCCGCAGTGTTTGGAAGACGTCGTACTGCCAGAGTCCATGAAACGTCGACTAATCGCGATGAGAGATAGCGAAGAAGGTCCGAGCTTGCTGTTACATGGACGCGCTGGAACGGGAAAAACGACTGTTGCGCGATTGATTACGCCAAATCACACGCATCAGATCAATTGCTCCCTTCGATCAGGTCTCAAAGACATCAGAGAACTCGAGTCTTATTCTGGTTTGACTGTGTTCGGTGACAGAAGAGTGCTCTTGCTTGATGAAGCCGACTCGCTGACGCCAGAGGCACAACGAGCGCTGCGGGGTCTGATGGAGGATCGTTCGTCACTTGCCATGTTTGTGCTGACGACGAATTCTCCAAATAATTTGATCGAGCCACTGCGTTCGCGGCTGTATGAAATTGACTTTGGCATACTTGCTGGCAATCAGACTATGAAAGCCGCCATGGTCGCGAGGGTCAATGAGATTCTCACAAACGAAGGCGTCAACGACTTGGATCCGAACATTGTCCGAGCGATTGTCGATCAGCGCTTTCCAGACATGCGACGTATTCTCAAAGACTTGCAGTATCAGTTACTTGTGGATTGACCAGATGCGAAGCAACAACTCAAGCCGCCAAAGAGCGGCTTTTTTTATTTCTTCAAAATGGCAATCAAGGTGACCTTGCCAAGCTTCTGTTGCTTCGCTTCAGCATCAACCTTGGCAAGGTGCTTGGCAGCTTCGGTGCGAATATCGGATTGGTACAAGCTGATTTCGGTTTCGATGATGCTTTGGTTGGCGGCAACATCAATGCTGCGTTTAATTTGATTTTTGTCCATGTCTTGATCCTTGTTGAAATAGGGAGCATCGTCTGATCTTCGCTATCGCTCAGATCGTTCGCTTCGCTCACTGCTTCATGTATTTATTCAATCAAGATCAGGGGGAGGAACAAGAATCAACGCCATGTTCCAATACAAGCCATCATTGGTAACAAGCAGGATCGATATCGGGACTTATGTATTGGCGGGATTAGATTCGAGACTAGAGTGGAACTCATTGGCATCTATGTCTGATCTTCGCTATCGCTCAGATCGTTCGCTATGCTCACGGCACAATTTATTCATCATGATCGAGCATCAGATCAGGCATCAAGTTCTTGATTCATTTTATGGCTAGCTTGGACATCAATCAGGCGCTGGTGCGTGACTAGCAAGGACTACTGGCAGCTATGAGCCGATTAGGAATTTCATGGACTTCATGGACGCATAAAATTGCAGGTATAGATCGACCTGTGGCTTCCAGAGTCACTCCGAGTATCGAGTTTTTTCTGATCCAGCTTGTTTGATATGTCGAGCACAACTCAGACGCCAAGCAAGCGAACCGTTTTTACAGCATGACCAATTTGCAGTAGTGGTCGGTGGTTGAACGCTGATGTTTGACGGCGTAATTGATGCGGCTGGGCAAATCGCCGATCTCCTGAACATCGACTAGATTGCCGTAGACGGTGCCCTTGGCAGCATTGATGCGATACCAATTTTTACGTACTTCATGGTTAATTTCGGCAAGGCTTCGGCGCACGTCGCCATCGTGCATGACAACGAGGTGAGCATGAAGACGGTTCGTAAAATTGCCTTGTTCGATGCTGCCTGCAATTTTTAGTCTTTTATCACCGCGTTGAAATGCTCGACCGTAGCAAAAGTCGTTGAGTCGTATGGACAGTTTTTCCAGCTTTTGCTCAAACGCGATGGAGTCGCTTGAAGCATCTTTGATAAACATGTCATCCAGCGTCATCCAGTATCCATGCTGGCAATTGCCGACCCAGTTGACTAAAGCACCTTGGGTAATTTCTTTGGTAATGATCATCGTCGCTCCGCTGCAAATAAATTCAGGCGACTTCGGAAGGAAGCCGTCGTGAACTATTTATGCAGGGAGGTCTGAAGAAACCCAGAAAATCGCCTTGTTTCGAGCGATTTCTGATATTTAATTTTCAAATGGTGTTGGCTAGTGCAATAGATTTCCACTAGCCATTGGTTGCCACCGTGTATTCGTTCAATTTGTCAGTCGCCCATCTCGGCTGTCAGATGCCGAGCATAGAAGCGGTCGATCATGTCAGGGCTAGTGCGCGCATTTCGAGCAATCTTCAGCAGGTTGGTGTCGCCGCGCAGAATGGCAAACATGATGGAGGAATGACGCAGACTGTAGAGCGTTCGAGGTTCGCCTTGGGGACTAGTTCGCATACCGATGCTGTCCAGCACTGCTGCAAACTGACGCCGTAACATCTCACCAGCATACGGACGATGGGGAAGCTCTGGCAGAAACAGAAAATCGTCGGGTTTGCTCATGCCGCGTTCAGCCTGATAAGCCAGCAGTCGGCGATAGACAGCGACACCCTCGGCAGTCGAGATTACTGGCGAATTGATGGTCTTACTGAAGTTGGTGGTGATTCGCAGATAGGTGCGTTTGGCTTCGACGATCTCGATGTGCTTATGCTGGAGCAGCTTGGCATCACTGGGACGCAGCATTGTTTCCACCATAATCTCCGCCAACAGCCGCAAGTCGAGTCGAACAGCAACATGCCGAACTGTCATGCCTGACTTGATGGCATCATCAATGCCAGCCAGCAGTCGGCGATATTCTGCGTCGGTGAACCAGCCGCGTATGCCGTCTTTGAGCTTGATGGTGGGTATCTGCGGCAGCCGATCAATCAGATCCATCTTGTGTGCATACTTCAACACCTTGCCGACAAAACCCACATAGTTGCGAATCGACGAAGCCGACAGCTGACAGTCTTCCAGATCATTGGCGAACCGCTCCAGAGCCGCATAGTTGACTTCTCGAATGTCCAGATTGCCAAACACGGGCTTAACGTGACGCTCGAACGTATAGCGGTTGCCTGTCGCCAGCGACGAGCTACGTTCACCGCGTCGAACTTTGCGCTCATCTGCCGCCATCATGGAGGCAGCGACTGACGAGAACAGGTGCCGAGTGAATTGCTGCTGAACATTGGCTGTCACACCAAACTGTTCCAAATAAAACAGTTTGGCGCGCTCGATCGCCTCTGACTTCGTTCTGGTCTTCAGGCTGGCTTTGCGATATTTGCCGTTGACGAACACACGCGCATACCAGAACGGACTGCAACCGATCTTGAAGATTCGCAGCGTCGACGGATAGCCAGCAATGGTTTCCGCGGGCGTAATGGCGGAACAGGGGTGACGCAGGGGCGCAGATTTCATGCGCTGATGCTATGGGTGACGAGCAGAAAATGCGATCTGAATTCGCCCCGACCAGACAGGAATATCAGGCAGGAAAATCAGGAAGTACTTGGAAAACAATAGCTTCGCGGGTTGACGATTTGCCTTTGTAATCATGGGGTGGCGGGTTCGAGTCCTGCAGCCGGCACCAGTCATTGAAAGGGTTAGCGCTTTAACGAGCGCTAACCCTTTTTCATTTTCCGCAGTCCCGTAATCTTCCTGTACTCCTTTGGTATTCCAGCGCGAGCGATACACCGGATGCATTCAAACTCGCTGGTGTTGATCTTGTTCAAGGGTTCGTATTCTCGCGCCCGTTAGACAACGAGAGTGCCCTTGCACTGCTCAGGACGGAACTTGTCGATTAGGACAATTCGGGTTTTCTTGGCTGTATTTGGATGTGTCCGAGTGCTCGCTCCTAAAAGTTCGTAGAGCCAGCCTATCCGCGATACCCACTCGCACCTTGCAGAACCGTCAACGGCTGAATAACCCCCTGGAAAGCTCATGATGTCCAAGCTGTTCGAGCGCTTGGGCTGCGCCGGCGCGGTCGCGCTCTTCACGGTTCTGACTTAACTTCGATTTGGCGACGACTCGCGTAAACGCAATCTCAACGCCGATAATGCCCTGAAGCATCATGGCAATGTAGTCCGGTGGCGCATCACCCATCCGCCAAGCCCGCTCTCCCTCTGTTCTGGCTTCGTGTGTCCGCGTCAGCCGACCTACCACCGCGCGCAAGAATTTCTCGTCTTGCGTAAAGCGGATCTTCCCGTAGACGTTAACGACCTGGTAATTCCAAGTCGGCACCAGCCGGTGGGTTTCATGCTTGCTTGGATACCAGTTCGGCGAAATATACGCGTCCATCGCGCGGAATACGACCAAGACGTCGCTGTCGTTTTCCACCTCCTGCCAGAGCGGATTGGCGCGTGCGACATGGGCTCTCAGGACACCGGTGTCCCCACTCAGCTCGGCCAGTTCGAACGGAATCTGGTTGGCGTCCAGCCCGGCAGAGCCATGAGTAACCAGGGTGCCCAGAGCGTATTGCTCGATGATGCGTCGAATCTCTTCGGTGCGCGTTTCACGAAAATGGTCGGGAACGTACATGCTCGCCTCGTCGTAGAAGTAGATCCGATACGGAAGCTGATGCGCGGCAGTACCTGTGGTCACTCACCGCCGGTCGCCGTCGCCTTATTACTCTGCATCCGGCTGACGTGCCGGATGTGCTGCGGCGATCGGCGCTAGCGCTTCGCAAGCGGCATGGATCGCCTGCAGCGTCGGATAGGGTGCCAGATCAACGCCGAAGCGGCCAGCACTGAACATCTGCGGTACGAGTACGCAGTCGGCCAGCGTCGGACTGTCACCGAAGCAGAATCTGCCGCGCGTCGCCGACCGTGACAGATCGGTCTCCAGCGCCTGTAATCCCAGGCCCAGCCAGTGCCTCAGCCAGTCGAGTTTGCCATCCTCAGAGAGGCCCAGCGTGCCGGTCAGATATTTCAGTACCCGAAGGTTTTGCAGCGGATGAATGTCGCAGGCAATCGAAAGCGCAATCTGACGGACGCGGGCGCGTCCTTCGGCTGACACTGGCATGAGCGGAATCTGCGGGAATTTCTCGTCGAGATACTCGATGATGGCGAGCGACTGGCTGACCTGGAAACCGCTATCCTCAAGTAGCGGAACCAGCCTTTGCGGGTTCATCGAACTGAAGGGCTCGGCGAACTGCATCCCACCATCGCGCAGCAAGTGGACTGGCACATAGTCGTAACTCAGACCCTTGAGGTTCAGCGCGATACGAACCCGATAGGCTGCCGAGCTGCGAAAATAGCTGTACAGCGTCAGATGGTCAGCATCACTGGTATTCATTCAAACTCCGTGTCAATCAAATCACTGCGAGCCGCATGTCGAGCGTGCCAGGTGGCAGTCGCTGTGACGACTGGGCGCGGCAGAGCAGTGATGGCTGGAACAACCTCGAAGTTTACTGGGAATTGGCGCATCCGCTGAATTCTTGCAGCGTGCTGCAAATAGCATTCAAGAAAAAGCCCGATCGCAAGATCGGGCTTTTCAGTGGCTGATTACTGCAGGCTTAACAGCATTTCGCAATTCGACCATTGCCACCGTAGCGCGCATCCTGACGTTCCCTGAAAAACTCTTCATACGTCATTACCGGCTGATCCGGATGGTTTTGCTGCATGTGGTTCAGGTAGTTGTCGTAATCGGGCAGGCCGACCATCAGCCTTGCGGTCTGCCCGAGGTACGCACCGAATTTGCCGAGCATATTGGTCGCCGTCCCGCGTTCAGGCCGACGCTGCGCCGAGAGGAACCGCTTCGGCTTCCTTGGTCGTCGGCTTCTCGGTGCGCAGCGCCAGCAGGCAGGCACGGATGCTGAAGAACAGGATCGACAGAACCACGGCGATGAAGATCGCTGCCAGCGTCGCATCGATATAGTCGTTCATGATGATCTGCTTCATTTGCAGCGCCGATTTCGCCGGTGCCAGCACTTCGCCGTTGGCCAGCGCGGTCTCAAACTTCTTCGCATGCGCGAGGAAGCCGATACGCGGGTTTTCATGGAACAGCTTCTGGTAGCCGGCAGTCAGTGTGCAAATCAGCAGCCACGCCGTTGGCACCAGCGTCACCCATGCGAACTTCTCGCGCTTCATCTTGAACAGCACGACGGTCGCCAGCAGCAGTGCGATCGTTGCGAGCATCTGGTTCGAGATACCGAACAAAGGCCACAGCGTATTGATTCCGCCGAGCGGATCAACGACGCCCTGATGCAGGAAATAGCCCCAGGCACCGACACACAGCAGCGTCGCGATGATGCTTGACGCCACGGCCGGTACCCGGCGGAACGGCGGTACCAGCGTGCCGATAAGGTCTTGCAGCATGAAGCGTCCGACACGTGTGCCCGCATCGACAGCAGTGAGAATGAACAGTGCCTCGAACAGGATCGCGAAGTGATACCAGAACGCCATCATGCCCGGGCCACCGAGCATTTCCGAGAAGATGAAGGCCATGCCGACAGCCAGCGTCGGTGCGCCACCGGCGCGCGAGATGATCGTCGTTTCGCCCACGTTCCTGGCCGTCTCGCTCAGCATCTCCGGCGTCACCACGAAACCCCACTGGCTGATCGCCGCCGCCGCGCTTTCAGGCGTCGTGCCGATCAATGCAGCCGGGCTGTTCATCGCGAAATACACACCCGGCTCGATGATCGATGCTGCCACCAATGCCATAATCGCGACAAATGACTCCATCAGCATGCCGCCGTAGCCTATGTACGGAGCGTGCAGTTCGTTCTCCAGCAGCTTGGGTGTGGTGCCCGAGGAAATCAGCGCATGAAAGCCCGACACGGCGCCGCAAGCGATGGTGATGAACAGGAAAGGGAACAGATTGCCCGACCAGACCGGGCCGGTGCCATCGATGAATTTGGTCATTGCCGGCATTTTCAGTTCGGGAGCAACGATCAGGATGCCGACGGCCAGCGCAGCGATCGCGCCGATCTTCAGGAAGGTCGACAGATAGTCGCGTGGCGCCAGCAGCAGCCAGACCGGCAGCACCGATGCGATCACGCCGTAGGCCAGCAGCATCCAGGTCAGCTGCGTTCCCGTAAAGGTGAACGCCGGACCCCAGTACGGGTGAGCCGCAACGGAGCCGCCGAAGACGATCGATGCCATCAGCAGAACGAAGCCGATCACAGACACTTCGCCGACACGACCCGGTCGTATGTAGCGCGTGTACAGCCCCATGAAGATGGCGATCGGAATCGTCGCAGCAACGGTGAACGTGCCCCAGGGACTTTCCGCGAGTGCCTTCACGACGATCAGCGCGAGCACCGCCAGCAGGATGGTCATGATCATAAAAGTGCCGAACAATGCGATCACCCCTGGCACCAGACCCAGTTCGGACTTGATCAGGTCACCGAGTGACCGACCGTCGCGACGGGTTGATACGAACAGGATCATGAAGTCCTGCACCGCACCGGCCAGCAGTACGCCGACGATCAACCACATCATGCCTGGCAGATAGCCCATCTGGGCGGCCAGCACCGGACCCACCAGCGGACCAGCGCCGGCGATTGCGGCAAAGTGGTGACCGAATAGCACATGCTTGTTGGTCGGTACAAAATCCAGGCCATCATTCAGCCGGACTGCCGGCGTGGCGCGATTGCCATCGAGCTGCATGACGCGTGTGGCGATGAATCTTGCGTAGTAGCGGTAACCAATGAGATAGATAGCAACCGCCGCAACGACGATCCACAGGGCGTTGATGGTCTCGCCGCGCGATAGCGCGACCGTGCCGAGTGCAAAGGCACCAACGAGTGCCAGCGCCATCCATCCGGCTTGCTTGACTAGAGAGCCCATGAGCATGTCTCCGAGAACGGGTAGGGATTGAAAGAAAACGGCGGATTATACCTCCGGGTGCACCGGTGCATTTCCCCGCCAGACGCATGAAAAATACACACTGGATACATTAAAAATCCATTCGAAAAAATACCGCCTGATGCTGCGCTGCAGTGTAGGTGACGGGCGCGAACGTGTTGCATATTTTGCTAGACTCGCTTGGAAACAATAGTCGTTTATCGAACAATAACAAGGAGACGTATGATGGAAACAACAATAGCGCGCGCTGCTTCGTTGTTAATGCGGCAGCGCTTGGCCCTGACGCCGATAGTGGATCTGCCCGACGACCTGGTTCCCGCCAGTGTCACCGACGGCTATGCCGTTCAGCAGGAGTTGAACCGGCAGCTGGTCGAGGCTGGCATGGGCGATATGGTCGGTCACAAAATCGGTTGCACGACGCCCGTCATGCAAGCTTTCCTGAACATTCCGCAGCCCTGTGCCGGCAGGATCTTCGAGCGCACCGTCATGCACCGGCACGGCCGTGTTCCGCGGCATGGATTTGTTCGCTTGGGCATGGAATGCGAAATCGCGGTACGCCTGCAGCGCGACTTGCCACCGCGCGCCGAGCCCTATGCGTATGAAGATGTCGTTCCGGCCGTGGGTGAGGTGATGGCGGCGATCGAGTTGGTGGACGACCGTTACCGTGACTACCGGACGCTCGGTGTCGCCACGCTGATCTCGGACGATTTCTTTAATGCCGGTTGCGTGCTCGGCGAGCCGGTTCGCAACTGGCAGTCGCTCGACCTGGCCGGTGTGACGGGTCGTGCGCAGATCAATGGCGTAGAAGTTGGCGTGGGTACGGGGGCGCTGGTCATGGGGCATCCGCTGAATGCGCTCGCCTGGCTCGCGAATGCGCAGCACCAGCATGGCTTGCCCGGGCTTCGCGCCGGCGAGTTCATCATGCTGGGGAGTGTCGTCGAGACGAAATGGCTCAACGCCGGCGATCAGGTCAGGATTTCGATCGACGGTCTTGGTGAGGTCGCACTCGACATCGAGGACTGAATCGCCATGTCGTGGTACAGTCGCCCAAATTTTTCTGGGAGACGGTATGCGACGCCTGTTGTCATCGGCCGCGCTGCTCGCGGCTGCCGCTTTCCCCGTGCTGGCGGATGAGCGCATGGAACACGCTGAGTGGGTTTCAGAGTTCCGCGAAGGCATGGGGGAGGCCTCGACCAAAGAAAGCGGCATGAGTGGTTTTGGCATGCAGTGCAGCGAGGATGGCTGCCGCTTCTTCTATGAGAACGGTATCAAGTGCGAACCGGGTGCGACCTATCCGGTGGTGATCGCCACCTCTGTCGGCTCGATTGCGGTCGAGACAGTCTGTGCCCCCGTGATGACGGCCGATGGTGAAGCCGGCCGCTACTGGTTCAACGACTCGCCGCAATTCAGTGATGCGCTCATGCAGTCGGATACCGTCGGTGTCGCTTTCCCACTGGCGAACGGGCAGTTCAAGATTAGTCAGTTCCTGATGAATGGCTATGGCGAAGCCACTGAGCGAGTCGCAGCGGGTCTGCGCGCTCGCAAGGCTGAGCGCGAGGCGAGGGAGGCAGCCGAGCGCGAGCAGCGAGCACGCGAGGCAGCCGAACGCGCACGCAAGGCACAGGAAGCGGCAGAGCGTGCTCGGCAAGCCGCGGAACAAGCGGCTGAGCGCGCACGCAAGGCGGCTGAGCAGGAGGCGGCGGAGCGTGCACGCAAAGCGGCAGAGCAGCAGGCGGCCGAGCGTGCACGCAAAGTGGCTGAGCAGGAAGCAGCCGAGCGCGTACGCAAGGCGGCCGAAGAGGCAGCTGCCGAACGTGCTCGCATCGAGGCGGAGCAGGAAGCTGCCCGCAAGGCCGTAGCGACCGAGGCAGTACCCGCCCCCGAGACGGCACCGGCCGCGGCAAAGCAGCCGGAAGAGCCGGCGCCTGTTGAGATTGTCAGCCCGCAGAACGGTCCGGGATCGGACTCGAAAGCGGCTCCGGATTCGGGGGGCGCTTCGGGTGATGTGCCGGTTTCAGCGGAGCCTGGCGAAGCCAGTCCGGACCAGCCGTCGGACACCGACAGCCCGCCTGCGTCGCAGCCTAGCCCGCGCGGCAATCGACTTCCGGCAAGGCTTTGACGATGCTTTAGTGAAATATCCAAATGCCGGCCGGAGCGGTCGGGCCCCTAAGGGGGACAAGCGCTTCGCTCCTGCCGGCATAAAAGCAGCGGTACCTGAATATCGCAGTATCTGTATCTCCACTGGCCCGCTGGGCCAGCGCACTCAGAGCCTATCTCGTCAGGTTGTTAGCGACATTGGCAGCCTGTGTAGCACGCTCACCGGATTGCATGAGGCGAGCTTTGCATGTCGCCCCAATGTTCCTCAACACACTTCTCGTGCGTCTGCACGGACTGTGGTCTTGCCACCGACATTAGAGATCGGTGGTTAGCCGACCGGTTTCAGCCCCTGCCACTCGGGCGCCAGTGCTTGTTCGATTCCCAGCAGGTCGAGCACGCGCCCGACCGTATGGTCGACCATCTCGACGATGCTTTGCGGACGCTGGTACAGCGCCGGCAGCGGTGGAAACACGATCCCGCCCATTTCCGTTACGGAAGTCATGTTGCGCAGGTGAGCAAGGTTGAACGGGGTCTCGCGCACCATCAGAACCAGCGAGCGCCGTTCCTTCAGCATGACATCGGCTGCGCGCGTGATCAGGTTGTCGCACAAGCCATGGGCGACCGATGCCAGCGTTTTCATCGAGCAGGGAGCGATCACCATGCCATCGGCACGGAAAGAACCACTGGCCACGCAAGCGCCGATGTCGCGCACGCTGTGCACGTGATCAGCCAGCGCTTCGATATCCTTGCGTCGGGTGTCCAGTTCGTGATGGAGATTCAGTGCGGCGGCGTCGGAGATCATCAGGTGTGTCTCGACGCCGTCCGTGCGCTGCAGCTGTTCGAGCAGGCGCACGCCATACAGCGCGCCTGACGCGCCGGTCAGGGCGACGACGACGCGCTTCAAGGAGTCAGTCCTTCAGCAGGGTTTGCAGCTCGCCGGACTCGAACATCTCGTTGAGGATGTCTGCGCCGCCGACGAATTCGCCCTTTACATACAGTTGCGGGATGGTCGGCCAGTTGGAGAATTCCTTGATGCCCTGGCGAACTTCCTCATCCTCAAGCACGTTCACGGTCACCAGATTCTCGACGCCGACCGACTTGAGCAGCTCGATGGCGCGACCGGAGAAGCCGCACTGCGGAAACTGCGCCGTGCCTTTCATGAACAGCACCACCGGATGGCTCGTTACGGTCTCTTTGATCCAGGCTTGTACGTCGCTCATAAATCTTTTCCTTCAGTTGCAGTGTGGTTGACGGCGTCATTATAGGGGTTTCGTCCCGGGGATGCCGGTAGCCGGACATCGCGGTTCGTCTTGATTTCGCCCCGCGATTCAGTGCTTCAATTTGGCAAAGGCCGCGGCCATGGCCGTGCCCGATGGTGCGGCCGGCTCGGTCCGACGTGCCGCACCACCGCGTGGTGCCGGCTGCCGGTCACGCAGTTCGCGCCGTTCGCCCGGGGCCGGTGCTGCGTCAGAAAGCCGCATGGTCAGTGCGATGCGCTTGCGCTTGATATCGACCTCGAGCACCTTGACCTTCACGACCTGGCCGGCCTTGACCACCGTGTGCGGATCTTTCACGAACTGGTTCGACAAGGCCGAGATGTGCACCAGACCATCCTGATGAACACCAATGTCGACGAAGGCGCCAAAGGCGGCAACATTGGTCACCACGCCCTCGAGAATCATGTCCGGGCGCAGGTCGCCGATGCCTTCGACGCCGTCCTTGAAGCTGGCGGTCACGAAAGCCGGTCGCGGGTCGCGACCCGGCTTGTCGAGTTCCTTGAGGATGTCGGCCACGGTCGGCACGCCAAAGCGTTCGTCCGCATAGCGTTTCGGGTCAAGTGACTTCAGCAGTGCGCTATCGCCGATCACGCCTTTCACGTCCCGCTTGATATCGGCCAGGATTTTCTCGACCAGTGGATAGGATTCCGGATGCACAGCCGAAGCGTCCAGCGGGTTGTCGCTGTTCATCACGCGCAGGAAGCCTGCGGCCTGCTCGAACGTCTTCTCGCCCAGCCGCGGCACCTCGCGTAGTGAGGCACGTGAAGTGAACATGCCCTTCTGGTCGCGGAAATTGACGATACTTTGCGCAACGCTGCCATTGAGGCCCGACACGCGCGCCAGCAGCGGCACCGATGCCGTATTCACATCGACACCGACCGCGTTCACGCAGTCCTCGACGACAGCATCCAGCGTGCGCGCCAGCCGCGTTTGCGACACATCGTGCTGATATTGGCCAACGCCTATCGATTTCGGGTCGATTTTTACCAGCTCGGCCAGTGGGTCCTGCAGGCGGCGGGCAATCGACACGGCGCCGCGCAGCGACACATCGAGTTCCGGCAATTCTTTCGATGCGTATTCCGACGCTGAATACACCGACGCACCGGCTTCCGACACGACGATCTTGTTCAGCTTCATGTCCGGCACACGCTTGAGCAGATCCTGAGCGAGGCGGTCCGTCTCGCGCGACGCGGTGCCGTTGCCGATCGCGACCAGGGTCACGTTATGCTTCTTCACCAGCTGGGTCAGCTGATGCAGCGAACCTTCCCAGTCATTGCGCGGCTGATGCGGATAGATGGTTGCGGTATCGACCACCTTGCCGGTCGGGTCGACCACGGCCACCTTCACACCGGTGCGCAGTCCGGGATCCAGACCCATGGTCGAGCGCGGGCCGGCCGGGGCGGCCAGCAGCAAGTCTTTCAGGTTGCGCGCGAACACCTGAATGGCTTCTGCCTCCGCATCCTCGCGCAGCCGGGTCATCAGCTCGGTTTCAAGGTGCATGAACACTTTTACCCGCCAGGTCCAGCGCACGGTGTCCATCAGCCATTTGTCAGCCGGCCGGTTTTGCTGCGACACACCAAAGCGCTGCGCGATGCGGCTCTCGCAGGGATTCGGCGGCGCGGCCCAGGTTGGTTTCTCTTCTTCGCTGTCGAGGCGCAGCGTGACAGTCAGCATCTCCTCCCGGCGTCCACGCAGCAGTGCGAGTGCGCGATGGGATGGAATGTCGACCAGCGGTTCCGAATAGTCAAAATAATCAGCAAATTTTTCACCCGCTTCCTGCTTGCCGTCGATCACCTTGCTGTCGACCACGCCGTGCTCGAGCAGATAGGCGCGCAGATCCTGCAGCAACGTCGCATCTTCCGCGAAGCGCTCCATGAGAATCTGTCGAGCGCCGTCGAGCGCCGCCTTGGTGTCCGCCACGCCCGGGTTCTCGCCCTGCTCGGTCGTGAACGCGGCGCGGATGAACTTCGCCGCCTCTTCTTCCGGCACCAGCGATGGATTGCCCAGCAGCGCATCGGCCAGCGGCTCAAGCCCCGCTTCGACGGCGATCTGGGCCTTGGTACGACGCTTCTGCCGATACGGCAGATAAAGATCTTCGAGCCGGGTCTTGTCCTCGGCAGACAGGATCGCCACCTTCAGCTGCGGCGTCATCTTGCCCTGTTCCTCGATGGAAGCAATGATCGCTTCGCGTCGTGCCTCCAGTTCGCGCAGATAGCGCAGCCGTTCTTCCAGCAGGCGCAACTGCGTATCATCCAGGCCACCGGTCGCTTCCTTGCGATAGCGGGCGATGAAGGGCACGGTCGCGCCTTCGTCCAGCAGGCCAATCGCGGCAATCACTTGTTCGGTACGGGCCGCCAGTTCGCCGGCGAGGCGTTGTTCAATCGAAGGCAACATCGTCAATTAACGGTGGAAGAATCGGTAAAGCGTCGGATGATACGCAAATCGCCGCCGTGCGCCAGTCTTGACAGACACTCAGTTCGCTGGACGCTGCGCACCACTCACGCGCTCGATGCCGGCCAGGTCGCGCCAGCTCTGCACCTGCTGCCAGCCGGCCCGGGACAACAGCGCGCGCACGGCAGCGGCCTGGTCATGGCCATGCTCCATCAACAGCCAGCCGTCGGTGTTCAGGTGCGCCGATGCGCCGGCGATGATTGCAGCCAGGTCGGTCAGGCCATCGGCCTCATCGGTCAGTGCGGATACTGGCTCATAGCGCAGGTCGCCCAGCGACAGGTGCGGGTCGCCGGCAGCAATGTAGGGTGGGTTGCTGGCGATCAGATCAAAGGCGCCATCTATATCGCGTAACCAGTCACTGAGCACGAAGCGCACTTGCACGGCGTTCTGTTGCGCATTCTGGCGCGCGACCGCCAGTGCCGCGTCGCTGACGTCGCTGGCCGTCACGATGGCATCGGATCTTGTGCGCGCGAGTGCAACGGCGATCGCGCCGGAGCCGGTACCCAAGTCCAGCATGCGACCGCCTTGCGGCAGGCGCTCGATCGCCAGCTCGACCAGCAGCTCGGTTTCATGGCGCGGTATCAGTACGGCCGGTGTTACCCGGAAGTTCAAGCCGAAGAACTCGCGTTCACCCGTCAGGTAGGCAATCGGCTCGCCCTGGCGGCGGCGCTCGAACAGTGCGTTTGCCGCAGATTCCTGCTGAGGTGTCAGCTCGTCCTTTGCACGGATGACCAGTTGCACGCGAGTGCAAGCCAGCGCGTGCGCGAGCAGGATGCGCGCTTCGAGCGGATCGATCTGTGCGGCCCGCAGCAGGCCTTCCAGTGTCATGCCCGACGACGCTTTGCCAGTGCGACCGCGCCGGTGAGGAGTGCGAATATCGCGAACCACACCAGCGCCCATTGCGGTATCGACAGACCGAGGATGGGGTCGTACTCAGTCGTGCACAGTCCATCAGCCTGGAACAGCGCTGGAAACCATTCGGCGATGAAGACCTTGTTCAGCGCCGTCTCCAGCGGATCAATGCCGCAGGAGATTTCCGGATGCGCCTTCACCCATAAGTGGCGGATGGCGATACCGGCACCGGTCAGTGATGCGATGCAGGCCACAGCAGCACCAATGCGAGTGGCCGCCGCAGGCAGTGCCGCCGTGACAAGGCAGGCCAGTGCGACCGCAGCAAACCCATAACGCTGCAGGATGCACAGCGGGCAAGGCAGCATGTCGAGTACCTGTTGCAGGTAAAGGCCGACGCCGAGCATGGCGATACAGGCGACAGCGGTGAGAAGCAGGAGGGGCTTGGCGAATCGGCTCATGATGTTCAGGTTCGTGTATTGCGTTAAAAGTCCGTGTGGCGATATCGGAAGGCTATTCCGGCGATCCGCCCGTCGTCCCGGCGCAGACCCAGTCTCGTCACGCAGGCATGAGGTCGCTCAGCGATGGATCCCGGCCTGCGCCGGGATGACGATTCTAGGGGCGTCGACTGTCATCATCACGTCGTCTCCGCCAGCGCCGCCAACTGCTCGGCCTGATGCTCGGCCATCAGCACGTCGGTCAGCTCCTGCAGGTCGCCCTCCATCACGGCTTCCAGCTTGTACAGCGTGAGGTTGATACGATGGTCGGTGATGCGGCCTTGCGGGAAATTGTACGTGCGGATGCGCTCGCTGCGATCACCTGAGCCGACCAGCGACTTGCGCGTCGCTGCTTCCTTCGCCTGCTGCTCGCGCCGTTGCACGTCCATGATCCGCGTGGCAAGCACCTTCATTGCCTGCGCCTTGTTCTTGTGCTGGCTACGATCGTCCTGGCACTCGACCACGATGCCCGTCGGCAGGTGAGTAATGCGGACTGCCGAATCGGTTTTGTTGATGTGCTGCCCGCCGGCGCCTGACGCCCGGTAAGTGTCGATGCGCAGGTCGGCTGGATTGATATCGACCTCGCCGATCTCGTCGGCTTCCGGCATCACGGCGACCGTGCAGGCGGACGTGTGAATGCGTCCCTGCGCCTCGGTCGCCGGCACCCGCTGGACGCGATGGCCGCCGGACTCGAATTTCAGCCGCGAATACGCACCATGACCGACGATACGCACGATCACTTCCTTGTAGCCGCCGAGCTCCGATGGCGACTCCGACACCATCTCGACCTGCCAGCGCTGCCGCTCCGCGAAGCGCGAATACATGCGCAGCAAATCGCCGGCGAACAGCGCCGACTCATCGCCGCCGGTGCCGGCGCGTATCTCCAGGAAGATGTTGCGCTCGTCGTTCGGATCCTTCGGCAGCATCATTCGCTGCAATTCCAGCTCAAGCGCTGCCAGTCGCGCCTGCGCTGTCTCCAGCTCTTCCTGCGCGAACGCCTTGATCTCCGGGTCCGACAGCATCTCCTGTGCCGTACGGATGTCCTCCTGTGCCTGCACCCACTGCGCATGCACGGCTACCAGCGGATCCAGCTCCGCATGCTCGCGCGTGAGCTTGCGGTACTGGGCCATGTCGGCGGTCGCGTTTTCCTGGTTCAGCAGCGCACTGACTTCTTCGAGCCGGTGCGTGAGCTGGTCGAGCTTCGCTAGCAGTGAGGGTGTCATTCGGGGAATGGAAAAAAGAAGCGCCGGATCGCCCGGCCGCAGGAGTGACGGCGCCGTCGGCCGGTCCGACCGCTAGCGCTTGGTACGGAACAGCTGCGGCAGCAATTGCGCGAGGCGTGCGCGCTCGTCGGCGTCGGCATTGTGCAGAGCCTGCTGCGGGCCGTGCAGGAACTTGGCAGTCAGGCCTTTCGACAAGGCCTCCAGCACCGTCTCGATATCTTCGCCCTTCGAAAGCAGCTTGCGCGCGCGCTCGAGTTCGGTACGCCGCAACTGTTCGCTGGTTTCCTGCAGATCCTGGATCAGCGGCACGACTGCGCGGCTGTCGAGCCAGTGCATGAAGGCCTGCACACGGGTCTCGATGATGGCTTCGGCCTGCGCTACTGCCGACTGGCGGTTTTCGACGCCGATCTGCACTGCCGCGCCGAGATCATCCACGGTGTACAGGAATATGTCATTCAGCCGCGCCACCTCGGATTCGATGTCGCGCGGCACGGCAAGGTCCACCATGAACATGGGCTTGTGGCGGCGCGATTTGATCGCACGTTCGACCATGCCCAGGCCAATGATCGGCAGCGACGATGCCGTGCATGACACCACGACATCGAACTGTGCGAGCTGGTCGGGCAGTTCGCCGAGTCGCATTGCGCGGCCGCCGTAGCGGTGGGCAAGCGCCTCTGCGCGTTCCAGTGTGCGGTTTGCCACAGTCAGGCTCTTTGGATGCTGGGCCGCAAAATGCGTGATGCACAAGTCAATCATCTCGCCGGCACCAATGAACAGCACATGCTGGTCGGCGAGGCTGTCGAAGATGCGCTGCGACAGCCGTACCGCAGCCGCTGCCATCGATACGCTATGGGCACCGATTTCGGTCGTCGAGCGGACCTCCTTCGCCACGGCAAAGGTGCGCTGGAACATCTGGTGCAAATAAGTGCCGAGCCCGCCGGCGGCTTCCGCCTGCCGCACTGCGTCCTTCATCTGTCCGAGGATCTGCGGTTCGCCGAGCACCATCGAGTCGAGGCCAGCGGCGACGCGGAACGCATGGCGCACCGCGCCGTCGTGGGGCAGTGCGTACAGATAAGGGCGAAGGTCCGCGTAAGACAGCTTGTGGTAATTCGCGACGAAATGCGCGGTCTGATCGATGGCAGCCTCGACGTTGCCGTCGTTCCCGCTTGCACCGTAGATCTCGGTGCGATTGCAAGTCGACAGGATGGCCATTTCCTGTCGCCGCTGGTTGGCGTTGCCGAACCACGCGCATGCCGCTGAGACCGCCTGACCAAGTTGGTCGGCGGGGAAGGCCACCTTCTCGCGGAGCGAGACCGGTGCCGTCGTGTGGTTGAGACCAACGGCGAGCAGTTGCATGCTTGGAAAGGCCGGGATAGGAATGGCATTTATTATACCCGTAGCTCAACGGCGGCTATTCACTATGACCGGCCAGTTGTTCCAAGCAGTATCCGTAGCTATAGACCGGCGCCAGCCGGAAGCCATTTTCCGGGCGCAGTCCGAGCTTGCTGCGCACGCGAGATACATGGGTGTCCATGCTGCGCGAACTGATTTCTGCGTCTTGTGTCCAGACGGCTTCCAGAATGGTGGCACGCGACAGCGGCCGTCCCAGATTGCGGAAAAACAGCAAGGCCAGGTCGAACTCCTTTTGAGTCAGTGCAACCGGCTCGCCGTCACGCTTTAGACGTGAGCCGCGTACATCAAATGCATACGCACCAAAGTCCAGCGTGGGTATACGACCGGCACCGGGATGCGCACGCGCCGCCAGAACACGCAGCCGTAACAGCAACTCGTTGCGCCTGACCGGTTTGACCAGAAAATCGCTGCAGCCCGCAGCCAATATCGCCGCCAGCTCCTGTTCATAGGACCGTCCGCTAACCAATAGAACCGGCAACTCCGGGTTGGCTTGCCGCCATTCCAGAAGTTGCCGCAAGCCTTCAATTTCCGGCTGCCAGTGGTAAATCATCAGGTCGATGCCGCCCTCACGTATTCGCGAAAATACGTTGCCTGGCTGCGCAAAAACCTCGCACTCATACGGTCGCGATGCCAGCGCATCGACGATCAGCAAGCGCTGTTGGGCATCATTGTCGAGAATAGCGATCCGCATGCGAGGCTTGAAGTTCGAACAGAATGTTCAACTAGTTTGGCGATTTACAAGATTTAACTTTTGCCAAGGCAAGTGTCAACTTTTGGAATTGGAAAATTCACTCTGTCTTTGAATGGGATAATCAAATGCCATTCTGATAGGAGCCTCCATGATTCTCGAACTCGCAGATATCCAGATCCAGCCCGGCAAGCAAGCCGAATTCGAAGCTGCCATCTTGCATGGCCTGCAAACCGTAGTCAGTCAATCCAAGGGTTTTTGCGGTTACAAGATCAACAAAGGTATCGAGTCGCCGGAGCGTTACGTGCTGCTGATTTTCTGGGAAACCCTCGAGAACCACACAGTGGACTTCCGCGAATCGCCAGCATTCCCCGCGTGGCGCGCCATTGTCGGTCCATTTTTCGCGGTACCGCCCAAGGTCGAGCACTTCAGCTTGTTTGACAAATCGGCCTGAGCATTCCTCCGCTGATATGGCTATTTTTCTGAAATGGCCATTTTCTGAAGCAGTGGCTGGCGTACTAGTACATTGCCGCTGCAGTGATGCGTGACTACCAGCGCCGATCCAGTTGCTATTCTGCCAATGGTGGCGGGGCGAGGCCCTGTCCCGGCCCGGGCAACCGTCCTGGCCGTTTACTCTGGCGGATGTCACATATCGGCAAATGCAGCGGCCGGCACAAATCGATACTTATCTGCTCTCGTGTTTTTACGAGGGTATTTCCAAACCTCGCCGGTTGGCCGAGGGATTGCAGCGGCTGGCTGAGTTGCTGGCATGCCAGCGTGCGTCACTACGCATCTGGGACCGGCGCGGTCACTGGGGATCGCTGATCCAGGCTGTGGAAGAAGCCGGCCAATGGAGATTGAGCATCGATGACAGTGACCAGCCGCAGCCGCTGCTGCGTGCGCTGGTTGCCAAATTCGAACCGGGGCAATGGAAGCGCATGGAACGCTTGCCGTCGGGATTGCCGGGTGACGATGACCGTCACCGGAGCGCTGATGTCATCCCGGCCGGTCAGACGGTGTTCAGTACCCGCTTGCCGCTGTCACAAGCTGAGGCACTGCTGTCCCTGCACCGGCAAGGTGGTGACTGGCCAGACATGCAGTCTGCACTGGTGTCGGCCACGGAAGCTTGCCGCGTCCTGTTACCTGCTCTTGATCCAATCGTCCGAATAAAGCAACTACGCCGGCAGTGTGCGCATCTGAGTGCGATGCTGAACACCATCCGGATGCCGATGCTATTGCTTGATGCGGCACTGCGTCCCTTGGCGGCGAATGCCTCGGCAAGTGCATTGTTCCGGCTGTCGGCACGTATGGCCACCGGCCGGATCGCCGCAGCATTGCCTGGGGTAGCTGCCTCGCAATTCAGGCAGCTGGTCGAGCGAGCGTGCTCTGCTTCGCCTACAGGGGGGGCAATCGAATTTGCTGTGTCGCCCGAATCCGGCGGCGCACACTTGCTCGTCTTGCCTTTGAGCCTGCCCGAGCCGGGTCGCCCGCAACCTGCGGCACTGGTACTGGTGCAGGGTGAGGAGAGCTTGTCCGACCATGCACAGCGCTTGCTGCAGCATGTTTATCGGCTGACAGCTGCCGAAGCACGATTAACGCAGCTCATCCTCGCTGGCCAGTCGCCGGGCGATGCGGCCGCCTCCTTGCGGGTCAGCGTCTCGACCGTTCGCACGCAGCTTTCTTCAGTGCTGAAGAAGACCGGTGCGCAGCGACAGTCGGACCTGGTGCGACGTCTGTCGCCGTTGCTGCTTCTGAACCACGTCAGCCGTTCTGCCTGACATCCACCGCCGGCGCTGTCGCATCTCCTCCACAAATTAGTACAACGCCATCCTTCACTTGAAGGATTCGGGCAGTCGACGCACTACCTACGCTGTCTGGCAGGCCAAGCATTCCTTGTAGCCAAGGTTTAGCCAGTGGTCTGAGCATTCTCTTCCCTGTCATCGCCACTCCGGAGATACCTATGACAACGACTTACAGCGTCACGACTGATCTTGCCGACTACGCCCCAGCTTCAACCGTCTTCATCAGCGCCAGCGGTTTTGCGGCGGGGAGCAAAGTGACTTTCAGGGTCCAGCACGTCAATGGCCCGGGTGTGGACGGTGTGTACGGGACGCTCGATGATGACGTTGAAATACTGGGCGGCGAAGGTCACGATCCATGGGACGTGATCGATGGCGGTCTCGGTGACCTTGACGGGTTGATGAATGGTGCGATCGCCACGTCCTGGTATGTGAATCCGGATGATTCGCTGGATGAAACCTTTCTGCTGACGGCCACTGGTGCCGACTGGATAGCGTCGGCTTCATTTACCGATGCAAACCCGAATCAGGGCAATCCGGTCGAAGCCGATCCCGGCACAGCGAATTTCGCGCTCATTGAGGACTATCTCGTGCCAGATTCGACGGGCACGGGCGTTATTAATTCTTTTATCCGTCTGCAAGATGACACGTCCCTGCCCGGATTCGAAGCGGGCTACAACACGGATGGCCGTCCGGTTCAGTTCAATGAAGATGTCTCGAGTCAGAATAACTTCTCTCTGCGGTATATCGAAATCCCCAAGGTGACGATCGGCGGCATCACTTATCTCGTGCTCAACCTGGATCTGAACGAGAGCAATGCCAGCGGCCCAGCGGCGCTGATCACATTGCAGAACCTGAAAATCTTCACGGCAGCTGTCCCGGATCTGACCAATATGGATCCGGCAACTCGCCTGTTCCCGACCAATGACGCCACACTGAACTATGAGCTGGACATCGACAGCAATTACGATGGCGACGCGCTGGATGCTGGCGAAACAAATTATTCCGTCAATCTGACCGACTGGAATTCGGGCAGCGGAACGGGAGATTATCAAGTCCTTATTCCTGTCCAGGGGGATGCAAACAATCTGGGCTTCGAAGGGGTTCAGCCGGGGGCGTACTTCTATATCTACTCTGAATTCGGCATAAAGAATGGCAGCGGATATGCAGCCGACGGAGGATTCGAAGAATGGTTCGTTGTCAGGAACCCATCGATGGCCATCGAAAAGACGGCTTCGGTAGACGGCAACATCGTTGATGCAGCTGGCGATGTCATCAGCTACACCATCGTTGTGACCAACACCGGCTCGGAGGTACTCACGGGCATCACGGTCGATGACCCGTATGTGACGAACCTCGTCTATGCCAGCGGCGATCTCAACAGCAACAACAAACTCGACTTGCTGGAGTCATGGACTTACACGGCATCCCACACGGTGACGCAGGACGAGATTGACAGCAACGGCGGTGGTGACGGTGATCTCGACAACGAGGCGACGGCAGATTCCAACGAGACGGAGGCCGTGCAGGACGAGGCGGCTGTGC
>JACCDS010957033.1_pt1 | contig 47741 bp, 50 predicted proteins | sample 7446441 | NCBI WGS metagenome assembly JACCDS01 (sample SAMN15323445, study PRJNA562643) | freshwater metagenome | isolation source: river surface water | place: USA:Blue River Watershed | collected 2017-08-17 | reverse complement strand
GATAGAGGTATGATTGCTAGTTAATGGACTGAAAATCTCTAGAAATAAAAATTAATTAAAAATAATTTTAAAAGAGCAACTACGGTTGCTTTTTTTGTACTGAAAAAATAAACGGGTATTCTAGCCCCTGCTCCCGCGCGAATCCTTTCGCGTGGTAATTGAAACCCGATAGCTCGGATTTGCACATGAACAAAGTGAACTGGCGGAGTAATCCGTGCCTACAAACAAAAACCCCGCTCCCGCGCGAATCCTTTCGCGTGGTCATTAAATTACTACTATTCTTTCTACTCAAAGTCTCCTGACTTTGACCCCATTGCGCAAAGTCTCCTTACTTTGAGAATTAGTTCCAATCAATACCTAAATAAAAAAAAAGTCGAAATTTATTGTAAATAAAAATATAAGTGTATATTTAACAATTAAAAAGTAAGTATCTATAAAAATGAAAAAATTAAAAGGAATTACTTGGAATTTTTTCCGTGCCACTTTGGGGGCTTTGTCCTTAATTATGTCATTACCGATTCAGCAATAGCAGAGCGGGATAAAAAAGTGTTGCAAGACAACGAAATAGAAGTACTAGTAGCAAATAAATAATACACTATAGCAATGAAAAAGAAAGCAAGTATTGGTATCATTATAGGGAATCGTGATTTTTTCCCAGATAAATTAGTAGCAGAAGCTCGGTTAGATATTATTGAGCAGTTTGAAAAATTGAAGTTGAATTATGTAATTCTTGGAGAAAACGACACCAAATTAGGCGGTGTGGAAACCTTTAAGGATGCTCAGAAATGTGCTGAATTATTCAAACAACATGCCGATGAAATTAATGGGGTAGTAGTAATCCTTCCTAATTTTGGAGATGAGCGAGGCGTGGCTGAAACCTTAAAATTAGCCGATTTAAATGTGCCTGTTTTAATTCAGGCGTATCCAGATGAATTGACCAAATTAGATGTAGCAAGACGAAGAGATTCGTGGTGTGGAAAAATTTCGGTTTGTAATAATTTGTATCAATATGGTATAAAATACACCTTGACAGACAAACATGTGTTACATCCCAAAGATCCTGCATTTGCTAAGGAATTAGCTGATTTTGTGGCGGTTTGTCGTGTGGTTCAAGGGTTACGAAAAGTAAGAATTGGAGCGGTTGGAGCAAGACCAGGTGGATTTAACACGGTACGTTATAGTGAGAAAATATTACAGCGTAACGGGATTTCAGTAACTACAGTGGATTTATCTGAGATTTTGGGTAATGCCAACAAATTGACAGCAGATCATCCAGAAGTTAAAGAACACTTAGATACAATTTTGGCTTATGCACCAAAGGGGAAAACACCCGATGAAGCAATGATTCAAATTGCCAAGTTAGATGTGGTTTTGAAACATTTTATGGACGACAATTATTTAGATGCAACGGCAATTCAGTGTTGGACTTCGTTACAGCAAAACTATGGTTGTAATGTGTGTACCAGTATGAGTATGATGAGCGAAAACATGTTGCCAAGTGCTTGTGAGGTGGATGTTACAGGGACTTTGACAATGTATGCGATGCAATTGGCTTCGGGTTCTCCAAGTGCCTTAGTAGATTGGAATAATAATTATGCTGATGACGATACCAAATGTGTGTTGTTCCACTGTGGCAACTGGGCTAAATCATTCTTACCCGATATTCAAATTAGTAATGCACCTATCTTAGGGACTACAGTTGGTGTAGAAAATACCTATGGAGCATTAGACGGACGCACACCGGCTTCGCCATTGACTTACGGTAGAATCAGTACCGATGATCCTAAAGGGGTAATTAAAGTGTATCTAGGAGAAGGCGAATTGACGAATGATCCATTGAATACTTTTGGCAACAGAGCGGTGGCCCAAATTGATGAATTACAAGATTTGATGCAGTACGTGTGTAAAAATGGATTTGAACACCATGTGGTGATGAATGCTTCTAAAACAGCTGCCATTCTTGAGGAAGCTCTTGGTAATTATATGGGGTGGGAAGTGTATAACCATTCAACATCAAAATAAAAGCGCATGAACGAAGAATTATTGATAGCAAAATCAAATCAATACCGCCAAAAAATATTGCAGTATATTGTTAAGGCCAATGCGGGACATACAGGAGGGAGTCTTTCTAGTATTGACATTATTAATGTCTTGTATAATGATGCACTTCATGTAAGTCCAGTAACATTTACTTCTCCTGATAGAGATCGATACATTCAGAGCAAGGGGCATTGTGTAGAAGCGCTTTTTGTAGTTTTGGCTGATGTTGGTTTTTTTCCAGAGGAGGATTTGAATACGTTGTGCCAATACCAATCCCATTATATAGGACATCCTACTCGAAAAATAAAAGGAGTAGAGCAAAATACGGGTGCTTTGGGACACGGTTTACCTATGGCGATAGGGACAGCAATAGCAGCAAAATTAGATGCTAAAAAGTATCGTGTTTTCACCCTAATGGGTGATGGAGAATTGCCAGAAGGGTCTAATTGGGAAGCCGCTTTATTAGGGGCGCATTATCAATTGGATAATTTATGTGCCATTATTGATAAAAACACCTTGCAAACTTCTGGACCTACTGCTGAGGTATGTAATACAGATCCTGTAGATACTAAATTTGAAAGCTTTGGTTGGGCAGTACGTCATGTTGATGGTCATGATATTAAAGCATTAAGAGAAACGTTTGCAAGTCTTCCGTTTGAGAAAGGAAAACCAAGTTTAGTTATTGCACATACTGTTAAAGGAAAAGGAGTAAGTTTCATGGAAAATCAATTGAACTGGCACCATGGTGTTCCTAACGAAGAGCAATATGCACAGGCTATAGAAGAATTAATTGCAGCAAAACAATAGAAGAATGGGAAATCATATAGAAACAACAGTTGCTAATGCGAAAGCTAATCTTGAGGTTTTTTCTTCGACATTACAAAAATTAGCTGCAGAAGATAAAGATATTTTAGCCGTAACCAGCGATTCCAGAGGCTCAGGAAAATTAGTGCCTTTTGCTCAAAAATACCCAAAACAAATCATTGAAGTAGGTATTGCAGAACAAGCTCTTGTGGGAGTAGCAGCTGGATTAGCCTCTACGGGCAAAAAAACATTTGCAGTGTCACCCGCTTGTTTTTTAACTGCCAGATCATTTGAACAGATTAAAAATGATGTCGCTTATTCTGATAATCCTGTGAAATTAATTGGAATTAGCGCAGGAGTAAGTTACGGTGCTTTGGGATCAACACACCATAGTTTGCATGATTATGCTGCTTTAAGAGCGGTGAATAATTTGATTATTGTAGCTCCAGCTGATAATTTTGAAACAGAACAAGCCATACTACAAGCGAGTCAAATTAATCAGCCTTTCTATCTTCGTTTTGGAAAAAAACCAATGCCACTTTTGACAGAGGATGAAACTAATACCTTCGAATTTGGTAAAGGCAGAGTGATTACAAAAGGGAAGGATTTAGCTATTATTGCTACGGGTGAAACCGTATATCCATCATTGCAAGCTGCCAAAAAATTAAAAGAAGAGTATCAGATGGAAGTTACTGTGGTGAGTATGCATACTATCAAGCCATTGGACTATAATTTATTACAATCACTTTCTCAATCTGTAGGTGCTATTATGACTGTCGAAGAACATAGTGTTTTTGGCGGACTAGGTGAGGCTTGTGCGTCATTTTTATTGGAAAATCAATTCAATAAACCTTTTAAAATCGTAGGAATTCCAGATGAATATACTGTTACAGGTTCACAAACTGAAATACTCAATCATTACGGAATTTCTGAAGAAGGTTTGACAGCCACAGCACTTCAATTAATCAAAAAATAAATAATGTATTAAAAATTAAACCGCTATTTACAACCTTTATAAAACCTAATCTTATGAAAAAAATACTCTTATTAATAGTTTTATTTGCAAGCTTAACCAACTGCAAAAAATCGGATCAGTCTGATGAACCTAAAAAAATCGCTATCGTTGTTTCTACATTGAACAATCCGTGGTTTGTGTTTTTAGCCGAAACAGCAGCAAAAAAAGCTAAAGATTTAGGATATGAATCTAAAATTTTTGATTCCCAAAATAATACGGCTTTAGAAAGTGATCATTTTGAGAATGCTATTTCCTCAGGCTATGACGCTATTTTATTCAATCCAACAGATGCAGCTGGCTCAGTTGCTAATGCAACCAAAGCTAAAGAAGCTGGAATTCCTGTTTTTTGTATGGATAGAGAAATTAATTCAAAAGATGCGGCAACTTCACAAATACTTTCTGATAGTTATTCAGCTTGTGTACAGCTGGGAAAATTGTTTGTAGATAACTTAGATAAAAAAGGGAATTATGTTGAATTGTTAGGGATTGTTTCAGATAATAATACATGGAACCGTTCTAAAGGGTTTCATAGTTTAGTAGATAATTATCCAGGACTAAAAATGGTAGCGCAGCAAAGTGCCGATTTTGACCGTAATAAAGCAATGGAAGTGATGGAATCGATATTGCAAGCACATGCAGATATTGATGCTGTTTTTTGTGGGAATGATGCGATGGCTATGGGGGCTTACCAGGCTTTGGTAGCAGCCAACAAAGCAGATCAAGTGAAAGTTTTTGGTTTTGATGGAGCAGAAGATGCAATAAATGCTATTAAACAAGGAAAAATATCAGCTACTGCTATGCAGTTTCCAAAAGTGATAGCAGAAACAGCGGCAACATTTGCAGATGAATATTTTAAAGGAAAAAAAGATTTCCCAAAGAAATTACCAATTGCGGTTGAGGTAGTCACCAAGGAAAATATTGATAAATATATTGCATACGGTAAAAAATAGTAAGTCATGTTGCAAAAAGTAATACAGTATTTTGTAGCAATTCTAGTAATTGGATTGGTGCTATATAATTCCATTTATTTTAAAAAAATAAGCGAAATGCAGGTCGCAAAAGTGGAAGCTGCTTTTGATGCTACGGCTTATTCTAAAACCTATTTATTAGAAAAAATACCAAATGCAAAACATAAATCGGTGCTTCTTTCAGACTTGATTTTGGCATTAGATACAGATTCTAATAAAGCATTTAAAAATTTTGGGCATTCTCAAAATCAAGGAGATACAAAGTGTTTTTTTGTAAAAGGAGAAGGAGTGGTTCTAGGAATAGACGAAGAATTCGTTACACTTAAAGAAACCTCTTCGGGAACCGAAGTAAAAGTTGCCATTCAGTATATTTTTGGGAATACAGCAAGAGATTGTTCGGGTATAATTTCTATAGATGATTTTAGTAATACTATGGATTTGAATAATGCTTCAGAAGCAATTAATAAGTGTATTAAAACGGATATTGTTGCACCGTTTATTAGCAAAGTTAAAAAGGGATCGATTGTTTCTTTTGTAGGAGGAATTGAATTGAGCCAATCTGATTTAAAGAAAAATAACTTTGAAATAGTTCCTTTAGGACTTGAAATTAAATCCAAATAAGTCATGTTAGTAGCTGAAAAAATAGGAAAAAAATTCTTTGGAGTTACGGCACTTTCAGATGTTTCAATGGAATTGTTACCCGGAAAAGTAACGGCTATTATTGGCGAAAATGGTGCTGGTAAATCCACCTTGATGAAAATCCTTTCAGGTGTTTACTCCGATTATGAAGGTGCAATTTTGTATAATGGAAAGGAAGTCCATTTTGCAAATCCAAAAGATGCTCAAGCTTGTGGAATAGCGATTATTCATCAAGAGTTAAATCTAATACCCGATTTGAGTATTACCGAAAATATATTTTTAGGCAGAGAGATTTTTACAACTTGGGGATTTTTGGATCAGAAATCCATGCATCAAAAAACACAAGAACTTTTAAGCCGACTTCAGTTAGATGTAAGCCCTGAAACTTTAATTCGGGATTTGAAATTAGGACAACAACAGGTTGTGGAAATTGCAAAAGCTTTGCTATCGGATTCAGAAGTAATTATTATGGACGAACCTACTTCGGCAATTAGTGATCACGAAGTGGCTATTCTTTTCAATATTATCGAAGGTCTCCGAAAAGAAAATAAAGCGATTGTTTATATATCACATAAGTTAGATGAACTATTTAAAATTGCCGACAATTACATCGTCCTCCGAGATGGAAAAGTGACGGAAGCTGGAACTATGAAAGGCGTGAATCACGATTTGATTATTCAAAAAATGGTAGGTCGTGATATAAAAATAATAGAGAAAGGACATCGAATAGCCGAAGAAGAAGTAGTGTTGCAGGTTGATAACTTAAATTTATATAAAAAAGGGGATACTTCCCGATTAGTTTTAGACAATCTAAATTTCAATTTAAAAAAAGGAGAAATTCTTGGTGTGTTTGGGTTGATGGGCGCTGGTAGAACCGAACTTTTGGAATGTATTTTAGGAATGCACGCAACTACAAGTTCGGGTAGTATTCGTCTTGAAAATACTATATTAGAAGTAAGTTCGCCTAGTCAGGCAATACAATCTGGGGTAGTTTTAGTTCCTGAAGATCGTAAAAAAGACGGATTAATTTTAGGTTTGGATGTCAAAACAAATCTAACATTGAGCTCATTGAAAGTAATTGAAAAATATGGTTTTTTAAGTCAAGAAAAAGAGTTGGCTTTGACTGAGAAATACATTAGTACTTTAAAAATAAAAACATCGTCTCCACACCAAGCAGTTAAAAACCTAAGTGGAGGTAACCAACAAAAAGTGGTATTAGCACGTTGTTTAGCTACTCAACCCAAGGTGTTGCTGCTAGATGAACCTACGAGAGGTGTAGATGCTAATGCTAAAAATGAAATTTATAAATTAATTATTTCGCTTTCTGAGGCGGGACTTGGGATTATTGTTGTATCCTCTGAATTACCTGAAATTCTTACTGTTTCAGACCGAGTGTTAGTTATGGCTGAAGGTAAAATAACTGCCGAATTCAATACGGCTGAAGCCAATGAAGATGCTATTTTAAAAGCTGCAATTCCTCAAACCATTTAATAAATATGATATGAATATAGTTTTAGATCGTTCAAAATTGTCAAAATTCCAATCCACAATTGCTTTAATTGTGTTGTGCATTGCCTTAAGTCTGCTTTCAGACAAGTTTCTTACTGTAGATAACGGTTGGAATGTTTTGAGACAAATTTCAGTGAACATTTGTATCTCAGTAGGGATGACTCTAGTTATTTTAACAGCAGGAATTGATTTGTCAGTAGGCTCAGTTTTAGCTTTTAGTGGTGCTGTTGCGGCAGGACTATTAAAATCTGGATTGTCTTTTCCAGGGAGTGATTTATTCATTGGTTTTACCTTATTAGGAACCCTATTAGCAGGAATTATTACTGGAGCTCTTTTGGGCTTTTTTAACGGATGGGTAATTACTAAATTTAAGGTGCCTCCATTTGTTGCTACTCTTGCTATGCTTACTGTAGCAAGAGGTTTTACAATGCTTTGGACCAAGGGATATCCAATATCAAGTTTGGGTTCGAATTTTGCTATGATTGGCACAGGTTGGTTTTTAGGAATACCAATTTTAGTTTGGATTGCATTCCTAGTAGTTATTGCTGCCGTTGTAATCTCAAATAAAACAGCTTTAGGGCGTTATATATATGCTATTGGCGGAAATGAAAATGCAGCAATCTTGTCAGGAATTAACAGTAATAAAGTGAAGATAATTGTGTATACGCTTGCGGGAGTTCTTGCTGCTATTGGTGGTATTATGGTTACTTCAAGATTAGATTCGGCTCAACCCAATGCAGGGATGAGTTATGAGTTGGATGCTATTGCTGCAGTGGTAATAGGAGGGACTTCACTTTCAGGAGGAAGAGGGACTATCATAGGTACAGTTTTAGGCGCAATAATTATTGGAGTTTTAAATAATGGGTTAGTCTTATTGGATGTTTCTCCTTTTTGGCAACAAGTAGTTAAGGGGTTGGTTATTTTATTAGCGGTGATGATAGACAAGGCAAATTCTAAAACAGAGTAATCAGTATGGAGTCTTCTTTAATTTTGTCGATTGACCAAGGTACTAGTAGTACTAAAACTATTATTTTTAATACCAAAGGAGAAGTTATAGCAAAAGCTACAGCAATTCTTGAAACACAGTATCTAGAGGGAGGTTTTGTTGAGCAAGATCCCGAAGGGATTTATCAGAATGTATTGCTTTCAGTAAAGAATTGTTTGGCTACTTTTACTGCTAATGGGGGTGAAATAGAAGCGATAAAAACGGCTGGAATTTCAAATCAAAGAGAGACTTTTATAGTTTGGGATGAAAATGGAAAAGCATTAGCACCTGCGGTGGTTTGGCAATGCAAACGATCTATAGCAATTTGTAATGAACTTAATTCTAAAGTAGATGTTGTTGAGGATGTAAAGCGAAAGACAGGATTAATTATTGACCCGTATTTTTCAGGCACCAAGTTAATTTGGTTGTACCAACATAATCAGGATGTAAAAAATAAAATTGATTTGGGAACAGCTTACTTTGGAACGGTGGATACCTGGTTACTCTTTAAATTAACAAGAGGAGAACGTTATTTAACGGACTATACTAATGCCTCTCGAACTTTATTGTTTAATTTGGAAAATTTGCAATGGGACAAAGAATTAATCAATACAATGGGATTGTCAGGGGTACATTTGCCAGAACCAAAGCCATCGGCTTATTCTTTTGGAGAGTCTACTTTTGAAGGTTTGTTTACAATGCCATTAACTATTACATCTATGATTGGCGACTCGCATGCGGCTGCTTTTGGAGAAGGATGTTTACATCCAGGAACTGCTAAGGCAACTTTGGGAACAGGTTGTTCTGTTTTAATGAATATTGGGGTGGCACCACAATTATCCGATAGCGGAATGATTACTACAATCTGTTGGAGTACTGAAGAAAGAGTTGATTATGCTTTAGAGGGGGTAATTGTATCCTGTGGTTCCACAATCGAGTGGCTTAAAAATGAGATGCAGCTTTTTGATAGTAGTCATCAAACGGAAGCTATGGCTACTTCTGTTACTGATAACAATGGTGTATATATTGTTCCAGCTTTCAGTGGATTAGGCGCGCCTTATTGGGATATGAATAAAAAAGCATCTATTGAAGGATTGACTTTTGATTGTACCAAAAATCATATAGTAAGAGCCGCATTAGAAGCGATTTCTTTTCAAATTAAAGCGGTTCTAGATGCAATGGAAAAAGATGCAGGGGTAACTATTAAGGAGTTAATGGTTAATGGAGGAATAACGGCAAATAATTTTGTTATGGAATTTTTAGCTGATTTACTACATAGTGATGTGATAAAAAGTACTATGCCTGATGTTTCTGCTTTAGGGGCAGCTTATTTAGCTGCTTTAGGGAACGGAATTTTTAATAATTTAGAAGAAGTTAAACAATTATTTAGCCACAAAGAAGCGCTTTATTCTGGGAATTACCTTAAAGCAGGGCAGTACTATGATTCTTGGAATACTTTATTGTCTTGATAATAAAGATAGCGTAGTTTATATTTTATATAGAAAATAGAGATATTTAATACAATAAAAAAACCGATTAGTTGCCTAATCGGTTTTTTGTTGCGGAGAAAGAGGCTCCGTATTTTTCCTTATAACTATCAGTGTTTTCAATACACCACAAAATCAAAAAAAGTCAAAAGGTAACTCTAGGGTAACTGCTTTTTTTTCAGTGATTTGCGACAGTGTAAATAAACGAAAATTATTCTGAATAATAAAAAATATTAGTTGTAATTTTTATTATTTTATCTAATAATTTATTTAAATAAGATAAGATATCTTTCTTCTAAGAGTGTTTTATATTTTTGTTTGTAATCGGATGATAAAAAGGAATTGTCAATCCATTTTATAGCTTTGGGTTTGTTTTTTTGAAAGCGCTTTATAACTCCATTTATTTGCTTGTCATTCAATCCTAAATTTCTGCCTAATCGTTCAAAATGTTCCCACTTTAGCTTATTCTTTTTTCCTTCGAGTGTAAGTGCCAGTTCTTCTGTGTCCTCTGGATTCACAATAGCTACATTTAATAAATCATAAGCAGGAGCTAAAGTCCAAGTATCAGCTATATGTATCATTGAGAAATTTTTTAAATGCATATCATTGTTTCCTGTTATAAAACTAAAAATAGCTAATTCAAAAAATTTAAGTTTATCCAATAAGGTGTTATCTGAATAATCGTTTAAAGCTTTTCCAATTTTCTCCATCGAGCTTTTATATTTATCAAAAGCCTCTGTAATTTGGAACATATCGAGCATGTGAATTTTTTCTCCTCTTTCTGTTCTGTCAATTCGTTTTGTGATGTATGATAGCTCTCCTGATTGCAATCGAATCAAACTGGACTTAACAGTTTCGATACCAAATGATTCTGCAATACGCATAGTCAGGTGTTCGTTTTCTGGCATTTCAGGAAAATAATTGGACGGAGGTTTGAAAATATAGTTTCCTCCCAAGGCTCCAACTACCGTTAATCTACCTCTATTTCCGTCGTGTATAGTGTCGTTTACAATAGATAAAGACAATTTAGGTTGTACTCCAGGTACTGCTACACTTCTTTCTACCACATTCTTAGCTAATTCAGCCATCTGTTTCAACGAGTGTTCAAATACAGGTTGTTGTCTAACACCGAAAAAATCCATACTACATGACTCATGGAAATCTCCAACACTATTAGCATCTAATGATTTATAACAATATAAACACCTTTTATTCATCTTCGTTAGGTATTAGTTTAATACTTACCGCTCCAATACAATTCTGGCAGCATGCAAGAAGTAATCCCATTCTGTCATTTTGATTGATTTTCCAATTCTTAGATGCTATATCTAATAGCCAACCTTCTGGTATTAGGCCTTCAAAAAAAGGGAACAATCTTTTCTCTTTATATGTTATTGATTTCACAGGCATAGTCAAAGTAATACTTTCATTAGGATGCTCTACAATGTATTTTTCATCGTATAGAAAAGTATACTCTCCTTCGTCAGTTTCTGTAAGAGTCCCTGCAAGCCATCCTTTGTAATACACAGCAGCTTTTCTCATACTTTCTAATCGTTGTTGATATTTAATTCTCTTGCACTTACAGGGGCTAGGGTATGTCCAAACATTTTTAATACTTGGTTTACCTTTTCCATGTTGAGATTATCTTTTCCTTGTTCAATTTTACGAATAACTGTTAATGCTACTCCGGCACGTTCAGCAAATTCTTCTTGTGTGAGGTTAACTTCGTTTCTTTTGTCCTTTACAAATTGTGACAGAGACTTCATAATTATATGTTTTAACAACTATTTTTAGCAAAAATACTAAATTATATGTAAAAGCATATAATTTAAGCTAATTATTTATTTTTATATGTAAATACATATAAAACAGGTTTAATATTTATGATAAAAAGGCAATATATGGCATTATTTTGCTTTTTTTAAAGCATAACAGTTTTGTAGATAAATAATATATGAAAAATGCTGTATATAGCATTTTTTAACAAAATTGTAATAAAGTAAATCTTCAGCATAAAATGGACTGATTTATTTTAAAGATTTAATATTTATTCTCAGCTTTAAATTTTTCAAACCATTCATTGTATAATGCTATAAATTCTGGTGAATTACGAACATTGTCCAAATCGTCGTCAATACTTATATGTTTAAATCGATTGTTTCCCTTTTCAAAGGAAATTTTCAATGCTTTTATTGATTCTTCTTTTTTATTCATTAGTGCATACAAACAGGCAGCATCATAATAATTACCTTCAGAAGGATATTTTATTAATATTTCATCCATCCATTTAATTGCTTCCACATTTTTATTTAAATGGAAGAGGGCATATTGTTTGCAATTACCATCTTCTTTGACATTTGTTTCTAAATTTAAAATGACGTTAAAGTCTTCAATTGCTTTTTCTTTTTCTTTGAGTTTTTCAAGCAACAATCTGCCACGCATTAAGTAGGTATAAGGATCTTCATGATTTAGATAAATGGCCTTGTCAAAATCTTGAAGAGCCTTATCAGTTTCTTTTACCATTTCAACATATATCCAACCTCTCATATAGAAATTCCAGTAATCTTTAGGGTCTAATTCAATCGCTTTTTTTAAATCCAGAATTGCTTTTTGATAATTTCCAGCATATCTATAAGCGGTAGCTCTTTGACTGTAATAAATAGGTTCAATTGAATTCTTAGTAATTAAGTAGTCATAATCTTGGATGGCTTTCTCATATAATCCTGCGTTGTCATAAGTTGTTGCTCTTTCATAAATCAAGTCATCGAGTTTGTTTTCAGTACCTAAATACTTTATGAGTTGATTGTACTCTTTTATTGCGGCTGCATATTTACCGTGTTTACTATACAATCTTGCACGGGTAGTATTCCAATATTCATTAAACGGAGCATCTTTCGATTTTTCATTTAACTCTGTTAATGCAAATTCATAATCATTTAACGAATAAGTTAAAAATAAATCTCGATTATCTGAATCTTCCGGCTCAATGGATATCACTTCTAAAATATCCAAAATAGCTTCTTTGAATTTATTCTGTTCAAAGTAAGTTTGAGCTCGATATTTAAAAGCAGCATAATACAATTTATTAAGTTGGATAGCTGTAGTTAAATTTTTCTCTGCTAATTCATATTTTTTCTCAGTCAAGTAATTTCTTCCTAAACCGGCATAAGCATATATATTAGTTGCATCTATTGATAGAATATAATTAAAATCTGCTTTGGCTTTATCGAGTTGACCTAATTCAAAGTAGTATTGTCCTCTGTCTAGATATAAATCTATTTCTTTTGGTCTCAGTTGGATGGCCAAGTCATAGTTTTTAAAAGTATTTTCAAAATTTTTAAGTTTATATTCGATATCACCTTTTACTGCATAAGACTTAGATCGCATTGTAGTGCTCGTTTCAGGGAAATTTAGCAATGCTTTATCAATATGCTCTAGTCCTATATCTAATTTCTCTTGAATTACATACAAAACAGATAGGTAAAAATGACCGTAGGCAGAGTTTGGATTTTCGGTAACATCTTTTTCAAAGTATTCCAATGCTTTATTACTATCACCGTCTTTGTAGGCAGCATAAGCTGTTTTGTAATTTTCGCTTTGGGCAAAACTAAAATTAGATATGAAAATTAGAATTAGTAAAAAAACATTTTTACGGAATAGGTTTGAAGTCATTTTTAAGGATTGTCTTTTGTTATTTTATACTAACTCAAAGATGCGAATTTTATTACATACGATTTAAACTTTATTAAACTACTCAAATATGCTCAGATTGAAATAGATAAACAATTTAAAAACAAATCTCGCCAATTGTACTATTACTAATTATTTCTTTACAATTTTCATAGTTCATTTCAAGATAAAATTCAAAACAATCAACATCGGCAGAATTGGGTGAATTTATGCCAAGAGTTCCTTTAATTAATGCTTCATCATTTGAAATATAATCTATTTTATTAAAGTCTAAGATGGTGTAGAAACCATTATTTATGTTTGTCTCTTCTGAATTTAATTCATATCTAATCAATCCCTTATTAGGATAATTTGGGTATTCAAAATTAAATGATAATGTATTAAGACCTATTTTATTGGTTAAACTAATCACTGCACTTAATTTATGTTCAATTGGCTGATATTTTAAAGCTGTATCTTCTTCAAATGTTTGATGTAATTCTGTGTCTCCTAGAGTTGTAGTTTTGTACACAAAATTTAATGTACAATTAATTTCTACTATCTGATTTTGATATTTATGAATTAGTTGATTGATTTCGTTTATTTTCCTTAATGGAAAAATCCAGTTTTTTGGAATAGAACAAAAACCATAATATAATCCAGTAAGTCCTCCTGTTACAGCTCCTGTTGTATCAGTATCTTCTCCTAGATTAACGGCTTTTAAAACAGCTTCTTTATAACTATTGGTCTTAAGTAAACACCAAACACTAGATTCTAAAGTATGAATTACATATCCATCACTCTCTATTAAATTTTCATCAACTTCGAAAATGTTGATTGATGTTAGTCTATAAAAAATATCTATTTCAGATTGAATTGTGTTTATTGATTTTAAGAAAGTAATAAAATCAGTTTTCAAGATTTCATATGCTTCAAATTTGTTCTTACCTTCAACAATAAGTTTAGCAAATTCTAGATAATAGAAACAGGCATTGATTGCTCTTATATGGCTATGAGTTATGCCCGATACCTGTTTAGTTAACTCATAACGTTCATTAATAGTTTTTCCTTCAAATAATAAAACTAATGGGAGCACCCTCATTATTGAACCATTTCCATTTTCGTTGGTATTATTACTTCCTGAATAAAGTGGACTTATGCCTTCTTCTAATAATTGAATTGATTGATTTGTTGTCATACCAATATCAAACACTTCACCAGTCGCTGTCCAATATCCTTCATTTTTCCATTTGACAAATTTGTTGGCTAATAATTGTAAATCAAAACCTTCTGCAATAGTTTCTGCTAAACAAAATGTAAGAGAACTATCATCTGACCAGACTCCTAAACCTTGTTCGTGAAAACCACCACTAGTCATATTTGTAATTGGAGAATGTTTTAAAGTTTTGCGACTTTCAAATTCTGCTGGAACTCCAAGCGTATCACCAACACAAACTCCATATAGAATATCTTTTAAAATATTATATTTCATTTTTCACAATTCAAAAATTGGTATAATTCCATCGTTTCTTTAATCTTTGGATATAATGTAAAGTCTTTTATACGGGACTCTTGAATGAAATTTAACAATACTTTTCCATTAGATAGAATAATTGATTTTGCTTCATCAAAAGCAGATTTACGTTTTAGATTAATAGATTTTCTAAATGTAATTGCAGTTTCAATACTAGAATTTGTTAATGACATATAAAGTTGTTCCAATTGATAGTTGTATACCATTTTTCCTTTTGATTTAGATAAATAGCTACTAATTAATTCCGGGTTATTAGGCTTATTTAAAAACCAACTTGAATCTTTATCAAAACAGAAATGAGAATATAGAGTAACTAAGTATAACAATTCGTCAAATGATTCTAAATCCGAATTAAGTAAATAATACTTAAATGATTTTTCAGGTACAACAATCTTTTTATTAAAAAATAATATTGAGAATATTAAAGGCTCGATTTTTATAGTATACACAATATGAACCCAATAATGATTTGGATTTATATCATGAGAATTAATATAACCCAATATTATTTTATGACACAAATGTTTAGTATCGTTACTATTTACAATCTCTTCTTTTATAAATTGAACCATTTCTGCACCTATTTTTCACAAAGAAACCGTTCTTGTACGACACTATTTGTCCAACTTAAATTTAGGATTAATAAAATTTAATTTATATATTCAAAATCTAATTTTTAATAATTAAAAAAAACAATAAATGGCAATAGAGAAACATCAATTTTCAAATCAAAATTTTTATGTTCCAAATTGGAAAATTAAACACCTATTATTAGGAACTTTTAATCCAGAAGGTGGAGAAAAAGTAAAGTATTTTTATGGTAGAAATAAAAATAGAACTTGGGAATTATTAAGTGAAATTTTTGGAGAAAATCTAAATCCGAAAAATGATGATTTTTTTGATTTAATAAAACAAAAAGGAATAGCCTGTATGGATATAATTGACTCTGTGGAGTTTAACGAAGATCAAAGAGATTATATTCTTGGCAAAGGATATTCAGATAATAAAATAATCAATAATCGGGTAGTTAGAAAATACAATACAAATTCGATACTTTCTATTATTAAAAATAATCCGGGAATAAAAGTTTATTCAACGTGGGGTAATGGAAGTAAACTTAAGAGTTGGAATTTAGAAATTAATAAAATTGATGGTTTAATTAATTTAGCTTCTCCTAGTATGGCAGCAAGAGTTGAGAAGGGTGTTGAGAAATATTTATGTATGTTGAATGATTGGAAGAATAAAATAAAACTGTAGCATTTATTTTTTTATTGTTTATGAATTATTTGATTTAGACTAGTTTATTTTTTAATATACCTCAAACCCATTTTGATAGCAAATTAAAACATCTTTTTTCTTTATTTTCAACTCTTGATTATCATAAGTTATTTTTTGTAACAAGGTTTTATCTATTAATTCTAATATACGAAAACGTAAGTTTTCAATATTAAAACTATCTACTTTAACTTCATAACTTGCTACCAAACCAAAAGCTTTTTGTTCAATGTAAATTCCTGGTTCAAATTTATTGTCAATTTCAAATTTTTCAACATTGTATATTGGAAAAAGCAAATCTTCTTGATTAAAATCAGAAAGATTTAGTTTTTTTATTCGGATACCATCATACCAAATTTCGATTTGGTTTAAAGGTGTGTTTAGTAATCCACTTATCTTTCTACCAGGAAGAAATTCAAGAGATGGTATATTGGGAAGTTTAAGATTGTAATAAAAAAAGGGACTTAATAAAGCTTCTTCAATGCTTAGTTTCATATTATCAGCTACCTTAAGACATAAATCAAAATCGGCAGGAGAACATTCAAACTTTTTTAAAGTCCAACTCTCACCATATAAATTGATTTTTAGTTTTTTTAAATCCAAAAGAGGATGTTTAAATAAATTTATTTAAAATTATTTTTGACTCCATTTCTCTGGCTTCAATTTCAAGCGGACTTTTATTATACCCAAAGTAAATACATTCTTTAATATATTGGTTAAGAAAATTACAAATTCCACCTAATCTTTCATATTGCATCGTATGTGTCAATTCATGAATCAGCAAGCTATCATTTTTCCAATACTCAGAACGAATATAAATCCCATGTCTAAATGTTATTCCAATAGTGTTTTCTGTAATTAAACCAAGATTACTAACCGCTAAACTTAAAATGGAATTTACTGGCGATGGAATCTTATCAACCTTTAATAATCGAATCTTTTCAATTTCAACTATACCGATTTTCGAAGCTAAATAAGTTTGTGTAGCATTAAGCATCACACCATTAGATAAAATGAAGTTTTCTTGACCTTCTACCCATTCACTAGCTACTGGAACTAAATCGAGAATTTGCACACTATTTTTCATTACATATCTCTTTTAAATGCTCATAAATCATCACCATTGCTAAGGTATCTAATTCACAGTATTTTAAAAGACCAGTTGTTATTTCTTCTCTTTCTATTGCAGTCATATCTTGGTATTGAAGCTTGGCATAAGCTGTTAAGGCAGCTCCACCATCCGCTATACCTTCCATTTCTGATAAAGTTTCTTGCAATTCTAATTCTGTCCAACCATCAAAAAGTACAGGTAGCATTTTATATGGATTGATTACCTGATTGTTTTCTATCTTCAACCAAATATGATTTTCATCAAAATTTTTACTACTAACGTTGATATCACGTAGGGACTGACTATATTTAGTTTGCAAAAATTTACTCGATTTTAATGCTGCGGGCAAAACCGCTTTTATAGAATTGGAACCTTTGGTGTAAGGATTATAATAATAGTCTTTAACCACAGCGTTTAAATCCACCATATTTCTATTTCCTTCCCATTGTTCGACACTATCTTTTGTAGATTTGGTTATTGTCTTTAAAAATTCGATTAGCTCCGTTTTGTCGATTTCATTGGATTCGTATAATTGTTTAATAATAGCGTTTACTATTGTATTTTCATGAGCTGCAAATCTGAAAATAGTTCCATCATCATTTTTTAATGCATTGTATAATGCTCTTGCAAAAATAAAATTAGGAAATTCATCAGGTGTATTACTTATAAATTCAGATTCATGAGTAATAGTACCATCTGAATGATATACATGATGTGAAAATTGAAAAGCAACTTGCTCATAAGGTCTTCTACCCGCTGTAAAAGGAAGAGCTACAGTACTCGTTTCAAAGTCAATAAAATGTAAGGGTAATTTCCATTCTTTGATTATATCCTGTAAGCCTTCTTTTTCAACATGTATTGTACTGTCATCAGTTCTCGCTTTTTCAACTTGAATCCATTGACGTTCTGATGTAGATATTTTTCCTGGAGCTAATTGTACCTTAAAATCACTTTCTTGTAAATCACGCATCAATAATCGTTGCTCTTCTATCAAATTACCTCCTCTGTAATTCCATATTTCCAAGGCATTAGGAGCATTAAAATCTTCTTGTTGCCATCCTAAATACTTATTATAACAATATTCAAATCCTGATAGTAAACCTTTTGATTTTTCTTCAATGGTAGCTTTGAATTCACATTTTTTGCACTCACTAAAATTGGGCATCCAATTCATATAATTATGTTTTATATATGAATTTTTAAGTAATTCCATTGCTTCAGAGAAACCTAAATTATCATAATATTTATATTTATCAAAAATAATATCATCCACAATTTGGTCAACATTTACTTCAGATAATATACTTTCTCCAATTTTTTCAATAGAACTAACCCTTCTAATTAAATCAGTTCTCGGATTAGCATTTTTTGGAATCCTAAATAATTGATTTAAACCGTTTATTTGGGCAGTTTTGTTTTTATCAGCCATCATAAAATAAGCGGTAAAATGAAATTCTGGATAAGCTAATTGTGCAACTTTTTTTTGGAAAGCTAAATCAAATAGATACGCTTTATATTTTTTTGATAAGCCACCTCTGACACCTACAAAGTTATTTTTATTGCTAGAATCAAAAGATTTAGCTTTAACTTCAATTAGTCTTATTAGGTTTCCTTTTTTTTCTAATATATCGGTTCTAATGAAATAGCCATCAACAAGAAATGCGGCTTCATATATAACTACATTTTCTAGTTGTAATGCTTCTTTAGTAAGTTCAGCTGCTCGCTCATATTCATAGGTTTCTGTTTCAATAAAATTACCATCTGGATAATGTAATCTTGCCAGTTCTTCCACTTGAAAACCACCTTTAGCTAATGCCAATAAAAAGGAATCTTCTAGTTTATTATTGGCATATTCTTCTTTCCCTGTAAAATAGAGTTTGTTAGGACATTCTAATCCTAATTTGAATCGAGATTTTGATAGTACTTTCATAATAATTGACTTAAAAATTAAAGTTTAGAATAATAGTCCAAAAAAGCCAATTCTTCAGATTTAAGATTAGCCAAACCAATTTCATTTATTCTATCCAATATAACATTTAATGTTTTTTCTTTATCAATAGAATTTCCATTAATAGGTTTAATATGTTCTAATGCTATTAAATATTTCTTATTCCAACTCAGATATTCGTTGTTATCTTCATCAATGTATAGGAATAGAAGCGGTAGTAAATCTTTATAATAAATCTTGTTAAGAGCTAAGTTATTAGATTTAATTTCTTCATCATTTAAAAATACAGAAGTGATATTATACTGTATTCTTATTTGCTCAGGAGACAATTCCAATTCTGAACTTACTTCAAGATGTGCATTGATAAAAGTGGTGTCATAACTTTCTTTTTCAATAGGGTTTTTAAAAGCACTATTAAAACAATCCACTAAAAATGGTGTTAAATACAAAGAACGATTTTTTATTAATGACAACTCTATTTCATTGAATAGGTTATAGTCTGATTGGTTGGAATTATTATTAGGTATAATCTCAAGTCCACCTAATGATATTTCTTTATAATTTTGGCCATGCCTTTTGAAACCAATAATGAAATCTTCTTCTAAATAAATTAAATGAGGATGTTCTTCATTGAATAAATCGTCATGCAATGTTTTGTGACAATGATGTAGGTATGAAAAAAAGGTGTCAATTATTGGGTGAATAAACGATAAATTTTGAAGTTCGTCAATTGATACATTTAATAAATCAACACAAATAGTCTTAGAAACAGCAGAAGGATAGTTGGAAACCATAGATGAAGTTTTAAAATTAGTATGCAAATTTACAGATGTACTTAGTCAAAAAATGACAAAGTAAAAAAAATAGAGTTAATTTAATCTTTCACATTTGTCTTTAAACCTGCCTAAGAAATAATCAATTTCGTGATTGTCCCATACACTAATCTCTATAATTAAATGAGTGGGGGTTTCTTCTACTATTTGTTGTGAGTGGTGCAATTTTTTATTTCTAACAATTCCCATAGCCCAATCTGTAAATTTCAATTTGAAAGTTTTGAGTTTGTTTTCTTTCCAATTGTACCATATTCCAAGACTGTTTTTCAACAGTTCTTCTAAATTGGTTTTTTGATATAAATCAGAATAATCAAAAAAGATATACCTTTCATCAGTGTACTCATCGTCAGTTTCTTCTATTGCTGGATATACCTGATTGTCAACAAACAAATCTAAGGTGAAAGTTTGAAGCAAATTGGTTGGTTGGTTTGATCTATCATCAATTGAGCTCCCTAACATATAGTACCTATTATCATAGTATCTAATTTGTAATGGAGCTACTTGTTTGAATTCAGGTTTTCCTTGTTTGTAATATAGAAATTTAATGGCTTGTCCCTTTTTGATATAATCAATTATTCGACCAGCTAATAATAGCAATTGATCTCGGTTAGTAAGACTAGGCTGAACATGAACAAAATAGGGATAACTATTCAAATCGTCTTTGCTATAATCAAATTCATCCATCAGCGCCGACTTGAGCCATTCTACTGAGTTCATGGTTTTTTCTGTATCTAATAATCCTAACAACAATGGAAAGGTGAGTTGTTCTTCATCGGTTAGAGATATATTTTCAGGATACCCTTCTAATACAAAATAGTTTCTACCATTGAATTTTTTAGAAGTTATTTTGTACCCATTTTCTATTAGACTCTTTTTGGCTCTATCAAAAGTTCTTCTTGAAATTTCATCTAAATTAAAATCACTTTTCAAGATTTCATTTAAAGAAGAAACTAGCTCATCAATAGTCCTTTTTTTATCACGGAGTAGTTTGACAATTATTTTCTTGTACAATTTATTCTTGCTATAATCTTCCATCTTAGTCAACATTGGTTTAAATCAAATATAAGAATAACTTTGACATATTGTGTCTAATATAAATTATTGTTCAAAAACAATTTTGAGTTCTTTCTTTACAACGGACTCTCCTTCATTAAAACCGACTTACATAGGTGGCAAAATAAGTTTGAAGTTATAGTTTTAAAGCATTTAATTTATCAATTATTTCAAGTAAATTTGTATCATTAGCAGTGCCTCTAAATTCAGTTGGAACTAAAAAATGAATTGAATCATTTGTATTAATCCAAACATTGGGACTGTCATCAATTACAATTATAGTTTCATACGATTCAATCCAAATAGGTTCAATTTCTTTTCTATATTGCTCATTAATTCTTGAGCAGTTTTTTCTACTTAAAATTTGGATAGGTTCTATGTTTAGAGATTTACTAATTTTAGTAGCGTAGGTTTTTAAAGCTGTAGTATAGATGATAATATCCCCTAAATTTTTGCATATATTTACTAATTCTCTTGCTAGTGGACGTTCATAAACGGCTAGGTATTCACTAAACTGAAATAGTTTGATTGCATTTTCGGTAGGTGCATAAGAACCATAAATGAGCGTATGGTCGAGGTCGAATAAGATTAGGTTTTTTTTCACTTGATAAAATTTTCAGCAAGAATAAATATATATATAGCCAAATTTTGACAAAGTTAAATTGTAAGTTTGTATTTAAATTCGAAAATCACTAAAAATAGTTAGTGTAAATACGTGCTAAATAACCTATTTTTAAACTCCCAATTACTAATAAAATTTAACAATTATAAAATAAATTATGGATAAAATTCTAGAATTAGGCTTTAAAGAGGCAGCAGAAGTTATTTCTGAAAATAGTAGTATAACTATTAGAATTGAAGAAAATGAATTAGCAAAAAATATTCTATATTCTTTTATAATTGAGATTGGGGATGAAATATCTGATTGGAATGTCATGTATATTGGTCATACTAGAAAGTCATTTAAAAATAGGATGTATGGCTATCAACAAGGTAATGGTAACGGGGTAAATAATAGAGTTCATAATGAAGTTAAAAAATTATTAGCAGAAGGTAGAAAGATCAAAGTATATATTTTGAATGATGTCTTTAATTTAAATATTCATTCTTTATCAATTGATTTTGCTGCAGGTTTAGAATATTCTTTAATTGAATATTATAATCAATACAATTTCAATAACAATCATCCTCCTTTGCAGAATATAGCTGGTAACAATAATTATAATAACAAAATTAATAATTCAGAATTAAATACATTAGAGATTAATGCGGTTGTTGAAGAAAATGAAATCTATATAGATGAATCTAGTGACTATAGTAAAACAAAAGGTGTTTTTGATTATAAATTAGGAAAAACATATTGGGATAACCCATTTATAAATATCCCGGTTAAATATTCTGATTTATTTGGAGGTCAAGATAGCGCCGTTAAGGTAGATTTTATTAAAAATAATCAATTAATAAAGTCAATCATCGTATTAGTTAATAGAAATGCAGTCGCAAATAAAGCTCCAAGATTATATTTTGGAAAGACCGAGGAGGGAGATTGGTTTCAAAGTTGGAAGCATATGAATTTTAGAGAGGGGGATTCTACATTAATTTATATATTAGGTAAAAATCATATTGTTTTTAAATTAGATTAGACAATATTAAAATAATTTTCTAATTAAACTCTAAATTTATCTTCTTAATAATTTAAAAATTCTATTTACTAGTTTAATTTTTATATAAAAAAACATCTATGTATTATTCAGTATAATTAAAATGCTCTACATTGACAATTAGAATTTAAAAAGTAGCACAATTATTATTTCCAGTCAATCTTCATTCTATTCATCCATGTAATCATTAAAATCAAAACTATCAACATCAGTAGGAGGGATGGCACCTTTGGGATTGAATAATTCCCATTCGTCCCAGATATAATTAGAAGTATCAAAGGATTGTACCCAGTTAATAAAAAGCAAACGGAAGTTCTCTATTTCGGTTCGGATGTGTTGAATAAATTTTTTGTCAATAGTATCGTCATACATACGCAAGCCACCCACTTGTGTATATAAACTCATGGCGTGGTAGCGGATGATAGCCGCATTTTGCATTTTAATGTTGTAAATACCACCTGCCTCAGCGCCTGCAATCTTAGCTGGCAACATCATGGCATCGGCGCGCATAATGTCTTTCGTGCTTTGAAGTAGTTCATTGTCCTCGGGTAAGGAAGCGGCTAAACTTTCTACTAATTGAAATAAGAGTTCTGCTTTTTGATAAATAGGGAGCTGTTGTGTTTTTTCGTAGTTAGACATTATAAATTATTATCTTATCCATTAGACAATTCATCAAACCTAGCCTTCATAGTTGGATTGTTATGAGTTAACTTTTTGATTGTTAAGTCATCTGTTTTTTCGTTTGCAAGACGAAGATTGTTTTCTGAAGATACCAAAGCCGCTTTTGTTTTTTCTAATTCTTTAATTGTTTTGTCTATGCCGTCAATAGCGTCTTTAAATTTTCGACTCGCCAATTCATAATTTTTTGCAAAGCCTTCTTTGAATTTATTTACTTTCTCTTCAAAGTTAGTAATATCTATATTTTGACTTTTAACTAATGCAAGTTCTGCTTTATACTGCATGGCATTTAAAGCTGCATTTCTTAACAATGTTATGATTTGAATGAAAAATTGTGGTCGAACTACAAACATTTTAGGGTGTCTATGAGAAACATCTACAATACCGGTATTGTAAAATTCACTATCTGCTTCAAGCATTGAAACTAATATAGCATATTCACATTTTTTTTCTGTCCGGTCTTTATCTAATTCCTTTAAAAAATCTTCATTTCTTTTTTTGGTGGCGGTAGTATCGGACTCATTTTTCATTTCAAACATAATGGAAATGATTTCATTCCCATGTTCGTCATTTTCACGATAGATATAATCTCCTTTACTGCCTGATCTTGAATCGTTGTCTTTTTCAAAATAAGCTTTTGGGAATGCAGTGGAACGTAATTTATTAAATTCATTTTCACAGTGCAATTCAAGGGTTTCACCAATCATTTTAGTAGATAGCTTTGCCTTCATGTCTTTAACACGCGCAATTTCTTCATCTTTGTATTTAATGATGGCTTCTTTCCCTTGTAATTCAGTAGCAAATTGTTGTTTTAAACTACTTTCTAAATTTTGTTTTTCTAATTCTTTGGTTTTTACTTCATTTAGAAGTGCATCGCGTTCTTTTTCAATTTTTTGAGTAGCTTCGTTTACTGCTAATTTTTTCTCTGTTTCAATTCCATCTAGTTTTGCTTGAAGTTGTAGCAAATCGTTTTCTTTTTGAGACAAATTTTGTGAAAGCTCAATATCTTTTTGCGCTAATTTTTCTAACAACGTCTCACGCACTTTTGCTTCGGCAATTGTCACGGCGTTCTGTTTCTCTTTTTCAGCTAACGCTAATCTATTTTGAAGTTCTTCTTCAAATTGATGGTCACGAATTTGTTTTACGATTTCAGCAAATCCTGCTTCATCAATTTTAAATGCTTTTTTACAATTAGGACAGATTATTTCGTTCATTATTATTTTATTAGAGATTTAATTAAATTTTATTTGAAAATATTAATTTTTAAGATTGAAGTTCAAAAAAATATTCAACATAACTAATAAAATCCAAATTGGAATGTTATGATTTTTAATTTTTTGAATTTAGAAACTCACTATCCTATAAGAGTTAATTTCAAGTCTTCACCTGACTAAAAAAATATTTTGAAAGAATAGTTTTGGATTAAATATTTAATTCTTTAATTAAGAGGTCTAATTTATTATTTTTTTTGCTTGAAGGGAAATATACATCATATCGTATCCAATAAAAATGATTTTCAGCCGTCATGATATAAATTATTTTGTAAGAAAGATTACTATATATTTTATAATCTTCATAAAATCGCTCGAATAAAAATGTTGCATCTTCATAAGATAAATCCTCTTCTATGATTATTATCGTTTTTATATACTTACTAATGTATGTTCTATAAGTCTTATAATTATCTGAAATAAAATCCTTAGAAATTTTTATTAGTTTAGATTCAAAACTCTTTTTATCCAAAAAATTCATATTAATTGTGTTTTAAATGTTTTAATTTACCTAAAATAGTTTTTGATTGAATTAAAAAAAACTCAACTGTGTTTCTATCTTAGGTTGAAACGTACCGATAATCATAAAAGGATTGTGTGAAGTAAAGTGAAATAGGGCAGAAGTTCCTAAATAGAAATGCAAGTCTTTTGTTTTTGCAAAATCTTCAAAATACTTATTTTTCACATCTTGCAACGCTTTAACTTCATCTCCTTCATGTTTAGCTAAGCAATTCCAAAACAATTGACCAGTTTCCCAATCTTCTATCATCATATTGCTTACTTTACCATTTTCATCTTCAAATTTAAATTTAAAGGTATAAGGTAATTTTTGGACTACTTCAAATGGATTTTCAGGATGTTCGTATTCAAACATATTAATTTGATCTCTATTAGCTTTAAGCTTATCAATTTTCTTTTTATCCCATTCTCTTTCAGTGGCTTCAGCAGTAAAGTCAAGAATTTTTGTTGGTTTAAAAACAGCTAAGGAAGTACAAATTTTTTTATCCTTTGCTTCTTCAATAAGTTTAGACATATTAGTATAAACCTTATTTAAAACAGCTGTTTTTCTTTCAGACCAACTTCTGTCTTTACCTGTATCTAAATGATTTACAATAGAAATTTCACTGTCTATAGAATACGGTCTGTAACTTTCAGGGCGAAAGTCACTTTTATTCTTTACTAAATCAATCTCAATCCAATCATACTTTTTGTATTGTTGGTCGTATGCTATTTTTCTAAAAGGGACTGGATAAATTCTAATCCAAGAGCCATCTTCTCGAAATCCTGCTGTGCAAACTAATTCATCATATTTGCCGGAAATCGTAGGATAGGTTTTAACAGTAATTAGCACTCTTGTTTTCGCCATATTTAGATATGTTTTACTTCATATTCAAATATAGGATTTTTTGCAATTGCTTCTGCTAATGGTTTTCTGTGACATTGACAAATATCTGCTTCAAAACAAGTCAAAGCTATTCTTTTATATTTTGAAAGTAATTCGATTATTTTGGTTTGATAACTATCGGTTTCTTTCAGTGTGGTTTTTTTGTAAACTTCAAATAACGCATCATAATCTTGTTGTGTATTTAATTCTTGGCGTTGGTCTGAATTGATACCAACTTGTGGTATATGTATGTATTCAATACCTAAACTTTCACAATATTTTTTTAATAAACTTTTACTGAAACCAAACTTCATACTCAAAGAGTTCTTTCTTACATCAACTAAAAGTTTCACATCATTACTTACTAGTTTATTTAAGTATTTTTCCAAAGAAACACCTTCATAACCTATTGTAAAAAGTATCGTTTCATTACATTCTTTTTTTGAACTAATTACTTTTTCAAGTTGTTTTTCGTCTAAGACTTTATCAGCAATTGTACTATTAATAGCATAATATGGAAAATTAATATAAGTATGCTTAATAAGACTATTACTATTCATATTACCATAAAGTTGCACTACTTCAGTAATTATTTTCTTATCTTCAACTTTCAACGACTTTACAAAATCATCCTGATTGTTTTTGATAAAATAGTTTTCATTTTCTAATAAACTACCATTTTTTACCATAGTGTTTAAATCGGCTTTTACAGAGAAGGAATAGCAACCAAATTTATAAGGTATAAACTCGTATTCTGGTTTTTTCTTTTTTTGACTGTATAAGAACAACAATTTTTGTATGCGAATTTTTTCTAATTCTCCACCCAATAGTTGTATTAAAGCTAATATAATTTTTCTTCTATAAAACATGTTGCAAATTTAAGTAAAATGAAACCAATAATATGATCACAATTCATTAAGTATAAATGTAAACTATTAAACTACCTTTCTATTTGATAAAATAAACTCATTGCTAGTAAAGGATTTTTTGAATTGTATGATTTTTATTTTAAGGTTTTCCAAATATTTAAGGTTTATTGTTTAATTCTCTTAATTCTACTATTGTTTTATCTTTTATAGAAACAGTGTTTTCAAGAGACTTTATTTTATTTTGAAGTTGCTCGATAGTAGTATCTTTTTTTAAGAAACTCGGTTCTGTATGTGGCAAATTAATAATTGCAATTAATTTTTCAATGGATTCAATAGTATCTTTTAATTCTTGCTCAAACTCGGGTTTTTCTAAATCATAATGGCTGAATGGATTCATTACAGTACCCCTATGAATTTCTAATTCTTTAATTAATTCAATATCCAAATTTGTTTGAGTAGTTATAGTCAACCAATAGTCTTCACTTTTAATCTCTTTTACATTCTTTTTATAGACAACTAAAAGCTTTCTTGAACTGCAAATAAGTTTTACAATCCTTTCAAATTCAGTTCTTATATATACTGCTGACGCTTTATAATCTTTTTCTGCTAGATGGTGTTTTGCTCTTGTTATATATCCTTTTTCATTTACAATTAATGGTATTTCAAAATCTTTATCATCTAATGACTTTGAAAAAATTTCAATGTATTTCCATTTTTCATTTCCAAAAAAGTTTCTTACTAATTCAAACCAAACCTTATCATAAGTTGTCATTATGGTTTGAAATCTTTCGTTTTCAGGAACTTCAATAAAATGATTTTTTAATATTTTAAGTAATGGTAAGCGATTACTCATATCAAGTCCAATCAGTATATCATCTAATACCAATACTTTTAATGCTCCTGCTGTTGGATTTACTTTTATTGAAGCCAAGTATAAACTTATAGCCAATGCAGATAATCTAGCTTCGTTTAAGAAAAATTGATGTTTGGGAATATGATTATTATAAAATTCAATTCGTAAACCTATATTATTACCAGAAATTACCTTACGTCTTATATAAGTAACACCTGAAAATTCAAAAGAAACCTTAATACCTCCACCAAAATAATTTAAAAAAGTATTAGTATCTTTTTCTATTGATGATAATAATTCTTTGAGACCAGGATTGAATTTTGTTTTTAGATAATCAATATTTGCAGCCTTTCTTTTTGGTGTCTGTTGTAAATCAAAAATATTTTGATAAAGTTTATCCCATTCTTTACCAATTTCTTGATTACTAAATCGATTTATAGAATGATATAAAATGTTTGATACTAATATATCAAATAGATTTATACTTTTATTATCGTGCTGGATGTGTGTTTTTAATAAACTGCGATAGTCAAAAAAACCTTTAATTTTGTTGGCATCTGCGATTATAGTTTTATCCAAACTTATGATTTGCTTATCGACACAATTTAATTCAAAATTAGTTGTTTTTGTTGAAGTTGCAGATTCTTTAATGGTAAGCAAAATAGATGCTGTATTTTTTTTAGAAGCTGGAACAAATATATTTTCTTCAACATTGACCTTTTGAACAGAAGATAAAAAGAAGTTTTGTAAAGCCGTAAATAACGAACTTTTACCACTACCATTTTCGCCATATACCATTAGGTTTTTACCATCTTTATCTAATGAAATGGTATGTTCGCCATAAAATGCGCGATAGTTGTTTAACTTGATTTCGGTTATTCTCATAATTTACTTACCAACTTTCAGGTTTAGTTAATACATATCCATCCTTTTTGGTAACATTTAATGGAAATTGATGGTCTTTTATTTTTTTCTTACCAATAATTTGTGAACCTTTTGCAGCACCTGCAACCGTAATATTGTGTCTTTCGGGTGGAAAGAAAACACTAACCGCTTTTTTATTAAACTGATGATGAATTGCTTTTACTGGTGGTACTAAATCACTATCTCCCGATATTAAAATTGCAGTATCATACCTGTCATTAAAAGCATCAAGTAGTAAATGTGTAGCAATATTAACATCCGTCATTTTTTCATTTGATATTGACCAATTGTGTCCGCAATTATTACATTCTATTTCTTTTGCTTTGTAAAGACCATAAATGATATTTACACCTGTAGATTCTAGTGCTTCTAAATAAGTAGTTTGTCGTTTTTGTTTAATGGGTTGATTGGTTATTCTACTTGTGAAATATTTTATTTCAATTAGTTCTTGATTATGCGTGATATAACTATCTATCAATGATTTAATGTTAAGCCATTTGCAATTATCGATACCTGCATCTACCATACCGAAGTATAAGTTAAACCCATCTATATATACGATTACTCTATTTTTAATCATTTTTAACATTTTTTTTATTGTGAAATAAAATATTCACTCTATATTTGCACCTGTACAGCTCCAAGGATAGTATCCTTGGACCGATGCCCGACCTAACCGTTGGGCATTTACATTTTATAAACTTTCCTCTTTTATACCTTCAATTATCTTTATTTCTGGAATAGAGTTCATATAAAACAAATTCACTCTTACAGGATGATTTTTCTCATTTAATCTATTAAAAACAGTAGTGATGATTTCCATTTTTTTATTATCACTCATACTATCTGTAAATGCTGGTAACTCGCCTAGATGTTCTATTATTGTACGGTTATGTTGCTTTAATATGTCTAGAAAATACAATTCATAGACCATACCATCAATGATTTGTTCGAAGTAAGTTGATATTAAATCATTCTGTATATCATTTTTATTTTCTTTTGAGAAAATAATATATTTGACTACTTGTATTATTAATGATTTATTTTTTTCTGAAATTAAAGGAACAGGAACATCATTAATCATATCCATATTGAAGTTTATACCTGTATTATAACTTGAGCCTCTATACTTTTCTTTGATATAAAATATAAATATTTTACTATTAACTAACCCTAATAGTAAATATAAATCATTAGAATACCCTGATTCCTTTGTGATTATTAATGTTGATTTACCAGGGATAATGATACCATCAATATCAATGCAAGCATCTAATAGTGTTAGTCCTTTAATTATAATTTTTGGTTTTATTGACTTTTTAGAATATGAATTATTAAAATTCTTCAAAAAATCCTTCTTTTTGACTACTGGTTTAAGATATTTATACTGCTTTTCGAGATGTAATTTATCTTTCAAATATGTCATTTCTGAATGTCCCCATCTCGAAACATATTTACTTATTGTTCCTGTATTGATAATTTTTAAATATTTCTCCGAATCGAAAGTATCATTTATGTCTAATATGTATTCTTTAAGTTTATAAGTATCTGAAGTAGAACAAGCATTTTCACAAATCCCATATTCTTTGAACTTGTTAGGGAAAATTTCAATTTTTTTAATTAAAGAAATATAATCTGAAAATAACCAGTCAAAAGTATAAGGTTCAACAATATTTGATTTGCTTACAGTGTCGAGATGTGTAACTGTATTGTTATAAAATTTATCAATTTCTAAATCTTTTGTTTCATATTTCCCTATGAATGTAATTATAGAGTCAACTTTCGCATTTTTAAACACGTCTCTACCAGCTTCGGCAATTTTAATGTAATTTTTTAACAATTGTAACCTTATTTCATTCCCAAATGGTTTAGATATCCATTTGTCTGGGGTAATAAAAACTAAATTTCCTGTTGGGTTTAGAAAATGAAAACTAACATCGAAAAATGCAATATATATGTCCCAATTACCTTTACAGAAATTTAATTTTTTAGTTAAATAATCTCTGATATGACCATTTCCCATACTAACCATTGTTTCTGAATCTATATAAGGCGGATTTGCAATTACAATATCAAACCCAACATTGTTTTTATTTTCAAAAAGATAAGGATTTAAAACTTCTGGAAAATCTAATTTCCAATCAAAATGATTAAATGGTTTTAAAGAATCTTTTTTTAGTTCAATAAGTTTTTTTATATTTTTATCAAAGTTGTAAATTTCATTAAGAATTAGTTCATTATTCTTAAGGTCTTTTACACTTAAACCTAGCCCATTATCTATTTTAACGCTATTTTTATTAGTGTAGCTCTCTTTGTTAAATGATATTTGGTTAATTAATAAATCAATTTTTAAATCTCTAATTTCAGCAGCTATTTTTTTCTTTGAATTACCTTCTTCATTAAAATAGTCTTTTTGCTTTTTTGCTACTTCTTTAAGTAAACGCTGTACATTTTTTACATAATCATCTGCTTTGCCTACACTTCCTGTTTTGTTCCAATCAATTTCAATAATCTCCTCTTCAAACTTGCTCAATAAACTATCTCCAACTACAATTTTATAATCGAGATTTGGCAGTGCCTTTGGTTTTTCTTCGTTTACAATCAAACTCAACCAAAACCGCAAACGAGCAATATCAACAGCACCTTTTTCTATATCAACGCCATAAATACTATTTTGAATAATGTTTTCTTTAGTTTTAGCCGCATCAAAATTCTGATTGGTATGAACTGCAATCAATTCTTTTATAGCAAAAATCTCTTGTAGTAATCCCATAGGAAATGCACCTGAACCAATGGCTGGGTCGCATATTTTAACCGTATTCAACAAATCGCTCATTCGATTTAATTGTTGGGCTGTAAGACTACTTATGTCTTTGTTTTTAACTATACTTGAAATGGCTTCACGGTCTAGTGCTTTATCACCTAAACTCTCTATCATTTGTAATTGTCCTTGTATTACTTCGTTTCCAAAAAGTTCAACTTGTTGGTTTCCTATGGCTCTGTAAACGGTGTATTCCTTGCTTAAATGTGTGGTTAAATATTCAATTAAACTTTCTTGGCACATATAATGCACAATCTCTTTTGGCGTGTAGAATGCTCCTTTGTCTTTATTATCTTCTAGTAAGTTCTCAAAAATATGTCCTAACATTTCTGGGTCAACTGCTACGGTGTGGTCTTCTGGACTATCTTCGTGAACAGTGAAATTGAATGAGTTTAAAAAATCAAGAAATCCTCGGTGAGGCTCGTGTTTCTTGTATAGTTTTTCAGTTAGTGGGGTATCTTCAAAATCATCTGAATGAAATAATGTTGGTATAAAGGTCAATAGTTTGTTGTCAAAATCTTCTTTATCAAATAAACCACCGTTTAAAAATGGTATCTTAACTTCTGTTTTATCCTTATCAGGCATAACAAAGACATCGTTAGGTCTTTCGATACCACCTTTGTTTAAAGTGTCAAAAAACAAATTTTTGAGCCATAACTCATAAAAAGTTTCATTTGCACCACTTGACATAAATAATTTAAAAATGAAGTCTGGGTCTCCATCTTTATATTCTAAATCGGTTGCACCTAACCAACCTTTCTTTTGAACAAAGTATAAGAATACTATACGACCTAATAGTTTTTTTGTAAAATCTCGAATAGGTTTATAGGCTATATCTAACTCTTCTTTTTTAGCATCTTGAGGAATAGTAATATTGAATATTGATTTTCTGAAATTAGAATTTTGTAAATATTCTGTAAACAATTTGTAATGCAGCGTATACTCATCAAAGAATGCTTTACTTAAAGTTTCCACAGAAAATATATTTACTAAACTAATAGCACTTTTTTCGTTTTCTGATGGATATAAAACAATTCGTGAAGCTTTCTCTAATTCGGCAAAACGATCGGAAATGGTTTTACATTTTTCGGATTGACCAACAATGAATGTATAGCGTTTAGGATTTAGTTTTTTTACACTAATTCCCTTATCTGTCAAAACGGTATCACTGGCAACCAAAGTTAGTCTCCAAGTTTTAAGGTTATCCGGATTGATGAAATTTACTAAAACACCTTCACCTGCAATTAGCATTTTACGCACATATTGCTGGATACCTACTTTGCTTTGTTCGATACGAACTTTAGGTTGCAATGTTATCTCGTAAAGCTTTAATGTATTATAATCATCTAACTCTAAATTACCATAATGAACGACTTTAAGTATTGCCTTTTTTTCTGATAAAGTTAATTGATTGCTTTCGTCAATATAATTTTCTTCTCTAAAAAGTTTTGCTTTTTCTGATGTAAAAACAGAATTTAGAATTTCTCTTTTAAAGACTTCTAAATCATATACTTTTTGAAATGATTCTTGTATTTGTAGTTTACCAGCCATACTTAATTAATACTAACGGTTAAAACAATTTTTGGATTGATGATTTGATATTCTTTTTTTGTATTGTTAACACTTGGATTTAGGTTCAAATCGTCTATAACTTCAATAAATAATTTTTCGTAAAATGCTTCTTTTTCTTTTACAATCATTGTTTCAAAAGATTTGAAAAAATCATTTACTTTTTTTGGCGTTCCTTTACTTGAAAATGTACCATTCTTAATACTCTCTACCAATAAACGCATCGTTTCTGTTTTTTGAGGCGTTGGAGAAAATTTTATAGCATAATTCAGATTAGAAATTGCTTTGTTTTCGGCTGGGCTCAATTCTTTTTTATTTACTGAATGAAAATTACTTTGCACCGAATCGCTTTTGAATTGTTGAAAAGCAATTTTGGCTTGTTCAAAGTGATTGTCGTGAAAAGCAACTCTTTTTTCTTCAGGAGTTGATTGAAACAATTTAACTGCATCTAAAAAGCTCAAAATCCTTGTGTTGCCAACACCACTAACAAAACAAAAAACACCAGGATGGTTGTCTGCTTTTAAATAACAAATTGATGAACCAGTAACGTTATCTGGTAAATCATCTCCATCATTGAAGGAAATAGGTTTAAAATGAAGATTGTCTTCTTTTCTCCCAACTCTTGCCTTATTTGGTATTTGACTAATTTTCTTGAAATATTCTTTATTTTTCTTTTTGAACTCTCTTAACTCGTTCAAGTATTTTAATATTTCGCTTTCTTCTTGTTGAACTTTGTTACCATATAAAGCACCATCACCAACTTCTTCTAATAAAGAAAATATTTTATTGTCTTCGCCAAAAGCTGTGTGAAATGCTTGTAATTTACGAATTGCTGTTTGTTCTAATCGTATTTGATTATTTCCTTGAACACTAGGATAGAAATTATAAACAAAAATTTGTTTTGCACGTGTACCTATTCGATTTACACGACCAATTCTTTGCATTAACCTGGTACTATTCCACGGTACATCATAGTTTACAATAACATTGCTACGATGCAAGTTGATACCTTCTGCCAATACTTCTGTTGTAATAATTATATCATAATCATATTGCCACTCCGCTTCCTCAAGGTTTGCATCAAAATTTAAACGAATAATCCCTTCATTGTTTTTTCTATTAGAACTATCTATTGTTAATATTTTCTTGAAGCCATCTGCTTCTAATCTGTCTTTAATTTCATTTGCTGTCTCTGTACTCTCTGTAAAGATTACAATTTTGCCACTATGGTTAATTTTTTTCTCAAAGAAAGTACTTTTAAGATGTACTAAAAATTCTTCCATTTTAGGGTCAACAGCAATTTTATTCCATCGTTTAATTAAATCAGCTATTTTCTTTTTGTCTTTTTTAAGTAATTCAATAAAATCAATTTTAAATGCATCTTTCTTAAATTCTCTGTTATTTCCCCCTTTATTTTCAATGGATGCTAATATTTCATCATCCGTAAAACCCTTTTCTATCAATTCATTAATGTTTAAATCAGGAGCAATAAAAACTCTATCCTTATCGAACATATCCAACATATTTTGTGTTGCCTTATCTAAGCGACCTAAAGATTTTTTAAATGCGTGAAAACTACTTTCTAAACGCTTTACCATTAAAGTTTTCATTATTGCTGATAATCTATCCGAAATAGATTGTACAGTTTGATTGCGTTTTGCATATAACTTAATATCTTCGGGATTGACTAAATATTCAATAGCTCTGTATCTAAAATATCCTAATGCATCAGGTAAAGGGTTGCCGTCAGGATCAATACCAGCAATTAAGTCTATAGTATCAATAAATAATTTAGATAATTCATTATCAAGTTTATAATGTAAAGAAACAGGGTCCCCCACTTTTGGAAAAACAATTTTTTGATTCTTTAAATCTTCTAAGTATTCAGGATTATTTTCAATGTCTTTTCTAGTTCTTCTTATAACTAGTGGCTCTACAACATCGTTGCGGAGTTTATTAAACATCAACTTAAGCTTAGGAATATTTAGTTTAGGCTCTGAAGCTAACTTTTTATATTGCTCATTTATAGGTTTAAAATATTCTTGTAGATTTTTATTAGGTATATCTAATGTTGAATTTCTTCTGTCCTGAAATAAGTATAGTTGATTTTCAATATCGTCAGGTCTATTGTTTAATGGAGTTGCTGATATTAATATTACTTTTTTTCTTGTATCACCATTCTCACCAGCTTTAATTCGTGGTTTTTTACAAATTTCTTGCAGAGCTAAATACATTTCAGTGTAGTCGTTTTTAAATTTGTGAGATTCATCTACTACAATTAAATCATATCGTTCTGCATTTGGTAAATCTGTATAATCATTGTCGAGAACCTTATGAAGACTTCCTGTTGTAACATATTCTAAATGATTATCAATAAGAAAATCAACTGCTGTTCTTTGCCAGTTTGCTTTAATTGCTGGAGGTGCAACAATTAAAATTTTTGAATGACTACCGTTTTCGTAAATAAACTTTTTTATAATCATAGTAGCCACAATAGTTTTACCCAAACCAACCACATCAGCCAAAATAAAACCATTGTGTTTTTGCATTATAGAGTATCCTTGATTGGCAGCATCAGTTTGATATTTTAAACGCATATACTTTTCAGGCAAAAGTAATTCTATATTATATGGGTCATATTCTACGCGATTACCAAAGTATTCAATCATCATCTTGATATACATTTCGTATGGTGTGAAATCATCTTTTAAATATGATTTTTTCACAATTTCTTCTACATCAATTACAAGAATATTTTCTGATTCGTTCCAAAGTTTTTCAAATTCATCGTATGCGAATTTTACATCCTCATAATCGCTTAATTCAACATTAAATTCGTAGTTATTCTCAACTTTTGCACCAATACCTGAATCTGTTAAATTGCTTGAACCAGTAATTACAGAACGTTCTTTATTATGATGGTTCAGTATGTCTTTATAAAAGATATAAACTTTTGCATGAATTGTTTTTTCTGGATGTGTTCTAATCTCAATCTTTTGGTCAATTAAATCTTGAAAGAATTGTTTAATTCCTTTTTCAGTAATTTCATCATAATTAGCATTTTCAATATCAATTAAAACTTCATTTATAAAGTCCTCCTTTGCTTTTTGTCTATTTGCAAAAAATTGTAGCCCTTTGTTATTTGCTTGAGCTATAATTTTATCAGCACTTATGCCAACTAATATTCTAATTTTAGGAACTTGATTTAGAAATTCTCTAACTTTAAAATAACCAGAGGATCTTAAATAACCAACTAGTGCATCAAAATGTTGTATGCCAGGATTATGTTCAAAAACACCCTCAAATTTTTTTATAAGTGTGTTTTCTGATTCGTTTGTAAAAAATTTTGTTGACATTTATGTAATTGAAATTAATGTATTGTTCAAACATAACTAATTAAATTGAAAATTTAATAAATTTAGTCTAAGAATAAACTTCAAATTTATCGATATCTAATTAGTGAAAGTCTCCCTGTTTTAGGAGTTATTTAAATTTATTTACACTCGTTTTTATACCCATCAGTATAACTAAAAATAGCAGCTGTGCTAATCAGCCTCATGTCAACTTGGAGTTTTTTATCAGTTCGAACTTGGTTCATTTTAGTATAAATACCACACCAATTTTTAGCGTTTACACCCTGTACTTGGATTAAAGTTCCAATTAAATGAATAGAGTAGGTAGTAGGAGCTTTGCGCATGGCTTGTTTAGCAAATATACTAGCTGATTTTACATTAAAATAATCGTCCATAGCTTTTAGGTAAGCATAGCAAATCAGTTCCTCGGCAAATGCTTTGTTGATGAAGTTTTTGTAATTCAGTTGAGGGTGTTTTTCAAATAAATAGTCTAAATATTCTGGAGCATTGGATTTTCCTTTTGTATCCCAACCTAGGCTATTAATCAACGCTAATCTTATAGCAATAGGATTTTTTGAATTAGTTAGAAATTGTAATTGTTTTTCTGTAATTTTTCCGTTTGATTTTGCTGCTTCTTTAATAATAGCAACATCTAAATAACCTTTGTAAAAAGGAGTAGAAGTAAGGGGTGAGTCGGCAAAGCTGGTATTTGCTACCAACAGGAAACAAAGGCTGAATAGGAGGTTTTTAATTTTCATAGTATTGGGGTATAGCTAATAAACGTATGAATTGTTGTACTTATTGTGAGATGTGAAAGTAGTTATTTTTGGTATGTTAACCAAACCCAAATGGAAATTCCAAAAGGGAGTCCGCAAATTAGCGTGGTTACTATGATATTATTGACTTCGGAGTATCTGAAATGTGGTTCAAATAAGACACTGTACAGATGAATGCATCCAATTAATAGCAGAGCCACAATACAACCCAAGCTGTAATATTTAAGTAATGATAAAAGATTGATACTTTTCATCGTTTCACTAGTATTTCATTTGGCATACCTATTTGTAATTTACCGTTGAGTATTTCAGAACTCATTGTGAAAGTGATGTTGGATTCAAAACCGCCTTGATTTTCGGTAAAAATAACTACACCCCCAGGTTCGCTGGCATTGTGAACTATTCCAAAAACTATTTCTTGGAACAAGCCATCTTTAATGGTTACTTCTTGATGCATTAATTCTTTAGCAGTAAGTTGAACTAATTCTAAATCGTTTACATCGGTTGGACTCAGCGAGTATCCGGTTGCGTAATAACGATTCGTATTAATGACTTGTATCCAGCAGTTTTTAGCTGCATCCTCTGGAATAATAACTACAAAATAAGCTTCTGTCTCACCTTCTTTTGGATTGTAATTTTTAAATCGAACGATTTGTCCGGCTTGGAATGGTGTTTTCATAATAATTAAGATATGGATAAATGTAATAGGGTGTCAAAATGTGGTCTGGTTTGAATTCCAATTTTCCAAAGTAATTTAGAATCTTCTTTCAATTTCAATGAAACCGATTGTTCATTCTTTTTTGTAATTCCTTCTGAAGGAAAAGGCAACTTAAATTCCTCGGTAAACTCTAATCCTTCATACGTTTTCATGTTTTTTGAAGTATCAATATATACTGCTAGGATTTCAATATACTTGGCACCAAGACCTTCTGAATAATCAAAATGAAGATTTAATTTGTCATCCAAATTGAAATCACTTGGATTGAAATACCTCCTTACTTGAAAATGGTTTATTTCATTGAATCGAATTGTTTCTTCGGCAACTAAAAAGTTTCGTTTTACAGCTTTCATAATTGATGTGAGTTTTAAATTATGAAACAAATTTGAAATACCATTCCGTATTATTTGTACGGAGTTAATTTTATTTCAAAAAAAATGCCTCAGTGTGAGTGAGGCATTTAAATTTATTATTTTTCTTTTTCTAATTCAACAGTTACACTGTCAGGTTCTAAACTATTCCAAGCTCCAGTTGTTGGATCGGTTAAGAAAGCGCCCCAATTGATTAAAGCGTCAAAAACAATCCATCCGGCATCAGCATGTTTCGTAACGGGAATGATTTGAGTTTTGTATCCTTCTTTCTTAATCATAATAGTATGATTTGAATTACGACGTAATTTTACATTAACAGCATCTGTTCCTTTTAATTCTCCATTAACATAAATTTGAGAACCTTCCGTCATTGATCGAATTGGTACATCTTTTCTTGAACCATTAAACATCAACGCACATGAAGAGGTTGATAGCGTTAAAACAGTTGCTACTGCAACAAGCGAAATTTTTTTAATTTTGTTTTTCATAATTCAATTAATTGTTAAGGTTGAGTATTTTTACAACTTCGTTATAATCATTCCAATTTGTATTTTTATTTGAACTTACTACAGAAGAAGGTATAATTACCACTCTAAATGATTTTATTCCAGGATTAGAAATTGCAGTTAAGTTAACACTTGACGTATATATATTTATGAAACCTACTCCAAATGAATAATGATAAGAAGTATTAGCAAATGTATATGGAATCGGACTCCAAGCTCCTGATGAATCAGAAATAAAAACACTCACGATTCCTTTGTCAACAATTTGTTGTGTTATGCCTGAGGCAGAAAAGGTAGTATACCATAATGCATTACTATTCGAACCTATCCAATTAGTTGAGTTTACTGTGACTGGGTTTGTACTAATAACATTTGCATTTCCATTAATACCGTTAGTACCGTTAGTACCTGCTGGTCCAGCTGGCCCTTGAGCTCCATCACTTGAGCAACTTAAAATAAATAGTGATCCAACAAGTGAAACTGCTACTTTTAAAATTGTTTTTTTCATAAAATGATTATTTAAGTTTTCCTACTCGTATCGCTTTTCAGTTACGCGCCGTTTAAATGGTTGCTGGCTCCATTTTATTTTTCTACTGCGTTAAAATTGAATTCACATTCATTCTCATATACATAACTCAATCGTTGGTAATTGTATACTATTGGAGCCTTCATTTCTTTTTTCATAAAAGCGATGTAGTTGTATACCGAACGTATAGATATGTCAAGCTTGGAAGCTAATTCCTTAGGGCTTCCTGTTTGCTCAGCTGCAATGAGCTCATTTAACCGTATGATAATTCTTATGTCCAAATTGGTGCAATTTTAAAACTTAGTACTGCAATTGGATTGCAGTTGGGAATTTTTTCTTAACAAAACGCATTTTTTTAGTAGGAATTTATTTTATAATGAATATTCATTTATTTTGGGATCAAAATTTTAACTTTATTCCGTATAGTTTGTACGGAGTGAAATAATTTTACTATTTTTAGAAAAATAATAAACCATGGCAATTTCTAGGTCGGCCTATAGAAGGTATAAAGTGATTGATTCGTTGTTGCGAAATTCAATGCGTAAGTATCCTACCTTATTGAATATTCAAGAGGCTTGTGAGCAAAAGCTAGATATGTCGCCTTCCCTAGATACTTTGGAGAAAGATATACGCAACATGAAGTCGCCTGAACCCGATGGCTTTGACGCGCCCATAGTATATTGCCGATTGAATAAAGGATACTATTATGAAAACCCTAATTTTTCGATTAGTTCCATCAGTCTTACCGATAATGATATTAATAGCATTAAAGAAGCGATGGAATTATTACAAAATATGAGCGGTGATAGAGTAGGAGACCGTTTTAGTTATGCCATTGACAAGGTTCTTTCAAGTTTTAAAGAAACGTTTCCTGATGGGAATAGTAGAAGGAAAATTATTCAAACTGATTATGTTCCGGGGGCAAGAGGTTTTGAAAATTTTGATTTATTATTTAGTGCTTGTAAAAATAAATATCCGTTATCATTTGTGCATTATTCGTATAATAAACGTGCTTTTAAGTCGGTTATAGTACATCCAGTGATGTTGAAAGAATTTGAAAATAGATGGTATTTAGTAGGATATTCGGAGAGTCATGGAGCATTACGGACTTTTGGATTTGATCGTATCTATCAACCTCTTTTCTTAAAAAGAAAGTATATAGCTTCAAATAGTGATGAGGTCGATGTATATACCATTAATTTGTTTGGAGTGTATCCAATAGAAAATCAACCCTTGCAATTAATTACCATCAAAACCTCTCCAATTATTACACATTATTTCGAGGCTTATCCAGTTCATAAAAGTCAGGTAATAGAAAAACGTTCTTCAGGGGTCGGGATTTTTCATTTTGAGTTAGTACCAACAGTTGAATTAGTGAGATTGTTTCGTTCCTATGGTAAAGAGTTGAAAGTAATAGAACCAATTTGGTTGCATAAATTTGTTAAAGAAATATAGCTTATGCATCATAATAAACAATCTGTAGTATTTCATTTTGATCACACAGGTCACAGCAGAACGAATGCAAAATTAGTTCGTATTCAATTGACTTCTGAATTCACCAAGGTTGATTTTGGATACAATGCACGTGATTTATATATTAAAGGAGGTTGGATACGAATGGCTCCTGATACTTTTATAGAAATAGTAGAAACGGGTCAACGTTATCCTCTTCAATTAGCTGATAATATCCCTATTGCACCCGTGCAACATTATTTTGAATCTCAAAAAGATTGGAGATATTATTCCTTGTTTTTTCCACCAATTCCCCAGCAAGATTGTAGCATTAACATTATCGAAGTTGAAAATGGACTTTTTAGGGATTTTAATTACTACGGTGTCAAGTTGAGAATGGAAGAAGGAATGGAAATTTTGGAATAAAAAAATAATGTGCTTTGAGCTATTTTATTATAAAATGAATACTGTTTTTTTAATAAACTATTACTTTAAGTTGTTTATTTTATAGTATTATTAGTCAAAATACTAAATCTTAAAATTAAATTAAAACGAATTTTATTTGTTTTCAAACTGTATTAATGCGTATTTATACTTATCAATACGCTTCTTTTATTAAGTTTTTTCTCGAAATCCAATTAGTTTTCTTGTGGTTATTAGTAATCTAAAAGGTACTAACTAAAAATTATTAGTTAGAATAATTAATTTATATATAATAATTTTTAGTTTATTCTGTTATAAATTTTGTGTGTTATCTTACTAAAATAAGTGATGAATAAATTCCCTACTACCCTTCAAAATAGAACATTAAAATCTGATTTTGCTCAATATTTTTCAAATTTAGATAGTCAAGGCTTGGCTTCTTTATTGAAAGATGATACTTTATACGATGAGCTTTCAAAACTAGAATGTATAGAGCTTTTAGAAAAGCAGTTTAAAAGCTTTAAAGAGCAAAATATTCATTTTTTAAAAGCTGTTCCTGGAAGTTGCATAGGATGTAAAAAAGGATGCTCGGGTTTTACTTTTTTAGATGAAGATAGCGGTTTCTAAGTTGATTTGGTTATTGAAATGAATACCACTGAAATAGTTGACTTTACCGATTGTGTCAATTTGGAAAATGAAATCTTGGGACTCAACAAAAAAGAGCAAATTTTTATGAATGACAAAGACCTATATGGCGTTTCCCAAGAGTTTCCATTTTAATAATTTTTTATGAAAAATAATTTTGTGTTTCTAGTTGTTTTGTTATTTACGGCATCTATCTACAGTCAGCAGTTTCTAATTGGTGACAAAGTTTCTCCAAAGTCAAAGGAATTTAAATTATTAGATTACTCGCCATCCATGAAAGTTTATACTTACCAATATGTAGGTAAAATAAAAGAAAAGTATTTGTTTGATAGAAGAGTGGGTGAAATTCTTATTGGTATTAAAAATGGGGTAGTGGTTACAACAATTTACAATTTTAAACTTATTAATGGCGAGCATAGAATTGAAAACTCAACATTGAAAAGTGTAAACAAAGCTGTTGGTAAAGAATTACTATTTGTACCACACAATTCGTTTGCAATTACTAAAGGGAATATTTTCGTTTCGCTAAAGATTTGCAATACACCTTTGACTTTTGACCAACCTAGAATGGTGTATTTGACTACCATTAAATACAGCATTTTGATGCCTTAATTATTTATAATCGTACTATGAGATTTGCACAAAAAATTATAATTGGATTTTTTATGGTTTTTACATTAGGTTGTACCCATAACAAAAAACCTAAGTTAGTGAAGCCAACTCCAAAACCTTTAGTTTGGCATATTGCAGGTTTACCCAATTGGTTTATTTTAAGTAATTCGAAAATCATTTACAAACAATGGGGAATAAATATTTTTTTAGAGGGTTGCTCGAGTTCTATTGCAGGTATAATGAGCAATAAAAAAGTAGCCAAGATTTTAGAAAAACGCCATGGTAAGTATTGGCGACAAGTTTTTGAAATGTCCGTAGATGAAGAGATTGTCAATCGGTATTCTGTTATTGATTTAGTATTTAAGTCTAAAGAAGTGTTAGAGATTCAAAAGAAATTTAATGTAAGCAAAGAAAATAGTAACACACGTGTTATGTATATCGATAAAAATCGTTATGCTATATTAGTGACTTGGTTCGATCCTAGTGATGATAATATTTCCATTCCAGGTCAACAATTAATGGTAAATCTAGTTACTAAAGCGGTTTCAAAAAGTAATAAGAAGTTTGACTGGATGAGAGTGTATTGATTAAATAATTTTAATCAATGATATAGTGTTTTAAATCTTAACTAATTGAATTAATTTAAAAATTTAATTAGTTATAAAGATTATGAATTTAATTATACTAATTTATTATTTATAATCCAGAGTTATTATGTATTCATTATAACCGTCGGAACTTAAACCAGAGCTAAATTTTATTCTAAATTTTAAATCAGTAAAAGTATGATTAATAAAACCTAATTCATCAGTAGTTGTATTAATTAATTTAAAACCATTTTTTTTACAATAGTCTTTAATTGCATTATAAATTCGGATATCGTGGAGTTGATACCATACGAAACCACATTTAGGTTTGAAACATGATTTGATTACATAAGCTTTTGATTTATTATCAAAATTATTTCTTTTAAAAGCCCAGTTGGTATATGAATCATAACCATTTTTTTCTTTTTCAGACATATAAAATTCAAATCCCTTTTTTGAAATATAATTTTCCGAATTTTCAACATCATTTAAATAGATATATTTAATATCGTTTAAATTTAAAGATTGAGCATTTAAAGTATTAACAACTATTAATGCTAGAAAAAATAAATAGAATTTTATATTATTCATATGGATTATTTAATTTTTTGTAAATATAATAATTTTATAAGTTTACATATATTATCTTATTTTTAATATCTTATAAAAATAAAAGTTGGCTAATAATTGGTGAATATTGGTTTGAGAATTTACACTCAAAATAACGAGTTAAACTCGTTGTTTTATTTCTTCTTCTTCAAGGCTTTTGATAACTCTATTTGCAATTAAAACCCCAAATAGAGTAACAACTACTACTGCCAAAATAATTTCCAATGCCCGATTATTCCTTTTAAGGGCATTATTTTCATTTAAGGTATTTTCGAAATTGAAATCCGGATCTACCATTTTGTAGTCGTACATACTAATCATAACTTAATGATTTGAACGTTGTCGGAATTGGGAATCATTCTAATTGCATAATCATAATAGGCATGAAGTCTACCATATTTAGTCTCTACAATACGATTAAATGCATCAAATCGAAGCCCTTTTCCTTCTAGGAAATACCTATTATAGATATTGTCTGACTTGGGATTATGAAGTTCCTTTAAAATAAGATGACTTTGTTTACAAGGCCTATCGATAAAGGCACGTTCTTTATTGATTTCGGCATTTTTTCTATTGTTATACCGAATCTTATTTTTTTCGGAGGCAAATCGTTGGTTTGTCCTTTTTGCAATAAATTTCTCCCCAGTTAATGGGTCTATTTTAATTAGCTGTTCCATCTTAGTCAAAAATTGAATTGTTACATAAAATAGCTTCGATACTACATATTTCATACAGATAGACATCTCCCAACCTAGTGAATGGGAGTATGCCTGTTTCTCTGTATTTAATAATAGTGTTCGGAGATAACCCAAAGAGGGCTTTCAGGTCAGAGTTTCGGTAATAACCTTTGGTTTTACTTTTCTCTTTTTGGCTCTTAAGACTTGCCTCAATGTTAGACAATCTTTCATAAATTGGCTCAAGCAACATCTGAATGTTGCGAACAGTTGGAATGTTAATTTCAAATTTTTCCATTACTTATTATTTTTATAATTATTAAAGACGCAAAGTAAGTGGAGAATAAAAAGATAGTCAATGAATTCGTGGTGATATCGCGGTGATGCTTATTTTTTAAGGTGTTTTCTTTCTATTTCTAGTCTGTAATTTCTAATCTTCTCTTCAAGTGATTTAAGAGCATTTAAATGAGTATCTAATCGATTATCTACGGTTATTTTGGACAAGTCATTATTAAGACGAGTTATAGGGTAAATTTTTCCGTCTTTGTCTGTATAATTAAAGTTTTCCTCGAAAAAACGATTTAAGTGTATAGTGTTTTTTGTTTTATTAATCTCGTCTATATAAAAAATACCAGATTCATTCAAAAATCTGAAGAAAATAGCAGTATCAATTTTATTTAAATCAATATTGCACTTTAATCCTGATGGATTGTTTTTCCTATTAAAGTCGATATTTTTATAATTGTCTATAGCTACATCTTCCCAATTCATTTCGATTTTATAAAATGAATTGTACATTACTTCTAATGCTTCGTAATGTAATTGTAACGCATAAAGAAGCTTTGCTTCTTCGAGCATGGTAGCGTCTTTTATCCCTCCAAAGTTTCTATAAATATCATCTAATACATTATACAAATAGCCGTCTTCATATTCATTCTCAAAATCAAATTCAGAAACTGATTCAAAGGTATAATCGTCTTCTAAATAAGGTTCCTCTGAAAGTTCAATTGGCTTGATTGATTTTAGTATTGAATCTCTAAATGAAAAATTTTTGATGTTGTTTTTTTTATACCATTCAATTCTTGCCCAAATAGTTTCTAAAAACTCTTGGATAATAGCTCGTGGGTTTTTGAAGTTAGTAATATTTCTGAGGAGATTCATTTCAAAATTATTATTCGGCTCATCAAAAAAATCAAATTCTATTTGGTTTACCCATTTTTGATTCAAATGGTATTTTTTATTTATAGGGCAAAAACCTATTTTAGGTTTTAGTAATTGAATTAAATCATTCTCAAAGTCAATTTTTGTCAGCATAGCTATAGGGGTTATTTTTTACTAAAGTAAGAATTTTATCTAATTAATATAAATAAGCAATTTTTTTCATGTCATTTGAAACGTTGGAATCTAGTACTTTAGCATAATGTTGGGTTTGTCTGATTGTGGTATGTCCTAACATAGCTGACACATTCTCAATTTTAATTCCGTTGCCTAAAGTCACGGTTGTAGCAAAGGTATGACGCGCTACATACCAAGTTAGTTTTTTAGTAAGACCTACGATATCGCCAATTTCTTTTAAATAAGCGTTCATTTTTTGATTGGATATCTTTGGGATAAGTCCAGACTCTTTATCCTCATATTTGCGTATTATATTCATTACAGCGGGTAGGAGAGGTACATTCGCTTTAGTTCCAGTTTTTTGTCTATTGGTTTTTAACCATAAAACATTATCAGAATCTTTGATAATGTTGTCTTTAGTTAGTTTGCAAGCATCAACGGGTGCATATCCAGTATAGCAACTGAATAAGAAGATATCTTTTACTTTCTCGAGTCTTTCAAAAGGAAATACCTTATTTTCAATACGTAGGAGTTCTTCGTTAGTTAAAAACACAGCTTCAGTGGTTTTAATCTTACCATCGTATTTGTTGAATGGATTTTTATCGATTAAGTCCATTTTTATTCCATAGTTAAAAATGGTTTTTAAGTTTTTGAAATACTTTACAACCGAATTATTTTTGATTCCAATTTTACCATTATAACAACTTTCAAACTTCATAAAAGCTTCTAAGTTGTAGATGTATGCGCCATTTATTTTAGACACAATAAAATCATTGCTTTTATAATATTTATTATTATATGCAATAACAATATCTTTTACACGGTCGTACTTTTGTAACGAAGCTTTTGACCGCTCACCAACTCCAACTAGTTTAGCAAAATGTTTATTGTGAGTCTCGATTAATTCAATTAGGGTTGGAATTTTATTGAAATTAGATTTGCCGAGTATCATGGCTTTAAATTCTTCTATAGATATGTCTAGCTCTTTCTTTTTAATGTCATAGTATATTTTTTCAATATTGATTCTAAAGATTTCCAAATACTCTTGGATTACTTTTTCCTTTTGAATTTTCACGGGTCTTCTCATATTATCCGAGAATTTCCATCGTTCAGGCAAGATATACCTTCCTGTGCTCAAGGTTGTAGATTTGTTGTTGAAAGTTACTTTAGCATAAATTGGACATTCGCCATTTGCTTTAGCTTTATCAGCTTTGATGTAGAAATTGATTTTTAACATGATTTTAGTTTTTAAATTAATTTTGCAAATTCAACTAAAACCAAGCAGTTGTCCTATTTTTTGGTGGTGATATCGTGGTGATTTGAGTTTCCAGTTACCCTATGCTATTTTAAAAAGTATAGGGTAACTAGCAGGGTATAAATATTTTGTTACCCTATGTGTTTTTTGACATATTAGTAAAAAATGAAAAAACCCTCTAAACATTGATGTTTAAAGGGTTTCTGAAGCTTTATGTTTCTTTTGAAACACGTCTTTCGCGGAGAAAGAGGGATTTTTGATCCTTCCTTATATGGCTGTTTATCAGTATTATACTGTGTGTATTTTTTCAAGTGCCCCTAATTGTGCCCCTCCAAAATGGACTTAATTTCCTATTTGTGATGATACTTCAAATTTAATCAAATAAAATTAAGAATGCAACTATATTAGTTCAATAATCAGTACTGTTTAGTCTATTATTAGTGGTAGTACTTGTTCGTACTTTAAACTGGTGTATTGGCAAAACTCATCTATACTCACGAGTTCATTTTGTTGTTTATTAAGGTGGATCCTTAACTTCTGTAATATTCTAGTACTTTGACGGTAACTCTTGCCTGTAATGCGCTGTATGTCCTTTGGGTAGATGCATACTCTTTTAATTGCTGTTTTCATACTTTATCTATGCTTTTGATTGGGGGTTGACTGGCTTGTTCCTGCGCTTATTTTGGAACTAAATTTAAGTACTATTTTACTAATTCTATCTTGTGCCAGGTAAATTATTTTAGAGGTCATTTGTTGTTTTATTTGTCAATTATGTCATTATAGGTCAAATGATAGTATTACTTATTTTAAATAATAAGTTTAAGTATCATATTTGCTTAAAATCAATCAAAATGCTGCAGTAAAAAAAGATTGGTACGAGTATCAAAAATTAATTATTAATCAAAGATTTGGGGTAATTATGGCAAGACAAAAAGGCATAATTAAATTAAAAGGGACTATTGGGGATATTACCTTTTATAAAACTAAGGATGGACATTT
>JACCDS011967313.1_pt1 | contig 47832 bp, 45 predicted proteins | sample 7446441 | NCBI WGS metagenome assembly JACCDS01 (sample SAMN15323445, study PRJNA562643) | freshwater metagenome | isolation source: river surface water | place: USA:Blue River Watershed | collected 2017-08-17 | reverse complement strand
TGATCGATGAGGCGGCGGCAAAGATCAAGATCGAGATCGACTCCAAGCCCGAGGTCATGGACAAGCTGGACCGTCGCCTGATCCAGTTGAAGATCGAGCGCGAAGCGGTAAAGAAGGAAAAGGACGAAGCCTCGCAGAAGCGTCTTGGCCTGATCGAGGAAGAGATCACGAAGCTCGAGCGCGAATACGCCGACCTCGAAGAAGTCTGGAAAGCCGAAAAGGCCGGCGTGCAGGGCAGCCAGCAGATCAAGGAAGAGATAGAGCGCTTGCGTCTGCAGATGGAAGAAGCGCGCCGCAAGGGCGACTGGCAGAAGATGTCCGAGCTGCAGTACGGCCGCATGCCTGAACTCGAAGCGAAGCTGAAGCAGGCCGACAACAGCGAGCAAACCAGCGGCAAGCCCAAGCTGCTGCGCACGCAGGTCGGTGCGGAAGAGATCGCCGAGGTCGTGTCACGCGCGACCGGCATCCCGGTGTCGAAGATGATGCAGGGCGAGCGCGACAAGCTGCTGCATATGGAAGACGATCTGCACAAGCGCGTGGTCGGCCAGCATGAGGCGATCACGGCGGTGTCGGATGCGATCCGTCGCTCCCGTGCCGGTCTGTCCGACCCGAATCGTCCGTATGGTTCGTTCATGTTTCTCGGCCCCACCGGCGTCGGCAAGACCGAACTGACGAAGGCGCTGGCGTCCTTCCTGTTCGACACCGAAGAGGCGCTGATCCGCATCGACATGAGCGAGTTCATGGAGAAACACTCGGTCGCCCGGCTGATCGGCGCGCCGCCGGGCTATGTCGGCTACGAGGAGGGCGGTTACCTGACCGAGGCCGTGCGCAGGAAGCCCTACAGCGTGATCCTGCTCGACGAGATCGAGAAGGCGCATCCGGACGTGTTCAATGTGCTGCTGCAGGTGCTGGACGACGGCCGCATGACTGACGGGCAGGGCCGCACGGTCGACTTCAAGAACACCGTCATCGTGATGACCTCGAACCTCGGTTCGCACAAGATACAGTCGATGGAGGAGAGCGATCCGCAGCTGGTAAAACTCGCGGTGATGGCCGAAGTGCGCGGGCATTTTCGTCCCGAGTTCATCAACCGCATTGATGAGCTGGTAGTGTTCCACGGGCTGGACCAGAAGCAGATCGGGGCGATCGCGAAGATACAGTTGCACACGCTGGAACAGCGGCTCGCGAAGATGGACATCGGGCTGGAGGTCAGCGACGCAGCGCTGAGCAAGCTGGCCGAGGCCGGCTTCGATCCGGTGTATGGCGCGCGTCCGTTGAAGCGCGCGATACAGCAGGAAGTCGAGAACCCGCTGTCGAAGGCGATCCTCGAAGGACGTTTCGGTCCGAAAGATACGATCGTTATCGATGTCGCGGGATCGGAACTGGGGTTCAGGAAGCTCTGAGTCTTGCTCCTGCTCGCCGGGAAAGCCGACTGGCCGCTACCAGTCGGCTTTTTTTGTTTGCGCACATTCGCTGTGGTTACAATCGCGCGCATCCCAAACTGTCAGGAGAACTGCATGACCTTCGCCACCTGCGACCTGTGCGACGCAAACGAGGACAAGCTCGCCGACGGCTCGCTCGCCATCCTTCCGCCCGTTTTCGATAAATTCGGCAAGCACCTACGCTTCGCCGGCCCCGTGCGAACGCTGAAGGTGTTCGAAGACAACGTGCTCGTGCGCGCCGCGCTCGAGACGCCGGGCGAGGGTAGCGTGCTGGTCGTTGATGGCGGCGGCAGCCTGCGCTGCGCGCTGGTCGGCGGCAACCTCGGCGTGCTCGCGCAGAAGAATGGCTGGGCCGGCATCATCGTCAATGGCTGCGTGCGCGACAGCGCAGAGCTTAACGAATGCGAGGTCGGCATACGCGCGCTGGCCACGCATCCGCGCCGCAGCATCCGCAAAGGCTTGGGCGACAAGGACCTCCCGGTCGACATCGCCGGCCTCACCGTGCGTCCGGGCGACTGGATCTATGCCGACGAAGACGGAGTGCTGGTGTCGGCGGGGTGTCTGGCTTGACGGTCGAGGCCGCCCGCGCGGGCTGGCCAAGCGGCATGATGCCGACATACAAAAAGCGATATCCGTCATGGTCAGGGTCGTTTTGCAGCATCGAGCGTCATTTTTACTTGCACCGACTTGCCGTCTCCCGTCACCCTGACCGGCTCGGCCGCCAGCACGCGCGCTGCATCGAGCCCGCCAGCGCTCAGGTAGTCGCGGATTGTCCTGGCGCGTTCGGCCGCAAGCCCGTTCAGCTCGGCGTCCGGCACGGGAACCGTCGCCTTGAGCTGCTCGAGCATCGCTGCATATCTCGGCAGGTCCTCGGGCTTCGATTTGCGGAAATAGTCTCTCGCGCTGTCGATCATCTTCAGGGCGCGCTTGCCGCCGGTGCGGTCTTTCAGCAAATTGCCGATCGCGGTCTGCACCTTGACGTTGTTCAGGTCTAGCGGGCCGGGCTGTTCGCCTTCCTTTAGCGGCACGCCGACCTCGGCCAGCACGTCATGCCGCGTCTTCAGTTCGCGCAGCGCTGCCGCATCATTGGCCGCGTCCGTCGTCGGGGCGACCTTCAACACCAGTGTCGGACGGCCGGACAGTGCGCCGGCGATGGTCTTGAGCTTTTCCTGTTCGGGCGGCGCGAGACGGGCAGAGCCCGGGTCGAAGGCTATGCCTTCCAGTTGTTCGGCACCCATGCCCAGCAATTTGCCCAGTGCGCGAAACGGCGCGGTGACGACCTTCTGTAGGACATTGACGATCGCCTTCCAGATGATTTTTCCGTAGCTGAACTGCGGGTCATCCAGGCTACCCTTGATCGGCAGGTCGAGGTCGATCACGCCGTTGCTGTCTTCGAGCACGGCGATCGCCAGGTCGAGCGGCAGATTCATTGCCTCCTTGCTGTCGACGCGTTCGCCCAGCTTCAGGGTGTTGATCACGACCTTGTTCTCGCCGACCAGCTGACGGCTCTTGACCTTGTATTCGAGGTCGATCGACAACTTGCCCGATTCGATCTTGCGGCCGGCGAATTTCCCGGAGTAGGGCGTGAGCCGGTTCATCTCCAGATTGCGGAAGCTGGCCCTGAGGTCGGTGAATTCGGTCGCGCGGAAGGGCTGCACCGCGCCGCGCAGGCGCGCCGAGCCAAAGTCATCGACCTTGCCGTCGAGCTCGACCTGCGCGGTGCCGGCCGGGTCGGACGACAGGCCATTGATCACGCCCTCGAGGTCATGCACACGCGTGCCGAACTGTGGCAGCAGCGACAGGTCGGCAAAGTCCAGGTCGCCATTGCTGAAGCTGATGCGCTCGATCACGACCGGAAAGCTGTCTTTGGCGCTGCCGCTCGGTTCGGCAACGTCCGGCGCCGGCGGCGAGCGCACCAGCCGCTGCACGTTCAGGGATTTGTCTTCATGGATGATCAGCTGCCCCTTGATGCCATCGATGCGCAAGCGGTCCATGTGCAGCCGGTTGGGCGACAGCGACAGGCGCAGCGTGTCGCTGGCCACTTTGTCCCAACTGAGAAATTGCTCGCGATCGGCTTCCTTGTCGATGTCGAGCTTGTCCACGCTGAAGCCGCCGGCGAAACGGGCGCTAAAAGCTTTCGACCCATCGAACGACAGCTTGCCGTGCACGCCCGCCAGACCGCCCTTGAGGTCGAGCGTCGCCAGCTCTGACAGGTAAGGCGCAAAGGGCTTGAGTTGCAGTCCCGCGAGCCGCAGCTGCAATTCGCCCTTCAGCGGCTGCGGCGCCACCTTGCCGCTGGCCGCCAGCTGTCCGCCTTGCCGCAGGCCCAAGCTAGCCTTTACCGGGACGGGCTTGCTCAGGTCGAGCGAGGCTGGGCCGAGCTCGACGCCGCCATCGTCGATGTCGATCGCCACCGGGCTGCGCTGGCGCTGGTCTTCGATATGTACCTTGATCTTCGCGAGTCGCAACTGGTCGAGGCTCGCTTTCCAGGGCGGACTGGCCTCGGCCGTGGATGGGGCTGCGCGAGGTGCCGCACGGCTTCGTCCATCGCCGACCGCTTGCAGCGCCGACATCCAGTTGACCGACTTGTCGGCGCGCACGATCAGCTCCGTTTGCAGCTTGCTTAGCGCAAGCGCGCTGGCGTGGGCCGTGCGCGCCTTCAGGTCGGCGCTGGCCTCGGTGAGGCGAATCTGCTCGATGCTCGCCCGCGCAGGCGTGGTCGCCGATTCAGGCTTGGAACCGCTGCGCTTTGCATTGCCGCCGTCCGTGCCGGTTGCGCGCAGTACGGATTGCTGCAGCGAGATAGCGGCCAAGCCAAGCTTCATTTTGGCCAGGTCGAAGTCGATGCCGTTCATGTCGGCCTGCTCGGCCGAGAGCATCAGCCTGTCGCTGAAACGGCCCTCGAGCCCTTTGATCTGCAGGTCAAAGGGCTGCAGGTGCAGGCGCGGGCCGCTGCGTAACTCCAGGGCCACGGAGGGCAGGGTGGCGCTCGCGTGCTGCAGGCGCAGCTGTAGACCGGGGTCGAGGTTCGCTGCGAGGTTGTCGATGGCTATGGCCACCTGCCGCAGCCTTAGCCTTGGATAGGCCTGCGCTCGCTCGCGCAGCATGGCGAAGTCATAATCGAGCCTGAAGTGCAGCTCGCCATCGCTGACGGCGATGGGCGGCGCAGGCTGGCGCAGCATCCGCGACAGGCCGGCCAGCTTGACGCCTTGCAGTTCTATCGCGCCGCTCGAGACCGGTGGATTGACGCCGAGGTCGCCTTTCCAGCGCAGCGTGCCGCCTATGCCATCGAAGCTGGCAGCCAGCAGGTAGTCGCCGCGATCTTCAGGCAGGGTCGAGAACTGGCCAAGTTCGAGCGCCAGCGGCTCCATGTCGGCTTCGAACGGATCGCTGCGATTTCGCTCGGCGTAGCGGACGCGGCCTTGCTCTATCTTTAATCGATCGATGACGACCCTTGGCAAGGTACTGCTCGGCTTGCTGTCCTGATTCAGCTTTGCCAGCAGCGCCGACCAGTTGAACTGGCCATCCTTGTCGATGGCGAGTTCGGCAAAAGGTTGGGTAAGTCGGATGTCGGCCAGGTGCCAGGCGAATCGAAACAGGCTATCTGCCTGCAGATCGACATGCAGCCGCTGCCAGCCCGCCAGCTTGCCGCCGTCCGACCGGCTGAGTTCCAGGCCATCGACGGTCAGTGCCAGCCTGAGTGGATCGAAATCGACACGTGCCACGCTCAGGCGGCTGTCCAGTCGAGTCTCTGCAAACCAGGGCAACAGACGCTTGGCCACCGGATCTACGGCAAACCACCCGAACAACAGATAAATCGCCAGCACGCCGGCTGCGCCCAGCAAGGGCTTACTGAGAAAGAATGCCTTGAGGTTCTTATTCATCGACTTCTTCTGGGGGGCTTCATCTCCAAGTTTGAATGGTAATGTGGATCGGAAACTTATCCGCAGGGCATCGATTGATTGATTTTGAGCAAGATCAATGAAAGCCGACACAGTCCGACCGATGACAGGCCGGTGGCGACGCGGCGGTCACGCCATGCAGCATTTCGAACTGGCTTTTCACTATGTGAAATATATTCTGTGCGAGGCAGCATGATCATCTTTCGCTTAGAGAAATGTCTTTCCGTATCGCGAGAAATAGATTTCAGAGCATTGATTTTAAAGGAAAAAATTTATATCATCTATCTTATATAAGACCTTGTTGCCTCGCAAAAAACGGCCTACCATCTTCTCCATGGATTTCGGTTTCATTCAATGATGACGCTAACTCTCGGAGGGAAGATCATGGCGACTCGCGAACAACAAGCACAGGCTCTGTCGAAGGAATGGGCGGAAAGCCCGCGCTGGAAGGGCATCAAGCGCAACTACACCGCAGAAGACGTCGTTCGTCTGCGCGGCTCGGTTCAGGTCGAGCACACACTGGCCAAGCGCGGGTCGGAAAAGCTGTGGAACCTGCTGCATACCGAGCCCTTCGTCAATGCGCTCGGCGCACTGACCGGCAACCAGGCCATGCAGCAGGTCAAGGCTGGCCTGAAAGCCATCTATCTGTCAGGCTGGCAGGTCGCCGGCGACGCCAACCTGGCCGGCGAAATGTATCCGGACCAGTCGCTGTACCCGGCCAACTCGGTGCCGATGGTCGTCAAGCGCATCAACAATACGCTGACCCGCGCCGACCAGATCCAGTGGTCCGAGGGCAAGGACGAAGTCGACTTCTTCGCGCCGATCGTCGCTGACGCGGAAGCCGGTTTCGGCGGCGTGCTGAACGCATTCGAACTGATGAAAGCCATGATCGAAGCCGGCGCATCGGGCGTCCACTTCGAAGACCAGCTGGCGTCGGTAAAGAAGTGCGGCCACATGGGCGGCAAGGTGCTGGTTCCGACCCGCGAAGCGGTCGAGAAGCTCAATGCAGCACGTCTGGCTGCCGACGTGCTGGGCACGCCGACCATCCTCGTTGCGCGTACCGATGCCGAAGCGGCTGACCTGCTGACCTCGGATGTCGATGACAACGACAAGGCATTCTGCACCGGCGAGCGCACCGTTGAGGGTTTCTTCAAGACCCGCCCGGGCGTCGACAAGGCGATCTCGCGCGGTCTCGCTTATGCACCGTATGCCGACCTGATCTGGTGCGAAACCGGCAAGCCGGATCTTGCTTTCGCGAAGAAATTCGCCGAGGCGATCCACGCAAAATTCCCGGGCAAGATGCTGTCGTATAACTGCTCGCCGTCGTTCAACTGGAAGAAGAACCTGGACGATGCGACCATCGCCAAGTTCCAGAAAGAACTGGGTGCGATGGGCTACAAGTTCCAGTTCATCACGCTGGCCGGCTTCCACGCACTGAACTACTCGATGTTCAACCTTGCGCACGGCTACGCACGCAACCAGATGTCCGCATTCGTCGAGCTGCAGGAAGCCGAGTTCAAGGCCGCCGAGAAGGGCTTCACCGCGGTCAAGCACCAGCGTGAAGTCGGCACCGGCTACTTCGACGCCGTGACCCAGGCTATCCAGCAAGGCCAGTCGTCGACGACCGCGCTGCATGGCTCGACCGAAGATGAGCAGTTCTTCGACAAGAAGGTCGCGTGAGCCAGCACCAGACTCAGGAGGACAGGGGAGACGTCTGTCCACAACAACGAGCGTAGCGCCTCCCACAAAGAGGCAGTTCCGCACACCAAGGCCAGTCGGATCGACTGGCCTTTTTTCATTTTGCGATGCTTCATGGTGGGTTTCGCTTCGCTCTACCCACCACTGCCTTCAGCTAAAATCACGTCCCTGACCCCTCTTTAGGCTCCTTATGTTCAGCTATCGCCACGGCTTCCATGCAGGTAACCACGCCGATGTACTCAAGCACATGGTGCTGGTGCAACTGCTGGCCTACCTGAACCAGAAAGGCGCCGCGTACATGGTGATCGACACCCATGCCGGCGCTGGCGTCTACCAGCTCGATAGCGACTATGCGTCCAAGAGCGGCGAGTCGGCCGAAGGCATTGCCAAGCTGTGGAATCGCGATGACCTGCCGCCTGCGGTCGCCGCCTATGTGGACGAGATCCGCGGCATGAATCCTGCCGGCAAGCTGCGCCACTATCCGGGCTCGCCTTTCCTCGCCGAGCGCGTGATGCGCGAGCAGGACCGCTTGCGCCTGTTCGAGCTGCACCCGACCGATAGCAGGCTGCTGGTCGATAACGTGAACAAGCTGGAGGCGCATGCGGCTGCCAATGGCGTCCGTGCACGCGGCAAGCGCATCCTAGCCGAGCGTGCCGATGGTTTTGCGGCACTCAAAGCATTGCTGCCGCCACCGTCGCGGCGCGGCCTGGTGCTGATCGATCCGCCCTACGAGGACAAGGACGACTACCGCAAGGTGAAGGCTGCGCTCGACGATGCGCAGAAGCGCTTCGTTACCGGTACCTTTGCCGTCTGGTACCCGGTACTGGGCCGGCTCGAGTCGCAGCAGTTGCCGGAGCGCCTGAAGCGAATCGCCCAGGGCGACTGGCTGCACGTGACGTTGTCCATAGGCGCGAACGACGCCGATGCCCGCGGCCTGACAGCCAGCGGCATGTTCATCATCAATCCGCCGTGGACGCTGGAAGCGACGCTGCGCGAGACGCTGCCCTGGCTGACCGATGCGCTTGCGCGCGATGGTTCGGCGCGCTTCATGCTGCAGTCGGGCAGCGCCGCCAAGCCCAAGGATCGCGGATGAACAAGGCCTTCGTGAAGGAAAGCGACGGCGATGACGATGACGAGCTCGGCGGCTTGCCGCCCATTCCGCCGGGTGCCAAGAACTACATCACCCCGCAGGGCTACCAGCGCATCCGCGAGGAGTTGCTGCAGCTGATCGATGTCGAGCGGCCCGAGGTGGTGAAGATCGTGCATTGGGCCGCGTCGAATGGCGACCGCTCCGAGAACGGCGACTACATCTACGGCAAGCGCCGGCTGCGCGAGATCGACCGCCGCATCCGTTTCCTGACCAAGCGCATGGACCTCGCCGAAGTGGTCGACCCTAGCGTCCATCATGGCAGCGATCAGGTGTTCTTCGGTGCGACCGTCACCTATGTGAACGCTGCGGGCGAGCAGCACACGGTGACCATCGTCGGCATCGACGAGCTCGATCCGCTGCGCGGCAAGATCAGCTGGGTATCACCGGTTGCGCGTGGGCTGACCAAGGCGCGCGAAGGTGATGTGGTCGCGCTGCGCACACCCGCGGGCGACGACGAACTGGAACTGGTCAGCGTTGAATATCCGTCGCACAGCTGACGTACAATGGACGGCATGCCGATCGTCTATTCCACACTGAACCATCCCCTGCGCGTGCCTCTGGCCGCCGAGATTCACTCGCGCCCGCCGATGCGGCTCGAGGCCCCTGAAAAAATTACCCATCTCGCCGTGCATGGCCGTAATGAGCCGCTGACACCTGCCGACAAGCTCGGCATGCAGTCCGCGCTGCTGGCCGACTTCTGCACGCGCTTCGGCGTTCCGGCGCCGGCCGGCAATGCGAAGTATTTTTTTCATGACTTCGGTCGTTTCCGCTTGAAGTGGGAATGCCACACCGAGTTCGCCAGCTATACCGTGGTGGCGTCCGGCAGTTCGGCGGCGACCCATGCAACGCCGTTTGCGCAGATGCCGTCGAACGAGCTGCCGGAAGACTGGCTGTTGTCGCTGAAAGGCCGGCTGATCGTCGCCACGCATGTGGTGCTCGATCGTGCCACCGGCCCGGCCGAGGAGCTTGTGCCGCGCATACGCCAGCTGTTCGAGTCGAACGCGGTGGTCGGTGCCGAAGCCTCGCAGGCGGCGCAGGTATGGACTGATTTCCAGATCCATTCCGATGGCTTCGCACGCTTCATCGTGCTCGATGCCGGTCTCAAGGGCATGCAGGCGGGGCGACTGGTGCAGCGCCTGATCGAAATCGAAACCTATCGCGTGATGGCGCTGTTCGGGCTGCCGGTCGCGCAGCAGGCCGCGCCGGTACTCAATGACATCGAGTCCGAGCTCGCGTCAGTGACGCGCGACATGGTGGCCAGCCAGAAGCGGGGCCGCAGCGAGGCAGAGGGCATGCAGGATGAGCAGGACCTGCTGCAGCAGATTACCTTGCTGGCCTCGCGCCTGGAACAGCTGTCGGTCGACGACAGCTACCGCTTCTCTGCGTCACAGGCCTACTTCGGACTCGTAATGGCGCGCATCAGCGAATTGCGCGAACGGCGCGTCGAAGGCGTGCCAACGATCGAGGAATTCATGCAGCGTCGGCTGGCGCCGGCGATGAACACCTGCGCCGCCACCGCACGCCGGCAGGAGTTGCTGGCCGAGCGGATCGCGAATACCAACTCGTTGCTGCGCACGCGTGTCGGGATCCGGCAGGAAAGGCAGAATAACCAGATCCTGGAATCAATGAATGCCCGCGCCGCGCAGCAGCTGAGGCTGCAGCAGGCGGTCGAGGGGCTGTCGGTAGCGGCAATTTCCTACTATCTGGTCGGATTGCTCGGCTATACGGCCAAGGGCGCGAAGGCGGCCGGTCTGCACATTGATACGGATCTTGCAACCGGCATTGCCGTGCCCGTTCTCGCCGGTATGGTATGGATGGGTTTGCGCGCCATGCATCGCAAGTTCAAATCGGATGCGGGGGCTGCGGAGCGCGGGCGGGATTGATGGCCTGGGTCAGCCCTTGTCCCGCAGTATTCTCGCCACGCCACGCACCCGCCGCACATTGCGCATCAGTCGCGCAAGATGCACGCGGTCTTCCACCTGCACCGTAAAACGCAGCTCGGTGAGCGGCCCCTCGCGGCGGCCCTCTTCCATGCCGACGTGAACGATGTTGGCGTCGGATTCATTGATCTCGGACGCGAGTTTCGCAAGCAGTCCTTTTTCGTCATTGACCAGCACACGGATGCGACAGTTCGAGCGGCTCGCGTGATCGTCTGCCCAGTACACATCGATCCAGCGCCCCGGTTCCTTGCCGCGCAGACGTCGTGCGTTCTCGCAATCGGTCGTGTGAACCGCCAGATTCTGGTCGCGGCGCAAATGGCCACGCAGCGTGTCGCCGGGAATCGGCGAGCAGCAGGTCGCGAGCTGCACCGATGTGGCCGGCTCCTTGCCGCTGATCGTCATCGGTTTGATCTTCTGTTCGACAGCTGGCGCCACGTCGCTCGTGGTGCCTGAAGCAGGCACATCCATCAATCCCTGAATGTGGCGCGCCACCAGCGTTGCCAGACGGCGGCCGGTGCCGATATCGGCGTGGATGTCGGCCATCGATCTGGCGCCGGTATCGCCGACCAGTTTGTCGAGCACACCCGGCGGTACGGCGGGCGGCAGTTCCAGCGACAGCAGCGCCTGCTCCAGCAGCAACTCGCCGACCTCGATGGCCTGCTCGCGATTGATCGATCGGAGGTGGTGGCGGATCGCCGAGCGCGCGCGACCGGTGCGCACGAAAGACAGCCAGTTCGGCGTCGGCCGGGCATCGTCAGACACCTCGATAGCGACGATGTCCCCGTTGCGCAGCTCGGTCTTCAGCGGCGCCGCCTCGTGGTTGATCTTCGCTGACACCGCATGGTCGCCAATGTCGGTGTGAATGAAATAGGCGAAATCCAGTGCGGTTGCGCCGCGCGGCAGCGCGATGATGGTCGACTTCGGCGTGAACACATACACCGAGTCTGGGAACAGGTCGACCTTCACATGCTCGAGGAATTCCGACGAGTCGCCGGTCTGGTGCTGGATGTCGAGCAGCGATTGCAGCCATGCGTGCGTGCGCTGCTGCAGGTCGGTCAGCGAAGCATCCTGGTTCTTGTACAGCCAGTGCGCGGCGACGCCGGCCTCGGCGACGTTGTTCATGTCCGAGGTGCGAATCTGAAATTCGACCGGCGTGCCGTACGGGCCGATCAGCGTGGTGTGAAGCGATTGGTAGCCATTCAGTTTCGGAATCGCGATGTAGTCCTTGAACTTGCCCGGCATCGGCTTGTACAGCGCATGCAGCACACCGAGCGCGACATAGCATTGCGCAAAACTGTCGACTACGACACGAAAGCCGTATACGTCGAGCACTTGCGAGAAGCTCAGGTGCTTGTTGCGCATCTTGCGGTAGATGCCGTAGAGCGTCTTTTCGCGCCCCATGATCGATGCATGGATATCCGAGCCGACCAGTGCGACATTGACCGCATCAAGGATCTTGCTGACCAGCTCGCGCCGGTTGCCCCGCGCCGCCTTGACCGCTTTGGCCAGCGTGCGGTGCCGCAGCGGGTTCAGGTTGGCGAAAGCAAGCTCCTGCAGTTCGCGATAGATATTGTTCAGGCCGAGCCGATGCGCGATCGGCACATACACTTCCATCGTTTCACGAGCGATGCGATGCCGCTTGTCGGTCGCCATGGCGCCCAGCGTGCGCATGTTGTGCAGGCGGTCGGCCAGCTTCACCAGGATCACACGCACGTCGCGCGCCATCGCCAGCAGCATCTTGCGGAAGTTCTCGGCCTGATGCTCGACCTGGCTCTGGAACTCCAGCTTGTCGAGCTTGGACAGCCCGTCGACCAGCGACGCCACTGGCGCACCAAAGCGCTCGATCAGCTCGTCCTTTTTCACGTCCTGGTCTTCCATCACGTCGTGCAGCAGCGCTGCCATGATGGCTTGTGCGTCCAGCTTCCAGTCGGCGCAGATTTCGGCGACGGCAATCGGATGCGAGATATAAGGCTCGCCCGACTTGCGCACCTGCCCGAGGTGCATTTCGTCAGCGAAGCGATACGCTTCCTTGATCTTCTTGAGTTCGGACGGGGTCAGGTACTCAGCCAGCCGGTTGGTCAGCTGGCTGACGGAGGCTACACCGACGGCAGTCGGCGGAGTAGCATCAGCGGAAGCACTACTTGGCGAAGGCACAGCAAGGGCTGCCTTCCGGGAGGGTGTGGCGGCGGTGTCAGCAGCGGTCGGATGCATCTCGATTCCGGCCCGTGGTCGGGTCGCCTCCAGTTTAGGTCGGTACCTTCTTCAGCATTTCCAGGCCGACATGGCCAGCGGCGATCTCGCGCAGCGCAGTGACGGTCGCCTTGTCATTGGCATCGACCTTGGGCGTGTGGCCCTGAGCCAGCATGCGTGCCCGATAGGTCGCTGCCAGGCAGAGCTGGAAACGGTTCGGGATTCTCTTCAGGCAGTCTTCGACGGTAATACGGGCCATGGTGTCTCCGGTGCGAAATTATTTCAAAGTGGGTTGGATGCCGTAGTCGGCAAAGAGGTCGCTGTGCCTTGCCGCCTGCTGCGCGAATCGGCAGCGGGCCGCGTGCGCGATACCGGCGAGTTGCGACAATGCGGTATCGAAATTTTCATTGATAATAACATAGTCGAACTCGGGGGCATGCGCGATCTCCCCGGCCGCATTGAATACCCGCCGGGCGATCACTTCGTCGCTGTCCTGCCCGCGTTTTCTGAGTCGCTGCTCGAGTGCCGCAATCGATGGCGGCAGGATGAAGATGCTGACGGCATCCGGAAATTGTTTGCGCACCTGCTGGGCACCTTGCCAGTCGATTTCCAGCAGTACGTCCTTGCCGGCGCGCGTTTGTTCGTCGATGACAAGACGCGAAGTGCCGTAGTAATTGCCATGCACTTTCGCCGATTCGAGGAATTCGCCTGTCGCTTCGCGCTCAAGGAATTCGGCTTCGCTGGCGAAGAAGTATTCACGCCCGTGCTGCTCGCCCGGACGCGGCGCTCGCGTCGTGAACGAGACCGACAGCACGAGGTCCGGCGCCTGCGCCAGCAGCGCATTGACCAGCGACGATTTGCCGGCGCCGGACGGTGCGGCGACGATGAACAGGCTGCCGGGGTTGCCGGATTGCGGGATCATGGCCATCACTCCAGGTTCTGTACTTGTTCGCGCATCTGCTCGATCAGCAGCTTCATCTGCATCGACGCGTCCGACAATTCCTTCATCGCTGCTTTCGAGCCCAGCGTGTTCGCTTCGCGATTAAGTTCCTGCATCATGAAGTCAAGCCGCTTGCCGACCTGGCCGCCTTTTTTCAGGATGGCGCGCGTCTCGGCGAGATGGCCGGACAGGCGCGTCAGTTCCTCGGCCACGTCCACGCGTATCCCGTACAGCGTCACCTCCTGCTGAATGCGCGCATGTATCTCATCGGTTGACAAAGCGGGCTTGCCATCAGCCACGGCCATGCCCAGAGCTTCCTGCATGCGATCGACAGCCTTTTGACGGAATTGCTCGATCGCTTTCGGGACCAGCGGTATCAGGCGTTCGACGATGGCCTCGATGTCGCTGATGCGCGACAGAAGCATCGCTTCCAGTGAAGCCCCCTCGCGCTGGCGCGATTCGACGAAAGCATCCAGCACCGCCTTCAGCGTCGCCTGCACATCAGCCTGCAAGCTATCCTGACTCAGCTCGGCTTCGGCCAGCACACCGGGCCAGCGCAGCAGTTCATTGACGCTCATCGGACGAGCGTTCGGAAAACGATCTATCACTGATAGTTGCGCCATCTGCAGCGAAGACAGCAATTCATCGTTGGTTGCCAGGCTGCCCGCACTTCTTTCCTTGCGGCCGAACGACAGGCGGCACTCGACCTTGCCGCGCGTGGTGCGCGTCATGATGGCTTCGCGCAACAGCGGTTCCAGTGCGCGCAGTTCGTCGTTGATGCGGAATTGCAGGTCAAGGAAGCGTGAATTCACGCTCTTGAGTTCGAGCGTGAGGGTGCCGGCCTCGCTTTCGCGGGTGCTGACCGCGTAACCCGTCATACTGCTGATGTTCAAATGAAACCCCTGTGCTTTACAAAATGCTAATCAGTCCACACAATCCCGCCCGGGGATTAGTGCAGACAATATTCATTCGATGGTCGCTCAACTCAACGCAGCTCTGCCCGAGGGACTGGATCTCGGCGGATACCGGATTGTAAAGAAGATTGCCGTAGGCGGCTTCAGCATTGTGTATCTCGCGACTAGTCCGGACGGCCATGAAGTGGCCGTCAAGGAATATCTGCCCGCTGCGCTTTCCAGGCGCGAGCCGGGCCAGCTGGCGCCCACGGTGAATGCCGAGCAGGCCGAGCTGTACCGGCTCGGCATGAAGTTCTTCTTCGACGAAGGACGGGCGCTGTCGGCGATCGAGCATCCCAACGTGGTGCGAGTCCTCAATTTCTTCCGTGCGAACGACACCGTGTACATGGTGATGGCCTACGAACGCGGCCGCTCGCTGCAGGAACACATCGCGCGCCGGCGGCAGAAGGGTGTCAAGCCGCTGGTATCGGAACGCTCGATACGGATTGCCTTCGCGCAGGTGATGGATGCGCTGCGCGAAGTCCACACGCACAAGCTGCTGCATCTCGACCTGAAGCCGGCCAACATTTATCTGCGCAGCGATGGTACGCCTATCCTGCTCGATTTCGGCGCTGCGCGGCAGACCCTGCACGCTGACCTGTCAAGGCTGCATCCGATGTACACGCCGGGCTTCGCTGCGCCCGAACTGTATGCGAAACGCGAACTGGGGCCGTGGACCGATGTGTACAGTATTGGCGCCTCGATCTTCTGCTGCATGGTCGGCATGCCGCCGCAGTCGTCCATCGAGCGCAAGCGCGACGACCGCATGGAGATTTATTTTCGCGAACTGGAAGACCTGTACTCGACCGAGCTGATCGAGCTGGTGCGCTGGAGCCTGATGCTGGATCCGCTGCAGCGGCCGCAGAGCGTGTACGCGCTGCAGAAGCTGATTCGGCCGTTGGAAGCGCAGCCCGATGCCGGAAATCCGGCCAGCCTCTTATCCCGCCTGCGGCGCGCGATTCGTCAGGAATGAGGTTTTCCATCTACCAGGACAGCCACGTCGGCGGCCGTCCCAGCAATCAGGACCGCATGGGCTATTGCTTTACGCGCGACGCCTTGCTGCTGCTGCTGGCCGATGGCATGGGAGGGCACCTGAATGGCGAAATCGCCGCGTCGCTCAGCCTGCAGACCATGGGAGCGCTGTTCCGTGAGCGTGCCGTGCCTTCCATTGCCAATCCGCCGGCGCTACTGGACGAACTGGTATTCGCCGCGCACCAGTCCTTGCTGAACTACCGCGCGACGCACCGACTGCCGGATACCCCGCGCACCACCATCGTTGCCTGTCTTGTGCAGGGCGGACAGGCCTGGTGGGCGCATTGCGGCGATTCGAGGTTGTACTGGCTGCGCAGCGGGCGCATCCTCGCACGCACGGTCGATCATTCGCACCTTGAGCGGCTGGTCGCGCTCGGCAAGGTATCGCCCTACGAGCGTGCGAACCATCCGGAGCGCAACAAGTTGTACAACTGTGTCGGCGCGCCGACCTTGCCGCAGGTCGACCAGGCGAGGCCGGTGCAGCTGCAGTCCGGCGACCAGTTGCTTCTTTGCTCCGACGGGCTGTGGTCGTCGGTGCGCGAGCATGAAATGGCTTACCGGCTGTCGGCCGCGCCGCTCGAGCGCTCGGTGCCCGAGCTGGTGCGCCAGGCGGCGCAGGCCGGCGGCAAAAGCGGCGATAATGTCACCGCGCTCGCGATGACCTGGCTGGACGACCTGCAGGATCCGGGCGAGAGCTCGTTGATGACCGATGGATTGCCGCAGGATCGTGTGATTACCAGCATCCATCCGGACAAGTCGTAGCATCCTAAAAAATTTTCCGAGGAAACCGTGTCCGAGACGACTACCCATCGCCCCAGCGGGCGTGCCGCCCATGCCTTGCGCGACGTGCGCCTGACCCGCAACTACACCCGTCATGCCGAAGGCTCGGTGCTGATCGAATTCGGTGACACGCGGGTGCTGTGCACCGCCAGCATCGACGAGAAAGTCCCGCCTTTCCTGCGCGGACAAGGCAAGGGCTGGCTGACCGCCGAATACGGCATGCTGCCGCGGTCCACGCACACGCGCATGGACCGCGAGGCGGCGAAAGGCAAGCAGTCGGGCCGCACGCAGGAAATTCAGCGCCTGATCGGTCGTTCGCTGCGTGCTGCGTTTGACCTTGAAGCCTTCGGCGAGCGCACGCTGCAACTCGATTGCGATGTGATTCAGGCCGATGGCGGCACGCGTACGGCTGCCATCACCGGTGCGATGGTGGCAGCGCATGACGCGTTCTCCGGGCTGGTCGCGAAGGGACTGATCCCCGCGATTCCGCTGAAGCATTTCGTTGCCGCGATTTCGGTCGGCGTTTACAAGGGCTTGCCGGTGCTCGACCTCGACTATCCGGAAGATTCCGGCTGCGATACCGACATGAACGTCGTGATGAATGAAGCCGGCCACTTCATCGAGCTGCAAGGTACCGCCGAGGGCGATGCCTTCGACCGCGCGACGATGAACCAGCTGGTCGATCTCGCCGACGCAGGCATACGCGCGCTGATCGCAAAGCAGAAAATCTCGCTGGGCATCGCATGAGCCAGATGCTGGTCCTCGCCTCGAACAACCGCGGCAAGCTGGCCGAATTCTCACGTTTGCTGTCGCCGCTTGGCTTCGATCTGAAGACGCAGGGCGAACTCGGCATCCCGGAAGCGGAAGAACCGCATGCGACCTTCGTCGAGAACGCGCTGGTGAAGGCACGGCATGCATCGCGCCTGTCCGGCCTGCCGGCGCTGGCCGACGACTCCGGCATCTGCGTGCCGGCGCTTGGCGGGGCGCCCGGCGTTTACTCGGCGCGTTATGCAGGCGAGCCGAAGTCCGACGCCGCGAATAGTGACAAGCTGGTGCGTGATCTGGCCTCACACGCCGACAAGTCGGCGTACTACTACTGCGTGCTGGTCTTCGTGCGTCATGCCGATGATCCGCAACCGGTGATCGCTGACGGTCGCTGGAATGGCGAAGTGATCGTCGAATCACGCGGGCAGGGCGGTTTCGGCTATGACCCGCATTTCCTGTTGCCGCAACTCGGCAAGACCGCTGCCGAACTGAGCGCCGACGACAAGAACCGGCTGTCGCATCGGGGGCAGGCCTTGCGCGTGCTGATCGAGAAGCTGGCATGATCGAAATCCGGCCCGAGGTTCTGCAAGCCGCGCCGCGTCGCGTGGTCGACAGCTATCTGAAGCCGGGCATACTGAACCTGCCTGCGCTGCCGCCACTGTCCTTGTACGTGCATTTCCCGTGGTGCGTGCGCAAGTGCCCTTACTGCGATTTCAACTCGCACGAGGCGGGAAGCGAGCAGTCCGAACAGGCCTATCTCGACGCCTTGCGCGCCGACCTCGAGCAATCGCTGCCGCTGATCTGGGGTCGGAAAATTATCAGCGTCTTCATCGGTGGCGGCACGCCCAGCCTGATGAGCGCGCGCGGGCTGGATCGCCTGATGTCGGATATCCGCAGCCTGCTTCCGCTCGAAGCCGGCGCCGAGATCACGATGGAAGCCAATCCCGGCACCTTCGAGGCGGAGAAATTCAAAAGTTACGCGGCCAGCGGCATCAACCGGCTGTCGATCGGCATCCAGAGTTTCAATCCGTCGCACCTCAAGGCACTCGGTCGCATCCACGACGGGGACGAGGCACGGCGCGCGATCGAGATTGCGCAGGCCAGCTTCGATAATTTCAATCTGGACCTGATGTATGCCTTGCCACAGCAATCGCTGGTCGAGGCGCGTCGGGATCTGGAAGTCGCTCTGTCTTTCGCACCGCCGCATCTGTCGCTGTACCACCTCACGCTGGAGCCGAACACCGTGTTCGCGAAATTCCCGCCGGTCGTGCCCGATGATGACGCCAGCGCCGAAATGCAGCAGATGATTGCCGAACGCTTGCAGTCAGCGGGCTACGAGCATTACGAAGTGTCCGCCTTCGCGCGACCGGGCCGCCGCGCGCGGCACAACCTGAATTACTGGGAGTTTGGCGACTACCTCGGCATAGGCGCGGGTGCGCATTCGAAGCTGTCCTTCCCGCATCGCATCGTGCGGCAGGCACGCTACAAGCAGCCGTCGACTTACATGCAGCAGGCCATTACCGGCCATGCGGTCCACGAGGAGCATGAAGTGGGGCGCGAAGAGATGGGTTTCGAGTTCATGTTGAATTTGCTCCGACTGACCGAGGGCTTCGATTCAAGACTGTTCGTCGAGCGCACCGGGCTGCCACCGCAAGCAATCGAGCCTGCGCTGCAGCGCGCCGAGGCCAGGGGACTGGTCGAAGCCGACCACCAGACCATACGCCCGACGGAGCTCGGGCAGCGTTTTCTGAACGATCTTCAACAGATGTTCCTGCCGGACTGAAAACTTGCGAGGCAGGCAGTGAGCACGGGTATAATCTCGCGCTCACCCCGAAGGAAGCGTGGCCGAGCGGTTTAAGGCACCGGTCTTGAAAACCGACGAGGGGGTAACCCCTCCGTGAGTTCGAATCTCACCGCTTCCGCCAGTTCTTGCCCCCCACCTGAATTAGTGCGAAGACTCTGCGTCGACAGTGCAGCATGCACTGTTGCTCTGGAGCAACGATTGATTTTCGCCTGCGAAATAGTTACGCAAAAACCCAGAGAGGTACGGTGAGTGCCGTACTGTAGTTATGGTGTAGGAACGGTGTGTATATTGCTTGCATAATCGTCCAGACGATGTGTGCCAAGGACAGAAAAAATCAAAGCTAATTGTGCGTTATTACGACTGAGGGGCTCGTTTTAAATCTTGCAAACGATTTCGAATTTGACGTAAACCCGAACAAGGAAATACACCATTGTCATTTACTTAAGCTATTTGAATTGGCGCCGATTTGTTTTCAATCTTGCAATTGATAAAAACCTTAAAATCGTTGATCGATTTCGGAATTTATAATACTTTATCGCCGTGGCGTTGTTCCACGCTAATTTCGAAGGCAACAATCAAGTTTTTGTCGACTTCAGTTGAAATTCCGATTTACCAATCTGTACTGCATAGGAGATTGCAAGATGAAACAAATCATGAGTCGTGTGGCCGGTATTTCCGCAATGGTCGTTCTGTCGGGCGTTATGGCCGGCTGCGCGACCAACAAGGACATGGCAGCGCTGCAAGAAGCCGTTGACGCACGTATCGCAGAGATCCGTGCAATGACCGAAAACGCCGTCAACCGCTCGCAAACTGCAGAGCAGCAGGCTGAAGCTGCTGTCACCCGCTCGCAATCTGCAGAGCAGCAGGCTGAAGTGGCTGTTAACCGCTCGCAATCCGCAGCAGAGCAGGCTGAATCGGCTGCCAGCGTCAGCCAGGAAGCCCTGTCCGTCGTCGAGGCGCAGAAGCAGTCGGTTGAGGCCGCCGTTATCGCATCGAAGAAAGCTGAAGTTGCAGCTTACGACGCCGCCGGCATGGCAGCTAACGCACGCTCGACCGCCGCTGGAATGCGCAGCAAAATGGAAGAGAGCATTGCTGTCAGCAGCGAAGCAAAGGCTGTTGCCTACGGCCTGCGCGCTGAAGTCATCGGCAGCGGCCTCGCCAAGGAAAAAGCTGAAGGCGCTAGCGAGTAAATCGCCTGAACCCTCGCTGTTCGTGCTGCCCGATTTATCGGGCAGCATAAAAAAACTCCCGTCTTTACGGGAGTTTTTTTATGAGTGCTGCAGCCTGTCAGCGGTGACGCGGCCTGCCACCACCCGATGGCCCCGGGGTTTTACGTGCTTCGATGTGACGGAAGGTAATGCGTCCCTTATCGAGGTCATACGGGGACATTTCCAGCGATACGCGATCGCCGGCAAGAATTCGGATGCTGTGACGGCGCATTTTGCCGTTGCTGTATGCGACCAGTTTGTGGCCGTTGTCCAGCGTGACTCGGAAGCGCGAATCAGGCAGCACTTCGTCGACTAGGCCCTGCATTTCAATGAGTTCTTCTTTCGCCATGCTTGCTCCGGTAAAGATTGCGGCATCGTTCGAAGCCGGGGAGGGCAGCTGCCGGATAGCCAAAAGCTGCCGCGGTATTTGGGGGCAGCCCGCCGGCCGGGCCGGGTGCCAGCGAGGCTCCTGCGGAGCCTCGGGGAGAGATGCGATAAAACTGCCAGCCGGGGCTGGCGGGCACATCATTTAAATCACTTACAGAACGCGGATATTGCTGGCCTTCTCGCCCTTGGGGCCAGTGCTGCGCTCATAGGATACGCGCTGATTCTCAGCCAACGACTTGAAGCCGGTCGACTGAATGTCCTGGAAGTGGGCGAACAGATCAGCACCGCCGTTGTCAGGCGTGATGAAGCCGAAGCCCTTGGAGTCGTTGAACCATTTGACGATGCCAGTTTGAGTAGTCATGTAATTTCCTTGATAAAAGAATGGGGGCTATGGCCCGGAGCACACTTGAATCAAAGAAAGAAACCAACGGAGGGATTCAGGCAGACCTGGCTCGCATATGAGCCGGACAGGAGAGAGACCAACAATGAGTACTGTCTGATGCAAGTGATGGGGCATAGCCTACACCAGTAACCTGGAATCTCCTAGCATTATTTTTATTTTCCGGTCAAGCGGTTTCCTGCCCACCGTGCGTTTGGCCTGCATGCCGCTTGCAGGCGCGCAGAGGTTCTGCCGATGGTGTCGAAAGCACTGGCTTTCGATGGCGGGAGGCGTATAGTCGGTCGCGCACAGAGCTTTCCCGATCTGACTCTTTCCTGTCCGCCGTCCGTTGCGACGAGGCGTTCCCGCTGGATTCCCTTCGGTTACCTTCCCCTACTGGAGTCCATGCAATGATGAATCTTTCCGACCTCGATGTCACGACCGCCGGCATCCACTTTTCCGTGCAGCCGTCCTACCGCTTTGGCAGTCAGCGCAATCTCTCTGCACGAACCTGCTTCGTGTCCAACGAGACGCTCGACGAACTGGCTGCGCGACGCTACTGCAGCAGCTACCTGCCCGAGGAGATCTTTCGCCGCTTCGAGAAAGAAATTACCGGCGTCGCCGGCCGACTTGCGCTGGCGGGCGTCGGCGGGAAGCCGCTGGAGGTCAGGTTGGGTAACTTCACCATCGTCAATCGCTGACGCGACAGACTCGCTTGCACCGGAGAAGCTGATGCGCATGCTGTGGGTCGTCAGTGCCTTGCTGCTGCAGTCTGCGTGCAGCTCGGTTGGTCTCGAGCCGTCTGGCGTGGTCCGCTACCGTTACAGCGCCTTTGACTTCTCCGGCGACAGCTGGGCTGCGCAGAAACGGCGTTGCGAGGCGCTCCACCTGAAACCCCGGCATCTCGGCACCGACTGCGGCTTCTGGACCTGTGTCAGCCGCTACGATTGCGACACGACTCGCTAGGCCAACGCGCTTGCGGCCCCCATCCGGCGCGCGGTCGATTACACTTGCGGCTATCTTTAAGGAGGTAGCCGATGGATCTGGCGATGATCGAAACACGCCACTGGGTTTTACTGGTTTTTGTTGCGTCTGCGCTGTACGCGCACTTCCGCGGCCGGGTCCGTTTCGGGCTGGCGCGCGCGCTGCTGGATTTCACCGTGCTGATCGCACCCGTGAATGCGTTGATGTATCTGTTTTCGCGCACCCGGCGCGCAGCGTTCATCGACCAGCGCGAATTCCCTGAACTGCAAGTGCTGAACGACAACTGGCAGCTAATTCGCGACGAAGCGATGGCGCTGGTCGAGGGGGGGCAGATCCGTGCGGCGGAGGGCTATACCGACATGGGCTTCAACTCCTTCTTCCGCACCGGCTGGAAGCGTTTTTACCTGACCTGGTACGGCCGGGAGCTGCCGTCGGCGATGGCGCAATGTCCGAAGACGCTGGCCTTGCTGAAGCAGATCCCGACCATCAAGGCTGCGATGTTCGCATCGCTGCCGCCGGGGGCGACGCTGCAGCGGCATCGTGACCCGTACGCCGGTTCGCTGCGTTACCACCTCGGGCTGGTCACACCGAACGATCCGGCCTGCTTCATCGAAGTCGATGGCGAGCGCTACCACTGGAAGGACGGCGAGGCGGTGATGTTCGACGAAACCTATATCCACCACGCCGCGAACCAGACGCAGCAGCAGCGCGTCGTGCTGTTCTGCGATGTCGAGCGACCGCTGTGGACGGCGCCGGTGCGCTGGTTTAACCGCGTTTTTGCAAAATATGTGCTCGCGGCTGCCGCGTCGGCAAATGCCGAGGGCGAATCGATCGGCGGGCTAAACAAATTTTTCAAGGTCTTCTACCAGGGGCGCGTGCGCGCGAAGGCATTCAAGGCGAAGCGCCGGTCGGCCTACTACGCGTTGAAGTGGGCAGCGATCATTGTCCTGCTGTGGCTGCTCTTCTGGTAAGGGCGGTCCGCCATTGAATCAGATACCCGACCTTGTCTGCCGTTCGTGACACGACCGGCGGCCTGCGCTGGCACTGGCGTGCGCTCTGGCGCCGCCGCCGCTGGCGCGAGGCGACCCGGCTGATTGCTGACTGGCTGGCCGGCACGCAACCGGCATCCAGACACCTGCTGCTGATCGGCGGCAGCGCCGGCTGGATGATGTGCGGCCGCTGGCTGCAACGCTTCGCGCGTATCGACCTGGTCGACATCGATCCGCATGCGCCGCGGCTGTTCCGTTTTAACCATGGACGCGCGCTGCGCGACGCCGGCACGGAGCTGAACTTCGTGCAGGCCGACGGCATCACCAGACTGGACGCGCTGCTGGATGCGCATCCGCACGCTACCGTGTTCTTCGATAACGTACTCGGCCAGCATCTGTATCGCGTCGGCTCCATCGCCCGGGCCGAAGCAGACCTGGCCCTTATCGCCACCCGCCTGTCCGGTCGTGACTGGGGCAGTGTGCATGACCTGTACTCCGGGCCCGCCGATCCGCTGGCCCTGCCCATGAATCCGCAGACGAGTTTCGATGCCGTCCGCGCCGCCGGCGGCCTGATGGTCGACGGACTCCACGGCACGCCGCTGCATAAACGCCTGCTGGCACAGGTTGGCGGACAACCCGACTGGATGGATCACCTGACCTCGGAGCTGTTCCCGGTCGGGGCGCCTAGTCGCCTGATCGCCTGGCCTTTCCTGCCTACCTACGCGCACTGGCTGCAGGCCGGCTGGGTGCCGGGCGCGCCTGCCAGCGTCGACTATCCACGCTGAGCCTCAGGTTTTCTGTCCATATGTCGATATTCGAGTATCGCCAGAATTTTTTACAATCCCACCTATTGCTCTGATTTCGATGGGAACCACGCTCATGAAACGATCCGTCCCTGCCTTGCTGATTGCCGTCGCGCTTGCCGCGCCCGCGCTCGCGAACGACCCCGCAGCCGCCTCCGCGCCGCGTCCGGCCTCGCCTGGTGCGACTCATCATCCCAAGCATGTGTTCTGGGACTATGAAGGAGAAGCCGGACCGTTGAAGTGGTCCGAGGTGGATCCCAAATTTCGCGCCTGCAATCTCGGCAAGCGGCAGTCGCCGATCGATATCGCCACCCAGTCAGCCGAGAAGGGCGGCTTGAAGCCGATACAGTTCAGATATGAAACCGGCCCCGCAGAGATCTTGAACAACGGGCACACGGTGCAGGTCAATTTGTCCAGAAGCGGCAGCGCCCGTTTCGAAGGTCTCGAATACAAGCTGGCGCAATTCCACTTTCACACGCCCAGCGAGGAGAAGCTCGACGGCATGGCGCAGCCCATGGTGATGCACCTCGTGCATCGCGCCGGCGATACGCGCATCGCGGTGGTGGCGGTGTTCATCAAGATGGGCAAGGAGAACAAGGCGCTGAAGGCCGTGTTCGATCAGTTGCCGAAAGTCGTCGGTGTCACCGCGAAGCTCGATAGCTTCAATGCGGCCGACATCCTTCCGTTTGATCCGACCTATTACGGCTATGTCGGCTCGCTGACCACGCCGCCGTGTACCGAGGAAGTGAAGTGGCATGTGATGAAGCAGCCCATCGAGATCTCGTACAAGCAGCTGGCTGCATTCAAGTCCCTGTACAAGATGAATGCGCGCCCGACACAGCCGTTGAACGGGCGTCGGGTTCAGGTGTACGCAGAGTGAACAAGGTTCTGCGCAGGCAAAAATGAAAACGCCGCTTCGAGGAGCGGCGTTTTTCAGATTTTTTCCAGCGACTGGTGCAGCCGCATCATCTTCTCTTTCAAATCGGGATGCGTATCCATCATCGACGGCGGAGTGTCGAGCTGCCTGGGTGGCGCGGTGGCGGGGGCTTCGGCAGCGATTAAAGACCCGGATGCCGCCGCAGGGTAGAGCAGCCACACGCCGGTCAGCAACAGGCTGGTCGCCAGCCAAAGTATCCAAAGGGTGCTCGCAGACACGCTGCCCAGCTGTGCCAGCTCGACGAATTCGCCGAGCCAGCCCGTCCAGTCCAGCCGCAGCCACCACAATAGATTGTGCTGTGACTTGCAGGCCCAGCCGAACGCAATGGCGAACAGCAGCCAGTCGGTCGCAAGCAGCAGCGCGGGAAGGCGGTGGCGGAGTTTCATCGGCGCTCAGGACTTCAGTGCCGCGCTCAGCTTGGCGCTCAGCGATTCCGCAACCTGCATGCGCAGTTTCGAAGTTTCATGAATCTCATGCTCGCTGCGGTACGCATTGTCTACCAGTTCGGCTGCGAGGCTGCGCACGCCTTCGATCTCGACTGCCAGCGCGCGGATTTTTTCTTCCAGCGCCTGTTTTTCCTGCAGCTTGCCGCTGATCAGGCGGATGGCAGCATTCACCTGCGTCCACGCTTGCAGGCGCGGATCGCTGATTTTCAGGCTCTCGAAAACTTCCTGCATTGAATCGCCGATATCGACCAGTGCTTCCATCGGGGGTATGTCAGTCGGGTTTTCTTTGGAAACAGCCGTATCGGAATTGACGTGCTCATTAATCGAAATAACCTGACCCCGAGCCTCGCTCCATCCGAGTTCCGGTTCGAACCGCATCATCGATGGTTTTGCAGAACGCTTGCCCATGGTAAGTAACCTTTGACTGAGAGATCGAAAATCGTTGGCGTTTCAGGAAAGCTTGAATATACTCCGCGTTATATTATGGTAAATCTTACCTCTAAGCAACAGTCGGGTAAAACAATAGCCAAAAAAATCAACAGCTTGCGAGGAAATCGAAGGAACATCATGAGCAAGGCACTCAAGGTCCTCATTACCAGTCAAAAAGGCGGCGTCGGTAAAAGCACGGTTTCCGCGAATCTCGCAGCGTATTTTTCTTATATTTCCGGTAAAAAAACCACGCTGATCGATTTTGACCATCAGGCAACCGCCGGTAATTGGATTCGCAAGGCGTATCCGATTGGTATCGATTGCCAGACGATCGATTTGCCGAATGCAAAAGGCTCAGGTATTGCGTTGCTGAAGGCGAAGGAAGCGTTGCGCAAGGCGAATGAGACGCGCGAGGTCGTCATTACCGACCTGACCTGGACTGACGTGCTGCCGCCGGACTTCATGTTTGAGTTCGATCTGGTACTGGTGCCGAGTTCGCTGTCACGGGTGGAACTCGACAGTACGCTGGAATTCGTGAACCGCTTCTCTTTCGTTTTCAACTCGCGCATGAAGAAGCCGCCGAAGCTGGTGATCGTGCCCAGCCGGGTCGACAACCTGCAGACCTACGAAAGCATCTTCGCGAAGTCATTCAATGCGGGATTTTTCCTGTCGCCGCCGGTGATGTACAGCGCCAGCGCGAACGAATTTTTCGGCACCGAATTTTTCGTGATGACCTCGAAGAAGGAGATTCGCGAAAACTTCCTCGAGTTCGGCCGCTCGATCGAGCAGCTGGGCGACAGCGAGGCCGACTTGCGACATGCCACGAAACAGTCGCCGCTTACGCACAAGGTCAGCGGCTCCATCCTCGATCGCTTCCGCGCGATTCGCAACTCCGAGGCCGTGGTGCCGGCACGCATGGCCGCCAATGACAGCGCGCGACCGAAGACTGCGCTCATCAAGTCGGTGATTCCGTCCTTCCTGATGATGGGACGCGACTGAGAAGTCGCGAATCTGCGTCTAACGATCCCGCCCGCGAGGCGGGATTTTCATTTCTTCGCGCCCGCGGACTTGGTGTCGTTGTTGCCTTTGCCATCATCAGGTTTGGGCGGCGGCGGCGGTGTGCCGTAGAGCAGGATCGCGACATCCTTATTGGTTTCTGCGAAGGACTCGAGCAGGCCGTCGACCATGGCAGCCAGCCCGGCAGAGTCCGCCGTGCCCAGCCATTGCGAACGGTTGTTGCGTATGACGATCAGTTGCTCGGCCGAGCAGGTCGGTGCCTTCTTCTTCAGCCAGGCGCTGGCCTTCTCGCGACGCGCCTGTTCGTCGGTCGTGTCCATGCCGATTGCGCGGAATTCCGCCACCGCACAGCTTGGCGGTTTCAGTGGACCGGCCTGTTTCGGCGGTGGCGGTGGCGGCTCCTCGCCTTTGGCTTTTTTCGCCGGCTTTACCGGTGCCAGCGGCTCCGCCTTCACGGGTTCGGCTTTGGCGGCATCGGCTTTCGGCGGCTCGGCGGGTTTTGCGGGTTGGGCTGGGGCGGGTGCAGCGGCGGCCACCGCCTTGCCGCTGGCGCTTGCCGCAGTGTTCGGCGCCGGCCTTGCGGCCGGGATGGAGGTCTGTATGTCGACCGGCTTGTCAGCGGGCCTGGCTGCCGGCGCATTTTGCGCAGCTGCATTGGCCAGCCATAACGAGAGCAGCAGGGAAGTCAGGCGCAGCATTTTGATCGTCACGAGTCCCGGCCCTGTCCGCCCTGGTACTGAATGGTGATGCTGATGCGGCGGTTGCGGGGGTCGGCCGGGTTGTTAGGAATATAGGGCGCGGTATCGGCCACGCCTTCGATCTTCGAGAAGCGTTCCGACGGAATGCCTGCGCTTTCCATGATGCGACGCGTGCTCTCGGCTCGGTCGCCCGACAGCGACCAGTTGCTGCGCACACCGTCGTCGAACGCGAGGCTGTCAGTGTGTCCACGTACCGCGATCCTGTTCGGCATGCCTGCCACCGACTTCGCGACTTCGCGGATCAGGGTCTCGGCCTTGCCCTGCATCTTCGACGTGCCCAGCCCGAACATCGAGAAGTCAGCCTTGTCGATCACTTCGATGCGCAAGCCATCCTTCTCGCGAATGAACTTCACCTGGTCCTTGATCTTGTCGAGCTGCGGATTCTGCTGGAGCACTTCCTTGACTTCCTTCTCCAGCTTGTCGAAGTTCTTCTTGTCGGTCTCGGCAGCGATTCTCTGTCGTTCCAGCTCCGACAGTTCGCTGGCGTTCATGTCGTTCTTCTCGTCCTTCGACTCGCCGCTGTCGCTTTTCTTGCCGGCTTCCGAACGTGGCGTCTCACGCTCGAACAGGCTGGTCTGCTGGCCTGCGTACGGCATGCCGTCCGGGTCGAGGATGGACTGACCGCTCATGATGCCGCCGGTACCAGCCGAGCGGCTGACGCTGGCCATGCTGTGCGACACCGGCTTGAAATAATCCGCGATGCTCTTGCGCTGGTCTTCGGTGGTTGCGCCGAGCAGCCACATCAGCAGGAAGAAGGCCATCATCGCGGTCATCATGTCGGCGAGCGCGATCTTCCACGCGCCACCATGCGCGCCGCCATGACCGGCCTCGATCTTTTTCCTCTTGACGATGGGCTCAAGCGCCGGGGCGCTGTCGGCCGGTTTGTTCTCGGCTGGTTCAGCCATGCTGGGTTCCTGCGGTTATATCGACAAGAATCGACACGAGCGGGGCAAAATGAAGGGCTCGAATAGTTAAACGGAGCCTCATCCTGTGCTCTTTATGCAAGATAATACCGGATATATTGCTGACTAGAACTATTTCCAGCCTCGTAACGGCCTCCCACATGCCCCTGTTTCGCCGTCTTGTCTTCCTGACTCTGCTGGGTGTCGTGCTGCAGCCCTCCGCCAGTCCGGCGCTGGGTAGCGACGCAAACCCTGAGGCCGCCACCGGTTCGACCCAGAAGTCGCTGGCGCGCGCGCATCGCTGGATGGCCGCGTCCGCCAATCCTCTGGCCACACAGGCCGGTCGGCAGGTTCTGCGCGAAGGCGGCTCGGCGGTCGACGCCGCAATTGCGATGCAACTGGTGCTGGCGCTGGTGGAGCCGCAGTCGTCGGGTCTGGGTGGCGGCGCCTTCATCGTGGCCTTTGACGCGCGTCGTCGCGTGCTGGCGACCTATGACGGGCGCGAGACGGCGCCGGCTGCGGCAGAGCCTTCGCTGTTCATGTCCGACGGCAAGCCGCTGGCCTTTGCCAATGCGGTCAACAGCGGGCTGTCGGTCGGCTCCCCGGGCGTACTGCGTGCGCTCGAACTTGCGCATCGACGACATGGCAAACTCGGCTGGTCCAGATTGTTTGCGCCGGCCATAACACTGGCTGAACGGGGCTTTCCGGTATCGCCGCGCCTGCATGCGCAGATCGCGGGCAATCGGCAGTTATTTGAGCAGGAAGCGGCGCGCGCGTATTTTTACCCCGACGGGCAGCCGGCGCCAGCCGGCTATCTGCTGAAAAACCCGGCGCTGGCCGGGGTGCTGCGCCGTGTTGCGCACGAGGGCGCGCGTGCTTTTTACGAAGGCGAGGTCGCTGAAGACATCGTGCGCGCAGTGCGCCAGCACGCGCGGCCCGGGCTGCTGACGATGGATGATCTGAAGCATTACCGCGCAAAACAAAGAGCGCCTGTCTGCAGCGATTACCGCGTCTATCGGCTCTGCGGCATGGGGCCGCCGTCGTCCGGTGGCATTGCGGTGATGCAGATGTTGGGCATGCTGCGCCAGCATCAACCCGAGGCCATGTTGCCCGGCTCGGTCGAGGCAGCGCATTATTTTGCCGAGGCGGGGCGGCTCGCCTTTGCCGACCGCGATCGCTATGTGGCCGACCCTGATGTGCTCAGCGTGCCGGTAAAGGCCTTGCTCGATCCGCATTACCTGCAATGGCGCGGCGCGCAGATCGACGGCCGGCAATCAATGGGCGTCGCGCAGCCCGGCGATCCGCAGCAGTGGCTGCAGCGACGCGGGCACGGCATCGCTGCCGACCTGCCATCGACCACTCATCTGGTGGCGATCGACCGTGATGGCAATGCCGTCAGCATGACTAGTACCATCGAATCCGAGTTCGGCAGCAAGATCTTCGTACGCGGTTTCCTGCTGAATAACCAGCTGACCGATTTTGCGCTCAACCCGAACGACGCCGAGGGCAAGCCGGTGGCGAATCGCGTTGCCGCTCGCAAGCGTCCGCGCAGTTCTATGGCGCCTTTGATCGTGATGCGCGATGGCCGGCCATTTTTGCTGATTGGCTCTCCGGGTGGAAGTTCGATCATCAACTATGTGGCTAAGTCTCTGATCGCTGTGATCGATTGGCGCATGGATGTTCAGCAGGCGATTGCCTTGCCCAATATGGGCAGTCGCAATCGGGACACCGAACTTGAAAGAGACACGCCGCTCGAAATGCTGCAACAGGACTTGCGGCGTCGCGGTCATCGCGTCACCATCATGCCCTTGACCAGCGGCGTGCAGGCAATCATGGTCACGCGCGAAGGCCTGGTGGGCGGCGCCGATCCGCGACGTGAAGGCGTCGCTGCCGGCGACTGAAGAAATATCTCAATTGAACGGGGGACAGATGACGGTGATGCGCTGGCTTTCGGTAGCGTGGGTGTTGCTATGCGCGGCCGTTGCTGCGCAGGCCGACACGCTGCAAAAGATCACCGCCAGCGGCCGCATCACGCTGGCTTATCGCGAGTCGTCGGTACCGTTCAGCTACCTCGACGGCCCGCATCAGCCGATAGGCTTCGGCGTCGACATCTACGCGCACGTCATTGACGCTGTCAAGAGCGCGACCGGCCGCAGGGACCTTGAAGTCAAATGGCAGGCGGTCACCTCGCAGAACCGCATTCCGCTGGTGGCGAACGGCACGGTCGATCTCGAATGCGGTTCCACCAGCAACACGGCGGCGCGCGCAAAGAGCGTCGCTTTTGCGGTCAATTATTTTTATACCGGTCCGCGGCTATTGCTGAAAAAAGGTTCAGGCGTGCGCGACTTCGCCGACCTGAAAGGCAGGACGGTGGCAGTCACCACCGGTACCACCACCTTCAAGCTGCTGCGCAAGTTCGACCTTGACCGCAACCTCGGCATGAGCCTGCTGGCCGGCAAGGACCACGCGGATTCTTTCCTTCTGGTCGGTGCCGGTCGTGCCGTGGCCTTTGCGATGGATGACATCCTGCTGTACGGACAGATCCTGAACGCGAAGCATCCGGAGCAATGGGAAGTGGTCGGCGAGCCGCCGCAGGTCGAGCCCTATGCGTGCATGCTGCGCAAGGACGACGCCGCGTTCAAGCAGCTGGTCGATGGCGTGATTGTCGGGCTGATGCAATCGGGCGAATTCGAGCGCATCTACGCGAAGTGGTTTCTGTCACCGATACCGCCGCGCGGACGCAGCCTGAACCTGAGCATGAGCCGCGAACTGCGCGCGAACCTGCGCGCGCATTCCGACAAGCCGGCCAGCTGATCGCATGAGCCTGGACTGGGACATCTTCTGCCGCAGCACCACCGGCACCGGGCGTATCGCCGGCTGCTTCGGGCAGGGCGGCGAGCTCACTTATCTGCAATGGCTGATCTCGGCCTGGGGCTGGACCGCGACGGTCGCGGCGCTCGGCTTTGCCGTTGCGCTGGCGATTGGCATCGTGGTCGGTACGATGCGCACTCTGAATGCGCGACCGTGGGCCAGCGGATTGGCGGCTGCCTGGGTTGAACTGTTCCGCAATGTTCCGCTACTGGTGCAGGTATTCCTCTGGTATCACGTCGCGCCTTTCTTCGTGCCGTCCCTGAAGGCCGTGCCGTCCTGGCTGCTGGTGTCGGTCGCGCTCGGACTGTTCACTTCGGCGCGTATCGCCGAGCAGGTCAGGGCCGGCATACAAAGTCTGCCGCGAGGACAGCGCAGCGCTGCACTGGCGCTCGGCATGAGCGAAGCGCAGGCCTACCGGCGGGTGATCCTGCCGGTTACGCTGCGCGTGATGATGCCGGCGCTGACCTCGGAAGCGATGAGCATCGTGAAGAACTCGTCGGTCGCGTTCGCGGTAGCGATCGCCGAGCTGACGCAGTTCGCGCTGCAGGTGCAGGAGGAGACCGCGCGCGGTATCGAAATCTATCTGGCGGTCACGCTGTTGTATGCATTGACCGCGTTCGCGGTGAACCGCGTGCTGGCGCTGGTCGAGGCACGCGTGCGCGTGCCCGGTGTCGGCGCGTCTGCGCGGCAGGAGGCCTGAGCATGGAACTCGACCTCGGCTTCTTCAGCTGGGACCTGATGCGCCGCTACGTGCTCGGCGGGCTGTGGTTCAGCGTGCAGCTGACCGTGACCGCGACCGCCGGCGGCATACTGTTCGGCAGCCTGCTGGCGTTGATGCGCATCTCCGGCAGGCCGCTGCTTTCCCTGCCAGCGACGGTGTACGTGAATACGATGCGCTCGGTGCCGCTGGTGATGGTGATTCTGTGGTTCTTCCTGCTGATGCCTTTCGCGCTTGGCCGGCCGATCGGCGCGGAGCTGTCGGCGACGGTCACTTTCATCGCCTTCGAGGCGGCGTTCTTCTGCGAGATCGTGCGCTCCGGCATACAGGCGATACCGCGCGGACAGCTGCAGGCAGGCATGGCGCTGGGCATGAGCAGCGCACAAAACATGCGGCTGGTGATCCTGCCGCAGGCCTTGCGGCACATGCTGCCGGTGCTGGTGACGCAGGTGATCGTGTTGTTTCAGGATACGTCACTGGTGTACGCGATTGGCGCGTACGACCTGCTGAAAGGCTTTGATGTCGCCGGCAAGATACTCGGTCGGCCGATCGAAGCCTATCTCGGCGCGGCGCTGGTTTATTTCGTGATCTGTTTTGCGCTGTCGCGGCTGGCCGCGCGGCTGCACACCCGGAGGCTGGGATGATATCGATGAAGCACCTGTCGAAACGCTATGGCAGCTTTGCAGTGCTGACCGACTGCTCGCTGCAGGTGAACAAGGGCGAGGTGGTCGTAATTTGCGGACCGTCCGGCTCCGGCAAGTCGACGCTGATCAAGACCATCAATGCGCTGGAGCCCTTCCAGCAGGGCGAGATGTTCGTCGATGGCAGTGCGCTGCATGACCCGAAGACGAAGCTGCCCGCGCTGCGCTCGCGGGTCGGCATGGTGTTCCAGCATTTCGAGCTGTTCCCGCATCTGTCGGTGATGGACAACCTGACGCTGGCGCAGATCAGGGTGCTCGGCCGCAGTGCAGCGGACGCGATTGCGCGCGGGACAAGGCTGCTTGAGCGCGTCGGGCTGGCCGCGCAGCACGACAAATTTCCGGCGCAGCTGTCAGGCGGTCAGCAGCAGCGCGTCGCGATCGCGCGTGCGCTGGCGATGGATCCGGTGGTGATGCTGTTCGACGAGCCGACCTCGGCGCTCGATCCGGAAATGGTCGGCGAGGTGCTGGAGGTGATGGTGCAGCTCGCCAACGAAGGCATGACGATGATGTGCGTGACGCACGAGATGGGATTCGCGCGTCGCGTCGCCGATCGCGTTCTGTTCATGGATGAGGGGCGTATTCTCGAAGATTGCACCAGCGAGGAATTTTTCGGGGATGCGTCAGCACGGGTGCCGCGGGCGCAGGAGTTTCTGGCCCGGGTCCTGGCGCATTGATCAGATCTCGATCTTCGTCCCCAGTTCCACCACCCGATTCGGCGGAATCCGGAAGAAGTCTGACGGCTTGGCTGCGTTTTGCATCATCCACGCGAACAGGCGCTCACGCCAGATCGCCATGCCTGGCAGGTTGCTAGGCACCACGGTGTCGCGTGCAAGGAAGAACGAGGTATCGGCCAGATCCAGCTTCAGTCCGTGTTGCTGCTCCAGCAGGGCCAGCACATTGTTGATGTCCGGCGTTTCCTTGAAGCCGTGCACCGCGCGCACCACGAAGCAATTGCCGCCCAATTCGACGATGTTGATCCGCTCTTCGTCGCGCACGAAGGGCACGTCCCAGATCGACAGTTTGAGAAACAGCACGCGCTCGTGCAGCACGCGGTTGTGCTTCAGGTTGTGCAGCAGCGCCACCGGCACAAAGTCGATATGCGCGGTCAGGAACACGGCCGTGCCCTCGACGCGGTGCGGCGGATGGGCTAACAGCGCCTCGACGAAATCCGGCAGACGGATGGAATCGCTGACCACGCGCTCACGCAGCAGCTTGCGGCCCTTGTACCAGGTAGTCAGCATCAGGAAGCAGGCCGCGCCCAGCAGCAGCGGATACCAGCCACCATCCTTCACCTTGATCACGTTCGCGGTCCAGAACGAGAAATCGATGAGGAAGAAGGTCAGTACCAGCAGCACCACCAGCGCCGGCTTTATCTTCCATTCGTTGTACATCACTACGGCCAGCAGCGACGTCGTGATCAGCATCGTCGTGGTGACTGAAATGCCATAGGCCGCCGCCAGGTTGCCGGATTCCTTGAATTGCGTCACGGTGAAGATCACCAGCGCCAGCAGCACCCAGTTCACCATCGGCATGTAGATCTGGCCGCGCTCGGTGTCTGACGTATGCAGGATCTGCATTCTTGGCAGGAAGCCGAGCAGGATGCCCTGGTTGGCCAGCGAGAACGTACCCGAGATCACCGCCTGCGACGCGATCACCGTTGCCAGGGTCGCCAGCCCGATCATGGGCCACAGCGCCCATTCCGGCAGCATCAGGAAGAAGGGGTTGGTTGCCGCCTCCGGATTGGTCAGCATCAGCGCGCCCTGGCCGAAATAATTCACCAGCAGCGCGGGCAGGGCGACGAGCAGCCAGGCCAGGCGCACCGGGCGTCGGCCGAAATGCCCCATGTCGAGATACAGCGCCTCGACACCGGTGACGACCAGCACCACCGAGCCCATCACGATATAGGCCTGCAGCGTGTGCTCGGACACGAAATCCACTGCATACATAGGGTTGACTGCCATCAGGATCATCGGATTCTGGATCACGCTCATCAAGCCGAAAGCAGCGAGCGACGCAAACCAGAGCAGCATGACCGGCCCGAACATCCGGCCCATCGCCGCCGTGCCGTAGCGCTGTATCGCAAACAGCGCGCTGATGATGATCAGCGTGATCGGAATCACGAAACGCTTCAATCCGGGATTGGTCACCTCAAGGCCCTCGACCGCGGACAGCACCGAGATCGCCGGCGTGATCACCGATTCGCCGAGCAGCATGCAGGCACCTAATGCGCCCAGCATCAGCAGCACGACATAGTGCCGCTTCTCGCTGCGCGCCGAGCGCAGCGCCAGCGCCATCAACGACAGCACGCCACCCTCGCCGTTGTTGTCTGCGCGCAGAACGAACACCACATACTTGACCGTCACCACCAGGAGCAAAGCCCAGAAGATCATCGACAGGATGCCCAGCACCGCGCCCTGCGAATACGGTATGCCATGCTCGGAACTGAAGCATTCCTTCAGCGCATACAAGGGGCTGGTGCCGATGTCGCCGAATACAATGCCGACCGCCGCCAGCACCAGCGCTGCCGTCGATGCATGTCCGTGGCCGCCGTCACCCGTCACGGACACCGGACGCATCACGGACGATTGCGAAAATTCGGGGTTGCTGATCGACACGATGTCTTCCTTGTTTTTACATTATCTCGCCGGGCGGTGCGGGACACAGGACCTTGCCATCCCGATCGCCGGGGCGGGAATTAGTCTGATTTTCCGTCAGTCTTGCACGAGAGGGTACTCCGCTCGCGTTCGAAGCGCAGCAGCTGGTAAAACGGGTTAGCTGCCACGGTTTGCGCCGAGGCCAGCAGCGGGTCCTTGTCTTTCACGGCGGTGACTATCCAGCTCACCGGCTGCGCGCACAATAATGAAGGTAGTTGCGACACATCGATCAGCACGCGCTCACCGGCCGCGCGGTCGAAACCTGCTGCGTCGTACAGCTCGCGTGGCCAGCTATCGGTCCTGGCGATCGTCGGACTGCGCCAGTTAAGCACCACCGGGATAGGCGCCGGCAACTGCGCGTAAATCGGCAGGTCGAAACGGTAAACCCGCACCGAGATCAGCGGCTCGCCGGGCGCAGCCTGGGCTCTGAAGGCTTCCGCCAGCGGCTTGGATGAGTAGCGATCGTAGCGCCCGAAGATGGCGATGGCGCTGACCATCAGCACACCGGTCAGCGCCGCCATTGCTACCGGCAGCCAGCGCAGGCGGCGCTGCGCCCCGAACCGGTCATCAAGGACCTCGGCAACCAGCATGGCGATCGCCGGCGTCGCCGGTAATGCGTAGCCGATTAGTTTTGAAGCCGGCAGCGAAAAAAAGCCGACCACCACAATCAGCCACAGCCATTGCACCTGCCGCAGCGATGCGCGCACAGCGTCGGCTGCCGGCAGCGTCAGACGTCCGGCCAGCGCGAGGGTCCATGGCAGGCACAGCACGCCCAGCATCTGCAGATAAAACCACCAGGGCTTCACGTTGTTGAAGCCGGCGTCCGCAAAGCGCTCAAAATGCTGATGAACGAAGAAATAGTGGAAAAATTGCGGAAACTTCTGCTGCATGAGCAGAAACCAGGGCGCGGCAACCAGCGCGAACAGCGCGGGACCCGGCCACCACAGCAAGCGGGAAAACCAATGCCAGCGGCGCTGCAGCAGTATCCAGAAAAAGATCACGCCGCCCGGCAGCACGATGCCGATCAGGCCCTTGGACAGCAGCCCCAGCGCAATGCAGGCCCAGGCCAGCAGCATGCTGAGTTTCCAGGGTTTGGCGGCATCGGAGGACAGCAGCGCGTCAGCAGCGAACGCGATCGCAGCACCGATGAAGGCGGCGACCAGCATGTCGTGGTTCGCGAACTGCGCGCCCGCATAGAAATAGGGCATGGTGGCCAGTACGACCAGGTACCAGCGTGCTACCGGCAGGCTGGCCCAGCGCCGCAGCAGCCGATATCCGGCGAAAGCGACCAGAGTGGCCCCCAGCATTGGCGCAATCCGCAGCGCCACTTCGCTGATACCGAACAGCTTGATGGAAATCGCGGTCAGCCAGTAGAACATGGGCGGCTTGTGGAAATAGGGCAAGCCATCCAGCGTCGGCGTCAGCCATTGGCCGGAGCGCACCATCTCCCACGCAACCCCGGTATAGCGGCCTTCATCAGGCATGCCAAGCGGGCGTATCCAGGCGCTCAGCAGCACCCACACGAACAGCAGCAGGCAGGGCAGCAGCGGATGCTCGATATCGAGCCGGGGTCTGGCTGACGCATCGCGTCCCTGCGAGGGCAGGCTGGCAACGGAATCAGGCGGCGAGTGGGGCATGAGCGCTCAGGTTGGTTGTGGGTATGGCAAGGTGTCTGGGTGCCGGCCGTTGGCCAGTGCGCCCGCGCGATTATAGCTTCGCCGCAGTGCAGCAGTGCATTGTTCGTTGCACTCGTACCCGAGAACTTCCGGCGCGGCAAGTTCGGTATTCTGACGGAAACAACTATCAGGCCAGGCTTCGACTTCGATCAGAGTTGTGCCAAACATCAACGAAATTCATGGGAGAGCGACTGAGGCCGCATGGGATAATCGCCGACCGAGACAGTCAGTCTGATGCAGGTGCCGCATGAGAAAAAATCATCCGAAATCCAGCGACGGCTACGATCCCGGCCGCCTGTTCAATGCGCTGGGCTTGCATCTGAAACTGCGCAGCGATGCTGCGCTTGCACGCGTGCTCGAAGTGCCCGCACTATTGATCCGTCTGATGCGCGCGGGCGAGTTGCCCGTCACGCCGGAGCTGCTGATCCGGGCCGAAGAAGTCAGCGGATGGAGCGGGCGAGCGCTGCGCGATATGATGGGCGATCGCCGCCACAAGTTCCGTTTCGAGCAGGTACGCGACCCGGCGTTCGGCGAAATCATTGCCGAGATCTATGAGGCGGCTGCGGCAAAGAAGAGCTGGTAACGCAGTTCCGTCGGATTTTCTTCCCTGCGGTTACTGCAGACGACATGAAACGACAAGGACGCCGAGGCGCCCTTGTCGTTTTCAGCAGTCGGTGGACAGGGGCTTGTCCAGATTCAAGCCCAGTTTTCCGGCGATCTCGCGCATCTCATCCGCCCCTTTGGTCTCGCCCCAGACCTCGGCCAGCGCGGTATACGCAATCCATTTCGCATCGACCTCGAAGAAATCGCGCAGCGCGGCACGGGTATCGCTGCGGCCGAAGCCGTCGGTGCCGAGCGTCACGTAGCGCGCAGACACATACGCTCGTACGCTCTCCGGCACCGCTCGCACATAGTCGGACACCGCGATCACTGGTGCATCCGACCCCTGCAACTGCTGAGTGATCCACGGCAGTTCATCCGAGCGCTGCAAGCGCCGCGCACGCTCGCAGGCGATGCCGTCGCGCGCCAGTTCGGAGAAGCTGGTCACGCTCCAGACTTCTGCCTGCACGTCGAACTTCTCCTTCAGCAGGCTTGCCGCTGCGATCGCTTCCTTCAGCAAGGGACCGGCGCCGAGCAGTCGCACCTGCGCGCCGTCGCACGATTGCACGCAATGCAGACCACGCAGGATGCCTTCGTTCGCATTCGCTGGCATGCTCGGCTGGGCCTCGTTCTCGTTGGTGACGGTGACGTAATAGAACACGTCTTCGTTCTGCTGCAGCATGCGACGCATGCCGTCATCGACGATCACGGCCAGTTCATACGCGTACGCCGGGTCGTAGGACACGCAATTCGGGATCGACGCCGACACCAGGTGGCTGCTGCCATCCTGATGCTGCAGGCCTTCGCCGCCGAGCGTGGTGCGGCCCGAGGTCGCGCCGATCAGGAAGCCGCGCGAACGCTGGTCCGCCGCTGCCCAGATCAGGTCGCCGATGCGCTGGAACCCGAACATCGAGTAATAAATGTAGAACGGCAGCATAGGCAGACCATGCACTGCGTAGCTGGTCGCGGCGGCGGTCCATGACGAAATCGCGCCGGCCTCGGTGATGCCTTCCTCGAGGATCTGCCCGTCCTTCGCCTCGCGGTAATACAGGATAGAGCCGATATCTTCCGGCTGGTACAGCTGACCCTGCGCGGAATAGATGCCGACCTGCCGGAACAGGTTCGCCATGCCGAAGGTACGCGCTTCGTCGGCAACGATGGGCACCACATGTTTGCCCAGACCCTCGTCCTTCAGCAGGCCGCCCATCATGCGCACCAGCGCCATCGTGGTCGACATCTCCTTCATGTCGGCGTCGAGCGCGAACGACGCATATGACGCTATCGCGGGCACCGGCAGCGTTGTTCTGGCGTCGACGCGCCGCGGCATGAAGCCGCCGAGCGCGGCCCGGCGTGCATGCAGGTGGCGCATTTCCTCACTGTCCGCGTCCGGCTTGTAGAAATCGAGTCGCTCGATCTGTTCATCCGTCAGCGGCAGCTTGAAGCGGTCGCGGAATTCAATCAGGTCGGATTGCTCCAGCTTCTTCTGCTGGTGCGTGGTCATGCGGCCTTGTCCGGCCTTGCCCATGCCGAAACCTTTCTTGGTCTGCGCGAGGATCACGGTCGGACGGCCGCGATGGTTCACGGCAGCGTGGTAGGCCGCGTAAATCTTGCGCAGGTCGTGGCCGCCGCGCTTCAGGCGGTCGATCTCGTCGTCGGTCAGCATGTTGCCGATCGCCTGCAGTCCCGGCGTCTGGCCGAAGAAGTGTTCGCGGTTGAACGGGCCGTCGTTCGCGGCGAAGGTCTGCAACTGGCCGTCGACGGTACGGTTCAATGCGTCGACCAGTTCGCCCTTCGCATCGCGCGCGAACAGCGGGTCCCAGTCCGAACCCCACAGCAGCTTGATCACGTTCCAGCCGGCGCCGCCAAACAGCGTTTCCAGTTCATCGACGATGTGACCGTTGCCGCGCACCGGGCCATCCAGACGCTGCAGATTGCAGTTGATGACGAACACGAGGTTGTCGAGCTTTTCGCGCGAGGCCAGCGACAGTGCGGCCAGCGATTCCGGTTCATCCATCTCGCCGTCTCCGAACACGCCCCAGACCTTGCGGTCCTGGGTCGCCAGCAGGCCGCGGTGTTCGAGGTAGCGCATGAAGCGCGCCTGATACACCGCGCTGATCGGACCGAGCCCCATCGAGCCGGTCGGGAATTGCCAGAAGTCCGGCATCAGCCAAGGGTGAGGATAGGACGACAGGCCCTGGATATTCGCGCCGGCTGCGCTGATCTCCTGACGATAGTGCGCGAGGTTGTCTTCGTTCAAGCGGCCTTCGAGGAAGGCGCGTGCATAGATGCCCGGTGCCGAGTGCGGCTGGAAGTAGACGAGGTCGCCGCCGTTGCTGTTATCGCGAGCGCGGAAGAAGTGATTGAAGCCCACCTCGAACAAGTCGGCTGCGGACGCATAGCTGGCAATGTGACCGCCGAGTTCGCCGTACGCGCGATTCGCGCGCACCACCATCGCCAGCGCATTCCAGCGCATGATGCCGGCGAGCTTCTCTTCGACGGTCAGCGCATCCGAGCCGCCCGGATACGCCGGCTCATCCTGCACGCGTATCGTATTGATATAAGGCGTGATGCGCGCGTCGCGCCAGTTCAGGCCGGCTTCACGCGCTGCAGAGGCGAGCTGCGACAACAGGAAGCGTGCGCGCTCGGGGCCTTCGTGTTGAAGCACGGACCGCAGCGAGTCTATCCACTCGCTCGTTTCCTGTTCGTCGCTGTCGAGCTGCCGCAGCAAATGTTCGGGGGTCATCATGTCCATGCGGGTAACCGGTACCGGGGTGTTTTTGATGCCGATAAGTTAACCGGATTCCGCCCGCAGGTGCTGCCGAAAAATACCTTGCCAGAATGTTTGAACGGCATAAAATTCTGTGAAAACTAAATTGATAGATCAAAAGCAATGGAAAATCTCGATATAACGGATCTTCGCATACTCAGCGAGCTGCAGCGCGACGCCAACCTGACCAATGTGGAGCTTGCCGCGAAGGTCAGCCTGTCGCCGTCGCCGACGCTGGCAAGGGTGAAGCGGCTCGAGAGCGAAGGCGTGATCTCCCGTTACGTGGCGCTGGTCGAACCGCATGCGCTGGGCCTGAAGGTCAACGTTTTCGTGCGCGTGTCGCTGGAGAAGCAGGAGGCGAAAGCGCTGGAGAAGTTCGAGCAGGCGGTCAGCCACTTCGATGAAGTGATGGAGGTCTACCTGATGACCGGCGACGAGGACTATCTGTTGCGCATCGTCGTGCCGGACCTGCAGGCGCTGGAGAAATTCATCCTCGAAAACCTCACGCGCATACCCGGCATCAAGAACATCAAGTCGAGCTTCGCACTGAAGCAGGTGAAGTACAAGACGGCCTTGCCTATCGATTCGAATTTGCGCTGACGCAGCGGCAAGTTACACAGGGGATCCGCCCGGCGGTGCAGTTGTGTGCGCTCAAGAAAACCATGGGGCATGTCGTCAGAATGCGTGTGAAATCACTTGCATGAGGACACCATGGAACAATACAAGATGCAGTCGGCGCAACACTACGATCCGGACCAGTTGCTCGCGTCATTGATCGGCAGATTGAACCTGAAGAACGATGCGGCACTGTCGCGTGCGCTTGAGGTATCGCCGCCCGTGATCAGCAAGATCCGGCATCGCCGGCTGCCGGTCACGGCCTCGCTGCTGATTCGCATGCATGAGGTCAGTGCCTTGTCGATTGCCGAGTTGCGGCAACTGATGGGTGACCGTCGCGGCAAGTTCAGGATCAGCGACAAGCACTTCAAGCCGAAGACCGCTGATATCAAATGACGCTTATCGCCGCGCGAGCGCGTCCAGTTCGTCGCGCGTGTTGGCGTTCGCGAATGCCATATCGTCGTCGAACAGGACTTCCGTGCAATGCAGCGAGCTGAGCCATCCGTCGACCTTGAGTCCGCCGTTGTTCAGGTAGTGCGTCAGGCTGTCCCGCAATGAGGTCCTGAGCAGCAGGAAGACCGGATGACGTCGTCGCTGCTCGCCTCGTCCGGCGACAGCGACGGCTGCATCGGCCGCAGCCGCGACCAGGGCATCGGCAAGCCGGCGCACCAGATCGTCAGGCAGCAAAGGTGAATCACAGGGCGCGCTGACCAGATAATCGGTATGGCAGTGCGACAGGCCGGCGTGCAGGCCGGCCAGCGGACCGGCATAGCCGGCAATCAGGTCAATGACCACGGGGGCGCCCAGTCTCGCGTAGTCGTCCTGGTGGCGGTTTGCATTGATGAGAAGGCGGCCCACCTGCGGCTGCAGCCGCTTCATGACCTGCGCTGCCATCGGCATGCCGGCGAAATCCTGCAAGCCCTTGTCGACGCCGCCCATGCGGCTGCCCCGTCCGCCGGCCAGGATCAGGCCGGTAATCTGTTCCTTCGTGATGCCCATGGATTTATGCGACCTGCCTGCGCTGTGCTGTATTGAATGCCTGCGGCAGCGTGAAGATCTCGCCGGTGTCGGTCGCATCGTAGCCTGCCAGTTGCTGCACGGCCTCGCGGAAGTTTTTCGAGCGCACCACTTCAATGACCTTGCGCATTTTCGGCTGCTCCAGCGCGTCGGCACTGACGGCAAAGAAATAGCGTTCTCGCGCGACCGGAATGAAATCGAGCTTGAAGCGCTCGGCGGCCGTCTGCACGCCAAAGCCGACATCGGCCATGCCGCTGGCGATGAAGGCAGCGACGGCCGAGTGCGTGAACTCGGTGTTCTCGTAGCCATTGATCATCGACGCCGTGATGTCGAACTTCGGCATCATCAGTTCAAGCAACATGCGCGTGCCGGACCCCGCCTGCCGATTGACGAAACGAACGTCGGGCCGGGCGAGGTCGTCGAGGCCCTTGATGCCGAGCGGATTGCCGGGGTTGACGAACAATCCCTGCGTGCGCAGCGCCAGATGAATCAGCTTGTGTGATTTCGCGTCCAGCCACTTGCCGTAGCGCTCAGCCGACGGCGCTTCGAATTCGTCGATCGGCACATGAAAGCCGGCCAGGTCCGATTCGCCGCGCGACAATGCGGCGACTGCGTCGGTGCTGTTGCGGTAGCGCAGGTCGATCGGCAATCCCGATTCGTTGGCCTGCTTCAGGAAAGCGGCCACGGCGAAGCCGTGGCTGGCATCGAGACGGATCATCGCCGGCGCAGCGCCCAGCGTCTTGCCGAGTTCGGTCTCGAGTTCCGAGGCCAGGCTGTCCAGTGTCGGCGACAGTCGCGCGGCAACCCGGCGATCGGCCCAGATCAGCTTCTCGGCGAGTGGCGACAGTTGCGTGCCACGGCCACGCCCAGTTTGCATCAGGCTGTAGCCGAATAATTCCTCCGCCTCACGCAGCAGCCCCCAAGCATAGCGATACGACAGGCCCACCGTTTGCGCTGCGCGCGCAATGGAACCCGTCTCTTCGATTGCGCGCAGCAGCGACAGCAGCACTGAGGTGTCGAGTGGTTGCCCGTCGCCTCGCGTAATCTCCCAATGCGGATTGATTCTGACTTTGAACATTATGTTCACGATAGCATATTGCAACGTAGAATGCAGGCTGTCAGGATTAGCCCGCTTTCCGCCTCATCCCACAATAATTCGAATCGCCGCAGGCATCACGGCGACCCTCACAGGAGGAGATATGGCATTTGCAGGCCTGCTCGACAAAGAGCACACCATCGCCGGCAACGGCTTCAACCGATGGCTGGTACCCCCCGCAGCACTGGCGATTCATCTTTGCATTGGCATGGCCTACGGCTTCTCCGTTTTCTGGAAGCCGCTCGGCAATGCCTTGCTCGGCGCTGACGGTATTCCGCTGGCTTCCTGCGCGGCGGGCGCTGTCACATTCGGCGACAAGCTGGCCGGCACTGCGCGCGCACTGTTTGCGACCGACTGCAACTGGACTCAGTTCGATCTCGGCTGGATGTACACCCTGTTCTTTGTCGTGCTCGGATGCTCGGCCGCGATCTGGGGCGGCTGGCTTGAGCGTGCGGGTCCGCGCAAGGCGGGTCTGGTGTCGGCCGTGTGCTGGTGCGGCGGCCTGCTGATTTCGGCTTTGGGCGTACAGCAGCACCAGTTGTGGATGATGTGGCTGGGTTCCGGCGTGATCGGTGGCATCGGGCTGGGGCTGGGTTATATCTCGCCGGTCTCGACCCTGATCAAGTGGTTCCCCGACCGGCGCGGCATGGCGACCGGCATGGCCATCATGGGCTTCGGTGGCGGCGCCATGATCGGTTCGCCTCTGGCCACGCTGCTGATGGCGAAGTTCGCAACGGCGACAGATCCGGGTGTGTGGCAGACCTTCGTCACGCTGGCCGCGATCTACGCGGTCTTCATGTTCGCGGGCGCTTTCGGCTATCGCGTGCCGCCCACCGGCTGGAAACCTGCCGGCTGGGAACCGCCGCCGCCGTCGCAGAAGGTGATGATTGCGCAGAACCATGTGCATCTGAAGAACGCGCACAAGACGCCGCAGTTCTGGCTGCTGTGGATCGTGCTGTGCATGAATGTGTCGGCCGGCATCGGCATCATCGGTGCCGCATCGCCGATGCTGCAAGAGACCTTCGGCGGCGCACTGATCGGGCAGCCCGACCTGGGTATCGCGGCATTGAAGGACAGCCCTGATCTGCTGAAGGCGGCCGTTGCGATCGGTGCGATCGGTGCCGGCTTCGTCGGTCTGATCTCGCTATTCAATATTGGCGGCCGCTTCTTCTGGGCGTCGTCGTCTGATCATCTCGGCCGCAAGCCAACCTATGTGATCTTCTTCGTGCTGGGGATTGCGCTGTATGTGCTGGCGTCGCTGGCGGCCGGCTGGAAGTCGATGCCTGTTTTTGTTGCGTGCTTCTGTGTGATCGCATCGATGTATGGCGGCGGTTTCGCGACGATACCGGCCTATCTGGCCGACATGTTTGGCACGCAGTTCGTTGGCGCGATCCATGGCCGCCTGCTGACCGCCTGGTCGACCGCCGGCATCCTCGGCCCGGTGGTAGTCAACTACATGCACGATATCCGGCTTGAGGAAAAGGTGCCGTATGACCAGATCTACGGCCCCATCTTCTATGTGCTGGCGGCGATGCTGGTGGTGGGACTGATCGCCAACCTGCTGGTGCGTCCGGTCGCGGATCGCTACTTCATGTCGGCAGACGAACTCGCGCACGAGAAGAAGCTTGCGCACGAGAAGTCGGCCAAAGTCGACGGCAAGGGCGGCGCTCAGGACGACCACCGCAATCCGGCCTTCGTCTGGTTCGCGTGGCTGGCAGTCGGTATACCGCTGGCCTACGGCATTTGGGTCACGCTGCAGAAATCGGCGACGCTGTTCAAGTAAGCGACAGGGTTCCGCATGCGGCCGCGCCGACAGGCGCGGCCGCTTTCGTTTAGACTTGCGGCTCGTCCCGTCGGAGCAAAAATGAGCATCACCATCGATTCCATTCGCAACGCCTTGTCGCAGGTCATTGACCCGAATACCGGCAAGGACCTGATCAGCAGCAAATCCGCAAGAAACCTGCAGCTCGATGGCGGCAAGGTGTCCGTTGATGTCGAACTCGGCTATCCGGCAAAAAGCCAGACCGAACTGATCCGCCAGCTCGTCGTCGATGCAGTGAGCCCCTTGGCCGGCGTAAGCACGGTCCACGTGAATGTGAGCGTGAAAATCGTCGCGCATGCGGTGCAGCGTGGCGTGAAGCTGATGAGCAATGTGCGCAACATCATCGCCGTGGCCTCCGGCAAGGGCGGCGTCGGCAAGTCGACCACCGCAGCCAACCTCGCGCTCGCGCTGGCAGCCGAGGGCGCCAGGGTCGGCCTGCTGGATGCCGACATTTACGGCCCGTCGCAGCCGATGATGATGGGCGTTTCCGGCAAGCCCGAAAGCCACGATGGCAAGACCATGGAGCCGCTGGAAAATTACGGCGTGCAGGTGGCGTCGATAGGTTTCATGATCGACCCCGATCAGCCCATGGTCTGGCGCGGTCCCATCGTCACGCAGGCGTTGCAGCAATTGCTGGAGCAGACCAACTGGCGCGACCTCGATTACCTCGTGGTTGACATGCCGCCGGGTACCGGCGATGTGCAGCTGACGCTGTCTCAGAAAGTGCCCGTCACTGGCGCGGTGATCGTCACCACGCCGCAGGACATCGCGCTGCTCGACGCGCGCAAGGGTCTGAAGATGTTCGAGAAGGTCGGCATACCTATCCTCGGCGTCGTCGAGAACATGAGCATGCACATCTGCAGCAACTGCGGCCATGCGGAACCGATTTTCGGGCAGGGCGGCGGCGAGACCATGTGCAGTGACTTTGGCGTCGACTTCCTTGGCGCGCTGCCGCTGACCATGAGCATCCGCGAGCAGGCCGATTCCGGCAAACCCACCGTGGTTGCCGACCCGGACGGCCAAGTCGCGCAGATCTACAAGCAGATCGCTCGCCGGGTGGCCGTGAAAGTGGCCGAGAAGGCGAAAGACATGAGCGGCAAGTTTCCGACCATTGTGGTGAAGAACGACTGATCCCGGCTTCCGCTCCGGAAAACTGCCCGCGCCGCAAGGCTAGGGCAGTTTTTTTATTAGTTGAAATAGGCTTTAAGAAGCATATTGACAGCTTCATCAGGCAGGAAGAGTATGCCCGTAGTCACTGATGAGCATAGCTTTTCAGGGCTTCCGAAATATGTTTTTCGGCACATATAAAAACAACCGGAGACCACGATGCCCACCGCTTCCTACGACGCGTGCATCGACGCCACGCTGACGCAGCTGGGCGCGCCTGAGGGTGCGCTGCTGCCCATTCTTCATGCGATTCAGGCCGAGCACGGCTACGTGCCTGCCGAGGCCGTGCCTCAGATTGCGGACCGGCTGAACCTGTCGCGCGCCGAAGTGCATGGCGTGCTCAGCTACTACCACCACTTCCGCAAGGAGGCGGCCGGCAAGGTCGTCGTGCAGCTATGCCAGGCCGAGGCCTGCCAGTCGGTGGGGTCTGAGACTCTGGCCGAGCATGCGAAACAGGCACTGGGCATCGGTTTTCATGAAACCAGCGCCGACGGCAAGTTCACTCTGGAGCCGGTGTATTGCCTCGGCCAGTGCGCATGCGGTCCGTCGGTGATGGTCGGCGAGCGTGTGCATGCGCGCGTGGACGAACATAAATTCAATGCGCTGATCGCGCGCGCAAGGAGCGACGCATGAGCGTGAAAATCTTTGTGCCGCGCGATTCGACGGCGCTTGCGCTCGGTGCCGATGAAGTCGCGCAGGCGATTGCCGCTGAAGCGAGCAGGCGCGGCATCACGATTGACCTGATTCGCAATGGTTCGCGCGGCATGTTCTGGCTGGAGCCGCTGGTCGAAGTCGGGCTTGCCAGCGGACGCGTCGCTTACGGTCCTGTCGATGTCGATGATGTCGCGTCGCTGTTCGACGCGAAATTCACCGAAGGCGGCACCCATGCGCTCGCGCTCGGCCAGACCGACGAGATACCCTTCCTGAAGCAACAGGAGCGCCTCACGTTTGCGCGCATCGGCATCACCGATCCGCTGTCCATCGACGACTATGTCGCCCATGAGGGCTACGCTGGTCTGCGCAAAGCATTGCAGATGACGCAGGAGCAGATCGTGCAGACCGTTACCGACTCCGGCCTGCGCGGACGCGGTGGCGCCGCTTTCCCGACCGGCATCAAGTGGAACACGGTACGCACCACGCCGGGCGCGCAGAAATACATCGTCTGCAATGCCGACGAGGGCGACTCCGGGACCTTCTCCGACCGCATGGTGATGGAAGACGATCCCTTCATGCTGATCGAGGGGATGACGATTGCCGGTCTCGGTGTCGGTGCGACCAAGGGCTACATCTATGTGCGCTCCGAGTATCCGCAGGCGATCGCTGCGCTGAACGAAGCGATCGCCATCGCGCGCGCGCAGGGCTACCTCGGCGACAACATTCGCGGCTGCGGCAAGGCCTTTGACCTTGAGGTGCGCGTCGGCGCCGGTTCCTACGTGTGCGGCGAAGAGACGGCGCTGCTCGAAAGTATCGAGGGCAAGCGCGGTATCGTGCGTGCCAAGCCGCCGTTGCCGGCGATCTCGGGCCTGTTCGGCAAGCCGACGGTCATCAACAACGTGATCTCGCTGGCGACGGTACCCGTCATCTTTGCGCGCGGTGCCGACTACTATAAAAATTTCGGTATGGGCCGCTCGCGCGGCACGCTGCCGATACAGCTCGCCGGCAATATCAGACAGGGCGGGCTGGTCGAGAAGGCGTTTGGCATCACGCTACGCGAAATGCTGTACGGCTACGGCGGCGGCACGCGAAGCGGCAAACCGATACGGGCGGTGCAGGTCGGCGGCCCGCTCGGCGCCTACCTGCCCGAGTCTCAGTTCGATACCCCGCTCGACTACGAAGCCTTCCTGCAGATCGGCGGCACGCTCGGTCACGGCGGCATCGTCGTGTTCGACGACAGCGTGAACATGTTGAAGCAGGCGCGCTATGCGATGGAATTCTGCGCGATCGAATCCTGCGGCAAGTGCACGCCGTGCCGCATTGGCTCGACGCGCGGCAAGGAGGCGCTGGATAAGGTAATTGCCGGTGAAGACCGCGAGCAGCAGATCCACCTGGTGCGCGACCTGTGCGACCTGATGCTGAACGGCTCGCTGTGCGCGATGGGCGGCATGACGCCTTTCCCCGTGCTGTCCGCGATGAATCATTTCCCTGAAGACTTCGGTGTGGCGAAGCAAGCGAAGGAGTTGGCATGAGCGCAATCGGTGAAAAGGATTTCGGCACGCCGGCCCGTGAGTCGGCAACCATGGTGACGCTGGACATTGACGGGGTATCTGTCACCGTGCCGGCCGGCACGTCGGTG
>JACCDS011705023.1_pt1 | contig 47886 bp, 42 predicted proteins | sample 7446441 | NCBI WGS metagenome assembly JACCDS01 (sample SAMN15323445, study PRJNA562643) | freshwater metagenome | isolation source: river surface water | place: USA:Blue River Watershed | collected 2017-08-17 | reverse complement strand
CCGATGTGGCGGGGTTTTGTAAATCGTGCACTTTGGACGACATCCAAAAGCAAGGGCATGTGCTGACACCGGGACGGTATGTGGGTGCAGTCGAACAAGAGGACGACGGCGAGCCTTTTGAAAAAAAGATGATGCGCCTGTCAGCGTTGTGGCGAGAGCAGCGTGAAGCCGGGGCCAAGCTAGATGCGGCGATTGATGTCAACCTGAGGGGGCTTGGGTATGGCGAATGAGTGGCGCGAAACTAGGTTCTCTGACCTATGCAGAATTTCGAGAGGGGCCTCACCGAGGCCAATTCAAGACTGGATCGTTAGTGAAGGAATTCCATGGGTAAAAATTGCAGACGCAACTTCTGCAGCCTCTCGATACATCAACACAACGAAGGAATTCATTCGCAAAGAAGGAAAAAGCAAAAGTGTGGTTGTGTTCTCAGGTGACTTAATTCTCACCAACAGCGCAACCCCAGGAATTCCTATGTTCATGGGCATAGAGGCCTGCATTCATGATGGTTGGATGCTGCTGCGCAATTTCAAAGGGTTGGACAAAAACTTTGCGTATTACCTTCTTTTGCATGAGCGTCCAGCACTTGTGCAGCAGGGAAATGGGTCAGTTTTCACAAACCTCAAAACGGATATTCTTAAAAACCACAAGGTAAAGATTCCTGAGATCAGAGAACAACGCGCCATCGCCCACATCCTGGGCACGCTGGATGACAAGATCGAGCTCAATCGTCGCACTAACGAAACGTTGGAGGCGATGGCCCGCGCCCTGTTCAAGGCGTGGTTTATAGACTTCGAGCCAGTGCGCGCCAAGATGGACGGACGCTGGAAGCGCGGCGAATCGCTACCCGGTCTGCCCGCACACCTCTACGACCTCTTTCCCGATCGACTCGTCGAATCTGAATTGGGTGAGATCCCTGAGGGGTGGCGTCATTCGACCATTGGCGAGGAAGTGACCGTCTGCGGTGGGTCTACGCCCAGTACTAAGGAGCCCATTTTTTGGGTAGATGGGCAACATTGCTGGGTAACACCCAAAGACTTATCCGGCCTCAAGTTTCCCGTTTTGCTCGATACAGAACGAAAGATCACAGATGCAGGCCTTGGAAAGATCAGCTCTGGCTTGTTGCCAGTCGGCACAGTATTGCTTTCTTCACGGGCACCAATCGGCTATTTGGCGATTGCAGAAATTCCGACGGCGATCAATCAGGGCTTCATCGCCATGAAATGTGATGGCGCTTTGCCAAATGTCTTCGTGATGCCGTGGTGCCTGGAAAACATGGACGCCATCGTCGGTAACGCCAACGGCTCAACGTTCCAGGAGATCAGTAAAAGCAACTTTCGTCCACTTCGTGTCATTGTTCCTTCCGACTCTGTGCTGAAAAGTTTCACAAGGTTAGCAGATTCCCTCTATCGAAAGCTAGCTGAAAACGAGCGTGAGGCGCGCACCCTCGCCCAACTCCGCGACACCCTGTTGCCCAAACTCATCTCCGGCGAATTGCGTGTTGCTGATGTCGGGAAAGATGCTGACGTTTTTTGGGATGAGTCCATCGATGTCAATGTGACCACTGAGTCTGCATCGAATTTTGTGGCGCAAGAAGGAAAACTTTGATGGCTTTTCTCCCCGAATTCGACGTTGAAGAAGCCTTGCTTGCCCAACTGCATGGCATGGGCTATCAGATAGAGCACGATGCAGTCATCGGCCCCGATGGCATTCGACCTGAGCGGGCCGGGCATGACGAAGTCATATTGAAGCAACGTCTGGTGGATGCGGTTGCACGACTCAACCCGGGCATCCCTGCCGAGGCACAGCAAGTTGCCGTCCAGCGTGTCTTGCAGTCCGAGCTCCCTTTGTTGCTGGAAGAAAACCGCCGTATTCACAAACTGATGACGGAAGGCGTGGACGTCGAGTATTACGCCGCCGACGGCACCCTGACGGCTGGCAAAGTCGCGCTCATAGACTTCGAGAACCCGGAGCATAACGACTGGCTGGCCGTCGACCAGTTTGTGGTGATCATCGGCCCCAACAATCGGCGCCCGGATGTGGTGGTGTTTGTCAATGGCCTGCCACTGGTGGTCATCGAGTTGAAAGCCCCCGGCAGCGAAGACGCTAACCTTTTGGGGGCCTTCAACCAGTTGCAAACCTACAAGCAACAAATAGCATCGCTTTTCCACACCAACGCCTGTCTGATCACATCAGACGGCATCACCGCCCGCATCGGTTCGTTATCTGCCGATATCGAGCGGTTTATGCCATGGCGCACCACCGATGGCCAAGGCGTTGCCCCCAAGGGAGCGCCCGAGCTGGCCACCCTGGTCGAAGGGGTGTTGGCGCAGCGCCGTCTGTTGGACTTGGTGCGGCATTTCACGGTGTTTGGTGATCCCGGCAACGGCTTGGTCAAGATCATTGCGGGCTACCACCAGTACCATGCGGTCCGCCACGCCGTGGCTTCGACGGTGCGTGCGGCGGGGTTGATGGACTTCGCCTGCGAAGATCCCGCTGGCTATGGCTTGCCCAGTGTCGCCGATCAAACCCGGGGTGACCAACGGGCGGGTGTGATCTGGCACACCCAAGGGTCGGGCAAAAGCCTTTTGATGGCGTTTTATGCCGGGCAGTTGGTCATGCACCCTGCCATGGCCAATCCGACCTTGGTGGTGCTGACCGATCGCAACGACTTGGACGATCAATTGTTCTCGACCTTTGTCATGTGCAGTGACCTGTTGCGTCAGACTCCGGTGCAGGCCGGCAGCCGCGAAGACCTGAAGAAATGCCTCAACCGGGCGTCGGGTGGGGTGATATTCACGACCCTGCAAAAGTTTGGCGAAACGCCTGAACCCCTGACCACCCGTCGCAATGTGGTGGTCATCGCCGATGAGGCCCACCGCAGCCAATATGGCTTTAAAGCGAAGGTGGACGCCAAGACCGGCGAAATCTCGTATGGGTTTGCCAAGTACATGCGCGATGCACTGCCCAATGCTTCTTTCATCGGCTTTACCGGGACCCCCATCGAAGCAGACGATGTCAACACCCCGGCGGTGTTTGGCCATTACATCGATGTCTATGACATCAGCCGAGCGGTCGAAGACGGTGCCACCGTGCCGATCTATTACGAATCCCGACTGGCTCGCATCGAGCTGGATGAAGCAGAAAAGCCCCACATCGATGCCGCAGTCATGGCCCTGACCGAAGACGAGTCCGAGGCCGAGCAAGAGCGACTGAAGCAAAAATGGTCCACGGTGGAAGCCCTGGTGGGCAGTGACAAGCGACTGGCCATGGTGGCCCAAGACATGGTCGATCATTTTGAAAACAGAGTCGCCGGCCTGGACGGCAAAGCCATGGTGGTGTGCATGAGCCGCCGAATTTGTGTCAGGCTCTATGACGAGATCATCAAGTTGCGACCCGACTGGCACAGCGCCGAAGACACTGGCGGAGCCGTCAAGATCGTCATGACGGGTGCGGCCAGTGACCCGCCCGAGTGGCAAAGCCATATTGGCAACAAGACTCGCCGCGATCTGTTGGCCAAAAGAGCCCGGGATCCGCATGACCCCCTCAAGGTGGTCATCGTGCGCGACATGTGGCTGACGGGTTTTGATGCGCCTTGCATGCACACCATGTACATCGACAAGCCCATGCAGGGCCATGGACTGATGCAGGCCATTGCACGGGTGAATCGGGTCTTTCGCGATAAACCCGCCGGGCTGGTTGTGGACTACATCGGCATCGCTCAAAACCTGAAATCGGCTTTGCGCCAGTATTCCAAAGACGACCAGGCCAACACGGGCATTGACGAGGCACAGGCCATTGCCATGATGATGGAGAAGTACGAGGTCGTGCGCGACATGTACCACGGGTTCGACTATCTATCGGCTCTGAACGGCTCGCCACAAGAGCGACTGGCCATGATGGCTGGTGCAATCGAATGGATTTTGGACCTGCAACAAAAGTTGGCCGGGCAAGAGCAGAAACCCGAGGGCCAAAAGAGGGCGCACCGACGCTATCAGGATGCCGTTTTGGCATTGTCCAAAGCCTATGCGTTGGCCTCGGCGTCTGATGAGGCCTGCACCATCCGGGAAGAGGTCGGGTTTTTTCAGGCGATACGCGCGGCTCTGGCCAAGAGCAGCTCTGGTTCAGGGGTGACCCGGCAAGAGCGCGAATGGGCGATTCAGCAAATTGTCAGCCGTGCGGTGGTTTCCACCGAGATCGTGGATATTCTGTCTGCTGCGGGCATCAAGAGCGCTGACATTTCCATCCTCTCCGACGAGTTTCTCGCAGAAGTTCAGCAGATGGAGAAAAAGAACCTGGCGTGGGAGGCCTTGCGCAAGCTGATCAACGACGGCATTCGCTCGCGCAGCAAGTCCAATGTGGTTCAGAGCAAGGCGTTTTCTGCACGGTTAGAGGATGCGTTGGCGCGTTACCACGCCAACGCCATCACCTCCGCCGAGTTGCTGAATGAACTGATTCAAATGGCCAAGGACATCCGTGCGGCGCGCAAGCGTGGCGAAGAGTCCGGGTTGTCAGACGAGGAAGTGGCCTTCTACGATGCCCTGGCCGAGAACGAGAGCGCTGTGCAGATGATGGGCGACGACAAGCTGAAGTTGATCGCCCATGAGTTGCTGATGAGCCTGCGAGCAAACATCTCAGTCGATTGGGCGCACCGCGATTCTGCCCGCGCCAGGATGCGGGTGCTGGTCAAACGCATTTTGCGCAAGTATGGCTATCCGCCTGATCTTCAGGACAAGGCTGTACAAACCGTGTTGCAGCAGGCAGAGGCGTTGTCGGGGGAGTGGAATGCAGCGAAATGATCGGTACATGCGGTTGCTTCGCCCGATCAAGTTTTATACAGGCGACGCCATCATGAAGGGTTTTTGTTGTGCATACGTCACAAGCATAGTGCCATAGACATGGCCGGCACCGATTTCTACGATCGCTGCTATGAAACATTCCATAGACCCCAAAATCGACTGCGTGTTCAAGGCCATATTGGGGGCCGAGGACAATCGCCATCTGCTGATCCATTTTCTCAACGCCATCCTTGGGCAGGATCTTCCTTCACCCATTACCTCGGTGGAAATTCTTAACCCCTCAAGTGATCGAGAGTTTGTCAGCGACAAAATGAATGTGGTCGACGTCAAAGCACGCGACAATGCATCTCGAATGTTTCAGGTCGAGATCCAGTTGCTGCAGCACAGAGGTTTGCCACAACGCATGTTGTACTGCTGGGCTGACTTGTACGCCAAGCAAATCGAAAGCGGTGATGATTATCAAAAGCTTCAACCCGCCTACAGCATCTGGTTGCTCGACGCTAATCTGAATGTCATCGACGACGCCCCCATTCACCGCTATAAATTCAAGGATGAGTCACAACAGAACTTGGCCGAACATGGCGGGATCTGGCTCATTGAATTAAAAAAATGCCGCTGGAATCGTGTTGTCACTGAGGAGCAAAGGTGGTTAAAATTATTCAATGACGGTCAGACATTGAACGATGCCCACCTGCCCGAATGGATGCAAACCCCTGAAATGAGGAAAGTCATGATGGTACTGCAGCAGTTCTCCGATAAAGAAGAAAATTATCACACCTACGCTTCGCGCCTGGACTATCAGCGCACTCAGAGGGCGATTGAGAACCAGGCACAGGAAAATTTTGACAAATTGACCAAGGCTGAGCAGGAGTTGAGTCAAGTCGAGCACAAGCTGACAAGCGTTGAGCAGAAGTTGACAAGCACCGAGCAGAAGTTGACAAGCACCGAGCACAAGTTGACAAGCACCGAGCAAAAGCTGACAAGCACCGAGCAAAAGCTGACAAGCGCCGAGCAAAAGCTGACAAGCGCCGAGCAGAAGTTGACAAGCGCCGAGCAGAAGTTGACAAGCACCGAGCACAAGTTGACAAGTACAGAACGCTCGCTGCAAGCGGCCTTGACAGAAATCGAACGACTCAAAGAAGGTCGACCCTGAGCCGATCGGTCTGCGCCCTGGGGGGTCTTGTGTATCCCTCGGCGCCATAGAACCCAAAGCCCCGGACCATGAAAAACCTGTTGTTGCTCTTTGCGCTGTGCACCCATATCTTGTCGCATGCAGCCGAGGTCATCCCTGTCACGCCCATTGCAAAGTGTTTTTTGTGCAGCAGTGCGCCTTCGTTGACCATGTACTTCAAGGCGCCTCAGGCCAAAGCGGTGCTGCTCTTCATCCCCGGCGGTGAAGGCACGATTGGTTTGAAAGAAGGACAAACCAATCACCGATTCCATTTGTTTCAGACCCTCCAGCGACTGACCGACCCCACGCTGACCAGTGGCCAATGGGATGTGGTGTTGCTCGACAGTCCCGCTGAGTTGTCGCCGCGACAGTATTACCCCGCAGCCAGGGGCGAATCAGATCACCTGATCCGCATCGAGAGCGTGGTGCGTTTTTACAAAGAAAAAACCGGTTTGCCGGTTTGGCTGATGGGGCACAGCAATGGCGGGATCAGCCTCACCTTCTTTTTGAAATATGCCCAGAAAAACAACAAATTGGATCTGATCGGCGGCATGATTCCCAGCGGGATCCGCAATGAGTCAAATTTTGAGGCGCCGATTCCGTTTCCGGTGCTGTTTTTGCATCATCAAAGCGACGGTTGTTCACACACCACGCCATCTGCGGCTCAAAGCCTGTATGAGAAGGTGAAAAAGGTCGCGACATCACCCACCGATTTCGTTTTTGTGACAAGCGGTGAGCCTGAACCCAGAGACCCCTGCCGCAGCGGGCATCACATGTATTTCGGGGCCGGCGACGAGGCTGCCAAAGCGATCGATTCCTTCATGTCGATTCATGTGAAATAGATCATTGAGGTCAGTCCTCCGATTTCGAACCCATTTCCAGAACGACCGAAATAGCCATGACCATCCAAACCATTCTCAAAATGGGTGACGAGCGTTTGCTGCGCATGAGCGAGCCGGTGACGCAATTTGACACCCCCGAGTTGCATGCGCTGTTGCAAGATTTGCGCGATACCATGCAGGCGGCCAATGGCGCCGGTATCGCTGCGCCTCAAATTGGCGTCAATTTGCAGGTGGTGATCTTTGGCAGCGGCAAAGTCAACCCGCGCTATCCGCAGTATGAGCCGATTCCGCCCACGGTGTTGATTAACCCGACCATCACGGTGCTCGACGAGACCGAAGAGGAAGGGTGGGAGGGCTGCCTGTCGGTGCCGGGCATGCGCGGTGTGGTGCCGCGCCCGCGCAAGGTGCGTTATCAAGGCTTTGATGAAAAAGGCCAGACCATAGATCGGGTGGTCGAGGGTTTTCATGCCCGTGTGGTGCAGCACGAGTGCGACCACCTGTGGGGCAAGCTGTTTCCGATGCGCATCCGCGATTTCAGCCGCTTTGGCTACATCGAAGTGTTATTTCCTGAAATCAGGGACAGCTGAAACGATCGCCTGGAAATCAAAGCTGATAGCGAACATTGACTTCGACCACCTGTTTCGGCGGCAACTGATAAAAGTTCCAGGGTGAAGTGGCATTTCGCTGCATGAAGGCAAACAGCGCATGTTGCCAGCCGGGAAGGCGGGTCTTTTCGCTCGAAACCCCGCTGCGTCTACCCACATAGTAGGTGAGCTTGGGCAGATCCAGCATCAGGCCGTGTCGCTGCAACGCTTGCAAAGCCAGCGGCACATTCATGGTTTCCATGAACCCGTAATGCACCTGAACCTGCCAGAAACCAGGAGCCAGTTCACTCACCTTCAGCCGTTCGGCGTCATCTTCGCGCGGTTGGTCGGTGACCACAGTCTCTAGTAACACGGTTCGTTCGTGCAACACCCGGTGGGTCTTGATGTTGCTGACCAACGCGAAGGGCGCACGATCAGAAAAGCGGGTCAGGAAAATCGCCGTGTTGGGCAAAATGTGAGGCGGGAAGTCGCGCACGATCTCCACCAGGTCTTGCATGGGGATGGCCAACGCATCGGTGGATTGTTGCAGCAGCTTGTGTCCCTTGTGCCAGGTGAACATCACCATCATGATCAGCGAGCCGATGGTGATGGTGAACCATCCACCCTCGATCACATCGTCCAGCACCGCGATCATGAAGGTTAAATCGATCACCATGGCGGGCAATATCACGGCCAGGCAAGCGACCATGTTCCAGCGCCAAACGCGGCGCACGATCACCCAAAGCAGCACATTTGTCAAGACCATCGACAGTGTGACCGTGATGCCATAGGCCGACGCCAATCCCGTCGAGTGCCTGAACATCAGCACCAGCAAAAAAACACCGACCATCAACATGGCATTGATGATGGGTACATAGATTTGGCCACTGGCGTTGGCGTTGGTCTGGCGCATGGTCAGTCTTGGCAAAAATCCCAATTGCACCGCTTGTTGCGCCAAAGAAAATGCCCCTGTGATCACCGCCTGACTGGCGATCACTGCAGCCAGTGCCGACAACAACAGCATGGGCCAAAACCAAAACTCGGGGATCATCTGAAAGAATGGCAATGTCGCACCATCGATCCGCAGCGCCAGCGCACCCTGACCCATGTAGTTCAGCAGCAAGCACGGAAACGCCAGCAACCACCACCCCAAGCGGATCGATGCTTTCCCGAAGTGACCGATGTCCGCATACAGCGCCTCGGCGCCAGTCACTGCCAGGAACAGCGTCCCCAGGATCGCGATGGCGTGACCTGTGTCGCCGCTCAGCAGCTGCCAACCATGACGCGGGTGCAGCGCTTCGATGATCCGGGGGTATTGCGCGATTTGCGCTACGCCCAGCACGCCAATTGCGATGAACCAGGTGATGATGATCGGTCCAAAAAAACGTCCGATGTGCTCGGTGCCTTTGGCTTGGAAGGCGAAGAGGCCGACCAAAATAGCACACGACAGGGGCAGCACCAGCGGCCCCATGTGCTGTCCAACCCCGGGGGCTAATTCGAACCCCTCGATGGCCGACAGCACCGAGATGGCTGGCGTGATCATTCCGTCGACCAAAAAGAGCGCCATCCCGGCCAGCCCAATCCACTGTATCCACGCCCTGGGTTTCGTGTAGGCACGCTGTGCCAATTCCATCATGGCCAATGTGCCTCCCTCGCCTTGCAGATCGGCACGCATCACCAGCAACATGTACTTGAAGCTGATGATCAGCACCTGGGTCCAGAAGATGAGCGAAATCGCTCCCATGACCAGCATCTGTCGGTCAAGGTCCCGACCTGCGCGCAGCACCTCTTTGACCACATAAAGCGGGCCGGTGCCCAGATCTCCGTACACCACACCGATGGCTGCAAGGGTCGTGGCCCAAAGGCGATCCCGGTTGGAGTGATTTTTCATGGGACGGTTAAAAAAGAATACAAAGATACTCAATTATCTTTGTATTTAACCCCGTTGATCCAATCGCCCCTTGTTTGATGTGAAAAACGGCTGATTCAGTCTTTTGCCAGCTGCACCAAACGCTCCAGCGCCGGATCGCGGATGCCCCATTGGCGGAAACTGGCCAGCGTGGTTTGGGCGTATTCGAGTGTGTGGCCATAGCGACCGCCGATGCGGTCGGCAAAGATGGCGCGGTATTGCTCATCCGACAGCTTGCCGGTGTGGTTGGGGTGTGCGCGCGGCAAGATGAACGTCAGGGCTCGCACCACGCCTTTTTCGGTTTGGCCATTGACCCAGCGTGGCAGGTAGACCTTGCTGGGCATTTCACGGGCCCACAACGATTCGAGGGCCGCAGGCACGTGCGCTTGGGGCACGCGCATGGCCACCCCCTGACAACTGCCTCCGTTTAATAAGGCAAATACCAATCCCGGACGCTCAGGGGTGCCCCGGTTGATGCGGCTCCACATTTTGAGGGCCCGGTGCCAGCCGTGGACGTTGCTCAGGCGGCGCTCGGCAACTTCCATGTCGGGGCGCCAGATCAGTGAGGCATATCCAAACACCCACAAGTCAGATCGCCCTCCCCATTCCCGGGTGATGCGCTCGATGGACTGCGGATCGTCAACCACGTGCCTTTGGGGCTTATTTCAGCCGTGGGTGCCGTTTTGGATGAGTTCGACTTTGTAGCCGTCAGGGTCCTGGACAAAGGCAATGATGGTGTTGCCGCCTTTGACCGGCCCGGCTTCGCGGGTGATGACACCGCCGGCAGTGCGTATTTTGTCGCAGGTGGCGGCGACATCATCGACACCCAGAGCAATGTGGCCGTAGGCGGTGCCCAAGTCGTATTGCTCAACGCCGTAGTTGTAGGTCAACTCCAGTTCGGCTTGGTCCGGGTTTTTGTCGTAGCCGACAAAAGCCAGCGAGTATTTTTGCTCGGGGCGGTCGGTGGTGCGCAGCAATTTCATGCCAAGCACGCGGGTGTAGAAATCAATCGACCGTTGCAGGTCGCCGACCCGCAACATGGTGTGCAACATTCTCATGAAAAAATTCCGAAGGTACTGAGGGGGTCGAAATGACCAACCATCAACAAGCGTTATCGTATGATGAACTCCTTCGAAAGACAACTTCAAACCGCAGCAACCCCATGGCCTCCATCGACATTCTGAAAGTCACCAAACTGCCTCCCTTTCTGACCGAAGAGCTTGGCCAACGCTACACCATGCATGAACTCGACACGCTGAGTGATTCTTCCGTCCTGGTACGGGTGCAAGCCATGGTGGGCGGCGGCGACGGGCGTTTCAATGCCGAACTCTTTGACCGTTGCCCCAATGCCAAGGTCGTGTCTTGTTTCGGTGTCGGGTACGATGGCGTGGACACTGCGGCGGCTGTGGCGCGTGGCATTGTGGTGGGACACACGCCCGATGTGCTCAACGACGAGGTGGCAGACCTTGGTCTGGGCCTGATGCTCTCTGTGGCCCGCCAGATCCCGCAGGCCGACCAATATGTGCGCAGCGGTCGGTGGGCGCAAGCCCCCTTTCCTTTGCAGCGCAAGCTCACCGGTGCCCGCTTGGGCATCGTGGGCATGGGGCGCATTGGCAAAGCTGTTGCACAGCGTGCGCAGGCCTTCCAGATGCAGATCGCCTACACCGCACGCAGCCGCAAAGCTGATTTGCCTTACGATTTTGTGCCCGCGGTAGAAGATTTGGCGGCACGGTCTGATTTTTTGTTGGTCATCACCCCGGGGGGCGAGGGCACCAGGGGCCTGATCAGCGCTGAGGTGTTGAAGGCGCTGGGACCCAAGGGCTTTTTGATCAACATCGCACGCGGCTCGGTGGTGGATCAAGGGGCGTTACTCGACGCCCTGAAAAACCAAACCATTGCCGGCGCAGGGCTGGATGTGTTTGATGCCGAGCCACGCATCGACCCGGCGTTTTTTACGCTGCCCAATGTGGTGCTCACGCCGCACATGGCCAGTGCCACGTACGAGACCCGACGCGCCATGGCCGATCGATTGCTGGACAACCTGGCTGCCGGTTTGAGCCGTCAACGCATGCCTTCAGCGGTGCCCGAATGTCAGCCCCTGGAGCAGGGGCGCTGAAACCAGGGACTTGGCTGGACGGGGCGATCAGCCCCTGAAGCCGCCGCCAAAGCCGGGCTTTTTGCCGCCACCGCCACCGCCTTTGCGTCGGCGGTTGCCGCCGCCACCCCCGCCCCCGCCTCGGCGATCGGTCATCAAATCGACGCTGGTGCGGGTTGGATCGGGTTCACGCATGGGGCGGTTGGTGTTTTTGTGACCGTAGGCATTGACGCCGTTGTGCGTACCCAGGTGAGCATTGGCGCGGGGCTGAAAGTCATCGTCGCGATCGTCGTCGTGGTGACGCGCAGAGGCGGGTTGGCTTTGCAGCATGGGGTCACGGGGTTGGCGCTCGCCCCGGTTGCGATTGCGGTTGCGTCCGCCTCGATCCCCGCGATAGCCGGGTCCGTCGCCTTGGCGCGGCGCACCTTGGCCCATGGGGGGTCGATCGACGCCGGCTTGAGTCTGATCGCCCTGGTTTTCTGTGCCCATCGAACCGGTGCCCTCTTGGGCATTGGGTCGAGGGCCACGTGTTCCGTTGGGGCGCGGCCCTCGGTTGCTGTGGGGTCGCGGGCCGTTGCGTGAACCGCCTTCGGTTTGTTTTTTCTCGCGGATGCGCTCCATCATCTCCTGGCGGGCAGCCTTGGCCGCAGCAGCCATGACCTCACGGCTGGGCGGCTTGCCCAAGCCGCCCCACAGGGTCTGGCGGCCCATGGCAATGGGCTCGGCTTGCTCGCCTGGTTCGGGGCCAAAACCCTCGATCACTTGAACCGGGATTTCTTGGCGGGTGAAGCGCTCGATTTCTTTCATGAAGCCTTCTTCGTCGAGGGACACCAGGCTGATGGCCTCGCCGCTGGCACCGGCACGGCCCGTGCGGCCAATGCGGTGGACATAATCTTCGGAAATGTTGGGAATCTCGTAATTGACAACGTGCGGCAGATCGTCGATGTCGATGCCGCGGGCGGCGATGTCGGTGGCCACCAGAGCACGCAATTCACCGGTTTTGAAGCCCTCGAGTGCCTGGGTGCGGGCGGTCTGACTCTTGTTGCCGTGCAAGGCCATGGCGGTGATGCCCTGCTTGTTGAGGAAGTCGGCGACATGGTTGGCACCGTATTTGGTGCGTGTAAACACCAGCACCTGGCTCCAGTTGTGCTCGTTGATGATGTGTGCCAGCAAGGCTTTTTTCTGGCTGCGACCCACCGGGTGGATGCGTTGGGTGATGCGCTGCACCGTTGTGTTGCGCGGCGTGACCTGGATGCTTTGCGGGTTGCGCAGCAGGCCATTGGCCAGGTCGCGGATGTCGTCGCTGAAAGTGGCTGAGAACAGCAGGCTTTGCTTGTTTTGGGGCACCAGCGCGAGTACTTTTTTGACGTCGTGGATGAACCCCATGTCGAGCATGCGATCGGCTTCATCGAGAACCAAAATTTGTACCGTGGACAAGTCCAGATGGCCCTGTTGTTGCAGGTCAAGCAGACGCCCCGGGGTGGCGACCAAAATGTCCACGCCTTTGCGCAGGCGCTCGATTTGCGGGTTCATGCCGACCCCGCCAAAAATCACGGCAGAGGTCAGTTGAAGGTATTTGCCATAAGTGCGGACCGACTCTTCGACCTGAGCCGCCAACTCGCGGGTGGGGGTGAGCACCAGGGCGCGGACGCCATAGACCCCGAATTGGTTGGTGACGCTGCGGGCCATGCTGAGCTTGTGCAGCATGGGCAAGGTGAAGGCTGCGGTTTTGCCTGTTCCGGTTTGGGCACCGGCCAGCAGGTCGTGGCCTTCGAGCACGGCCGGAATGGCTTGCTGCTGGATGGGCGTGGGCGTTTCGTAGCCTTGCTCATGCACGGCTTTCAGGATGGCCGGAGCCAGTTTCAGTTCGTCAAAGTTCATGGTGTGGCGTCGGGTTCCAGGACGCGTGGCAATCGGCCCATTGAGCCCACTCAAGGGCCACCCAGTGTGGGGCAGATCAGGTTAAGGGTTGAGCGCGTGACATTCGCGGGGGTTGGCAGGCAACTCCGCGACCCGGCTCCAGCAGGGACGCTGTGGTTGAGGCGACTGGGGGCATCAACACATTTGATTGTGACACATTTCGGCATCGAACGATAGTGCGGTCGGCGCTCAGCCATAATCGAGTCTGAGCCCGCAACCGTGCCGGGTCATCCTGAACACCCATCACACCATGTCCCAATACGTCTTCACCATGAACCGGGTCGGCAAGATCGTGCCGCCCAAACGCCAGATCCTGAAAGACATTTCGTTGTCTTTTTTCCCGGGTGCCAAGATCGGCGTGCTGGGCTTGAACGGCTCGGGCAAGTCGACCCTGCTCAAAATCATGGCCGGCGTGGACCACGAAATCGAAGGCGAGGCCACGCCGATGCCGGGGATCAAGATCGGTTACTTGCCCCAAGAGCCCCAACTGGATCCCGATGAGACGGTGCGCCAGGCCGTTGAAGGCGGCATGGGCGAGGTGTTGCACGCGAAAGCCCGGTTGGAAGAAATTTACGCCGCATACGCCGAGCCCGACGCCGACTTTGACAAACTGGCGGCCGAGCAAGGCGAGCTCGAGGCGGTCATTGCCGCGGCCGGTTCGGACAGCGAGCACCAGCTGGAAATCGCTGCCGACGCATTGCGCCTGCCGCCATGGGAAGCCACCATCGGACATTTGTCAGGCGGTGAAAAGCGCCGTGTGGCCTTGTGTCGCTTGTTGCTGTCCAAGCCCGACATGCTGTTGCTCGACGAGCCGACCAACCACCTTGACGCCGAGTCGGTGGATTGGCTCGAGCAATTTTTGCAACGCTTTCCAGGCACCGTGGTGGCCATCACCCACGACCGCTACTTTTTGGACAATGCCGCCGAGTGGATTTTGGAACTCGACCGGGGTCACGGCATTCCCTGGAAGGGTAACTATTCGACCTGGCTGGAGCAAAAGCAAGACCGCTTGCAACAAGAACAAAAGGGTGAAGAGGCACGGGCCAAGGCGTTGAAAAAAGAGTTGGAATGGGTGCGCCAGAATCCCAAAGGTCGCCAGGCCAAGTCGAAGGCGCGCATTGCCCGTTTTGAGGAATTGTCCAGCGTCGAATACCAAAAGCGCAACGAGACGCAAGAGATCTTCATTCCGGTGGCCGAGCGCCTGGGCAACGAGGTCATCGAGTTCAATGGCGTGACCAAAAGCTTTGGCGATCGCGTGCTGATCGACAACCTCAGCTTCAAGGTGCCCCCGGGCGCAATCGTCGGCATCATCGGTCCCAATGGCGCCGGCAAGTCCACTTTGTTTCGCATGATTGTGGGCCAGGAGACACCCGACGCGGGTGAGGTCAAAGTCGGCCAGACGGCGCAGATTGCTTTTGTCGACCAGTCACGCGATGACCTGGCCAACGACAAGACGGTCTGGGAGGACGTGTCAGGGGGTTTGGACATCCTGACCGTCGGCAAGTTCGAGATGCCCAGCCGAGCCTATTGTGGTCGCTTCAATTTCAATGGCGGTGACCAGCAAAAGAAGGTTGGCATGCTGTCGGGCGGTGAGCGGGGTCGTTTGCACCTGGCCAAGACGCTGATCAAGGGGGGCAACGTGTTGTTGCTCGATGAACCTTCCAACGATCTCGATGTGGAAACTCTGCGCGCCCTCGAAGACGCGTTGCTCGAGTTTGCAGGCTCTGTCATGGTGATCAGCCACGATCGCTGGTTTTTGGATCGGATCGCCACCCACATCCTGGCTTGCGAGGGCGACAGCCAGTGGGTCTTCTTTGACGGCAATTACCAAGAGTACGAGGCCGATAAGAAGAAACGCCTGGGCGAAGAGGGCGCCAAGCCGCACCGGGTGCGTTTCAAGGCGCTGAAGTAAATCAACTCAAGTCGCGGGCGGCGGGCCACCAGCGCTCACCCAGCCGCAAACCGGTTGCCTGGTTCACGGCATCCAAAGTGGCACGGGCCACCGCTTCGGCCGCCATGACGGCCAACAGCATGGGGTCAGGGACTAGCGGACATTGGCCAGTGGCCAGAGCAAACAACGTGTCGCCGTCCAGCGGGGTGTGCACCGGTCGGATGGTGCGGGCCAAACCGTCGTGCCCTGCCACCGCCAAGCGTTGCGCTTGTGCTTTGTCCAAGCGGGCGTTGCAAGCCACCACCCCGATGGTGGTGTTGGCCCCCACCACCGGTATCGCGGGTGTTTGACCTGCCAACAGGGCTTGTTGCGTGTCCAGTAACGCCAGCGAAGAAGCCGAGGTTCGGGCGCCGGCGAGCACCCGGCCGTTGTCGGGGTCGATCACATCGCCCAGGGCATTGCACACCACCAGCGCTGCCATTTGCCAAGGGCCCACTTCGACCAATGCTTGGCCCAGCCCGCCTTTCATGGCACGATCGGAGCCAAAGACCTTGCCCACTGTGGCCCCTGCACCGGCGCCCACGCAACCCGAAACGGTTTCACCAGTCTGTGCATGGTCGCAGGCTTGCCAGCCCGATTGGGCATCGGGGCGCACGCTGGGGTCGCCTACCCCCAGATCGAAGATGACGGCTGCAGGCACGATCGGTACCCGGGCCGGGCCCACGAGCAGGCCGTGTCCTTGCGCCTCGAGCCAGCGCATGACCCCGCTGGCGGCATCGAGCCCATAGGCACTGCCACCCGACAACACGATGGCGTGCACCCGGTCGACCGTGTGGCCGGGAGCCAGCAGGTCGGTCTCACGGGTCCCGGGCGCCGCACCCCGCACATCCACGCCCGCCACAGCACCCTCGGGGCATAACACCACGGTGCAACCCGTGGGACGGGTGTCCAGGGTGCAATGACCCACGCTCAGGCCGCTCAGGGCGGCCAGTCCTTGGGGAGTGCGTCTTAAAGTAGTCATGATGATATAGTTTTTGAGATTTAATATAATATTTGGTATTATTCTTTGAATTCGAGTTTGATCTTTGTATTAAAAAAGAAAGGACGTGCCATGTCGATTGCCGCTGCTGAATCCTCCCTTGCCGCAGGCCAATTTTGCGGGACCACCGAGGTCGCCCGCATTTTGGGTCTTTCGGTGGGCACTGTCCAGTCACTGGTCGAGCGTCAAGAGTTGCAGGCCTGGAAAACACGCGGTGGTCATCGACGGATTTCACTGGCTTCTGTGCAGGATTATCAACGCCGCAACCACTCGGCCGCTTTGGGCACCGTCGCCAATGATCGCATCATGTGGGTGCAAGAAGGCGCAGCCATGCGCCAGAAATTGTCACAGACCCTGTCCAAGTGGGGCATCCGTTTACAGATCGACTGGTTTGAGAACATGGTTGAAGCTTCGATGAGTTTGCAAACCTTGCGCCCCGGTTTGGTGGTGATCGACCTCAAATCGCCACAGGCCGATGCCATGCAGTTCATTCGCCATGTCCATGCCCAGAACGAATTCTGTGACATGACTTTGCTGGTCATGAGCAGCAACCGTTTGTCCGACGATGTGCTGACTCCGGCGGCGGGTGCGCAGGTGCACTGGGCGCGCAAACCGCTCGATTGGTCGTGGTTGCGCGGTTATTGTGAGGCGTATCAAATGCTCCAATTGCGTCAGGCCATGCACTGAGCCCGGGTGTGACAGGGCAGACCCCAATCCGGATCTGCGTGGGCTTGGGTTAGGCTCGCACCATGCGACCCCATCACGCCCATTGGCCCGCCCGCGTGCCCCACGCGATCACCGTTCCAGCCACTTCGTTGTGGGACAACTTGGCCACTTCGGCCCGGCGTTTCCCGGACAAGGTGGCCTTGCATTTTTTGGGGCGCTGCACCAGCTATCGGGACCTCAGCCGCCAAGTTGACGCTTTGGCGGCGCGTTTGCACCAACTGGGCGTGACGAAGGGTGATCGGGTGGTGCTGGACATGCAAAATTGCCCGCAGTTGGTGGTGGCTCACTTTGCCATCCTGCGGGCCAATGCGGTGGTGGTGCCGGTCAACCCGATGAACCGGTCGGAAGAACTCAAACATTACATCACCGATCCTGACGCCCGGGTCGCCATGGTCACCTCGGATTTGGCCGCCGACATGGCCCAGGCCAGCAATGCTTTGCCGGTGGGGCAGGGCTTGTCGCACCTGATCGTGACGCATTACACCGACGCTTTTGATCCGGATCAGGCGGGTGAATGGCCCCCCGGTTGGTCGAGTTGGCTGTTGGCGCGCCCCTCTTTGCCAGAACTGTCGCACGGCCAGGTCGAATCCTGGCTTGACGCCTTGGCCTGCCCAGCCAAGCCGCCCCCGCATACCGTCGGCCGCGACGACATGGCGTTGTTGCCCTACACCAGTGGCACCACGGGCTTGCCCAAGGGTTGCATTCATCCGCACCGCAGCATCATGCACAACGTGTGCGCCGGCTCGTTGTGGGGGGGGAGCTCACATGAGAACATTGCCCTGTGTGTGGTGCCCATGTTCCATATCACCGGCATTGTGGTGTTGTTGCACACCTGCATGTATTTGGGCGCAACGATGGTGATCATGCCGCGCTGGGATCGCGAACTGGCGGGACAACTGATTTCACGCCACCGGGTCACTCACTGGACCAACATCCCCACCATGGTCATTGATCTGTTGGGTAGCCCGAATTTTGATCGATTCGATCTTTCCAGCTTGCAATACATCGGCGGCGGCGGGGCCGGTATGCCACAGGCGGTGGCGCAGCGCCTGCTCGATTTGTACGGCCTGCACTATGTCGAGGGCTATGGCCTGACCGAAACCGCTGCCCCTTCACACAGCAACCCGCCCGACCGCCCCAAGCAGCAATGTCTGGGGGTTCCCTATGTGAGTTCGGACGCCCGGGTGATCGACCCCGATACCTTGCGGGAGTTGCCGGTGGGTGAAAGCGGTGAAATCATCATCAGTGGTCCGATGGTGTTTGATGGTTACTGGAAACGCCCTGAAGCCACAGCCGCTGCGTTTATCGAAGTCGAGGGGCGGCGCTATTTCCGCTCGGGTGACATGGGGCGGGTGGACGCCGAGGGTTACTTTTTCATGACGGACCGCCTCAAGCGCATGATCAACGCCAGTGGTTTCAAGGTTTGGCCGGCAGAGGTCGAGTCGCTGATGTTTCGCCATCCTGCCATCCAGGAGGCCTGCGTCATCGCCGCCCACGACGACTACCGGGGTGAAACTGTCAAGGCTGTGGTGGTGTTGCGTGCGGGACATCAGGGGCAGGTGTCCGAGCAAGACATCATCTCCTGGTGCCGCGACAATATGGCGGTGTACAAAGCACCGCGCATCGTCCAGTTTGTCGAGACCCTGCCCAAAAGCGGTAGCGGCAAAGTGATGTGGCGGGCCTTGCAGGAAGCCCAAGACCGATGAAACTCTCTATCCTCGATCAATCGGTGGCCGCCGCCGGTCGCACTCAGGCGCAGGCCATCGCCCAAACCGTTGAATTGGCCGTCTGGGCCGAGCGCCTGGGCTATCACCGCTTCTGGGTCAGCGAGCACCACAGCCATCCCAGCATTGTCGGTACTGCCCCCGAGGTGCTCATGGCGGCTTTGGCCATGCGCACTCAGCGCATCCGCTTGGGCAGTGCCGGGGTGATGTTGCCTCATTACGCCGCCCTGAAAGTGGCTGAGCAGTTCCGGGTGCTCGAAGCATTGGCTCCGGGGCGGATCGATTTGGGCGTGGGTCGTGCGCCGGGCAGCGACGGTCGCACCGCCCAAGTCCTTAACCCGGACCGCTATGCGTCCGAGAATTTCCCCCAGCAAGTCATCGATTTGCACACCTGGGTGACTGGTGGCACGCCTGCAGGCGGCCATCCGGGTCATGGGGTGTATGCCGGTCCCGGTGGCCCCACGCATCCTGATTTGTGGATGCTGGGTAGTTCGGACTATGGCGCTCAGTTGGCAGCGCATTTGGGGCTGCCCTATGCCTTTGCCTATTTCATCACCGATGGCCGCGGGGCCGATCAGGCGTTACAACTCTACCGCCAGGGCTTTCAGCCCGGGCCAGTGCGACAGACCCCCGAGGCTGTGCTTTGTGTCTGGGCCTTGGCGGCCGAGTCCGAGGCTGAGGCCTGGCACCTGTTCCAAAGCCGTGCCCGCTGGCGCATGGATCGCGAATTTGGGCGACTGGGCCCGGTGTTGCCTCCTGAAGAGGCACAACGCACTTGGAGTCCAGCCGAAGAAATCGCTTTGGCGCGACTCCAAGCCAACGCTTTGGTGGGTCGAGCTTCACAAGTCGCTGAAAAACTTCAGGCTCTGGCGCAAAGGCTGGGGGTCGAAGAGGTGGTGGTGATCACCTGGACTCACGATCCCCAGGCTCAACGCCGCTCGTATGAGTTGCTGGCGCGTGAGTTCGGGCTGTCCGGGGTTGAACAGCCCGCTGCCGAACTGCTGTCAGCTTGAGCAGCTGCCTCCGCAGCCGCTGATCGGGGCTTGCGGCAGGGCTTCGGGGTGCGCCACCCGGCCTGTGCTGGCGTCGTAACCCACGCCTCGCAGGTGCAGGGCCAGAGCGGCGTCCATGGTCTGGGCGTGTTGGGTGAACCACACACCCAACTCACGCGCAAGATCGCGCAACAAAGGCAAATCTCCGTCATCGCGGCCACGCCGCAGCCCTTCACGCAGGACTTGCAGAATGACGCTGTGCTGGGTGGCGTGACAGTTGCCCGAGGAAAAATGGGTGTTTTGCATCCAGAGGTCTTCGGCCCCGAAGTGAGCGTCGGTGTGTTCGACCATGGCGGAAAAGCGCTCGACCACGTTTTCGTCTTCGGCGACTTCGATCTGACCCAGCAAGTCAATGAACTCGCGGTGGGTGTCGTCCATGAAAGGCAAATCCAGATGCAAGGCATCGGACCATTGCAGGCTGGGTTGACGTTCGGTGGCGGCGACTTCGGACATGTGGTGTTCTCCCTGATGGAGGGCATCATACGGGCAGGTGTCAATGGCGGGCTTGATGCAGGTCAAGCCCGGAAAAAAGACCCGGGGGATCACACCGGGCAGCATCCCGCAAAAGGGCGGCATTTTGCCGCCCCTCAGACTTTAGAGGCGTTCGAAGATGGCGGCGATGCCTTGACCGCCCCCGATGCACATGGTCACCAAAGCATAACGGCCCTGGATGCGTTGCAGTTCGTACAGGGCCTTGACGGTGATCAGTGCGCCGGTGGCCCCGATCGGGTGACCGAGCGAAATCCCCGATCCGTTGGGGTTGACTTTGGCGGGATCCAGCCCCAACTCCCGGGTGACCGCACAGGCTTGGGCGGCAAAGGCTTCGTTGGCCTCGATCACATCGAGGTCGTTGACCGAGAGCCCGGTTTTTTTCAGCACGGCCTGGGTGGCCGAGATCGGACCCACGCCCATGATCTTGGGGTCCAGGCCGGTGTGGGCATATCCCACCAGACGCGCCATGGGCTTGAGGCCACGGGCTTGAGCGGCTTTGCCCTCCATCAGCACCACGGCTGCTGCGGCATCGTTGATGCCCGAGGCATTGCCGGCGGTGACGGTGCCGTTTTCTTTGATGAACACCGGCTTGAGTTTGGCGAAGTCTTCCAGCTTGGCACCAGTGCGGAAGTGCTCATCGGTGGCATAGGCCACTTCGCCTTTTTTCGACTTCAGCATGACCGGTACGATCTGGTCTTTGAAGCGACCCTCGGCGGTGGCACGCTCGGCGCGATTGTGGCTCTCGACAGCCAAAGCGTCTTGCATGTCGCGTGTGATGCCGAATTTGGCGGCCACGTTCTCGGCGGTGACACCCATGTGAATGGTGTGGAAGGGGTCGTGCAGAGCGCCGACCATCATGTCAACCACTTTGGCGTCGCCCATGCGCGAGCCCCAGCGTTGCGTCAGATTGGCATAGGGGCCGCGGCTCATGTTCTCGGCACCGGCGCCAATGGCCACATCGCAGTCACCCAGCAAAATCGATTGGCTGGCACTGACAATGGCTTGCAGGCCTGAGCCGCACAGGCGGTTGACGTTGAAGGCCGGGGTGGCTTCGGCACATCCGCCCTGGATGGCGGCTACGCGGGACAGGTACATGTCTTTGGGCTCGGTGTTGACGACGTGTCCAAACACGACATGACCGACGTCTTTGCCCTCGACTTGGGCGCGCGACAGGGATTCGCGAACGACCAGGGCGGCCAACTCGGTGGGGGGGACGTCCTTGAGGCTGCCGCCATAAGTGCCAATGGCGGTGCGGACACCGCTGACCACGACTACTTCACGCATAAAAGTCTCCTGAATGGGGGGGTGGTTGGACATTGTGAAGCTCCTGGACTACAGCCTGCTGACAAAATCCAGCCAGCAATTCGGGCGGTATCGGAGCCTCCCAGACCCGATTGTCACCCGAAACCGGGTGCTGCAGCCCCAGTTGCCAGGCGTGCAGCAGCAGGCGTGGGGCGGCTTCGGCGACCGCATGAGGGGCGTACAGCCGGTCTCCCCGGATCGGATGGCCCAAGTGGTACAGGTGCACCCGCAGTTGATGGCTGCGCCCGGTCAAAGGGTGTAACAAGAGCAAACAGCAGTGGTGATCGGGTGCAGTGGCGACCTGTCGCCACCATGTTTGGCTCGGTTTGCCTTGGGGGCCGACATGGTGGCGGGGCCGGTCAGGCCAGTGCAAGTCGATCGGGGCGTCAATCAGGTGCCAGTCTGCCCCGGCGGCGGGTACGCCGTCCACCACGGCCAGATAGGCTTTGTGTGTCTGGCGTTGCGCAAAGGCCGAGTTCAGTCGGCGTTGGGTGTCGGCGTCGCGTGCCAGCACCATCACCCCTGAGGTGGCCTGATCGAGGCGATGGACCAAGCGGGCGTGCGGGTCGTGTTGCTGGATGCGGGCGGTCAGACAGTCTTGTTTGTCAGAGCCTCGTCCTGGCGCACTGAGCAAGCCTGCGGGCTTGTTCACCAGCCATAAGTGATCATCGTGGTCGAGCAGCTCGATGCCGGGTATGCTCAGGCGACTCACTGGGTGTCCCAGGCTTGTTCGGCCAGTTGTAACACCTGCGTCAAACGGTCGGGTTCGTCACTGGCGACCCGGTGCCGATCGGCCATGCCACGCAGCCAGGTGAGCTGGCGCTTGGCCAGCTGACGGGTCGCAGCCACGCCCAGTTCGCGCAAACGCTGATGGTCGACCTGTGACCAGGTGCGTCCCTCTTGTTCGGCTTGATCCAGCAAGTTCCAGGCTTGGCGGTAGCCGACACAGCGCATGGCAGGTAAGTCGGGATTGAGGTCACCGCGCGCACGCAGGATGCGCACCTCATCGACCAATCCAGCATCCAGCATCTGGTCAAAGCGCCTGGCGATGCGCTCGTGCAGCCATGACCGATCGTTCGGTTCGAGGCTGATTACCCAAGGGGAGAGGCCCGAGGGGTCTTGTGCAGAGCGCTTGAAGAAGGACGACAGGGGCTGGCCGGTGTGGCGCCACACTTCCAGCGCCCTGCCGATGCGCTGTGCATCGCGTGGCGCCAGGCGCTGCGCCGTCGCAGGATCGACTTGGGCCAACTCGGCGTGCAGCGCCGGCCACCCCCGGTCCAGGGCTTGGGCTTCGATCTCCGCGCGCAACCGGGGTTGGGCGGCAGGCAAGTCGTCAAGCCCTTCGAACAAGGCTTTGAAGTAGAGCAGAGTGCCTCCCACCAGCACCGGCCGATGGCCGCGCCCCCTGACCTCGTCAATCAGCCGGCGGGCGTCGCGGGAAAAGTCGGCTGCGCTGTAGGCTTGTGCGGGATCCAGGATGTTGATCAGGTGATGGGGGACGCGCGCCATCTCATTGGCGTCGGGCTTGGCGGTGCCGATGTCCATGCCCCGATACACCAGCGCCGAGTCCATGCTGATGATCTCGATCGGCCAGCGCTGCGCCAAGGCCAACGATGCCTCGGTTTTGCCGCTGGCCGTGGGCCCTGCCAGCACCAGACATGGGGGCATGGGCTGGGCCGGGCCTGGTTCAGGCAGAGGCATCAGCGACCCCGTAAAAACAGGGCGTCGAGTTCTTTCATCGACAGTGCGCGCCAGGTCGGGCGGCCGTGGTTGCACTGATCGGCGCGCTCGGTCTCTTCCATCTGCCGCAGCAAGGCGTTCATCTCATCCAGGGTCAGGGTGCGGTTGGCGCGCACAGCCGCATGGCAAGCCATGGTGGCGAGCAATTCGTTGTGGGCGCGTTCGATAACGCTGCTGGCGGGCATCTGGGCCAAGTCGGTCAGCACGCTGCGGGCCAATGCCACCACATCGCTGTCGGCAAGGCTGGCAGGTACGCTGCGCACGGCCAGACTCTGGACCCCCAGCACGCTGATGTCCAGTCCCAGGGCCAACAGGTTGTCGGTGTGCTCCTGGGCGGTGGCAATTTCAGTTTCGGTCGCAACGAAATGCACCGGCACCAGCAGCTGTTGGCTGTCGATGCGCTGGGCGGCTTGCCGTTTGAGTTGTTCATAGACGATGCGCTCGTGGGCTGCGTGCATGTCGACCAGCACCAAGCCTTGGGCGTTTTGTGCCAGGATGTAAACACCATGCAATTGCGCCAACGCTCGGCCCAGCGGCCAGTCGGCATCGGGTGCAAGGGCACCGGGCCGGGGGTGCGCTGCTTGGGCCGGTGAAGGTGACCAGGCACTTTGCTGGGCCGGATGCATGATTTCTTGCGCCGGTGTCTGATCCGGACCTGCCAGGGGGGGAGCCGGACGGCCCCACAGTTGTTGGAGGTCGGCCCAACTTTGACTGACCGGCATGCGCTGCTGTTGCCAGCGGGCGCTGCCGTTGGCGCCGGACATGCCGGGCTCACGCTCGGTGGCGGGCCAGGCGGCGATGGGGGATGTTCCCGACGGGCCGACGGGAGAGTCTGATGGGTTGATGGGCAAGATGCCCGCACGGGGTGCGGCCAAAGCTTGCTCGACTGCATGACGCACGGCTTGGTGCACCTCGCGGCTGTCGCGGAAACGGACCTCAATTTTGGTCGGGTGGACGTTCACATCGACGCGCATCGGATCGATTTCAAGGTACAGGGCGTATACCGGTTGGCGCTGGCCATGCAGCACGTCTTCAAAGGCGCTGCGCACGCCGTGCATGATCACCTTGTCACGCACAAAGCGGCCATTGACAAAGGCGTGCTGCTGATCCGAGCGCGAGCGTGCATGGTCGGGCAATCCAACTCGACCCCGAATGCGCACCCGACCCTCGGCCACCTCGATCGGCACCGATTGCTGCAAAAAATCTTCTCCCCAGACATCGGCCAGGCGTTGACCCATGGCATCGGGTCCGCTTTGGGCGCGCCATTGGGCCACCAGTTTGCCCTCGTGCCAAATGTCAAAACCGACATCGGGGCGGGCCAAGGCGTGGCGGCGCACCGATTCGATGCAATGCGCCAGTTCAGTGGCCACGGACTTCAGGAATTGGCGGCGCGCCGGTGTGCTGAAAAACAACTCGCGCACTTCGACCGTGGTGCCCTGGGCACGAGCCACCGGCCGCATTTCACCGCTGCGGGCGTCGAGTGCGGTGGCGTGTTCGGCCCCCTGATGGCGGGAAGACAAGGTCAGGTCAGAGACCGAGGTGATGGCGGCCAGGGCTTCGCCCCGAAAGCCCATGGTGGCGACCGATTCCAGGTCGATCAGGCTGCGGATTTTGCTGGTGGCATGTCGCCTGAGCGCCAGAGAGAGTTCGGCGGGGGGGATGCCCATGCCATCGTCTTCGATCGTGATCAGTCGCATGCCCCCTTCAATCAGTCTGACCACGATTTGACGGGCTCCGGCATCGAGAGCGTTATCCACCAACTCGCGCACGACCGAGGCCGGTCGCTCGACCACTTCACCAGCGGCGATTTGGCTCACCAGTTCGTCGGGCAGTTCAGCGATGGGGTGGAGATTCGAAGGGGTATTCACGAACCTATTCTAAGTGGCTTGCGATAATGCCCCCATGGAACTGCTGACCATCCTGATCGATTTTGTGTTGCACGTAGACCGTCATCTGGGGGCCTTTGTGCAACAGCACGGCGCTTGGGTGTATGCCTTGTTGTTTGCCATCATTTTCATTGAGACCGGATTGGTGGTGATGCCCTTTTTGCCGGGTGACTCGCTGCTGTTTGTCACCGGGGCGTTGTGCGGTGCGGGCCACATGGACCTGACCCTGACCCTGGCTTTGTTGCTGGCGGCGGCGATTTCGGGTGATCAGCTCAACTACCACATCGGTCATCGCGTCGGCGATGCGGTCTGGCAATGGAATGGCCGTTGGTTCAATCGCCAAGCATTCGAGCAGGCACACCGTTTTTACCAGCGTCATGGGGGGATCACGATCATTCTGGCGCGTTTCATGCCGTTCATTCGCACCTTTGCACCGTTCGTCGCTGGCGTTGCACGCATGAACCACGCCACTTTTACTTTGTACAACTGCCTCGGCGGTGCGATTTGGGTCTTGGGTCTCGGTCTGGCAGGGTACTGGTTTGGCAACCTCGAATGGGTGCAGACGCATCTGAGCAAAATCATTTGGGCGCTGATCATTGTGCCGGGGCTGATCGCCATCTATGGGGGCTGGCGCGCCCGACAACAAGCGCAAGCCGAGGCCGACGCCGCTAGGCCCTGATCGGGTGCCGTCTGAAAAATCCCAGCACCCCCTGGTGCAAGGCCTGCACCAGGGCATCTTGGTAGTCGGGCGTGTTGAGCAATGCTTCTTCGAGCGGGTTGCTGATGAAAGCCGACTCGATCAGCACGCTGGGAATTTCGGGTGAGCGCAACACCGCAAACCCGGCTTGTTCCACTTGGGGTTTGTGCAATCGGCCTACCCGCCGCATTTGGCCCAGCAACTCCTGGCCCAACAAGAGGCTGTGGTTGATCTGCACCGAGGTGCTCATGTCAAATAGCGCCTGTCTCACCTGGACATCGGCCACGCGGATCTGACTCAGACCGCCAATGGCGTCTGATCGGTTTTCGCGTTGTGCCATCCAGCGCGCAGCGGCGCTCGATGCCGCCCCCTGGCTCAGGGCAAACACGCTGGCCCCGCGGGCCTGCGGCTGAAAAAATGCATCGGCGTGGATGCTCAGGAATAATTCGGCGCGCACCTGGTGCGCTTTTTGCACACGCACATGCAAGGGCACGAAATAGTCGCCGTCACGAGTCAGGAAAGCGCGCAAGCGAAATTCGCCATGGCGTTGGCGGACCTGGGTTTGATTGATGCGGTCACGCAATTTCATGGCCAGTGTCAGCACCACGTCTTTCTCGCGCGTGCCGTTGGGGCCGATCGCTCCAGGGTCTTCGCCGCCGTGGCCGGCATCAATGGCAACAACGGCAAAGCGTTCGGCACCACGGGCTTCAACCGGGGGCGGTTCGGATGGTGGTGCCGCTTTACCAGGCGCCGGCGGCAATTCTGTGCGGCCTAGCTGGCGTTGCCAAAATTCTGCAATCGGGTCGGGCGCCGGGCTCGCCTGCGGGGCCTGGCGCAACTCGGCGATCAGGGCTTCAAGCGGATCGATCGCCTGAATGGGCAACAGGTCGAGCAGCAATCGATGCTGGTAGACCGCCTCGACCGGGGGCAGGTTGATCCACTGCGGTCGCACCGCCTGGCGCAAATCGAACACCAGCCGCACGGTAGTGGCATTGAACTGACCGGCTCGCACCCCCAGGATGTACGGGTCATCAGGGCGGACTTTTCCGACCAGATCACGCAATGCATCGTCGAGCACCAAGCCCTGGATGTCGACCGCCAGTCGCGGCGGTTGGTCAATGAATTGGACTTGGGTTTTGAGGGGTGTGTCGGATTCCAGGGTGACCCGGGTGTATTCCCGAGCCGGCCAGATCCGCACCCCGAGCAAGGTGGTGGCACAGCCCGGCGAGCTGTGACCCAGCAACAGCAAGGCCAGCCCTTGCAGCCACAGGCGTCGAGACCTGTCGGGCAGCGGTCTCAAAGCGCCTCCAGCAAGGCTTGGCCGCAAGCAGTGGCAGCGTCGGCGCGCACTTGGCGCACCCCGTCTTCATCGCAGGAGATGTGCACAGCCAGATCGGCCAAGGGACGGTGTGGCCCCGCTTTAGAAGGCCACTCGACGAGTTTCAATCCGGCTTGGCCAAACAGGTCGCGCAAGCCAGCTTCGTGCCATTCTTGAGGGTCTTCGAGCCGGTAAAAATCGAAGTGCCAAATGGCTACCGGGGCGCCTTCGACTTGTCCCTGATGCGGCTCAACCACACCGTAAGTGGGGCTCTTGATGCGACCAGCCACCCCCAGGGCATGCAGCAGGTGCCGCACCCAGGTGGTTTTGCCGGCCCCCAGGTCGCCGTGCAGTTCAATGATGGCGTTGACCACTTGGGGCACCTGCGCCAGCCGTTGGGCGCTGTCGCGGGTGTCGTCTTCGGTGAGCCAGCAGGTGTTTTTTACAATGGGTTCCACAGACCAAGGAATTCCGGTTGAAATCAGATCTCATGCCTTCCGATGCGTTGACCCGGTTGCAAGACTGGGCCCAAGAGCTCGGATTCTCGCAAATTGGCGTGGCCGACATCGATTTGTCCCACGCCGAGCAGGGTTTGCGCGATTGGCTGGCGGCAGGTTTTCATGGCGAGATGGGTTATATGGCCCGGCACGGCATGGTGCGCGCGCGCCCGGCTGAATTGGTGCCGGGCACCGTCAGTGTGGTCTGCGTGCGCATGGATTATGTGCCTTCAGCGGCCGGAACCGACTGGCAGTCCCGGGAGCTGGCCCGGGCTGCACGGCCCACACAGGGGCTGGTCTCGACCTACGCCCGGGGGCGCGATTATCACAAGGTGTTGCGTTCCCGGCTGGAGCAATTGGCGCAACAAATGCGCGAACACTGGGGCCCGTTAGGCTACCGGGTGTTCACCGATTCGGCTCCCGTGCTGGAGGTCGAGTTGGCCACCCGGGCTGGCCTGGGTTGGCGCGGCAAGCACACCTTGCTGTTGCACCGTGAAGCCGGATCGATGTTTTTTCTGGGGGAAATTTTTGTCGACCGCCAGCTGCCGCTGAGCGAGCCGGTGAGTGACCATTGCGGGCGTTGTCGGGCTTGTATCGACGGGTGCCCCACCCAAGCCATCGTGGCAGCGCACCGTCTGGATGCAAGGCGTTGCATTTCTTACCTGACCATTGAACACCCCGGGCCGATTGATCCCGAGTTGCGGCCCCTGATCGGCAATCGGATTTACGGGTGCGACGACTGCCAGGTGGTCTGCCCCTGGAACAAATACGCTCAATTCAGCAAGCTGGACGATTTTGCGCCCCGCCAGGATATGCAAGATACCGAATTGCTGGAGTTATGGCGTTGGGACGAGGCCGAGTTTTTGCGCAGAACCCAGGGCAGCGCCATTCGTCGCATCGGCCATGAACGCTGGCAGCGCAACTTGGCGGTGGCGATGGGCAATGCCATTGGCCAATCTCCCCAAAGTGTGTCAACTTTGGCGATGTGTCATGCGCTCAGCGAGGCTTTGCCACACCTGAGCCCGCTGGTGCGTGAGCACGCCGAGTGGGCCCTGGCACAGGCTCAGCGCAACACCAACACCGGCACGCTCGAATGAGTCAGCACTTGTTGCGTTTCGCTGCCCAGCAGCAAGCGCTTGAGGCCTCGGCGGCCATGTGAGGCCATGACGATCAGATCGGCTTTGGATTTGCGTGCCGAAGCGATGATGGCGTCTGAGACGATGTCGGACTTGACCACCAGTCCCTTGGCTTTGACGTTTTTGGCCGCCGCTTGCCGGATCACCGCATCTAACGTGGCCTGGGCGGTATCGCCCCATTTTTGTTCGATCCTGGACACTTCCTGCGCAGTCAAAGGGAGCGAGCCCTCGAAGTAGGTTTGGGCATAACGCGGGGTGACGCGCAAGGCGGTTAACTCGGCACCGGTGGCCGCGCACAGAGCAATGGCGTGGTTGACGGCTTTTTTGGACAAAGGGGATCCATCGGTCGTGACGAGCACTTTCTTGTACATGGTGTGACTCCTTTTAGGGTGATTAAACAAACTCTTCAAGCCACAAGATTACGCTGATGGTGTGCTGCTGATTTGATCCAGGTCAAGGTGGGTGCAAGCAGGGGGGGGTAATCTTGCTTCATGTCAAATTCGGCTGCCCAATTGGCCCCACTGCTCGACGACCCCCAGGTCTGGCAACTGTACAGCCAGCCTCGGCCTGGTCAAGACACTCCAGCTCAGGTATGGGAGTCTCAGGTGGTGGTTCAGGGCATGCATTGCGCAGCGTGCGCTTTTGCCATCGAAGACGCGCTGAAGTCAGTGCCGGGCGTGACTGCGGTGTCGGTGAATGCGGCCAGTCACCGGGCCAAAGTGACTTGGTGCGACGATTTGGTCAAGCCCTCGCAATGGATGCAGGCCATTGAGCGTGCCGGCTACCAGGCCACGCCAGCCCAGGACCATGGTCAGCGCGAACAACGCTTGCAAGAAACCCGGCGCATGCTTTGGCGCTTGATGGTGGCGGCTTTTTGCATGATGCAAGTCATGATGTATGCCACTCCGGCTTATGTCACGGCGCCAGGCGAGATCAGTGCCAATACCCTGCAATTGCTGCGCTGGGCCTCGTGGGTGCTGAGTTTGCCGGTGGTGCTATTTTCGTGCATGCCGTTTTGGCGCAACGCATGGCGCGACGTGCAACAGCGCCGCATCAGCATGGATTTGCCGGTGGCGCTGGGCATGGGACTGACCTTTGTGTTCAGCACCGCCGGGACTTTTGATCCGTCCGGACCTTTTGGGGCCGAAGTTTACTTTGACTCTCTGACGATGTTCGTCTTTTTTCTGTTGGGCGGGCGCTGGTTGGAGTGGCGCATGCGAGACCAGACGGCGGGCGCGCTCGAGGCCTTGATGAACCGATTGCCCGACAGCGTCGAGCGTCAGACGGCCGGGGGCTGGGAGCGCGTCGCTTTGCACCGCTTGCGCACGGGCGATGTGGTGCGGGTTCTTCCCGGCGAGGCTTTTCCGGGTGACGGCGTGATCACGCAGGGTCAGACCCTGGCTGAAGAAGCGTTGCTGACGGGCGAGTCGCGCCCGTGCGCCCGTGGTCCAGGCGACCGGGTGATGGCCGCCAGTCACAACTTGTCGGCCAGCGTGGAAGTCCGGCTTGAACATGTCGGGACGCAAACCCGCTATGCGCAACTGGTGCGGCTCATGGAGCAGGCCGCTGGCAGCAAGCCACGCTTGGCGCAACTGGCTGATCGGCTGGCCCGACCCTTTTTGTGGGGGGTGATGTGCCTGGCCGGCTTGGCGGCCCTGTATTGGTGGCCCACCGACCCTGGCCGGGCCCTGTTGGTGGCGGTGGCGGTGCTGATTGTGACTTGTCCTTGCGCCTTGTCATTGGCCACGCCTGCGGCCATGCTGGCCAGCGCCGGTCGTTTGGCGCGCGGCGGCGTGCTGGTGCGTGAATTGCAGTCCCTGGAGGCCTTGGCCGAGGTCGATACTGTGGTCTTTGACAAGACCGGAACCCTGACCCGCGACGGTCAGCGCTTGCAGCGCGTGCACACCTCCAGCGGCACCTGGATGCCCGAGCAGGCGGATGCCTGGATTGAGTTGGCCGCATCGTTGGCCCATCATTCCTGGCATCCGGTTTCCCGGGCGTTGGTGGCGGCAGCGCCTGGCAGCACACGGGCCTTGGAGGCGCGCGAGATCAGCGGGCAAGGTCTGGAGGGGGTTGTCAGCGATGAAAGGGGTCACCGGCTGCACTTGCGTCTGGGTTCGTTGCCGTTTGCCCGTGCTTTGGGCAACGGGGTTGACTGTCCGGATCATGCCCGGGGTGCTTCGGTGCATTTGTTTGAAGCGCAACGCGGCTGGCTGGCCAGTTTCGATTTCGCCGAAGACCTGCGGACAGACGCTGCTGCGGCAGTGCGGCAGCTGCGCGCCTTGGGTCTGGATGTCTGGATTTTGTCGGGCGACCGGCCGCATGCGGTCGAGCGCGTTGCGCAATGGGTGGGTGTTGCCCCTGCGCAGGCCTTGGGCGCTTGCTCGCCCCAAGATAAATTGGATCGGGTTCGTGCCTTGCAGGCCCGCGGCCGGCGGGTGTGGATGGTGGGCGATGGCCTGAATGACGGCCCGGTGTTGGCGGCCGCTCAGGTGTCACTGGCCATGGGAGGTGCTGTGCCCCTGGCCCAGGCGCGCTCTGATCTGGTCATGATGGGCGCCCGCTTGCTGGAGTTGCCCGGTCTGTTGCGTCGCGCCCGTCTGACGTTGCGGGTGGTGCGTCAGAACCTGGCCTGGGCCTTGTTCTACAACGGCTGTTTTGTGCCCCTGGCCGTGCTGGGCTGGCTGCCGGCATGGCTCGCCGGGTTGGGCATGGCCGGCAGTTCTTTGTGGGTCATTGCGCACTCTTTGCGCCTGGCTCGCCCTATGCAGGGTGAGGTCAGCGGGATGGAGGCTTGAATGGATATTTTGTATTTGCTGGTCCCCTTGTCTGTGGCGCTGGTGCTGTTGGTGCTGGTGGGCTTGTGGTGGGCCATTGACACCGGTCAATTTGAAGCCGTGGAGCAAGAGGGCGAGCGCATTTTGCGTGAGGATTGACTTGTATCAAATCGACCCTCCGTACAAACCCGCATACTCGAAGTGTCAGATGAAAGGTTCCCTATGAGCATGACAACAACACAACCAGCGATTTACGCCGATGGCGTGGTTCGGCAGTTTGCTTTCATGACCGTGGTTTGGGGCGTGGTCGGTATGTTGGTGGGCGTCTTCATCGCCGCCCAATTGGCCTGGCCCGAGCTCAACTTCGGCATTCCCTGGCTCAGTTATGGCCGCTTGCGGCCCCTGCACACCAATGCTGTGATTTTTGCGTTTGGCGGTTGCGCTTTGTTCGCCAGCAGTTACTACGCCGTTCAGCGCACCAGCCAAGTCAAGTTGTTTGCACCGGCTTTGGCTGCATTCACCTTCTGGGGTTGGCAATTGGTCATTGTGCTCGCAGCGATCAGCTTGCCCTTGGGGTACACCTCGGGCAAAGAGTATGCCGAACTCGAGTGGCCCATCGATATTTTGATCACCTTGGTCTGGGTGGCCTATGCGGTGGTGTTTTTTGGCACTGTCGGCATGCGCAAGGTCAAGCACATTTATGTGGCCAACTGGTTTTTTGGTGCCTTCATCCTGACAGTGGCCATTTTGCACCTGGTTAACAGTGCCGCCGTACCGGCGGATTTCATGAAGTCGTATTCGGCCTATGCAGGTGTGCAAGACGCCATGGTGCAGTGGTGGTACGGCCACAATGCGGTGGGTTTTTTCCTGACCGCCGGCTTCTTGGGCATGATGTATTACTTCGTGCCCAAGCAGGCTGAGCGCCCGGTGTACTCGTATCGCCTGTCCATCGTTCACTTTTGGGCTCTGATTTTCACCTACATGTGGGCTGGCCCGCACCACTTGCACTACACCGCCTTGCCCGACTGGACGCAGTCGATCGGTATGCTGTTTTCTCTGATTTTGTTGGCCCCGAGCTGGGGCGGCATGATCAACGGCATCATGACCTTGTCGGGGGCCTGGCACAAGTTGCGTGACGACCCGGTGTTGCGCTTCATGATTGTGTCGCTGTCGTTTTACGGCATGAGCACCTTCGAAGGGCCCATGATGTCGATCAAAACCGTCAATGCCTTGTCGCATTACACCGACTGGACTGTCGGCCATGTCCACTCGGGTGCCCTGGGCTGGGTGGGGCTGATTTCAATGGGCTGCATCTACTTCCTGATCCCGCGTTTGTTTGGCCAAAAGAAGATGTACAGCGTCAAGGCGATCGAGATCCATTTCTGGACCGCCACCATTGGCATCGTGCTCTACATTGCTGCCATGTGGATTGCGGGTGTGATGCAAGGCATCATGTGGCGATCGATCAATGAGGATGGCACGCTGACATACACCTTTGTCGAGAGTGTCAAGGCTACCTATCCCTATTATGTGATCCGTTTCCTCGGTGGCGTGTTGTACCTGTATGGCATGCTGGTCATGCTTTGGAACACCGTCATGACGGTGGTCACCGGGCGCTCGGTGCAGGCCCCCATCCCGAATGCAGCGGCCCATGCCTAAGGAGTCCAACATGTCTGAACAAAAAACCACAGGCTTCAGCCACGAAAAAATCGAAACCAACAACTTCCTGATGATCGTGCTGATCATCGTGGTGGTGTTGTTTGGCGGTCTGGTTGAAATCGTCCCGTTGTTCTTCCAGAAATCGACCACTCAGCCGCTCGAAGGGGTCAAGCCCTACACTGCCTTGCAAGTGGCGGGGCGTGATATTTATGTTCGTGAGGGTTGCTACAACTGCCATTCGCAGATGATCCGGCCCTTCCGTGCCGAAACGATGCGCTATGGCCACTATTCGGTCGCGGGCGAGTCGGTGTATGACCATCCCTTTCAGTGGGGCAGCAAGCGCACCGGTCCCGATTTGGCGCGCGTCGGCGGCCGATATTCGGATGAGTGGCACCGGGTTCACCTGATCAATCCGCGCGACCTGGTGCCGGAATCGAATATGCCTGCTTATCCCTGGCTGGAAAAGAACATGGTCAATCCGGCTCAGATGGCCCCCCGCATGAAAGCTTTGCGCACTGTGGGCGTGCCTTATGGCGATGAAGAAATCGCCAAGGCCGCCGAGGAAGTCAAAGGCAAAACCGAACTCGAAGCCCTGATCGCCTACTTGCAAGGCCTGGGCCTGGCTTTGAAGTGAGGAGTTGACAAGATGGACATCAATACCCTGCGCATTGCCGCCACGGTGGTCAGTTTCTTGACCTTCGTGGGCATCATCTGGTGGGCCCTGGATCGTCGCAAGACCCCAACATTCCAAGAGGCGGCCCTGTTGCCGCTGAAAGACGACTGAGGACAGAACATGAGCGATTTCATCCACAACTTCTGGTCGGTGTACATCACCGCCATCACGCTCGGCGGCATCTTCGCCTGCGCCCTGTTGCTGTGGGCCACTTCGCGCAAGAAGGTGGCGGCCAGCGCGGACAACACCACTGGGCATGTCTGGGACGAAGACCTGCGTGAAATGAACAACCCTTTGCCTCTGTGGTGGGTGGGTTTGTTCATCTTGACCATCTTGTTCTCGTTCGCTTATTTTTATTTCTACCCCGGCTTGGGAACGGCAGCGGGAAGTTATGGCTGGACTTCGAGCGGGCAGTATCAGCAAGAAGTGGCCAAGGCCAACGAAGCCCTCAAGCCTTTGTACGCCAAGTATGACGGACGCCCCCCTGAGGATCTGGCGAAAGATCCCAAAGCCATGGCCATTGGCGAGCGTTTGTTCATGAACCATTGCGCCCAATGTCACGGTTCGGACGCCCGCGGGTCCAAGGGCTTTCCTAACCTGACCGACGCCGATTGGTTGTATGGTGGCACGCCCGACAAGATCAAAGAAACGCTGACTCAGGGTCGGATGGGTGTGATGCCTCCGATGGCTGCAGCGGTGGGAACGCCCGACGATGTCAAAAACGTGGCCCACTATGTGCTGAGTCTTTCGGGCAGCCCGCATGATTCCTTGCGCGCTTCATTAGGCAAATCCAAATTCGGTGCTTGTGCGGCCTGCCACGGCAACGATGGAAAAGGCAATCAGGCCATGGGCGCCCCCAACCTGACCGACAAGATCTGGTTGCATGGTTGGGGCGAAGAGACCATCGTGTCCATGGTCAACAACGGCAAAACCAATCAAATGCCAGCCCAAAAAGACCGCCTGACGGAGTCGCAAATCCATGTGCTGACCGGTTATGTCTGGAGTCTGTCCAACCGATGAGCCAGGATGCGCTTTGATGTCTGAAGATCCGTTGCGCAAGACCATTCCCATCCAGCCGGTGACGGCGGATGGGGAGATGGTTTCTCTTTACGCCGCCAGCAAAAAAATCTATCCCCGCACGGTTCAGGGCTTGTTCGCCCGCTGGCGCTGGGGGTTTGTGTTTTTGACCCAATTGGTGTTTTATGGTTTGCCCTGGATCGAGTGGGGGCAACGTCAGGCGGTGTTGTTTGATTTGGGTGCCCGGCGTTTTTATGTGTTTGGTTTGGTGCTGTACCCGCAAGACTTCATCTATTTGACGGGTTTGTTGGTGATCTCGGCTCTGGCCCTGTTTTTATTCACGGCGGTGGCCGGGCGTTTGTGGTGCGGCTATGCTTGCCCGCAGACGGTCTACAGTGAAGTTTTCATGTGGATCGAGCGCAAGGTCGAGGGCGACCGTTCGGCTCGCATGCGCCTTGACGAAGCTGACTTCTCATTGGAGAAGTTGGTCAAGAAATGGTACAAGCACATCTTGTGGATCGGTTTGTCCATTTGGACCGGTTTCACTTTTGTTGGTTACTTCACCCCGATCCGCGATTTAGGTCTGGCGTTCTTCACCACCCAGATGGGTTCCTGGGAGGTGTTCTGGGTCTTTTTCTATGGCTTTGCGACTTACGGCAATGCCGGCTTCATGCGCGAACAGGTGTGCATGTACATGTGTCCTTATGCCCGTTTTCAAAGTGCCATGTTCGACCACGATACCCTGATCGTCACCTATGATCCGCAGCGGGGAGAGCCACGTGGCGCGCGTGCGCGCAAGGCTGACCCCAAGGCGATGGGTTTGGGCGATTGCGTCGATTGCACCTTGTGCGTACAGGTCTGCCCTACCGGGATCGACATCCGCAATGGCCTGCAATACGAGTGCATTGGTTGTGGGGCTTGCATTGACGTCTGTGACACCGTCATGGATAAATTGGGGTATGCGCGCGGTTTGGTGAAGTACACCACGCAAAATGCGATCGATCATCAGTGGACTTCGCAACAAACTTGGCGGCGCGTGTTGCGTCCCAGGGTGCTGATCTACAGCGCCATCTTGCTGTCTTTGTGCGTGGGTTTGCTGGTTAGCCTGGGGTTGCGCCAGACCCTGAAGGTTGATGTCATCCGCGATCGCGCATCGCTGGCCCGGATCACCGAGTACGGCACAATTGAAAACATCTACCGGTTCCAGTTCATGAATGCTACAGAGGAGATCCAGCGTTACCGGGTGCGGGTCAGTGGACTGGAGGGCATTGAGGTGCGTGATCTCCCCGAGGTCGAAGTCGGTCCGGCCGAATCACGAGGCGTGGTGGTTCATGCGGACATCCCCTACGGTTCGGCCAGCGCCGGATCGCACAAAATCTTGTTTGCCATCGAATCGATCGATGGTCGCTCGTCGATCCAGGAAAAATCTGTCTTTTTGGTGCCCCGATGAAAATCATTCCCTCAACCTCTCAACCCACTCAACCTTGGTATCGCTATGGCATGGTTTGGTTGCTATTGGCGGGTCCGGTCATCGTGATCTTGGCGGGTGTGGCCACCGCCTATATCGCCCTGAGTGCGCCCGACCCGGTCTTGGCCAACGACGCCTATGAGTTTGGCCAGGGGGCCACAGCACCGGATGCGCGCAGCTTGTTGCCCTCTCAGAAGGCGCGCAATCATGCGGCCACGCCGGAAGATGTGCCCATCCGCTGAATCGCGAAGAAGGAGACCCGCATGCTTAGACAAAGACTGATGTGGATTTTGTGGCCGGCTTTTCTGGTGGCAGGGATCCTGGAGATGGCGGTGTTTGCCATGTTCGATCCCCATGACATGCATTGGTTTGGTCATCCGGTCGAGGCGTCGCGCCAAACTGTTTATACCTTGTCGTTTTTTGCCCTGTGGATGATCACGGCGTGCGCCAGTGCCCTGACCTGCATGCTCAGCATCTCGCCGTTTGAGGTCAATCGATGTCCGCTCAATGCCCCCGAGCGGCCCGATGGTTGCCCCAAGCAGTGTTGTGACTGATTACTGATCCGCACAGACTTGCGGGTTGACGATCAGCCTGAGTGCTTCGGCATCCAGAATGCGAACATGGCGCTGTTTGACTTCCACGATGCCGTCTTCGACGAATTTCGAGAACGTGCGGCTGACGGTCTCCAACTTCAGACCCAGGTAACTGCCGATTTCTTCCCGGGTCATGCGCAACACCAATTCGGACTGGCTGAAGCCTCGGGCATGCAAGCGTTGTACCAAATTGAGCAAAAAAGCCGCCAGCCGCTCTTCGGCACGCATGCTGCCCAAGAGCAGCATCACGCCGTGCTCGCGGACGATTTCGCGGCTCATGATCTTGTGCACATGGGTTTGTAGCGCCGCTACTTCACGGGACAAGCTTTCAATTTTTTCAAACGGCATCACGCACACTTCGGCATCTTCCAAGGCAACGGCGTCGCAGGTGTGCAGGTCGCTGACGATGCCGTCGAGGCCGATGATCTCGCCCGCCATCTGAAATCCGGTCACCTGGTCACGCCCGTCTTCGCTGGTGACACAGGTCTTGAAAAAACCGGTGCGAATGGCAAACAGGGCGTTGAAGCGGTCGCCAGCGCGAAACAGGGGGCTGCCGCGCTTGATTTTGCGACGGGTGGCCACCAAATCGTCGAGGCGCTTCATGTCGTTGTCGCTCAGACCCATGGGCATGCACAACTCGCGCAGGTTGCAGTTGGAGCAGGCCACTTTGATGGCCTGGAGCGGGATCGGTGACAACATGTGAGAAATGGGAGTCATGAACACAGTGAATTGATTGTGGTCATATTTTGAGCGCAATGACTTGATCTTTGTCAAATACTTTGTGCTCTAAAAAAGGCAACATGATCACAAAGATTTTCCATCACCATGCTCGATATTACTTCAGAACTGTTGCAAAAGTACGATGTGCCCGGTCCCAGGTACACCTCTTATCCCACCGCCGACCGTTTTGTCGAGGCATTTGGCGAGCGCGACCATATTCAGGCCTTGCATGACCGCCGAGAGGGTTTGTCCGGGCGGGCGCAGCCTTTGTCTCTGTATGTGCACATCCCGTTTTGTGAGTCCCTTTGTTATTACTGTGCCTGTAACAAAATCATCACCAAGCACAAAGAGCGTTCTGTGGACTATCTGCGCCTGCTTCAGCGTGAGATGGAATTGCAGGTCAGTCACCTCGGTTCAGGCCATGCGGTCTCGCAATTGCACTTGGGAGGAGGAACCCCAACCTTTTTCAGCGATGAGCAGTTGGGACAACTCATGGTCTTGTTGCGCCAGCATTTCAACCTGGTGCCTGGGGGCGAGTATTCGATCGAAATCGATCCCCGCACGGTCAGTGCGGCACGTTTGCAAGCATTGCACCAGTTGGGCTTTAACCGGATCAGCTTTGGTGTGCAAGATTTTGACCCGCAGGTGCAAAAGGCGGTGCACCGGGTACAGCCTGCAGATCAGACTTTTTCGCTGACCCGGGCGGCACGTGACATCGGATTCGAGTCGGTCAATGTGGACTTGATTTATGGCTTGCCCATGCAAACTGTGGCGGGTTTCGAGCGCACCATCGAGTTGGTCAACCGCTTGCGACCGGACCGAATCGCCCTGTATGCCTATGCCCATTTGCCCGAGCGTTTCAAGCCGCAACGTCGCATTCATGCCGAGCAACTGCCAGATGCTGCTGCCAAAGTGGCGATGCTGGCGGGTGCCATGCGGCAACTGATGGCTGCGGGGTATTTGTACATTGGCATGGATCATTTTGCTTTGCCCGGCGACGCTTTGTCCGTGGCCAAGCGGCAAGGCCGTTTACATCGCAATTTTCAGGGGTACAGCACCCAGTCGGATTGTGACCTGATTGCCTTGGGCGTTTCATCCATTGGCCGGGTGGGGGCCACCTATAGCCAGAATGCGAAGACCCTGGAAGAGTACGCCGACTTTCTGGAACAAGGCCGTTTGCCCATTGTCAAAGGGTTGGCACTTAGTCGAGATGATCTGGCTCGTCGTGCCATCATCATGGCCTTGATGTGTCAGGGGCGTTTGGCTTTTGAGTCGATTGAAGCGGCGCATTTGCTGTCATTCAAAGCCGCGTTCCGTGCCGAACTCGAGCGGTTGCAAGACTTGCAGCAACAAGGCTTGGTGACCGTGGACGAGCAGGGTATCGAGGTCACGTCCATGGGTTGGTTTTTTGTGCGCGCCGTGGCCATGGTGTTTGATCGCTATGTCCAGGCCGACCGCAACCGCAACCGGTTCTCTAAAATCATTTGATGCTCGAAAGTTTATTGATCACCGCTGCCCTGATGGGTTGGGCGGGTGGACCGCATTGCCTGGCTATGTGTGGCGCTCCATGTGCGGCCATCGCACAGGCCGGGCAACCCCGACCTGCTTTCAGCCTGGTCTGGTTCCAGTTGGGGCGACTGATGGGTTATGCCGTGTTGGGTGCTTTGGCGTCGGGGCTGATGCAGGGTTTGGGTTGGCTCACGATCTACAGCGCTGTCATGCGTCCGGTTTGGAGCTTTTTCCATGTCTTTGCAGGTGTTCTTGGTCTGTGGCTGGTGATCCGGGGTGAGATGCCGGCTTGGGCCCAGGCTCTGGGGCGTGCCACCTGGCAAAAAATTCAGACTCTGGCCGCCCGATGGGGTTCGCCGCTCGTGGGAGCACCTTTGCTCACCGGGGTTATGTGGGCGTTGTTGCCGTGTGGACTGCTGTATTCGGCGCTGGTGGTTGCCGCGCTGGCCGCCCAACCCTGGCAGGGGGCTCTGGTCATGGGTGCCTTTGCATTGTCCAGCGGGCTGGTGCTGGCGCTGGGGCCTTGGGTGATGTTGCGCTGGGGTCGCTCGCTTCGCATCCCGGCACTGGGGATGCGGCTGGCGGGCGCAGCTTTGGCGCTGAGCGCCGGTGCCGCTTTGTACCTGGGTTTGTTGTACAACCAGGCCCCTTGGTGTGTGACGCCTTAGCGGGCTAAATGGCGCGCCAGCAAGCTGGCCACGTGGATGGCATGGCGCTGGCTGCCATCCCAAATCTGATGGCGGCAACTGGTCCCGTCGGCCACGACCAAAGCATCCGGGGATGATCGCACCGCAGGCAATAAACTCAGTTCTGCCATTTGCATCGAGACCTCGTGGTGCTCCTGCTCGTAGCCAAAGCTGCCGGCCATGCCGCAGCAACTGGACTCGATGAGCCGGGGGGCAGCTCCGGGCAGAAGCTTGACGATGTCCATCAAGTCAGGCATCAGTCCAAAGGCTTTTTGGTGGCAATGGCCATGGACCAAAATGGGTTGGTTGATGGTGCGCAGGCGTGCTTTCAAGCCATCGAGTCGTCCCGCTTTTAATTCACGAGCCAAAAATTCTTCTAACATCAGACTTTGGCGTGCCACCAAGTCTGCATCTTCACCCAGTCCGAGCGCTGTGTATTCGTCTCGCAGGGTCAGCAGGCACGAAGGTTCAAGTCCGACGATGGCGATGCCTTTTTCGGCAAATGGCTTGAGTGCAGCCAACAGTTCACGCGCTTTGGCGCGAGCCTCTTCAATCAGTCCGGTGGAAAGGTAAGTGCGACCGCAGCACAGGTGACCTTGGTTGGCACCATGACCGGCGGGCGTTTTGGCTGCGATGTGGACGTGGTAGCCAGCGGCGCTCAGGACTTTGAAGGCATCGGCGGCGGTTTCGGATTCAAAGTGCCCGTTAAAGGTGTCCACAAACAGCACCACAGCCTGATTCGATGTCAGCGCCTCTTGCGCGTTCACCCCCATGGTGCCCCGGTTGAAAAAGTGGTGCGATTCCCAATTCGGCAGCGAACGCCGGGCTGACAGGCCCAGCACACGCTCGGTCAGGGCAGCCAGCCAGGGGATTTGGTTGCGCAAATTAAGCAAGCCGGACAGGCGTGCCGCATGGCGGGCGTAGTCGGGCAAGGTGGCCACCAGTCGCTCACGCAGGCGCAGGCCTTTCTTTTGTCGGAGCTGGTGCGTCACCTCGATTTTGAGTCTGGCCATGTCCACGCCCGTGGGACACTCACGCTTGCATCCTTTGCATCCCACGCACAGCGACAGGCTGTCGATCAATTCGTCACTGGTGAGGGCATCGGGTCCCAACTGGCCCGACAAAGCCAGGCGCAATGTGTTGGCGCGTCCCCGAGTCAAGTGCTTTTCGTCGCGGGTCACGCGGTAACTCGGGCACATGGTGCCGGCGTCAAACTTGCGGCAGTGACCGTTGTTGTTGCACATCTCGACGGCCTTGGCCAAGCCCATGGCAGGGTCGCCGCCGGTGCCCGGTTCGCTGGTCTCTTCGGTGCGTGGATCGTTTTGCACATTCCAGGCCGACCAGTCCAGTGCCGGCTGGATCGGGATCACCTGGTAGCCGGGCGGAAAACGCATCAGCCGGGTGTTGTCCATTTTGGGCGGGGCAATGATGCGCTCCGGGCACAAAAGGTTGGCCGGATCCAGATGGGCTTTGATGTCCCGCAGGGCCTTGTAGATGGCATCACCGTATTGCCAATGAATCCACTCCCCCCGGCAAAGTCCGTCGCCGTGCTCGCCACTGTAGGCGCCCCGAAAGCGTCGCACCAAGGCGCTGGCTTCTTCAGCGATGGCCCGCATCTTCGTGGCGCCATCGCGGCGCATGTCCAAAATGGGTCGCACATGCAAAGTGCCCACCGAAGCGTGGGCATACCAGGTACCCCGGGTGCCGTGGCGCTCAAAGACCTCGGTCAGGGCGGCGGTGTACTCGGCCAGGTGCTCGAGTGGCACTGCGCAGTCTTCGATGAAGCTCACCGGTTTGCCGTCGCCGCGCAAGCTCATCATGATGTTCAGCCCCGCTTTGCGCACTTCCCACAGGTTCTTTTGTGCCGTGTCATCAATCATTTTGACCACGCTGTGGGGCAGGCCCAAGTCGCCCATCAGCTCTTCGAGTTGATCGAGCAGTGGCTCGATGTCGGCCTTGCTGTGGCCGGCAAATTCCACCAGCAACACTGCCTGTGGTTCGCCCAGTAAGGCGCTGCGCACCGTCGGCGCAAAAGCCGGGTTTTTCAGCGACAAGTCGATCATGGTGCGATCGACTAACTCAACCGCCATCAACTGCCCCGGCGCGCCCAGCTTGACGATGTGCTGGGCCGAGTCCATGGCTTGATGGAAGCTGGGGAAGTTGACCACACCCAAGACTTTGGTGCGGGGCAGGGGACTGAGCTTGAGTTTCAATTGCCGGGTCAGCGCCAAGGTGCCTTCGCTGCCGATCAGCATGTGTGCCAGGTTCACCGAGCCGTCTGAGGTGTAGGGTCGTGGATTCTGATTGTGAAAGATGTCCAGGTTGTAGCCCGCTACCCGCCGCAACACCTTGGGAAATTGCGCCTCGATATCGGGAGCCAGTCGGTGCGCCAATTGGCGCAAATAGTCACCGATTTCGCGCGCCTGGCCGTGGCTTTGAGCGTAGGGACCCCAGTCGAGCAAACTGCCATCGGACAGCCAGGCTTGCACCCCCAGCACGTTGTGCACCATGTTGCCGTAGGCGATGGAGCGGCTGCCACACGAGTTGTTACCGGCCATACCGCCCAAGGTGGCCTGACCGCTGGTGGATACATCGACGGGGTACCAAAGGCCGTGAGGTTTGAGTTCGGTGTTGAGGTGATCGAGCACCATGCCGGGCTCGACCACGGCAGTGGCCTGTTCTACATCGATGTCAAGCAGACGGCGCACATGCTTGCTGTGATCGATCACCAGCCCGGTTCCGACCGTTTGGCCACACTGGCTGGTGCCCCCGCCCCGGGCCACGATGGGAACCTTCAGGTCTCGACAGATGTCCAGGGCCAAGCCCACTTCGTCGATGTCGCGGGGCACAAACACCCCTGTCGGCATGACCTGGTAGATTGAGGCATCGGTCGCATAGCGTCCCCGGTCGGCAAGGCCAAACAGCACTTCGCCCCGGGTGTGCTGGCGCAGGCGTTTCGCCAGGGTGGCGGCGACCTCTTGGGTCACACGGGCGACTTGTTCGTAGGTCTGATCGGGGGTGAGTTCGGCGAGGGAAGGCGACGGTGCGTTCATGGATGTGATTTTCCTGTAAAAATGCCGAACTCATTCAAAATAACCCATCATGATCTCACTTGACGCACACCCCAGCGGTCGCCACTTTTTGCAGATCCCGGGCCCTTCGCCCGTCCCCGACCGCATTTTGCGGGCCATGAGCCTGCCGACGATCGACCATCGGGGGCCCGAATTTGGTCGCCTGGGACTGAAGGTGCTTGGGGACATGCAGACCATTTTCCAGACCCGGCATCCGGTCATTATTTACCCGGCTTCGGGCACCGGTGCCTGGGAAGCTGCGCTGGCCAATGTGCTCAGCCCTGGCGATCACGTCATCATGTCCGAAACGGGGCATTTTGCTTTTTTATGGAATAAGCTGGCGGTCCGCTTGGGTATCCACACCGAGGTGCTTGGTTTGCCAGGTGTCGAAGGTTGGCGCCGGGGCGTGCAGACCGACCTGATCGAACAGCGCCTGCGTGCCGACACGGGCCATCAGATCAAGGCGGTGTGTGTGGTACATAACGAAACCTCGACCGGGGTGACCAGCAACATCCGGGCGGTGCGCGAAGCCATGGATCGGTGCCGGCATCCGGCCTTGTTGCTGGTCGACACCATCTCAGGTCTGGCGGGTGCCGATTACCGCCACGACGAGTGGGGCGTGGATGTGTCGATCAGCGGTTCGCAAAAGGGCCTGATGCTGCCGCCAGGCATTTCGTTCAACGCCCTCTCGCCCAAGGCCATCGAGGCCAGCCGGCATGCCCGGTTGCCCAAGTCGTTCTGGGCCTGGGACGAAATGATTGAGATGAATAAGACAGGTTATTTTCCCTACACCCCCAGCACCAATCTGCTCTATGGCCTGAGCGAAGCCTGTGACATGATCCTGGCCGAAGGTCTGCCCCGGGTTTTTGCCCGCCATCAGCGCTGGGCTGCGGGGGTCCGTGCCGCGGTCACCGCCTGGGGGTTGCCGATCCAGTGTGCCGACCCCGAAGTGTATTCACCCATCCTGACCGGCGTCATCATGCCCGAAGGCATCGATGCCGATGCGGTGCGCCAGATCATTTACCAGCGCTTCGATTGTTCGCTGGGGACGGGTTTGGGCAAAGTCAAAGGCCGCATGTTCCGCATGGGCCACTTGGGCGACAGCAATGACCTGACCCTGATCGCCATGGTCGCAGGGTGCGAAATGGGTTTGAAGTTGGCGGGCGTCCCGTTGGCAGGCTCTGGCGTACAGGCCATCATGGACCACTTCAGTGCCCATTCGGCAGGCGTCACCTGACGCAGCGCAGGGGCTCAGTCGTCGGTCAGGCCCAGTCGCTTGGCCATGCCGATGCGTTGCATCTTGCCGGTGTCGTTGAGAGGGATCGCCTCCAGGCGCAAAATACGGCGCGGGACCTTGAAGTCTGCCACCCGCTGAGCCACGTGTTGGCGTAACTCGGCTTCGGTGGCTTCCATGCCTTCGCGCAATACCACGGCGGCCCCGACTTCTTCCCCTAACTTGGGGTGCGGGATGCCAAAGCACACCACCTGACGCACGGCCGGGTGATCCAGCAATACTTCGTCGATTTCGAGGGGGCTGATTTTTTCACCGCCCCGGTTGATGATTTCCTTGATGCGGCCGGTGATGGTCACATAACCATCGTCGTCCATCATGCCCTGATCACCGGTGCGGAACCAGCCGCTGGTGAAGTTCTCGGCGTTGGCCTTGGTGTTGTTCTCATAACCGGGCGTGACGTTTTCGCCCCGAATCACGATCTCGCCGATGGTGCCACGATCGAGCAGGTTGCCCTCGGTGTCCATGATCGACACTTCGGGGCCGGCGGGCAGACCCACCGAGCCCGGCTTGTTGACCCCCGGTGGCAGGGGCGTGCAGCACATCTGGTGCGCCGCTTCGGTCATGCCGTAGGCCTGGATGACGGGAGCTTTGAACAGCTTTTCGAGCTCGGCCTGCACCTGGGGCAGCAGGGCTGAAGAAGAGGAGCGTATGAAACGCAAAGGGTTGCGTTGGATCACGTCGAGGTTGTTGGCCGCACGCGACAAGATGGCCTGGTGCATGGTGGGCACGGCGGTGTACCAGGTCGGGTGTGCTTCGTCCATCAGGGTGAAAAACTTCAGGGCATTGAAGCCCGTGGTGCAATACACCGAGCCGCCACGGGACACCGGGGCCAGGATGCCTGCGATCAATCCATGAATGTGAAACAGTGGCATCACATTCAGGCCACGATCATGGGCCGTGAATTGTGTGGTTTGGGCGATGTTGCGGGCCGATGCGGTGACATTGCGTTGTGTCAGTGGCACGATTTTGGGTTTGGACGTGGTGCCTGAGGTGTGCAGCACCATGGCGACATCGTCGGGCAGGGCGGGGCCGGGGGCATGGGCACGCACCGTGTGCATGCTGCTCGCATCCATGCTGAAACTGCCTGCGCCCAACTCGGGCGTGGGATCGAGATAAATCACGGGCACCTTCAGACGATGGGCCACCATCAGGGCCGGGCTTTGAGAGCCGCGCTCGACTACCAAGGCCTGGGCCCCAAGGTCGCGCATGTAAAAGTCGTATTCGTCCACGCGATAAGACGGATTCAGCGGTGCCGTGGTGGTGCAAGCCGTGAAGGTCATGAATGAGGTGGCCATCATCGGGCCGTTGGGCATCACGATCGCAACCCGGTTCTCGCGGCCAATGCCTGAATCGTTCAGGATGCCCATCACAGAGGCCGCCAGTTCGCGCAATTTGCCGTAGGTCAGGGGGGTGGCATCGGCTGCGGCGATGCACACCGAATCGGCGGCCCCTTGACCCATGAGTTCGTTCAGGGTCTTGATGCGATTGCTGTCCATCTTCGCTCCAGACGGGGCCTGTGTCACCACTGGCGGGCGCACCCCAAGATTCAATAAAAGGGAAAACCCTAGATGGTATCTGGAAAAAGCCGCTTTCCCGCCAGGGAGCAGCTTTTATTCGTCAGGTGTTTCCAAAGCTGTATACAAACCCTCAGTCAGAGGGAGAGTCCGTGTCCTTTGGCCAGGATCTGGCGCTCGAGCATGCGGGTCAGGGCATACACGGCTTGCAAGACCGGCGTGTCGACACTGACCACTTGGGCCAATTCAATCACGCTGCCCAGCAAGGCTTCGAGCTCCAGTGCTTTGCCGGCTTCGATGTCTTGCAACATCGAGGTTTTGTGTGCGCCGACGGCCTGCGCCCCGGCGATGCGCTTGTCGATGCTGATTTTGAACTGAACGCCCAGTTTTTCACCGACTTGCTGGGCTTCGGCCATCATGCGCGCAGCCAGGTTGCGGGTGGGCTCAAAGCCACAAATGTCTTCCAGCGTGGCGTGGGTCAGAGCCGAGACCGGGTTGAAGGTCAGGTTGCCCCACAGTTTCACCCACAGTTCGCTGCGGATGTCGTTCGAGATCGGGGTTTTGAAGCCGGCACCGATCATGGCCTGGGCCAACGCCGCGATGCGTTCGGTTTTTTCGCCGCTGGGCTCGCCGAGCGTGAAGCGGTTGCCCTCGATCAGTTTGACCACCCCCGGTGCGATCAATTCGGCCGCCGGGTAAACCACCGAGCCGATCACACGCTGAGGTCCGATTTGCTGCCACAACTTGCCGCCCGGATCGACCGATTGGAGTTGTCGGCCCTCGTGATCGGGCAAACCGTGGAAGTACCACCAAGGCACGCCGTTTTGCATCGTCACCACGGCGGTTTGCTCGTGGCACAGGCCGGCCAGGCTGGCGGCAACCGGTTCGACCTGGTGCGACTTCATGGTCAGAAATACGTAGTCGTGCGGGCCGGCTTCGCTGATGGTGCAAGCGCGCACATGAGGGGCGTGCAGCACTTCGCCCGTGTCGAGTTCGAGTTTCATGCCGTCGGCTTGGATGGCTTTGAGGTTCTCGCCGCGCGCGACAAAGGTCACGTCATGCCCCGACAAGGCCAGTTTGACGCCAAGGTAGCCGCCGATGGCGCCAGCGCCCACGATCGCTATTTTCAATCCCATGATGACTCCAGAAGTTTAAAACCGCTTCAGCCTTGCGCTTGCAATGTGTTGGACAGCACACCGATGGCATCAATTGCCACCTCGACAGTGGCTCCGGCTTGCCAAGGCATGGCACCGAGCGAGGTGCCGCAACTGATGATGTCGCCGGGCTGGAGGGTGACATCGCGCGACAGGCGAGAGACCAGCTCAAGAGGCGAAAAAAACATGTCGGAGACAGGGTAGTTCTGGCGTTCGCGGCCATTGACACGGGCCACCACCTGGCATTGCGTCAAGTTCACTTCGGTTTCGATGCAGGGGCCAAACGGCGTGAAGCCGTCCATGCTTTTGCACCGTGTCCATTGGGCAAAACTGGCATCGGCATGCAACATCTCCAGCGCAGTGACATCATTGACGCAGGTGTAGCCAAAGACATGGCTGGCGGCATCGGTCAAAGCAATGTCGCGACCGGCTTTGCCGATCACCACCGCCAACTCGGCCTCGTAAATGATGCGGCCGTCATGGTGGCGCGGCTTGGGCACCGGAGCCAGGTGATGGGAGTAAGAGTTGGCCCCCTTGAGGAAGTACAAGGGCTCAGCCGGTTCAGCCCATTGGTTTTTGGCCGCAGCGGCCCGAAAGTTGTTCCACAAGGCAAAGAACTGGCGCGGCTCGCACGGCGACAACACCTGCACATCGGCCAAGGGCACATGCGCTCCTGTTGCTTGGGGGTCCGCAAACAGATCGCCCTGATGAACGCGAATGAGATCTTGTTCTAGAACACCAAAGCCAATACGCCCCTGATGGGCAAAGCGCAACCATTTCATGGGGGGCAACTCCGCAGGTCAAAAGATAGGTGTCTGCAAAAGCCACCGGACCGTCATCCTGAACGCAGGGGTTCAGGTGGGCGAGGGCAGACTGGCGTTGGGTTCATCTGACGCGAGACGATCACGCTCACCAGCCAATGTTCCAAGCCCTG